>Ga0137413_10000367_pt1 | contig 14508 bp, 11 predicted proteins | sample CZODoug2_1_16fun_FD_108280 | JGI IMG/M metagenome (GOLD analysis project Ga0137413, IMG submission 108280) | Vadose zone soil fungal communities from Angelo Coast Range Reserve, California, USA - CZODoug2_1_16fungal (Illumina Assembly) | ecosystem: Environmental > Terrestrial > Soil > Vadose... | reverse complement strand
TCAGGTCCACCTCGGCGCCGGCGTCCTGCGCGGCGAGCGCACACACCCGCACCGCCGACTCCGAGCCCGACCCGGGCCGGGTGGAACCGCCGATGCACAACACCCGAACCGGTGCGATCGACATAACGGTGCCTCCTGCAGGGATGGTACGGCGGCGGTGCCCGGCTTCGTTAGGCACCGCCGCCAATTTTGATACGACGAGTTTCAGCCGCCCAGGCTGGCCACGAACGCTTCCAGGTCGAAGTCGGCCTCCCAGTAGTGCGGGCGCAGGATCGGCAGACCGAGTTGGATGAACACCCGGTTGTCCTCCCAGCACGTCGACTCGAGCAGGATCCGCCCGTCCGCGTCGAACTCGTGGAACGTCGAGCCGATGGTGGTCAGCGTCTTCCCGCCGGTGGGCAGGCCGCGGTAGGTGGACGCGCCCTCGATGGTGACGTCCCAGTGGGTGAGCTGGTGCCGGTTGCCCTCGAACACCGCGGTCGGGGTGAACGTGTAGGTGCCGTTCTCGCCGCTGGAGATGCCACCCAAAGCCTCGGCCAGCATCGCGCTGTCGGTGACGGTGTCCTGCTCGTGGTCGTCGACCATCGTGTGCTCGAGGGTGAAGTAGTCCGTGTACAGCGCACGCAGCGCGGGGAGGTCGCTGCCCAGCGCGGTGCACCAGGTCTGCGCGTGCTCCATGGCGGAGGCCGCGGGCTTGTAGGTGCCGCCGTCGGGCGAGGCGATCGAGGTCTTGCCGGTGAGACTCTTCGTCGGGCTGACCGGGCCGACCTGGCGCAGGATCGCCGCGGCGTCCCACCAGGAGGACTCGCGGTAGATCAGGCCCTTTTCGTTGTACATGTGGAACGTGTGACCCTGCGTGCTGAACGGCTTCCCGGCCACGTCGAGGCCGAGGAACATCGCGGCGTGCTCGGGCGCCCACTCCCAGCGCAGCAGCCCGGAGTGCCGGTCACCGACGTAGGACCGGATCTTGAAGTTGTGGATGCCGATGCCCGCCAACGGGTCCTTGTTGGCGTACGGCGCGAAGTTGCGCAGCAGGTCGTCGTAGTCGGTGAGGTTGTGCTGGTCGAGCATGACGTCCTCGAACACGAAGCCGTCCTTGTCGTACATCGAACAGACCTGCTCGGAGCTCTCGCGGAACGCCTTGAGCCACTTGATCCCGTAGTTGTAATGCATCCCAGTTACCCCTCGCTCACGTCGCCGTTGACACCGGGAGGCCCGCCGAGCGCGCTGTCACGCGGAAATCAGCGGTTGTCGACCGTCGTCACGTTTATGAGCATTAACATACTCGGGTCGCGCGGATGGCGCAAGACGTCTCTCTACCCGGGCCACGGATGCACATTGAGACTGCGGTGACTGGTGCGGTGCCCGAAACGCCTCACTGGTCACGACCTGCATCGTGGGCCCGGGGTTTAGGCGCCGGCCTGCAGGGCGGTGATGCAGGCGGTGTCCACGATGTCCTCGGCCGAGCAGCCGCGGGAGAGGTCGTTCATCGGCAGCGCCAGGCCCTGCAGGATCGGGCCGACCGCGGTGGCCGAGCCGAGGCGGGCGACGAGCTTGTAGCCGATGTTGCCGGAGTCCAGGTCGGGGAACACCAGCACATTGGCCCGCCCACCGACCGCGCCGCCGGGCGCCTTCGACGCGGCGATTGCCTCGACGAGGGCTGCGTCGGCCTGCAGGTCACCCTCCACGCACAGGTCCGGGCGTCGTTCGCGCACCAGGGCGGTGGCCGCGATGACCTTGTCCACCCGCGGATGGCGGGCACTGCCGAGGGTGGAGAAGCTGAGCATGGCCACCCGGGCCGGCTCGCGCAGGAACGTCTCGGCATTGCCCGCCGCGGCGATCGCGATGTCCGCAAGTTGCTCGACGGTCGGCTCGGGCACCACGGCGCAGTCGGTGAACAGCAGCGTGCGGTGGCCGCCCTCGGCGTTCGGGCAGTCCATCAGGAAGAAACTGGAGACGGTCTCGACGCCGGGCGCCGTGCCGATCGCGCGCAACGCTGCCCGCAGGGTGGCCGCGGTGGTGGCCACGCACCCGGCCACACACCCGTCGGCCAAGCCGAGGCGCACCAGCAACGCCCCGACCAAGGGTTGATCGGTCGGGACCGCCGCCAGTTCCGCATCGGTTACCTCGAAGCCGCGCGCCCGACGCGCAGTCAGGTAAGCCAGCGTCAGATCATCCAGGTGCGCGGCGATCAGTTCCGGCCCCGGCAACACCGGGACAACCAACCCCTCCGCGGCCAGCACCTTGGCGGCCTGCTGCACCCGCGGGTCGTCGGCCTCGGCCAGCACGACCCGCCGCGGGTTTGCCGCCGCCTGCGCCCGCAACCGGGCCCTGATGTCGCTCAACTCAGCCGGCGGTAGCCAGCAGCGACGACGGGACGGTGACCTCCATGCTCAGCAGGTACTGCGAGTACGTCTTGCCCTGCGCGTCGAAGATCAACGAGGACGTGCCGCCGCCACCGAGGCTGTTGTGCAGCAGGAAGTTCACCGCGAGCAGGTTGGGCAGCGGGTGACGCTCCACGTCGCCCTGGCAGATGCCCTTGAAGTGGTTCTTCACCACGTCCGCGGACAGGTACTGGGCCAGCCAGGAGAAGATCTGCGGGCTGCGCGCGAGGATGCCGACGTTCGCGGTATCGCCCTTGTCGCCGGAGCGCCCCAGGCACAGCCGCATCAGCGGGACGGTGACCGGCGCGGAGTCGTCCGGAACGTAACTCGCGATCGCGTCGGCGCCCATGGCCATGCCGGGGATGGTCGCCGGGTCCACGGTCGCCGCCGCCTGCGCGGAAACCGTCTCGGTCGTCCCGGCGAAGGTCACCGTCGGGTGCACCAGGTCGCGGGAGATCAGCGCCGGCCAGTGTGCGACCACGTCGGCCACCCGGGGGCGGCCCTGCTCGGCGGGCACCGTCATGCCGGGCATCGACTGCAGCATCGAACCGACGATCATCGGCGCGAAGTCGGTGTCGATCTTCTTGCGGTCGTGGTCGCGCACGGCGAGCTGGACGAGCACCTCGCTGGGCTCCTCGCTACCCAGCGGCGGGTGCGACGCGTCCCAGCCGATGAACGACGAAGCGCTCGCCTCGTAGTGGCTCTGCCCGCCGGCCAGGTTCCAGATGATGTCGACCGCCGCGCGCGCCTTGCGCAGCGTGTCCGGGCCGGAGACCAGCAGGCGACCCACCGAGCGGTAACCGTCGGCCACCGAAACGGCGACCTTCAGCCGCTCCGGCGGCGGCCCACCGACGATGCCGGACACGTGCACCCGGTCCGGGCCCTCCTGGGTGAGCTGGATGCTGTCGAAGCGGGCCACGCAGTCCGGGGACAGGTAGCCCGGCGCACCCATTTCGTAGAGCAACTGCTCGGAGACGGTGTGCACGCTGACCAGGCCGCCGGTGCCGGGGTGCTTGGTGACCACGAAGCTGCCGTCGGCGTGCGCCTCGATCAGCGGGTAGCCCATGTTGGTGTGCGAGGGCACCTTGTGCCAGTCGGTGAAGTTGCCACCCGTGCACTGGCAACCACACTCGATGATGTGCCCGGCGACCACGCCCGCGGCCAGCTTGTCCCAGTCGTCAGCGGCCCAGCCGAAGCGGTGAATCATCGGGGCCAGGGTCACCGAGGTGTCGGTGACCCGCCCGGCGATGACCACGTTCGCGCCCAGCTCCAGGGCGCGCACGATCGGCGGGGAGCCGAGGTAGACGTTCGCGGCGAGCACCTGGTCGCGCACCCCGGCCAACGGGTGGCCGGTCTCCAGGTTGGTCAGCTTCTGCCCGCCCGCGAGCAGCCCGTCCAGATCGGCGTAGAGGTCGTCGCCGGCCACCACCGCGACGCGCACCTTGTCGGCCACGCCCAACTCCGCGGCCAACCGCTCCAGCGCCGCGCCGCAGGCCAGCGGGTTCACGCCGCCGGCGTTGGAGATGATGGTGACGCCCTTCTCCATGCACGGCACCAGCACGTCGCGCATCTGGGTGATGAAGTCGCCGGTGTAGCCGAGCTCGGGCTTTTTGGCGCGCTGCTTCTGCAGGATCGCCATGGTCACCTCGGCGAGGTAGTCCATGACCAGGTAGTCGATGTGACCACCCTCCACCTGCCGGCGGGCGGCGCTGGGGTCATCGCCCCAGAACCCGCCGCAGTTGGCGATGACGATCGAGTCCGCGCTCATCTGCTGCCCCTTCTGACGCTGCGTGGGCGCCGCTGCCGGTCGCCCCGATTGCCCCGACGGGGGCGTTAACGCTGACAAACATATCGTGTCCAGCCTGGCGGAACACCATACCGAAGCGGTTGCCGGTTTATTCTCGGACCCGGTCTCGACAAAATTGCCTGCCCCGGCCAGTGTTAGCACTGAGTTACCTCGCCGCGGGCGGCGAGTTCTGCAGTACGCCCAGGGAGGCGACGATGACGCTGGCGAACCAAGGCCAGCGCACGCCCCGGCAGCGAGAGCTGATTAACGCGGCCGCCGAACTGTTCGCCAAGCACGGCTACCACCAGGTCGGCATCAACGACATCAGCGGGGCGCTGGGGCTGACCGGGCCGGCCTTCTACCGGCACTACCCGAGCAAGGAAGCAGTCCTGGTGGCCATCCTGGACGACGCGATCACCTCCCACCTGGAGGAGGTCGGCGACCTGGCGCGCTCGATCTCCGACCCGCTGGAGGCACTCGAAGCGATCATCGACAACCACGTCGCCTTCGTGTTCGACCACACCGCGAACATCGTCACCTGGCGCACCGAGTTCCGCAGCCTGCCCCCACAGGACCGGCACCGACTGCGTTACCTGATGCGCCTCTACACCGAGGAATGGGTGCGCACGGTCAGCGCCATCCGCCCGGACCTGGACATCGAGCAGGTGCGCACCATGTGCCAGGGGGCCATCGCGCTGATTCAGTCGGCCACCGAGTTCGGCAACAAGTTGGACCGCGAGCAGATCGAGCCGATCCTGCAGGGCATGGCGATGCACGCGCTGGTCACCACGCCGCTGGTCCCGCTGCCGTCCACGGAGGGCCGCGCGACGCGGATGCGCAGTGCCCGCAACCGGTCGACGACCGCCGCCGAGGGGCCCGCGCCGGACGCCTGAACGACCCTGCCGGAGACCCCGGTGTGGACATCCTTGCCGCCGACATGTTAATGTCCATAAACACCGGTGGGCGGTGTGTGATCATCACCTCGACCCCGACCACCGGAGCCGGACGCGGGCAGCGTCCACCGAACCCTTCGCCGGAGGACGCGCGTGCCGATTCTGCGTTCTGATGTGGACATCAACGGTGAGGAATTCCGCACCAACCGGGCCCACAACGAGGGCATGCTCAAACTCCTCGACGAGGCGCTCGCCCAGACTCGGGCCGGCGGCGGTGAGGCCTACATGGCCCGCCACCGGGCCCGCGGGCGGATGCCCGTCCGGGAGCGCATCGACCTGTTGGTGGACCCGGGCTCGGCGTTCCTCGAGCTGTCGTCGCTGGCCGCCTGGGGCACCAACTTCACCGTCGGCGCCAGTGTGGTCACCGGCATCGGCGTGGTCGAGGGCGTCGAGTGCGTGTTCATCGCCAACGACGGCACGGTGAAGGGCGGCACCTCCAACCCCTACACCTGGCGCAAGATGCTGCGCGCGCTGGACATCGCGAAGGCCAACCGGCTGCCGGTGATGAACCTGGTGGAGTCCGGCGGCGCCGACCTACCCACCCAGGCCGACCTGTTCGTGCCCGCCGGGCAGCTCTTCCGCGACCTCACCCAGCTCTCCGCGATGGGCATCCCCACCATCGCGCTGGTGTTCGGCAACTCCACCGCCGGCGGCGCCTACGTGCCCGGCATGTGCGACTACTCGGTGATGATCGACGGGCAGTCCAAGGTGTTCCTCGGCGGCCCGCCGCTGGTGAAGATGGCCACCGGTGAGGTCGCCACCGACGAGGAACTCGGCGGCGCCCGGATGCACACCTTCGTCTCCGGCCTGTCCGACTACATGGCCGTCGACGAACGCGACGCCATCCGCATCGGCCGGCAGATCGTGCGCTCGTTCGGTTGGCGCAAGCTGGGCCCGGCGCCACTCGCGGTGGTCGACCCGCTCTATGACCCGACCGAACTACTCGGCATCGCCTCCGCCGACCTGCGGGTGCCGTTCAGCGTGCACGAGGTCCTCGCCAGATTGTTGGATGCGAGCGAGTTCTCCGAGTACAAGCCGGATTACGGCACCTCGATGGTCACCGGCTGGGGGACGCTGCACGGCTACCGGATCGGCGTGCTGGCCAACGCCCGCGGGGTGATCTTCAGCGAGGAGGCCAACAAGGCCACCGAGTTCATCCAGCTGTGCAACCAGACGGACACCCCGTTGCTGTTCCTGCAGAACACCACCGGCTTCATCGTCGGTAAGTCCTTCGAACAGGGCGGCATCATCAAGGACGGGGCGAAGCTGATCAACGCGGTGGCCAACTCAGCGGTACCGCACTTCACGGTGTTCATCGGGGCATCGTTCGGGGCAGGCAACTACGGCATGTGCGGCCGCGCCTACGAGCCGCGCTTCCTGTTCACCTGGCCGAACTCGCGCACCGCGGTGATGGGCCCGCAGCAACTCGCGGGCGTGCTGTCCATTGTCGCCCGGGATGCCGCCGCGGCGTCCGGCAAGGAGTTCGACGAGGCTGCCGATGCCGCGCGCACCGCAGCCATCGAGTCCCAGATCGACCGCGAATCGCACGCCTTCTTCATGTCCGGCAAGGTCTACGACGACGGCATCATCAACCCCGTCGACACCCGCACCGTCCTGGGCATCAGCCTGTCTGCCGCGCACAACAACCCGGTCCAGGGCCGGCGCGGCTTCGGCGTCTTCCGAATGTAAGGGACCGTCACCTGATGGCACGCCAGCTCACGAAGGTCCTCGTCGCCAACCGCGGCGAAATCGCCCGTCGGGTCATCCGCGGGGCACGTTCGGCGGGTATCGCCACCGCAGTGGTGTACTCCGACGCGGACGCCGACGCGTTGTTCGTCGCCGAGGCCGACGAGGCCGTGCGGCTGTCCGGCACCGCACCGGCGGAGACCTATCTACGCGGCGACCTGATCCTGGATGCTGCGGCCCGGGTGGGCGCCGACGCGATCCACCCCGGCTACGGCTTCCTGTCGGAGAACGCGCAGTTCGCCGCGGACGTGGTCGCCGCCGGACTGATCTTCATCGGCCCGCCCGCGAGCGCGATCTCCGCGATGGGCGACAAGGTCACCGCCAAGCGCATGATGGCCGCCGCGGGCGTGCCGGTGCTGGCCGGTTTCACCATCGGCGAGGACGGCCGCGCGGTGCCCGAGGGTGGCGGCGATGCTGTTGACATCGGCACGGCGCTGGCCGCCGTCGGGCTGCCCGCGATCGTCAAGGCCTCGGCCGGCGGCGGCGGACGCGGCATGCGGATCATCGCCGATCCCGCGGAGGCGGACGAGGCGATCGCCTCGGCGCAACGCGAGGCGGCCAGTGCGTTCGGCAACCCGATGGTGTTCCTGGAGCGCTACCTCTCCCCCTCGCGGCACATCGAGATCCAGGTGATCGCCGACGACCACGGCAACACCGTTGCGTTGTTCGAGCGGGAGTGCTCGATCCAGCGCCGACACCAGAAGATCGTGGAGGAGGCGCCCTCGCCGTTCGTCTCCGCCGACCTGCGCGAGCAGTTGTGCACCGCCGCGGTGGCTGCGGCGCGCGCGGTCGACTACCGCGGCGCGGGCACCGTGGAGTTCATCGTCGGCGCCGACGGCACCGCCGCGTTCCTGGAGATGAACACCCGACTACAGGTGGAACACCCGGTCACCGAGGCCATCACCGGTCTCGACCTGGTCGCCCTGCAACTGATCGTGGCCGCCGGCGACCCACTACCGGTCAGCGCCCGGCAGGCCGGGGTCAACGGCCACGCCATCGAGGTCCGGCTGTGCGCCGAGGATCCCGCGGCGGGCTTCCTCCCGGTCTCCGGCACCTTCGAGCTGTTCGAGATCGCCAGCCCGGCCGGCCCCAACGGGTACGTCCGGGTCGACTCGGCGCTGGCCACCGGCGGCACCGTCAGCCCGTACTACGACTCGATGATCGCCAAGGTCATCGCGCACGCGCCGACCCGCTCCGGTGCCGCGGCGTTGCTCGCCGACACGTTGAGCCGAGCCCGGCTGCACGGGGTCACCACCAACCGGGACCTGTTGGTGGCCATCCTGCGTTCGCCGCAGTTCCTGGCCGCGGACACCACCACCGACTTCCTGGACCGGGTCAGCGGGCTCACCACCGCGACCACCGGCGCGGACGTACACCGGCTGCACGCCGCGGTGGCGGCGATCGCCCGGCATTACGTGCAGCGTCCGGCCGGCACTGTGCAGCCGGCGGTCCCCCGTGGCTGGCGCAACAACCGCGCGACGTTGGAAGCGGTGAGCTTCAAGGCGGAGGACGGCGAATCGATCGCGGTCGCCCACGACCTGACCGGCGCGGAGCCGGCGATGCTCATCGACGGCGCCCCGCTCCCACTGGTTGTGCACGCCGCGAGCGGCACCGAGGTCGAGCTCAGCACCGGCGGCGTACGCCGTCGCTACCTGGTGCAGTTGACCCAGCTCGCCGACGCCGGTTCGTTGGGCACAGCGTGTGTGGACAGCCCGCTCGGGCACTCCACGCTCACCGTGCTCGACCCGCTGCCCGCGCCGGGCAGTAGCGGCCCGGCCGGCGGGCTCACCGCCCCCATGCCCGGCGCCGTGGTGCGCATCCTGGTTGCCGTCGGGGACACCGTGGAGTCCGGGCAACCGCTGCTGGTGCTCGAAGCGATGAAGATGGAGCACACCATCCGCAGCCCCGAGGACGGCGTGGTCGCCGCGATCAACGTCACCGAGGGCGAGCAGGTGCCGATCGGTGCCGTGCTGGCCGAGTTGAGCACGGACACCCAGCAATGAAGGAACTGGTCTTCACCCGATCGTTGTTGCCGGCGTTGGAGCGCAACAGCGATCGGATCGGGTTCATCGACGCGGGTTCCGGACGCGAGATCACCTACGGGCAGCACCGCAGTCGGGTGGCCCGGTTGTCCCACGCCATGTCCGCCGAACTCGGGGTGGCGCCGCAGGACCGGGTCGCCGTGCTGTCCATGAACAGCGTCCCGTACCTCGAGTTGTGGCACGCCACCGTGCTCGGCGCGGCCATCATGAACCCGCTGAACCTGCGCTTCTCCGCCGATGAGTTGGTCTACGTCCTCAACGACAGCGGCAGCCAGGTTGTCTTCGTGGACAGCACCTTCGCGCCGATCGTGGAACAGATCCGGGCGCGCACCGCGGTGAAGCGGGTGGTGCTGCTCGATGGGTCTGACGCCCCGGCAGATGTGCAGTACGAGGACCTCATCGCCGGCGCCGAGGAACGGTTCGCGCCGGAACCGGACGAGGACTCCCCGGCGGTGCTGATGTACACCGGCGGCACCACCGGACACCCGAAGGGGGTGGTGCTCACCCAGCGCGCCGAGGTGTTGAACCAGTACCACATGGCGATGTGCGCGCCGTTCTCCGACGGCGGCTCGTTCCTCATCCAGACCCCGATGTTCCACGGCGCCACGATGTACGGCCTGCTCGGCGCCACCATGTTCGCGAACACCGTGATCGTGCTGCCGGTGTTCACCCCGCAGACCTCATTGGCCGCCTGCACGACCTATCGCCCCACCATCACCCTGCTGGTGCCGACGATGATCGGCATGGTGGTCAACCACCCGGACTTCGATCCGGATGCGTTGTCCAGCATCCGCCGGCTGATCTACGGCGCCTCGCCAATGCCCACCGCGCTGTTGGACACGTTGCTCACCCTGATGCCGCAGTGCGAGATCGTCCAGGGCTACGGCATGACCGAGGCGGCCACCGTGCTCACCATGCTGCCCGCCTCCGAGCCGCGCGCCGGACGTCGGCTGGCCTCGTGTGGCCGCGCGGTGCCGGGCGTGCAGCTCTCCATCCGGGACGAGGCCGGCAACCCGGTGCCGGTCGGCGTGCCCGGCGAGGTGTGGGGCCGGGGCGGCAACTTCCTCACCGAGTACCTGAACAAGCCCGAGGAGACCGCGCACGCGCTGCACGAGGGCTGGTACCGCAGCGGAGACGTCGGATACCTCGACGACGAGGGCTATCTGTTCCTCGTCGACCGGGCCAAGGACATGATCATCTCCGGCGGGGAGAACGTGTACTGCGTCGAGGTGGAGAACGCCCTGGCCACCCACCCCGCCGTGCTCCAGGTCGCCGTGTTCGGCATTCCGCACGAGGTCTGGGGCGAGGCGGTGCACGCGATCTGCGTGCTCCGCGAGGCCGGCACCACCACCGCCGACGAACTGATCGCCCACGCCCGCAGCACCATCGCCGGGTACAAGGTGCCGCGCGCCGTGGACCTGCGCACCGAACCGCTGCCGTTATCCGCCGCGATGAAGGTGCTCAAGCGCGAACTGCGCGCACCGTACTGGGCGGACCAAGACCGCACCATCAACTGAGGCCCCATCAGGAGTTGTTATGGAGACCGTCGTCGTCAACCGGCCGTTCGAGACAGATCTCGAGGCCATGGTGAGTTTCTGCCGCACCATGAAATCCCGGGAGGCCTGGCCGGGCGCTGTGCCCAGCTACGCCCGGGGGTCCAACTTGGTCTACAACGTGGGGCTTCGCCTGTCCGCGGCGGCGATGACCGACATCGAGATTGATGAGAAGCTCGACGAGGTCACCCAAAGTGCGGACGGCAGCGCGGTGTTCCACTCCACCCAACGGGTCACCTGGCCCGACGGGCACGCCGACGCCACCACCGAATACCTGTTCCGCCCCGGCACCGACGGCGGACCGAACACCCTGCAGTTCACCTATTCCTACGAGCCGCCGAGTACCAAACTGGTGAAGACGAAGGCGCTGCCGGAGTTCCGCACCGGCATGGAGAAGGTTGCCGGGATCTACCTCAAGGGCCTGAGCAAGGTTGTGCTCGTCAGCTGAAGGAGCAGTACATGAGCTTGGACCGAGTCGGCGCGTTGGCGACCGGGCACTCCGCCAACGTCACCTACCTCACCCAACTGTCCGAAGCGGATTGGGCCACGCCGAGCCGGTGCGAGGGTTGGACGGTCAAGGACGTCGTCTCGCACATGGCCGCGGCCTACCACGGCGCGTTCACGCCGTGGTTCCTCAAGTTGATGCTCGGCAAGGACGTCGAGGCGGCCAACGATCGTGATGTGGCCAAGCGCCAGGAATGGCCCACCGGGAAGGTCCTCAACGAGTACGCCTCGTGGGGGCGCCGGTTCCGTCCGATGGCCGGGGCACTACAAAAGCCGGGCCTGCGTTCGCTGCCGATCAAGGTGGCCGAAGTGGGCGTCTACCCGGCCGCGGTACTCACCTCCGCGTTCGTGTTCGACCACACGCTGCACGTGACCTACGACATCGCCGCGGCACTCGGGCGTCCCACCGCCAAGCCGGACGCCAACATGGTGGCGGTGGGCATCGAGTGGATGATGCTCGGCCTGCCCGCCATGTCCGGGGGCAAGCTGTCCTGGCTGCAGGCGCCGCTGGAGCTGAACCTGGTCGGCCCCGGCGGGAGCGTGTGGACCATTGAACCGGGCGGCAAGAAGGGCCGGGTGCAGACCCGGCAGGGCTCGGCAAACAGCCCCGTGGCCACCATCGAGGGCGACGCGGCGAGCTTCCCGCTCTGGGGTACCGGCCGCGAGCCGTGGCGGCACGCCGCGGTGAGCATCAAGGGTGAGGAAGCCCTCGGCGCCACGTTCCTGGACGACGCCCGCATCATCTGAAGTGCATCATCTTCAAATGACGGGCCGGTTTACCCATCGACCCCCGAGTCCCAAACCACTCGGGGGTCCTTTCTTTTTCACGCCACCACGCGGGGTTTCAGGCAGTGCTCAGCGGACATGGAAGTAGGCAGCGGCGCGAGTCGCGGTCCACGACGCAAGGAGCAGGTCCACATGAACAGCCCCAGACCTCGGCTGATGGAAACACAGGAGATCACCGATCACGATCTGTTCGTGACTCTGGCGCAGGCAGACGGAGAAGAGCGCGAGCGCATCCAGGAGACCCTGGTGCGCCGTTACTCCGGCCTGGTGCGCTGGCTGGCCGCGCGCTACACCAACCCGGCAGTGGACGGCGAGGAGTTGGTGCAGGTCGGTTTCGTCGGGCTGGTGCTGGCTATCCAGCGCTTCGACCCGGAGCGCGGTACCGACTTCGCCGCATTCGCCAAGCCCACCGTGCAGGGTGAGATCCGGCGCTACTTCCGCGACAAGCGCCGCTGGATCCGGCTGCCCCGCCGGCTGCAGGAAACCAAGGCGGTGCTGCGCGACGCGACCGAGAAGCTGACCCACGAACTCGGCCGCAACCCGACCATCGCAGAGCTGGCCACCGAGCTGGCCGTCGACGAGGAACTCGTGCTCGAGGCGGTCACCGCCGACGACGCGTACACCCCGCGTTCGCTGGACGCGCCGGTCGGCGCGGACGAGTCGGACTCCTGGACGCTGGCCGAGACCCTCGGTGGGCCGGACGAGCGGTTGGACCTGCTCGTCGACTGCACCGTGCTGCGTCCGTTGTTGGAGGAGCTACCGGTCCGCGAGCAGCAGATCATCCAGCTGCGCTTCTTCGGCGGGCTGACCCAGGCGGAGATCGGCGCCCACCTGGGCATCTCCCAAATGCACGTCTCGCGCATCCTCAGCCGCACGTTGGCCGGCCTACGGGAGCGGATGAGCGCCTGACCCGAGACGACACAGGGGGCGGCGCCAGGAGGTTCCGGCGCCGCCCTCTCTGTCTGCCGCAGCGGGTTAGCCCCGCCATGCCGGGGAACGTCCTCGGTATGGACCTACGCAGCCGGCTACGGGAACTGGACCGGACACAACGCGAGCGCCGCCCGCTGGCGGTCGGGTTGGCCACGGTCAAGAAGTACGGCGAGGACTCCTCCGCGAACCTCGCCTCGACGATCGCGTTCTGGGCCTTCTTCTCCGTGTTCCCGTTGCTGCTGGCCACCGTCACGGTGCTCGGTTATGTGCTGTCCGCGGAGAATCGGCACACGGTGATGGGCCATCTGGCGTCGTACCTGCCGCTGATCGACGTCAACAGCATCGACGGCTTGCACGGCTCCTGGCTGGCGTTGATCCTCGGCCTGGCCTCCGCGTTGTGGAGCGCGACCGCGGTGGTGAAGGTGACCGAAGCCGCGTTCAACGCGGTGTGGGAGGTCCCGCAGTACGCCAAACCCAAGCTCAAGGCGCAGGTGATCAACAGCGCGAAGGTCATGGGAACCATCGGGGCGGGGTTGCTCGGCAGCACCGCGTTGATGGGTCTGGTCACCGGTTCGGACCTGCATATCGGGATTCTCGGCCGACTGCTCGGCCTGGGCCTGGCGATTGCCGTGGACGTCGGACTGTTCATCGTCGCCTACCGAATCCTGACTGATCGTCAGCTCAGCACGGCGGATGTGCTCCCCGGGGCGGTGCTGGCCGGTGTCGGGTTCTGGTTGTTGCAGACGGTGTCCGGGGTGATCCTGTCCCACCACGCGAGTGGCGCCCAGTCCACCTACGGCACCTTCGCGACGGTCATCACCCTGCTGTGGTGGTTCTACCTGCAGGCGCAACTGACCCTGTTCGGCGCGCAACTCAACGTGGTGCTGGCCCGCGACTACTACCCCCGCGCGATGTTCGGCGGTCCGGAAACCGACGCGGATCAGCGGCTGATGCAGGACTTCACCGCGGAACGCCAGCTACAAGAGGTCAGTGGATGACGCCCCGTTAGTAATGAGCGGGACGCGGGCCCGGGCCGAGCCGAACCAGGCAGTGGCCGCGGTCGGCGACAACGTCGCGCTATGGCCGTCCGGGCTCACCGTCACCCATGAGCTGCGCGGCTGCTGCGCGGGCTTGGTCCAGCTGCCGTGCGCGTCGGCCGTCCACTCGTACGCGGTCAACCCACGCCCATCGGCGCCGCCGCCCTCGGTGACCACCACCCGGGTGCCATCCGGGGACAGCGAGGTGGTGCCCACCGGCCAGTTGAAGAAGTGGCCCTGCCAGTCGTGGTCGATACGTTCGATGGCGTCGTCGTCGCGGGTCCAGCGCAGCACCGCTGCCCGCGGCCAGAAGGCCACCTTGGGCAGGTTGGTGTCCACCACGAAGACCACGGTGGAACCGTCGTCACTGATCGAGGCCACCCGCGCGCAACTACTCGTGGGCAGACCGTCCGTGCGCGGCAACCGCTCGGTGACCCCGGCCTGCACATCGCGCACGTACACGTCACACCGCGGCCCCGACGCGTCCAGGTCCGGAGCAGCGGAGGCGAACACCACCCAGTTGCCGTCCTCGCTCATCGCGGCGCCGGAGCTCGCCCCGCCGCCCGCTTGGCCGGCCGGCGTCGCGCTGATCAATCGGACGGCGCCGGTGATCAGGTCGCGCTGGTAGACATCGGCGACCTTGTTGGTGTCCGTGGGCACCAACGAGGACGTGGTGCTGAACAACACCAGTCGACCGTCGTCGGTCAACCCGGACGGGACGGGGACCACCGAGCGTGCCGAGGCCGAAGCCGGCACCGCGAGCGACGTGGCGATCAACGCGGCCGAC
>Ga0137413_10000364_pt1 | contig 14546 bp, 12 predicted proteins | sample CZODoug2_1_16fun_FD_108280 | JGI IMG/M metagenome (GOLD analysis project Ga0137413, IMG submission 108280) | Vadose zone soil fungal communities from Angelo Coast Range Reserve, California, USA - CZODoug2_1_16fungal (Illumina Assembly) | ecosystem: Environmental > Terrestrial > Soil > Vadose... | reverse complement strand
CGGGACGGATGGTGGGGCGGCCGGCGGGTGCTGCCCGAGGGCTGGGTGCGGCAGGCCACCACCGCGTGGGTGAGCGGCGCGTCATCGGGCTCGTGGAACGGAGCGGAGTTCGTACCCGCCGGCGGACCGGATGCCGGGCCGGAACCGCGGGAGCGGGGGTATGGCTACCAGATCTGGCTCGGGCCGGAGGACAGCTACTACGCATCCGGCATGTTCGGGCAGGAGTGCATCGTGCTGCCCCGCCGCGATGCGGCGGTCGCGATCACCGCGAGCATCCCCAGGGGCCGGCACCTCGAGCTGAACGAGCTGGTGTACGAGCTGCTGGTGCCGGCATTCGACGGTCCCGGCGCGCCGTCCGACGACCGGCGCCTGGCCGAGCAGCTGGCCGGTGCCGGCGAGCCCCCGGCGGCCCCGTCGGGGGCTCCCGGCGTCGAGGTGGATGGCCGTGGCTACCTGTGTGACCCCAACGAGGACGGCATCACCGACATCCGGTTCGACCGGGCCGGGGAGCAGCTCACAGTCACCCTGACCGACAGCCGGGGCCTGCACCGCGTCCGATGCGCACTGGACGGCTGGGCCGAGTCGATCACCACGGTGACCGGCTGGCAGCTGCACCACTCCTACCAGCCACCGGAAATGCGCGTGGTGGCCGGCGCGCGGTGGAGCAGCCCACGCACCCTGGTCCTGGACTGGTATTTCGTCGAGTCCCCGTTCCACGACACGGTGACCGTCGAGTTCCCGCCCGGTGGGCAGCTGCGCTGGACGCGGTCGGTCAACGTCAACAGCGGCGACACCGAGCGGCCCCCCATCACCGCCACCACCGTCTGAGGCGACCAGCTCGGTCAGGCCGGACGAGGCGTCCCGGAGTGGGTTCTCAGCTGACCCAGGGGTTTCTTATCCAACGAAGGCAAAATAGAGGACGTAACGTCCACTAAGAAGGTGCACGCGGAGGCCACCGGTTTCGACGTCGCACGTCAGATCCAGGAGATCAGGGTGAAGGGCCCAACCAGCGCCGCCTACGCAGGCGCCAACCAGAAGCTCTACCTCAACGGCAACCCGCCGAAGGTCGCCCAGCCCGACATCGCCGTCGCCCAGCCCGACTTCGCCGTCGCCCAGACCGACATCGCCGAGCCCGACATCGCCGAGCCCGACATCGCCGAGCCCGAGGTCGAGGACGCCCAGACCGAGGACGCCCAGCCGGCGCCCGAGGCACCGACCAAGAAGAAGATGAAGCGCGGCGCGCGGCGCGCGCTGATTTTCCTGGTGGTCCTCGCGCTGCTGGCCGCTCTGGGCCTCGGTACCGCCTACTACCTCTACTCGCGCAACTTCGTCAGCACCGACAACGCCCAGGTCGACGGCGACAAGATCGAGATCAACGCGCCGGCGACCGGCATGTTGGTGGACTGGCAGGGCACCCAGGGCAGCATGGTGGCCCCCAATCAGATCGTCGGACGGGTCAAGGTGGGCAGCACCAGCGGCGTGCAGATGCCGATCAAAGCCCCGGGCAGCAGCAATGGAACCATCGCGATCAACAACGTCGTCAACGGGGACTGGGTCACCGCCGGTGAGCAGCTGGCCACCGCCTACGACCTGAGCAAGATCTACGTCACCGCCCGGGTGGACGACACCGACATCGACTCGGTGCACCTCGGCGCGCCGGTGGACATCTCGGTGGACTCCTCTTCCGGTTCCCCGGTCACCGGCGTGGTCACCGAGATTCAGGGGGCGGCGGCCGACGAGTTCTCGCTGTTCCCCCAGTCCGACAGCACCGGCAACTTCCAGAAGGTCACCCAGGTCATCCCGGTGCGGATCGCATTCACCAACACCGACGGCCTCCGTTTGGTGCCAGGCATGAACGTCACGGTGCACATCCACAAACAGCCATAAGATCAACCCTTGTGTCGTTCAGCGCCGAGCTCAGGATCCGCACCACGGTCATCTGGGACGCCGCGGTGGGCCACCGGTTCGTCGACGAATTGTGGCGCGGCACCGCTGATCCCCAGGTGCTGCGCGCCTACTTCGTTCAGGACAACCAGTTCCTCGACGCGTTCGTCGCGCTGATGGGTGCCGCCGTCGCCGCGGCCGACCGACCCGAGTCCCGGATCGTGCTCGCCCGCCAGCTCGGGCTCATCGCCGGGCCGGAGAACGACTTCTTCGCCCGCGCCATGGACGCCCTCGACGTTCCGCCCCCCGACCGCGTCACGCCCCAGCTCGCCGAAGCCACCCGCGGCTTCCTGGAGCTCATGGACCAGGCTCGGGTCAGCGCCGACTACGCCACCTGCCTGGCCGTGCTGCTCGTGGCGGAGTGGCTCTACCTGGACTGGGCCGACCGCCCGAACGCGGATACCCCGCCTGAGTGGATCGAGAGCGAATGGATCGAGCTGCACCGGGGGCCGGCGTTCGCCAGCTGGGTGGAGTTCCTCCGCGCGGAGTTCGACCGGGTCGCCGCGGTGGCTGACAACACCGCACGTGAGCAGCTGGCCACTGTCTTCACCGGCGCGGTCGCGCTCGAGCTGGAGTTCTTCGACGCGGCCTACAAGTGACCCGCTGGCGTCAGGCCATGAGGCTGATGGGCTCTTCGATGCCGAGTAGGGCGCGCCCGTAGACCTCTCGGTTGAGGGTGTCGGAGGCCAGCGCGTGGCGGGAGGCGGTTTCCAGGTCGCGCCAGATCCGCTGCAGGGGGTTGGCTTCGGCGAAGCTGCTCGCTCCGCCGACGGTGAGCAGCAGATCGACCGCTTCGCGGGCTCGGCGCGCGGCGACCGCGGTGTCCATCAGGATGCGGGCGCGGGCCACCAGATCGAGCGCGCGGGCTTCGGCCACCGCGGCGTCGAGGTCATCGGCCCCGCGCAAGGCGTGCAGCGTGGCGGTATCGACGAGCGAGGCAGCATCGGCCATCGCCAGTTGAACACTGGGTGCCGCAGCCGCCGACGGGTATAGCGACACGCTCAGCGGTTTCCCCTTCGACAGCCGCTCATGAGTCAGCTCCAGTGCTGCCTGAGCCAGCCCGAGGATGGGCCCGAGCAGCGGCAACGCCAGATACCCGGACAGCGCCGCGGTGTAGCGCGGTTCCTCAGGCCGAGAGCTGGCGTGCCCGCCGGCGAACAACTCGGCCATGGACAGCGTGCGGTGGTGGGGCACTAGGACGCCGGCCGCGGCGTAGCTGTCGCTGCCAGTTCCTTTCATACCGGCCACCTGCCAGGTCAGTTGTACCCTCAGCTCGCTGACCGGCAGCAGCGCGAGCTCAACCCCGACCGCCTCGCCGCCCTGATCCAGCACCTGTACTCCGGCGATCACCCACCGGGCATGGTGGATTCCCGAGGCGAAGTGCCAGCTTCCCTCGACGAGCAGGCCCCCCTCGGTGGTCCGCGCGGTGCCGGTGGGGGTGAGCGTGGCGCACACTACGGCGCCCGGGTCCGCGCCCCAGATTTCCTCGCGCGCCTGGTCGCTGAACCGGGCGGCGACGAACGAGGCACCGGCGACGATGTTGACGATCCAGGAACTGGATCCGCAGCCACGCGCGAGCTGGGTGCACACCTCGATCAGCGTGCGCGCGTCGGCCTCCAGTCCGCCGAACCGGCGTGGCATCGCCAGGCGGAAGAACCCGCCGGCGCGCAGGGCGTCGACCACGTCGTCGCTGAGCTTGCCGGTCCGCTCAGTGTGCTCGGCCCGCGCCCGGAGCAGCGGTACCAGCTCGCGGGCTCGGCTGAGCAGGGCTGCGCGGTCCTCGGTGGGGGTCACTCGCAACATCCTTCTTGGCCAGCTCGCGAAGCGCGATATGTGTGACGCGGGATACCTGGTCAGAGGCTCCCTATGTCCGCATCCGCCTCCCAGGACTTGCGGTGTCTCAGTCCTGCACGGGCGCATAATCGCGAGGAGTGGTATCGAGCAGCCGCCGGAAGGTGGGCGCGGGGAAGTGGCCGCCGGCCACAACGGTTCCGGGTCGGGTCAGCTCCCGGTCCAACCGGGCCTGCGCGGCGACCGCCTGTGCCGAGTCGAAGTCGTGCGCGAAGCCGAGGTTCGGGACGACCAGCTCGATCGGGCAGTGCACCGCGTCGCCGAGCACGATCGCCCGGCGGTCCGCGCCGGACACGACATAGCTCGCGTGGCCAGGGGTGTGCCCGGCGGTGACCATGATGCGCACCCCCGGGAACGGGGAGTCGCCGTCCGCCACGACGGTGAGCTGCTCCTTGAGTACCGCCTCCTGCGCGTCGTCCGGCGCCATCCCGGTGGCGGCCGCCGCAGGGTCGTTGAACCAGAACGCCCACTCCTGTTCGGTCACCACGTTCACCGCGTTCGGGAAGACCGCTGATCCGTCGGCGTCAGCCGCCCAGCCGACATGGTCGGGGTGCAGGTGCGAGTAGAGCACCGTGTCGATATCGGTAGCTGAGAGGCCGAGCGCGGCCAGGTTGGCGACGAGGTCGCCGCCGATCGCGTCACCCTCCATCTGGCCGCCGGATAGCTCGGCCAGGTCGACCGTCTTCGGGCCCCAGGCCAGGTCGATCAGCGCGTTGCGGTCGCCGGACTGCACCAGGAACGAGCCGAAGGTCATGATCATCCAGCCCTGCTCGTCGAACTCCTCCGGGCGGTCGGCCCAGAACTCCGGCCCGACATTCCCGAACATCGCGGCCGGGCGCTGGTGGGTGACCCCGTCGGGGATGAACGACAGCCGGGTGGAGCCGACCTCCAGCGTGGCCAGCGGCGCGGGCACTACGGGCATGGACTTCTCCTCGATGTGAAGGTGCAACGGTCGGCCATCGGAATCAGGTGTTGATCGTGTTGTGTTCGATGTGCTCGGCCAGGCCCACGGCGCCGTTTCCCGGCCGATCCCACCTTTCTTACACATCATTGTAGAGGTTTGTACAGATTCCTACATAGCGATGTCCAGATAAAGGCTTGCAAGTACGACAGTGAGGTAAACTGTGGCCACCATGAGAGTTGACGCCGCCCGCAACCTTGAGCTGGTTCTGACCACCGCGGCGCGCCTGCTCGCGCGGGATCCCACGACGAGCATCGCGGCGATCGCCGCCGAAGCGGGGGTCGACCGCAGGACCGTCTACAACCGCTTCGACTCCCGAGAGACCCTGCTCGCGGCGATCTATCAGGCCAGGCTCGACGCGGTGGAGAAAGCCGTCGACGACGCCCGGCTGACCGAGGCCCCCGTCGCGGTGGCGCTGCACCGCTACGTCGAAGGCATCATCTCGGCAACTCGTATGTGGCCCGTTGAACTCGAGCGGATGCGCGCGGACACCGAGATCCGCGATCGCCGCGGCGACATCATCCAGCGGGTCGCAGACTTCATTCAACGAGCGATCGACGAAGGTGTCTTCCGCGCGGACCTGCCCAAGGGCTGGATCGAGTCGCTGCTGCGGCACATCGTGCACGTCGCCGCTCACGAGCACCCCGAGATCGAAGCCGCGCAGGCAGCCGACTTCGTCGTCGACAGCCTCCTGCGCGGAGCCGGCCAAACCTGACGGCTGGGTGTGGTGCACCTAGGAAGTCGCGCCCTTCTGCAGCCGCCTCGCGACGGCCATCGTTCATGTCAGGGCTCCGACTTCGATGCGGACGCCATGACAAGCAGCGAGGCCGAAATGGTTGACATCGGGATCTGCTCGATGCAGACGCATTACACCGTTCAACCAGTCGAATTGGCCCGGTGGGCTGAGGCCCAGGGCTTCGATTCGGTGTTCTTCGGCGAGCACTCGCACCTCCCCGCCAAGCGCGAGTCACAGTTCCTGCTCGACGCCGAGATGCCCGACTACTTCCGGGAGATTTCGGATCCCTTTGTGTGCATGACCGCCGCCGCCGCGGTGACCGAGCGGCTCAAGGTGGGCACCTCGGTGTGCCTGGTGCCCGAACACCACCCCATCTCGTTGGCGAAGAGAGTGAGCTGCATCGACCTTGTCGCCAAGGGTCGCCAGGTCCTGGGTATCGGCGCCGGCTGGAACGCCGCGGAGCTGCGCGACCACGGCGTCGAGCACCGGGACCGCTGGAAGATCACCCGCGAGCGGGTGCTGGCGATGCGGGAGATCTGGAACAACGAGATCGCCGAGTTCCACGGCGAGTTTGTGAATTTCGATCCGCTGTGGTGTTCGCCCAAGCCGGTCCAGCCCGGCGGGCCACCGGTACTGATCGGTGCGGCGGCCACCCCGCGGATCGCCCGCCACATCGTCGAGTACTGCGACGGATGGATGCCCATGGACGGGCAGAACGACCTCGCGGCGGGCATGGCGAACATCCGCGCGGAGGCCGACCGGGCAGGCCGCCAGATCACCGAGTTCGACTTCACCGCGATCACCGCCTATCAGCTGGCCGGCGTCGACGGGAGCGCCGAACGCATCGGGGAGCTCGCCGAAATGGGATTCAACCGGATTCTGCTGCTGCTCGCGCCGAGTGACACGGACACCCAATGGGCGGAGCTCGACCGGTTCGCGGATCTACGCCGGGCCGCCAGCTGACTCCCGCGTACTTCGGTCAGTCCTCGGGTGCCGCGGTCTCCAGCAGCCGGCCCTCGCAGAGGCGCAACCAGCGGTCCACCTTGATCTCCGCGAGGAACCGCTCGTCGTGGCTGACCACCACAAACGCGCCTTGGTAGGCGTTGAGCGCGCTTTCCAGCTGGCCGACGCTGACCAGGTCCAGGTTGTTGGTCGGTTCGTCCAGCAGCAGCAGTTGGGGTGCCGGCTCGGCGAACATGACGCAGGCCAGGGTGGCGCGCAGCAGCTCGCCGCCGGACAACACCCCGACCGGGAGGTGGATGCGGGAGCCACGGAACAGAAAGCGGGCGAGCAGATTCATCCGCTGCGCCTCCGGCATGCCGGGCGCGAACGCGGCCAGGTTCTCCACCACGGAGCGGTCCAGGTTCAGCAGGTCCAAGCGTTGGGACAGGTACGCGACCCGGCCGTCGGCCCGCGAGGTCGGGCCGCTGTCGGGCTCCAGCTCGCCGCTGATCACGCGCAGCAGGGTGGACTTGCCGGCGCCGTTGGGGCCGGTCAGCGCGATCCGCTCAGGTCCCCGGATCGCCAGGTCGGCGCCCCCGGTGGCGAAGAGGGGCCGCTCGCCGTAGCGGACCTGGATCCGCATCCCGAGGAAGACCGTGCGCCCGGCCGGGACATTGGTCCCCGGCAGTTCCAGCGCGATCTTCTGCTCGTCGCGCAGGGCCCGCCCCGCCTCGTCGAGCCGGGCCCTGGCCTCGCTGACCCGCGCGGCGTGCGTCTCGTTCGACTTTCCCGCCGCCTCCTGGGCACCCCGTTTCATCGTCCCGGCGAAGATTTTCGGTAGCCCGGCGCTCTTCAGGTTCCGGGCGGCGTTGCTGGCCCGGCGCGCGGCCCGCTCGCGGGCCTGCTGCATCTCCCGTTTCTCCCGTTTGACCTCCTGCTCGGCGTTGCGGACGTTCTTCTCGGCAACCTCCCGCGCCGCGCGCACGGCCTCGGTGTATTCGGTGAAGTTCCCGCCGTAGGACCGGAGCTCACCCCGGTCGAGTTCGGCGATGCGGTCCATCCGGTCCAGCAGTGCTCGGTCGTGGCTCACCAGCAGCAGGCAGCCGTTCCAGTCCTCGAGCGCGCCATAAAGCTTGCGGCGCGCGTCGAGGTCGAGGTTGTTGGTCGGTTCGTCGAGCAGGAGGACATCGGGCCGCTTCAGCAGCTGCGCCGCCAGGCCAAGGGAGACGACCTGGCCGCCGCTGAGGGTATCCAGGCGCCGGGTGAGCACGACGTCGGTAAGGCCCAGCCGGTCCAGCTGCGCGCGGGTGCGCTCCTCGATGTCCCAGTCGTTGCCGACCGTGGTGAACTGCTCCTCGCTCGCGTCCCCGGACTCGATGGCGCGCAATGCCTCGATCACCTCGGCGATGCCCAGGATCTCGGCCACCGTCAGGTCGGCGGTCAGCGGCAGGCTCTGCGGCAGGTGGCCGACCACCCCTTGCACAGTCACCGCGCCGCCGCTGGGGCGGTACTCGCCGGTGATCAGCTTGAGCAGGGTGGACTTCCCCGCGCCGTTCGGTGCGACGAGGCCCGTGCGGCCGCCACCTACGGTGAAGGACAGGTCCTGGAAGACCGGGACGTCGTCAGGCCAGGAGAAAGCGAGGTTCGTGCAGACAATAAACGCATCGGACATGGGAGAGCCTTCATGTGCGGTGCGGGCGCGCCTGGGCCGCCCAGCGGGGAACAGGGGAACGACGGCGCGGCAGCCAGGACGGCGGCGCTCAGGCGCGGATCAGCATGAGGCAACGGTAGCGGCGCCCGATCCGGCTTGGCGATCGGGTTTCCTGCAGGAGCCGTCCGTCGCGGTGGCTGCCGTATCGTTCTCCGTCGGGAGCCTTCGGCGTCCCGACTGCCCGAAAATCTTGGTCGGCTTGGCATTGCTGGTCATTTCGACAGATTGCTTTGGACGGAAGAACAGTCAGTTACAACTGTCTGACTTCCGCCTTTTCTCCTAGGTCGGGGACCCTGGTCGGGGACGGCAGGCGAGGCGCCCAAAAAAATCGTTGAAAAAATTACGTGCTCAGCTTCGAGTGAGCTTCGGGAATTGTCGGACCCCGCTGTCACAATGTGGGTATGTCAGAGAGTTCCCTTCCTCCGTCCCGCGAGTCCGTGGATGCGGGTTTGGCCGTGATGCGGGTGAAGGTGCGCTCGGTGTCCAAACAAGCTCGGGTTGATCAGCTGTCGTATCTGAAGACACTGGGGCGCCAAGTCGAGCATGACACCGTCGCGCTGGTGGCCCAGATGGATGACGAAGGCGACTTCGCCGAGTACGGGGTGCGCCCTGCCCCAGCGATAGCCGATATGTTGCGCATTCGGGAACCCGAAGCCCGCCGCATCGTCGCGGTGGCCCGCGCGGTGTTCCCCACAACCCTGGCTGGGCTGCCGTTGGAGCCGAAATTGCCGGCCACCGCGATGGCCCTAGCTGGATGGGAGATCGACCAGGCACACGCCGAAGTGATCGACCACGCGTTGCGCCGCGACGCAGCTGAGCGGATCAGCCACGAGCAGTGGACGGCCCTGGAAGAGCAGCTGGCCGAGCTCGCCCGCGATTACCGGCCCGACGAGTTGGCCAAGTTGGCCGCGCAGCTGCTGGAGCAGCTCGATCAGGACGGTCCACCACCGGATGACGACGAACCGCAGGTCAACGAGCTGCACCTGTCCGCAGCGGCCGACGGTGCCGCTGGTCGGATCAAGGGCCGGCTGGATGCGGCAACGTTCGAGGTGCTGTCCCGGGCGGTGCGGGCGGTGTTGTGCCCGCCCGCCGATGAAGGCAAGTCCCTCGGCGAGCGCCAAGCCGACGCGCTCGGGGAAATCTGCGAACACGCCCTCGACGAAGGCCGCCTTCCCCTCGAAGGCGGGGAACGCCCGCATGTCACCGCGATCCTGGACTACCAGTGGATGCGCGAACAGGCCCGCGGGCTGATGTTCGACTACGGCGGCCGCGGCACCGCGGCGGATCTACGTGCCCTGTTGTGTGACTGCGGAGTTACCCCGGTGGTCTTCGACGGCGCGAGCCAACCACTCGACCTCGGTCGGGAACGCCGCTGCGTCAGCCTCGCCCAACGCAAAGCCATCGCCGCCCGCGACCGAGGCTGCGCGCATCCCGGGTGTCACCGTAAACCCGCCTGGTGCCAAGTGCATCACATCCGCGAATGGATCGATGGCGGCGAAACGAATATCGAAGACCTGGTGATGTTGTGCCGGACTCACCATCGCATGATTCATCAATCGGACTGGGAAGTCCGCATGCATCTAGGGCGTCCGGAATTCATTCCGCCTCGCTGGGTGGATCCCACTCAGGCACCCCGCCGACAACCCATGCTCGTATAAGTAGCGGATGTTTCCCGAGCTGAACCACGGGTTTCGTCGGCGCGAGTCGCGGATTCGGTTGGCTGAGTCGCCGAGGGACGCGCGGGTGCCGGGGGTCTGCCGTCCATGGGCCAACAGGTCCTCCGTGGGCATAACGCTTTGCTCGGCGGCGGGGTTGCGACACAGTCGGGGTCCGCGGCGCGGCGACCGGGCCCGCACTCGAGCGAGCCAAGGAGGCGGCGATGGCCGACTCTGCACCCAAGGAGTTTGTCGATCTGGTCGCCATCTCCCGTGGCTACCAGCGGTCCCAGGCCCTGCGGGTGGCCGCGGAACTGGGGATCGCTGACCTCTTGAGTGGCAGCCCTCGTTCCGTTGGCGAGCTTGCGGCCACAACACGCTCTCACCAAGCGGCGTTGTATCGCTTGCTGCGGGCACTGTCCGCGATCGGGGTGTTCCACGAGGACAGTGGCCACCGATTCGCGTTGACCGCTATGGGCGAATACCTGCGGACCGACCACGCGCTATCGGTCGACCCGGTCATCCGAATGTTCTGCGCGGACTACGAGTGGCGGGCCTGGGGAGACCTGCTGCACAGCGTGCAAACCGGGGAAAACGCGGCCGTTCATGTTCTCGGCATGGATATCTGGGAGTACCGGCACGAGCACCCGGGCCACGGCCGGATCTTTGACGCCGCCATGCGCACCCTCTCCGGGATCACCACGCCAGACATCCTGAGCGCGTACGACTTCGGCCGATATCGAGTGGTCGCTGATATCGGAGGCGGCACCGGCACGATGCTCGCGTCCATACTCGCGTCGCACCCCGGAGTCCGAGGCATCCTGTTCGACCAGGCCCACGTCGTCGCGCACGCCGACCCGGTGCTGGAGGCCGCCGGTGTCGCCAACCGGGTAGAAGTAGTGACCGGTGACTTCTTCCAGGCGGTCCCCCGAGGCGCGGATGCATACCTCCTGCGTCGCATCCTGCACGACTGGCCCGACGACCGAGCAACCCAGATCCTGCGTCGCGTTCACCAGGCGATGACCCCCGAGGCCCGGCTGGTGATCGTCGACGCGGTCATCGGCCCGCCGAACCACGACCCGCTCGCGAAGTTCCTCGATCTGATGATGCTCTCTCAGCCGGCGGTCACGAACGCACTGAGCCCGAGTGGGTCAGGCTGCTCGCTACCGCTGAGTTCCGATTCGAGCGGGCGACGCCGGCGACGTCAAACAGTCAGGTCATCGAGGCAACAGCCGCGGCGGGCAGGTAGGCCGCTGAGGGCGGTTGAGCCGTGCACGGCCCTCAGCCGATCGGTTCCGGCAGCCGGTCGACGGTGTAGCCGAGGTTCAGACTCCGATCGGTGACCGGGTCATGCAGCTCTACCCGCCACCCGTCGGCGAACTGGTCGACCCCGGGGACCATCGCCACCGTGCCGGACAGCAGAACCGTGCCGGGCACCAGCCAGCCGCGCTCCCGCAGCACGTCGAGCCAGTACGCGGGCGGCAGCAGCGCCTCCAGGGCGGAGTCCTGGACGAGTTGCTCCGCGCCGCTGCCGCCGTGCCGGACCCAGGCCCGCAGCCGGATCGCGTCGAGGTGCTCGGCGATCTCGGCCAGCCGCCACGCCTCCGCGCCGAGCACGTCCAGGCTCGCGTTCTTGCTCCACGCCACGCCGTGCACCTCCAATGCCCGGTCGGTGTGGTCGCAGGCCACGGTGAGCAGCGGGTCCGCCGGATCGTCCCCCACCACCAGCGCCCACTCGGCCTCCCCGGAGGTGCGGGCGTGCTGCGCGGGCACCACGTCCACCTGCGCGGCGAGGTAGGGCGCCACCGGGTACAGGGCGGGAATGACCGACGGCGCCGGCACTCCCAGCTCGGCAAGCTCGGCGACGTGGGCGGCGACCTCGTCCTGGGCGCGCCCGGTGTAGCCGGCATTGAGCAGCCGGGTCACCGTGACAGTGCGGGTGGAGCCGTCGGGCAGGGCGAACTCGAGCGTGCTCATGAGGCCTCCTCGGGTCGTCGGGTGCGCCGGCCACGCGTTTCCATCTCGTTTCCGAAGCGGTCCGGCTCTTGCGCATGCTCAGTGTATACAGCAAGTATATTGGTCAGCCACTGGACGAGCCAAACCGGAGCCCTGATGACCTCAGCCACGACCCCGCCCGTGGACAGCCGATCGTTGCGCCGGGCATTCCTGGCCAGCCTGTGCGGCACCACGCTGGAGTGGTACGACTTCGCCGCGTACTCCGCCGCCGCCGCGCTGGTATTCCCCAGGCTCTTCTTCCCGGCCGCCGACCCGCTCACCGGGACGCTGCTGGCCTTCTCCACCTACGCGGTGGGTTACCTGTCCCGCCCGGTGGGCGGCGTGGTGTTCGGCCGGCTGGGCGACGTGATCGGCCGCAAGCAGGTGCTGGTGCTGACGCTGGTGCTGATCGGCGTGGCCACGTTCCTGATCGGCCTGCTGCCCACCTACGCCACCATCGGGATCACCGCGCCGATCGTGCTGGTCCTGCTCCGGTTCGCCCAGGGCGTCGGGGTCGGCGGCGAATGGGGCGGCGCGGTGCTGCTGTCCAGCGAGTTCGGCGACCCGCGCCGGCGCGGGTTCTGGGCATCGGCGGCCCAGGTCGGCCCGCCCGCCGGCAACCTGCTGTCCAACGGCGTGCTCGCCGTGCTCACCGCCGCGCTGTCCGACGCCGCGTTCCTCTCCTGGGGCTGGCGGGTGGCCTTCCTGCTGTCCGGCGTGCTCGTCGCGTTCGGGCTGTGGATCCGACTCAAGCTGGAGGACACGCCGGTCTTCCGGGCGATCGAGCGGACCGGCGACCGGTCCGACGCGCCGGTCACCGAGGTATTCCGCACGCAGCGGCGCGGCCTGCTCACCGGCATCCTCAGCCGCATCGGGCCGGACGTCAGCTACGCGCTGTTCACCGTGTTCGTGCTCAGCTACGGCACGGCCCACGGCTTCTCCCGAGGCCAGGTGCTCACCGCGACCCTGATCGGCGCCGCCGGGCAACTGGGCCTGATGCCGCTGGCCGGGGCGCTGTCCGACCGGGTCAACCGGCGCGCCCTCTACGCGGCGGCCGCCGTGGGGGCCGGCATCTGGCCGTTCGTGTTCTTCCCGGCGATCAGCGGCGGCTCCTTCCCGCTGCTCATCCTCGGCGTCGTGGTCGGGTTGGCACTGCACTCATTCATGTACGGGCCGCAGGCGGCGTTCATCATCGAGCAGTTCTCCCCCCGGCTGCGCTACACCGGCAGCTCGCTGGCCTACACGATCGCCGGGCTCTTCGGTGGCGCCGTGGCCCCGCTGGCGTTCGCCGCACTGAACGGCCGGTTCGACAGCTGGCTGCCGGTCGCGCTGTACGTCCTGGTGGCCAGCCTGTTCACCCTCACCGGCCTGGCCATGGGGCGCGACTCCCAACCCGCCGAGGACGAGGCCTACCTGGCCCGGGCTGGCGCCTAGTGTCTAGGCCTCGAGCAGCACGCGCAGAGTGAGGGCCAGGTGCTCGTCGATCGCCCGCATCGCGGCCGGCTCATCGCCGGCGGCCAGCGCCTCGACGATCCGCCCGTGCTCACCGCAGACCGCGCGTTGGCGGTTGGCCGAGCAGAACAGCGCGGCCACACCGACCCGGCGCTGCCGAACCCGCAGACCCGCATACGTCCGGGCGAGCATGGAGTTGCCCACCGCGTCGACCAGCGCCTGGTGGAAGACCATGTCCCGGTCGATGAAGGCGGTTGCGGTCTCCAGGTCTCCGTCGTGGCCACCGTCGGCCAGCCGCTCCTGCTCGGCCAGCGTCTCGCGCAGCACCGCGAGGGGCACCGTGCCGTCGGCCAGCGTGCGGCTCGCGGCATGCCGTTCGAGCACCCCGCGCAGCTCCATCAGCTCGCGGATCTGCCGGCCGGTCATCGGCGGCACGTACGCGCCGCGGCCGGGCAGCATCTCGATCAGGCCGTCGGCAACGAGCAGCAGCAGTGCCTCGCGCACCGGGGTACGGGACACCCCGATCCGGTTCGCCAGCTCGACCTCGCTGAGGAAGGTGCCCTGGGCCTCCGGGTCGACCAGCACGGTCTCGCGCAAGTAGTGCAGCGCTCGATCCCGACCGGACTCACGCAACACAGGCATACAGTACGTATACAGCACCACAGACAGGGAACGGAGGAAGCCGGTGCGCATCGCCCTGGCCCAGATCGTGTCGACCCCGGATCCGGAGCACAATCTCGGGCTCGTCGAGGAAGAAGTCCACGCCGCGGCCACCGCCGGAGCCCGGCTGGTGGTGTTCCCCGAAGCCACCATGTGCTGCTTCGGGGTACGCCTCGGCCCGGTCGCCGAGCCGCTGGACGGGCCGTGGGCCTCTCGGGTGCGGGAGCTCGCCGCCGGCGCCGGGGTGACCGTGGTGGCCGGAATGTTCACCCCCTCGGCGGACGGGCGGGTGCACAACACGCTGCTGGCCACCGGCGGGGGCGTCGAGGCGGCCTACGACAAGATCCACCTGTTCGACGCGTTCGGGTTCGCCGAGTCCGACACCGTCGCACCGGGCACCGAGCCGGTGACCATCAACATCGACAGCCTTACCGTCGGCCTCACCACGTGCTACGACCTGCGCTTCCCCGGGTTGTTCCAGGAACTCGGCGGTCGCGGCGCCACGGTCATCGTCGCCCCGGCGTCCTGGGGCGCCGGCCCGGGCAAGCGTGCGCAGTGGGATCTGCTGGTGCGCGCCCGGGCGCTGGACTCCACGGCATTCCTGGCCGCCTGTGACCAGGCCGATCCCACCACGGTCGG
>Ga0137413_10000361_pt1 | contig 14559 bp, 13 predicted proteins | sample CZODoug2_1_16fun_FD_108280 | JGI IMG/M metagenome (GOLD analysis project Ga0137413, IMG submission 108280) | Vadose zone soil fungal communities from Angelo Coast Range Reserve, California, USA - CZODoug2_1_16fungal (Illumina Assembly) | ecosystem: Environmental > Terrestrial > Soil > Vadose... | reverse complement strand
GGGATCCTCGTCATACAGCACCACGCGCTGCGCCACCGGCGCGACCTGATCGGTGGACGACGGCTGCCCGACGCGATCGGCAATCTTCGGCTTCGACAGCGGCGTCGACGCGTCCTTTGGCGCCTCCACCACCGCGGTCGAGGACCTGAACAGGCCGCTGACGCCGGTCACCACCGACTTGCCCCACAGGATCCCGGCGCCGACCAGGATCAGCACGATGCCGACCGCGATCGCGCTCTTGAACGGAAACAACGCCGCGGCGCGGCCGGCCTTCTTCGGCCCGCTGTCCCGCTCCGGCGTCGGGCGCGGACGTGACGGCAATGGCGGCGGCGGGTCGGCCTCCTCGGCGGATTCGTCATACGAATAGGGCGCATCGGGATCGGCGCCGCGGTTTTCCATGCTGGGCTCGAGCCGGTCGAATTCCGGCGAGGGCGACGGCACGTTGGCATAGGTTTTTCGCGCGGAGCGGCTGGCCTGCGCCGCGGCGCGGCCGAGATCGTCGGCGTCGGCGGCGATATCGCGAAAACCGCGCATCCCCGGCGCCTGCGGGGCGCCGTTGTCGGGGCCGCGGCGCGGCGCGCCGGCGCGTTCGCGGGTCGGCGGCAGCTGCGGGTCCTGCATCGAAATCTGCGGCTGCGACAGCGGCGGTTGCGGACGCGGCAATGGCGGGAGGTCGGCGCGAAGGTTGCGCGGCTGGCGCGGGTCTGCTCGTTCCTGTTCCTGTCCGAGCGGCGGACGCTCATTGCGCGGCTGCGGCGTCGATGGCGGACGCGGACGCGGCGGCGGTGAAGGCAGCGACGTCGAGGACTGCGATGCCGAAGGCGGCGACAGCGAATTCTGTAATAGCGAAGCCGACGCCGGCTCGCCCGGCCGCGGCGTGGGGCGGATGTTGGCGCGGAACGAATCGCCGGCGCGGGGCCGATCGCCGCCGGCGCGCGTGCCGTCCGCCGAACGCGTCGCGTCCCCGGAGCGCGAAGCGTCGCGGGCGCGCTGGGCGGCCTCGGACTCGACCTTGCGCACGGCTTCTTCCAGCGACAGCCGCTCGCGGGTGATTTCGGATTCGCTCAGAGGTGGCTGCACGCTGCGAAGCTGCGCGATCAGCGCGGCGCGCGCCCGCTCATACAGCGCGCGGCGGCTCTCACCGGGAGCACTGGGGTCCAGTCCGGAAATGGCGCGGGCGATCAGCGGATAGTAATCAGCCATATCTTTTCAACATTGCGGGCTTTCCGGTGGAATCTCGTTAAGCCTCGAACGGGTTCTGGACCAGGATAGTATCCTCGCGTTCGGGGCTGGTGGAAAGCAGCGCGATGGGGCAGCCCACCAGTTCCTCCACGCGACGGACATATTTGATGGCCTGCGCCGGTAAATCCGCCCACGAGCGGGCATTGGCGGTCGGCTTCTTCCAGCCTTCGATAGTCTCATATATCGGCTTGATTCGGGCCTGCGCGCCCTCGCCCGCCGGCAGATGGTCGATTTCTTTGCCGTCCAGCGTATAGCCGGTGCAGACCTCGATCCTGTCGAAGCCGTCGAGAATGTCGAGCTTGGTCAGCGCCAGCCCGTTGATGCCGCAGGTCCGCACCGTCTGGCGCACCAGCACCGCGTCGAACCAGCCGCAGCGCCGCTTGCGCCCGGTGTTGACGCCGAATTCCTTGCCGCGGCGGCCGATCTCCTCGCCGATCTCGTCATGCAGTTCGGTCGGAAACGGCCCCTGCCCGACCCTCGTCGTATAAGCCTTGCAGATGCCCAGGACATAGCCGACCGCTCCCGGGCCCATGCCGGTGCCGGTCGCCGCCTGCGCCGCCACGGTGTTGGACGAGGTGACGTAAGGATAGGTGCCGTGATCGACATCGAGCAGCGCGCCCTGCGCGCCCTCGAACAGGATGCGCTTGCCCTCGCGGCGTTTTTGATCGAGCAGCCGCCACACCGTTTCCGCGTAGGGGAGAAGTTTTGGCGCCAGCGCGGTCAGTTCCTGCAGAATTCCCGCGCCGTCGATTTCTTCCAGATTAAGCCCGCGGCGCAGCGCATTGTGATGCGACAGCAGTCGGTCGATCTTGTGCGGCAGCGTGGGAAGATCGGCGAGATCCATCAGCCGGATCGCGCGGCGGCCGACCTTGTCCTCGTAGGCAGGGCCGATGCCGCGCCGCGTGGTGCCGATCGCGGTGATCGCATTGGACGATTCCCTGAGGGCGTCGAGTTCGCGATGCAAGGGCAGGATCAGCGTGACGTTTTCGGCGACCCGCAGATTTTCCGGGCTGATCGCGACACCCTGCGCCCTCAATTTTGCTATTTCCTCGATGAACGCCTGCGGATCGACCACCACACCGTTGCCGATGACCGCGAGCTTCGAAGGCCGCAGCACGCCGGAGGGCAGCAGCGCCAGCTTGTAGGTTTCGCCATTGATGACCAAAGTGTGACCGGCATTGTGGCCGCCCTGGAAGCGCACGACGATATCGGCTTGTTCCGACAACCAGTCGACGATCTTGCCCTTCCCTTCGTCGCCCCATTGGGCGCCGACGACGACGACATTGGCCATTCGCAGGTATTCCCCTTTGCAATTATCTTGACGCCCAGCCTAAGAAACACGGCCGGGGCCGCTCGCACGCGAGGCATCCCACCGGATAAAGGATGCGGGCTATCGACGCAAGCAAGAACGGGATTCCGGAACCGGGTTAGGAGACCGCCAACCCATTGATATCCCCTGAAAATTCAAGCCTCGCGGCAAGGGCGCGGCAGCATTGGGCCAGAACCCGGGCCGGATTGGTATCCACAGCTTTTCAACATGCCATTTTGGGTTCCCGGCGGCGCAATTTAGCCTTGGATGCGGCCGTCGATCACTTCGATGATCCGAACTGCTTCCGTTATCGATTTTCAATGATGCCAATCATACTATGGCTTCAGGTCGCTCGCCAATCACACATCGTCATGCCCGGACTTGATCCGGGCATCCATCATTCTTCAAAGCGGATGGATCGCCAGGTCGAGCCCGGCAATGACGAATTTACATCGTCATTGCGATCAGCACGATGAATGCCGCTTCAGCGGGTCGTCCCTGCGAACGCAGGGATCCGTACGCCGTGCCGGAGCGACAGGCGATAGCCGTGACTGCCCCGGCCGTTATTCTCAGCTTTCTCTTTCGTGGTATGATCAGGCATTCAACGCCTCGGTTGCCGGTCTCTTGCGCTGCGGGGATGTTGCTGAACATACCGGGCTGCAAGGCACTGAACGGAAGGGCGAAAGATGTCTGGATGGTTTGTTGGCATCGTTATTTTTGCCGTCGTCATTGCTTCCGATGCGTTATCTCAGCAGTCACTCCAGGAATTGGAAGACATGAGCCGGTTCAAACAAGCACTGGCTGCTGTCGATGCGATACAGCATCGGAAAACCCTGCAATGCGTTATAGCCATCGCAAACAGAGCACTTTGTGACTGTCTTTCGCGGAAGCTGCCTGTGAACATTTATTTTCGCAGCTACGCCTCAATCACCAATCAAGAAAAGGAGGCGCCGGAGTACGGACAATTGTCCGCCGCGGACAAGAAAATCGTGGACCTATGCGTAAGCGACAGCCGATAGCCGCGGATTCAGCGCTTTGCGCCATGCGGCTTTTGGTTCCCGAAAGTTCCATCTGATTTTATCGGCAAAGTAGTGTTATGATGTCCACCCTACCTTTGGGAGGCCCCTCTCTTCAGGGAAAAAATGAGCGGCTAATCCGCGCCTCAAAACAGAAGACCGTCCGGTGATCTGCGCAAAGTACAAATCTTCATAAATGGAGATTTCAATGACATTTGTTACAAGACTTGCGGTTGTAAGACTTGCGGTTGTAACAAGACTTGCGGCCCTTCTGATCGCTTCGATTGCGCTCTGCGGTTCAAGCAACGCGCAATTCCGGCGAACGCAGAATGACCTGCGGCCTCCATCAGCCATCCTGGCTGAGAGGCAGACAAGAGAGCGGGTCAATGCCGGGACTGTGGGTCTGGCCGGTGGCCTTCTGGAGGGTTCACCCATCCATTTCGCGACAGACATCGCTCGAATCGTGAACGACAGCGGCGCGGTACATATTCTCCCGATCGTCACCAGTGGTCCCACCGAAAACGTAAATGATCTGCTGTATCTCAGGGGGATTGATGCGGCGATCATCAACAGCGACTCTCTTGAAGAGTACAAATCGCAAGTACCGCAAATTCAGCAGCGCATTACTTATCTGCTAAGCTTGTTTCCCTCTGAATTGCACATCTTTGTTCGTCCGGAAATTCAATCGCTCCAGGACCTGGTCGGCAAGAAGGTCAATTTCAATACGCAGGGTACCGCCGCCGCTTACTCCGGTCCTCTTATATTCAGTCGGCTCGGCATCAACGTCGAAAAGATGTTTATCCCGCATCCCGTGGCTCTGGAGCAAATGCGACGCGGAGAAATTGCCAGCGTCGTTTTTGTGACTTCGAAGCCGGTCGACGCGTTCGCGAGAGGAAAATGGGAGGGTGGTTTCAAATTCCTGCCCGTCGAGTACAGCGCCAAATTCGAAGATTATTATCTCCCATCGTACCTTGACTCGACTGACTATCCAAACCTGATGGCCAAAAGCGAACGGGTCGCGACGATTGCCGTTCCCACGATCCTCGCGGCATTCAATTGGCGTCCTGGATCGGAACGCTATCGTCGGGTGGCGCGCTTTGTCGACGAGCTTTACGGCGGAGTGGACAAACTAAAGACGCCCGGCTTCGACCCGAAATGGAAGAACGTCAACCTGAGCACAAAGGTACCGGGCTTGGAGCGTTTTCAGGCCGCTCAAGAGTGGCTTGATCGAGCCAGTCCCAGCAAGCAAAGTGGACATCCGTGAAGCACGCGCCGCTGATCGCCATCGTTCTCTCCAGTGTTGGCGGCGCCGTTTGCGCTCAGCCCGCGGACGAGGGCTCCAAAATGCTGGACACTTGCTTTCAATTGGCCCGCACCGCAGACGCGATGTGCTCCGACCCGAAAAATGGTGCGCCTGAGCGCCGGGACTGCCGTCAAAAGGCAAGCATGGCGCAGCTCGAATGCCTGGAGCGCGTGTTCCCAGGACGGGCCGCTGGATCCGTTCCGCCAGAAATGCCCCCTCGCACCGGCTCGCCGGAGATGCCCACGGTCACCGGTTCGCCGGAGACGCCCACTATTACCGGTTCGCCGGAAGTGCCAGCCGGGTCCGTTTCACCAGAGACGCCTATTGGAACCGTGGCCAAAGGCGAGCCCACCAGCTCGCAAAGAACACCTCCCGAAACAGTTCCAGCGGAGACGCCCACCGCAGCCGTCTCGCCGGAGATGACAACGGGTGCCGCCCCGCCCGGCGCACCCGCGAGGGGCGTTGATATCCCTGCAAAGCCACAGGATACAAATTGGATCGTAAGTGAAACAACGTCACCCGTGGATTATAGCCCTCTCACCACGGCGGTGATCCGCTCAACGACCGGCTTGCAAGATGCACCAAACACCCTGGTCATTCGATGTCTTGGACCGCGCACCGAAGTCCTGCTTCGCACGCAAGGAACATGGCGGGCCTCTCGTTCCAACACAGTTCAAGTCGACTATCAGATCAACGACCAACCCCTCGCCAGGCTGCAGTGGATTGCGTCCGCGGATGGAAAGACAGCTAGTTACACCAACGATGCCGTCGGGTTTCTTCAGTCGCTACCAGAAGGCGCGCGACTGAAAATCAACGTGCTCGATAGAGCGGGCCCCGGTCACGAAGCGACGTTCCAGCTCGCCGGATTGGACGCCGTCCGGAAAAGAATTGCAGCGCCATGTAAATGGGCGACAGCAGCAGACAAAATGTCATCGGGAAAACGATAGACCCGGATGGTCGAACTCAATTTTTTCGGCGTCGCGGTAGTCAAGCCTGTTACGGCCGGACGTAACTCCAGCCCTTCTCCTGCAGTTCCATCAACCGAACGACGCCCGACGGAACGACGACGGCCTCGGACAGCACAGTGATCGGGTGGCCCTCTTTTTTCTCCATGCCTTCCTTGGTGTTGCCGCATGCGGAGAACTGGACCTTGCTGGGAAATGCATAATCCTTCAAATGCTTGATGCGATCCTGTACCGGTGATGTGTCGGCGCGCAGCATGTGCAAGCCGGGGCCATAGGTGACGACATCCACACTTACGTCCTCACCCTTGGCGCGATAATAATCGATGACATTAGTGGCGTTATTCAGCGCGAGGTTCATGACAGCCGGATCATTCTGATCGACTTGAATGACCAGGCGGTGTGCTTTTGCAGAACGTTGCGCTTTCGCTTTATCTGCCAAACCTGCCGGGAGATGTGCGCTTTTTGCAGGATGCGCTTTTGCCAAACGCTGCGCTTTCGTATTATCTGCCAAGCTTGCCGAGATAAGGGACAGCGATGTAAAAGCTACGATCGTCACCTGACGAAAAAATTTACGCATCATGATGCTCCTTGGAGCGAACCAGAGTGAGATTCCTGCAATCTGAAAATTTGCTCGCGCCACTGCGCCTATTGAGTTCACGGTTGCCCTCCTTGGGTAAGCGACCTCGGACAGTCATCTAAGTCCCGCGATTTCGGGGAAGCAACGTCCAAATCATACCCGGCGGCACTTTCTCACGGCTCCTGATCCTCGCTGCGATGCGGCAACGGTTCCCCGCTCCGACCGCATCGCTCACGAAGCGGCGCGCAGCTCCACATCACGGTTGGTACGAGCGAGACGATGCGGGTTCGACAGGAATTCGAACGCAAGCGACAAGGGTGGGGCCGCGACAAGCAACGCGGCGCCCGCGATCAGTGCGGCCGACGGCGATCGCCAGACGTCCTGCAGGTATCCGGCAGCCAACGGCCCGAGAGCCATCAGGGCATAGAAGCAGGTATAGAACACGCCGAATCCGAGCGCGCGATCGCGCGGGGCGAGCACTTTCGATGGAAGCGAAAGGATCGCTCCCGACAGCGGACCGACAAACACTCCGAATACCATGCAGGAGATTGTCGGATGGACCTCCGCGACGAACAGGCCAAGTGCCACGGCAGCGACCAGCGAGCAGACGACAATCGCTGCGATCGGCCTGCCCGAGCGGTGAACGAGGTATCCGCCCGATGGAATGGATACGATCGTGAACCAGATGGCGAGGCTTGTCAGCGAGGCGGCGGCGGTAGACGATGATCCCTGCGCCACCAGCAACAAAGGCGCGTAGCTGAAGAACAAGACACAGGCGAGGTTCATCGCGCCCCACGCCGTGCCGGCGATCACGACCTGAACCAACACTCCGCCGGGGAGTCTTGAGCGACCGCTCACCGTCCGTTGCTTCTGCTCCGATGGCTCCGGAACAAGGGCGAACGCGCCAAGCGCGGCACCGGCGCAAAGCGCGCCGGATATCATCACGGCAGGCCACCCCCACAGCTGCGCGATACAGGCCTGGATCGGTAGCGCCAGCATCGCACCGAACGGCCAGCTCACCTGGAGGATCGACATGGCAAGCACGATTTCACGGCCGTCAAACCGGTCGGTCGTTATCTTGGTGGCGACCAGTCCCACGATCGTGGCACCGACGCCGCCGATGATGCGCGCGACAAGCGCGACAGCGAAACCCTCGGCAGCGCCCAGCACCGCTGCGGAAACCGCCATCAGCAACAGGCCGACGAGGCCGAGCGTCTTGTCCCGAAAACGCTGGCCCAGCACTCCCGCCGGAAACGCGACAATGACGCCAGGCAACAGATAAGCGCCCAAAAGCATGCCGATCTCGGAGTAATCGATTGCCAGATCCTGCATCAGCATCGTCGCGGTCGATCCGACCGATTGAAACTGGAATCCGGTCGCCGCGCGCGCCGCGAACAGCGCCGCAAGGATCATCCATCTTTGGCCGGGCATCGGCTCGCCTCCCCGATCAGTCCGAGTGTTCGTGTTCGCAACGCGCGCGGACCAATTTGGAGAACTCGGAAAGCTCTTCCTCGGATATCTCGTGCACCGTCAAGCGAAGTTGCATGATCGCCAAATCGATCAAGTGGCCGGCAAATGAGGCGCCCCTGGAAACGACAATGTTGCGTTGCTGCAGCAACACCGAAATGACATTACGCAGACAACGGGCACTGACTTCATCCATGTCGGCGTCCCCTGGGGGTTCTCGGCGAAGTCGCGACCAGCCAGTCACGCGTGGTGACGGTCTCGGCAAACAATTCGATGGCTTTCGTGGTTACAACGTGGACCGCCCTGGCATCGGCGTCATGCCGGCCGCGGCTCGCGGACGCGTCGCTCAGAAATGTAACGTGATGGCCCCGATGCGACGCATCGATCGCGGTTGCGAGACATGTCTCCTCGGCGACCAGGCCGGCGATTGCGAAGCTTCCGATCTGCGAAACGATATCGTCAAACAGCCGATTGGTATAGCAGGAAGGTTGCGGGCGTTCGAACACCATATCGGAACGTTTCGGCTCGAAACCGGAAATCCATGCCGACTGGGCTGATCTTTCGATCGATTCCGAACTATCGGTCTGTCGCGTGAACGCGATAGGCAGCCCCAGACTTCGCGCGTGCCGTATCGCGGACGTGCAATTCTCCAATGACCGCGTCAGGTCGGACGCCCGGTCATGCGCTAATTCGTCATAGTTTTTCTCCTGCAGGTCGACCATGACAAGCAGACGGCTATGCGACGCGCTGACGTAGGTCCGCAGATCTATCACCGAGTTCATCAAGCGCCCGCCGGCAGGCAAACACCCCTGCTCGCAGACCTTTCGAGAATGCCGGGAGTATCCCAACGGCCCTCGGGGCGGATGATCACGTAGGGATCATCGCTGAGCGTGATGCTCTGCGGATGCTTCCGGGTTTCCAGTTTGACCTCGACATAGTCGAAATCCGAGAACACCAGTTCGCGGGCGCCCATGAGCTTGAAACCGCGCTGCTGCCACACCTTGAGAAAACGCTTTTGTGAGTGCGCGTACAGAACGCTGTAGCCTTTCTTGCGGCAGAGATCGATCGCCGCGTCGAGGATCCGCCCCGCCAGACCTGAACCCCGGCCTTCGTGGCGCACCGCCAGTCGTTCAAGTTTGGCAAAATCGGCAAAATACCGAATCCGGATGCATCCGACCGGCTCGCGGTTCTTGTGGCAGATCAGATGCGTGGCGGAAAAATCGTTGCCGTCGAACTCCTCTTCAAATGGGCACCGCTGCTCGCCCATGTAGATCGCGCCACGGATGGCGATCACGCGCGCCATTTCGTCCATCGATCGGACAACCTCGACGGTTACCGGATCCTGGGGAGCGGTTTTGACCGCCGCAACATCGTTCGAGCGGTCAAACATCTGCAGGTTGGGCGCGAACAATCCGTCGTAGCGCGCTCCCGGAGAAAACCCGAGCGGCTCGAGCACCCGGAGCCCCTCCTTGGTCACCGGCCGTGAATAGAGGTTGACGCCTCGATAAAGCGGCGCCGAGATTTTCTGCAAGACGAGCGATATCGCCGCGACGAGGCTGCCCTTGGCATGGATCGCCCAGATATAGATTCCCGCGGGCCGCTCCGATTGCCGGGCGATGAAGGAAATGTCGGGATTGCGCGTATCGAGACTGCCGTCGATGAGCCCGCGCATGCCTTCGTGCGTCAACGGCAACACCGCGAAAAACCCCTCGCCCCTGGGAGCGGTGATGTCGAAATGATCTTTCTTCGCGATGGCCCAAAACGTGTCCGGGTTATGATTTGCGACCGCCTGGAACATTTCGTTCGAGGTCAGGCCGGGGATATCCTGCCGGGCGTTGTCCACCAAGGCAGCGATACCCGCCGCGTCAACCGTGAAAATGACGATCCGCTTCGCCAGCTGCAGAGCGGTCATCCTGTCAAGCGAGTGGGCCGTGGATCGGCTCGCTGAAGCACTTTCCATTGCCGACTGGCGGATCAACTCGATATCGAATGCGTTCATGGATCGTCTCTCGATTGTATGAGCGGTGCGTTTCTGCCATTAATAGAATGGTGAAACGGGAGGCTTTTGTATGCACTCACGTGAGCGCAGGGGTGCGCATGCTGGCGCGCACAGCCCCGGACGAATGACGAATTGGGACCTGGTCCGGATATTTCTCGAGGTGGCCCGAATAGGCAGCTTCCGAGCCGCGGCCGAACAACTGAATATGTCTGCGAACTTTCTCAGCAAGCGAATTTCCGCGCTGGAAAGCGCCTACAAAACGACATTGATGACGCGCCATGTCGACGGGATCAGATTGACGCCGGAAGGCGTGCAAGTTCTCGAAGCGGCAAAGCTGATGGAAGACGCGTCCTTCGGACTGGACCGCGCGCTGAGCCAGACAGCGCCAGCGCTGAGCGGCGAGGTTCGGCTCGCCGTTACCGAGGGGCTGGGCACATTTTGGCTCGCGCCAAGGCTGGTCGAATTTCAACGGGCCTATCCCGGCCTGCTGGTGGATTTGAAATGTGAAATGCGCTCCGCTGACGTGCTCCGTCTTGAAGCCGATGTCGCCGTGCAACTCCAGGAGCCCCAGAATCCCGACCTGAAGAGAATCAAGATCGGACGGCTTCACGTCGTGCCCTTCGTCAGCCCGTCATACGTCGAAATTTACGGCATGCCGACAGACATGGACGATCTCCGTCAAAATCATCGAGTCGTCATTCAGGATGCGGAGCAGACCAGAGGCAAGGAAATGTACCAAAAGTATGGACGCCGCGAGCAGCTCGGCTTCGTCGCGATGCGCAACAATGTCTCTACCGCCCATCTTTGGTCGATTGCAAAGGGCGCCGGTGTCGGCTGGTTGCCGACCTATGTACCGGCGCTTGGCGATCCGCTGATCCCGCTCGATCTCGGTGTTAAATTCGACCTCGATATCTGGCTTGCCTATCATCCGGATACGAAGAAAATACCGCGCGTCAGGCAATTGATCGAGTGGACCATCCAGTCCTTCGATGGCCGCAAATATCCATGGTTTCGCGACGAGTTCGTCCATCCGAACGATTTGCACAAATCGTACAAGGAAGCCGAGCCGCTGGTGAATTTATTTGCCGGGTTCAAGAAAGTATCGCGCCCGAAGGTCGTCCGAATTTTTCCCGATCGCACCAATGGGACCAACCGATGACGGGCGGCGCCACGGACGGGCACGTCGACCAATTCGTGAAGGCACGATGGCTCGCGATCGGGCTTTCGCAGGCCGATCTGGCCGAAGTTCTCGGTGGCACGCTTCAGCCAACACGGGATGACGGCAACGGAACGAATTGCGTCGACGCGGACCGCCTGATGCAGATCGCCGAAGCATTGCAGATACCGATCGACTTCTTCTACAGCCAGACCATCGGTACCGGACCGGAAGCACCAGATCTTTCGTCGGCGCAACGCATCAATTCGCTGCAAGCGGTGCTCGCGTTGCGCCTGCTGCGGGCTTTTCAGGATATGACTGATCTGCGAACCAGGGAGGTGCTGGTTCTGCTGGCCGAACAGATCGTCAAATGTCAGGCCAGCCCGCGCGGCGGCTAGAGCGTGGTGAGTTTAGGTTGAAGCGAGTGGGCTACTTCTCCCTCGCCCCGCTTGCGGGGGAGAGAGTCGGAGGGGGACTCTCGACAGGCTCGGACTCGCGGATAGCCCCCTCACCCGGGTTGCTTCACAATCCGACCTCTCCCCGCAAGCGCGGCGAGGTAACCAAACGTCAGCGCCGATCCAACTCAAAGCCATCATGCTCTAGCGAATTCCAGAGGTCGAAGGGCGTCGCCCGACGCGCGGCTCTAACGGGCCTTTTCCCTGCACACCACTTCACGGTCGGTCTGCCACAGCGATACGCGCTGTTCCGGCGGCAGATACATCGCGTCGCCCGGCTTGACCGCGAAGGCATCGGCGAAGGCACTCTGGTTGCGCAGCGTACCATCGGCGCGGAACTGTCCGGGCGAATGCGGGTCGACCTTGAGACGTTCGATGCGGGCGGCCTCCCGCACCTTGTCGCGCCAGATTTGCGCGAAACTGATGAACAGGCGTTGCTCGCCGGTATAGCCGCCGATATCCCGCGCGGGGCAGCCGCCGAGAGAAAGGCGATAGGCCCGCTCGGCGATCGCGAGGCCCGCATTATCGGCGACGTTCTCTCCCAGCGTCAGCGCGCCGTTGACGTGGTGACCGGGCAGCGGGCTGAAGGCGTCGTACTGGGCCACCAGGCTGCGGGTCTTGCCTTCGAAACGAGAACGATCGTCTTCGGTCCACCAGTTGCGCAAATTGCCGTCGCCATCGAACTGGCTGCCATGGTCGTCGAAGGCGTGACTGATCTCGTGGCCGATCACCGAGCCGATGGCGCCATAATTGGCGGCGTCGTCTGCCTCGGCGTCGAAGAACGGCGGCTGCAGGATGCCGGCGGGAAACGCAATCTCGTTGCGGCTGGCGCTGTAATATGCGTTGACCGTCTGCGGCGTGGTGAGCCATTCCGCGCGGTCGACTTCGTGGCCGAGCTTGGCCAGCTGGAAATCGTAGTTGAAGCGGCGCGCGCGCATGACATTGCCGACCAGGTCGTCGCGCCGGATGACAAGCCCGCTGTAGTCGCGCCATGTCGTCGGGTACGCGATTTTCGGAACGATGGCCTCAAGCTTGGCGAGCGCCTCGCGACGCGTCTCGGGCCCCATCCAGTCGAGTGTCGCAATGCTCTCGCGAAAGGCCGCCGTCAGATTTGCAATCATGGCGTCGGCCCGCGCCTTGTTGGCAGGCGGAAAATAGCGTTCGACATAAAGCCGGCCGAGCGCAAAGCCGGTCAAGCGATCGACCATGGCGACGGCGCGTTTCCAGCGCGGCTGGATTTCCGGCACGCCGCGCAGCGTGCGCTGCTCGAAGGCAAATTCCTCGGCGACGAACGGCGCCGAAAGATGGGCGCATAGGCGCTGAGCAGGTTGTACGCGAGGTAAGCCTGCCAGGTTGCCAGCGGCACCTCGCGAAGAATTTCGCCGATGCCGTCGAAATAGCTCGGCTGCGCCACGACAACGCTGCGAATTCCGGTCCCGACGCCGCCGGCGGAAAGAAACGACGGCCAGTCGTCTTTTGTCGTCAGCGCCGGCAGCGCCGCGACATCGCGCTTGTTGTAGGTCTTGAGCGGATCGCGATTCTCGACCCGCGTCCACTGCAGGCGCGCCAGCCTGGTCTCGAGCGCGATGATCTCGCCGGCGCTGGTCTCCGCCGCCGGTTCGCCGGCGAGCGCCAGCAATTTGACGATGTGGTCGCGATAGCCGGTCCGGATCGCCTGGAAATGCGCGTCGTCCTTGAGATAGTAATCGCGATCCGGCAATCCCAAACGGCTCTGCTCCAGATGCGCGACATGGCGCGTCGCATCGCGCTCATCCGGTCCGATCTCCAGCCCCCAGGGGATGCGCACCGAAAGTCCGGAAAGATGCGCGAACAATTCGGGCAAAGCCGCCTTGTCGCTCAACGTGTGGATCCGCTGCAGTTCGTCGCGCAAGCCGTCCAGGCCGGTCGCTTCCACCCGCGCCTCGTCCATGAACGAGCCATAGAAATCGGCGAGCTTGCGCGGTTCGCCGCCGTCCGGGGCTGCGCGGATCGATCGCTTCGATCACGTCCCGCAACTGCTGCTGGTTGGTTTCGCGCAGCGCGGAGAAGGTAACCCAGGCGGCGCGGTCGGCTGGAATCGACGTCGCCGCGAGCCATTTGCCGTTGGCGAATTGCCAGAAATCGTCCTGCGGCCGCACGCTCGGATCGATCGCCGAGATATCGATGCCGGAGCGCGGCTCGGCCATCGCAACGCCGGCGCAGCCCGCGCCGATCGCCAAAGCGAGAATGAACTTTTGCAACATCGCCGCACGATAGACGATGGCGCCGGCGATTTCCAACCGGTGTTGGGCGGACCCGAGCCGCGAAATGCCTCCTTATGCATGGTCGCGATGCATCCATGCCATTGATGCGCGATGAGAATCCGTGTCTGTGAGGCGGCCGGGCCATGATTCCGGCCTGGTGGGGAACCACCGGGCCGGGCCGCGGCGTCATGGAACCGGGCCAAGAACGACCGCCGCATGTCAGCCTCCGATCACACCTCCAGCGCCGCCCCCTCCGGCAACTGGCTCGCCAATCAACCCTATCTGCTGCTATCGATCACCGCGCTGTGCTGGGCCGGCAACGCCATCGTCGGCCGCCTCGCCGCCGGGCATATTCCGCCGGTGACACTGACGTTCCTGCGCTGGTCGTTGGCGTTCCTTGTCATTCTCCCGTTCGCCTGGAAGCATCTTGCGCGCGACTGGGGTACGATCCGCAGCCATCTCGGCACCATGATCTTTCTCTCCATCATCGGGATCAGCGCCTTCAACACCCTGCAGTACTGGGCGCTCGAACACACCACGGCGCTGAACACACTGTTGCTGCAGTCGGCCGGACCGCTGATCGTCGCGGTCTGGTCGCTGGTCCTGTTTGGCGTCCGCTTGACGCTGGCGCAGACCGCCGGGATCGCGCTGTCGCTGACCGGCGTGCTGGTGATCCTGCTGCATGGCGACCTGACGGCGCTGACGGGCATCGAATTCAACAAGGGCGACATCATCTTCATCGTGGCGCTGACGATCTTCGGCCTGTATTCGGTGCTGTCTCTGAAGCGGCCGGAAATTCACGGTCTGTCGTTTGTCGGCTTCACCTT
>Ga0137413_10000359_pt1 | contig 14599 bp, 8 predicted proteins | sample CZODoug2_1_16fun_FD_108280 | JGI IMG/M metagenome (GOLD analysis project Ga0137413, IMG submission 108280) | Vadose zone soil fungal communities from Angelo Coast Range Reserve, California, USA - CZODoug2_1_16fungal (Illumina Assembly) | ecosystem: Environmental > Terrestrial > Soil > Vadose... | reverse complement strand
TTCAGTCGTCGGTAATACTCGTCCAGGCGCGCAATGACTGGAGCGCAGGCGTACGAGCCACCAGCGTTTTCAAAGAAGGCCTGTCCATGCAGCGACGGCGCGGCAAACGCCGGAAACTGTTGTCGCACGAATTCCAGGTCGAGCATTACTCAACCGTAATGCGTGAGGCGCGAGTTGCGGCCGCGAGAGTCGCCGCGGTGCACGTCCACAACGTTTGCACCGCTTTGCGACGGGCGCACCTGGAGCCTCGGATCGTCACGGGTGTTGGCACCGGAACCGCCGAAATCGATGCCGCATCCCGCGTCTATACCGAGCTGCAGACCGGCTCGTATGTATTCATGGATGTCGATTATCTGCGGGTCGAAGGGATCGAAATGGGTTACATACCCTCGTTGTTCGTCGACACGACCGTCGTGAGCACCCAGTGGGGCGATCACGTCACCACGGATGCCGGTACCAAGGCATTTGCGCTGAACGGGCCACCCCCCATGCCCGCAACGGGCGAACAGGGCTGGATTTACTCCTATGAGGGGGACGAGTTTGGTCGAATCACCCTCGCCCCCTCCTCCCGACGCCCCACTCGCGGCGAAAGACTGTCTCTCATCGTGTCCCATTGCGACCCCACTGTCGTGTTGTATCCACGGTATGCGTGCGTTCGAGGGAATTACGTCGAAGGATACTGGCCGATCGCGGCAAGACAGAGCTCAGGCGCGCCGTAGGCGGCTGGATCGGTATCCGTACAAGGCGTAGATCGACAGCCCGATCGCCGTCCAAACGGCCAAACGGAGCCACGTATCTCGCGGCAGCGCCAGGATCATGGCGGTACACGCGATGGCGCCCCCGAGGCAGGTGAGCCAGGGCCACGGAACCCGGAAGGGCCGATGCAGTTCGGGTCGTTTAATGCGGAGCACCAGAACGCCCAGGCACACCGTAGTGAACGCAAGCAGGGTACCAATGGAAACCAACTCGCCGAGAAGTCTCAGCGGCAGGAATCCGGCCATCACCGCGGCGGCGAGCCCGGTGAGCCAGGTGCCATTGGCGGGCGTCTTGAATTTCGGGTGAATCCGGGCGAACCACTGCGGCAACAGTCCGTCGGCACCCATGGTCATGAAGATCCGCGCCTGCCCCACTATCATGACCAGCATGACCGAGGTCATGCCAGCGATCGCCCCGAGCTTCACGAGGAGGCCCAGCCAGCCGAGGCCGGCTTGCCGATCCAACGCCAGTGCGACGGGCGCCGCGACATTCAAGTCCGCATATCGCACCATCCCTGTCAGCACGATCGCGGTACCCATGTAGAGCACGGTGCAGATTCCGAGGCTGCTCAGGATGCTGATAGGCATATCCCGCTGGGGATCGCGCGCCTCCTGCGCGCAGGTGCAGATTGCGTCGAACCCGATGTAGGCATACACGATGATGCCCGAGGCCGCAAAAATCCCGCTCCAGCCGAACTCCCCGAAGGTTCCGGTGTTGGGTGGGATGAAGGGATGCCAGTTCGCCGGATCTACGTAGCGTGCACCCACCAGGGCAAAAAGCGCCACCACCGCGATCTTGACGGCCACAATGATGGAATTGATGGCGGAAGACGCGCGGATGCCTACATAACAGATCGTGGTCACGACAACGACGCTGAGCACTGCCGGAACGTTGAGCACAGCACCGGTCTCCACGATGCTGAGACTACCAGGGCCACGATCATACGGCGCCAGCGACAGCGCCTCGGGCATGTGGATCCCGAACTGCCCCAGCAGACTCACGACATAGCCCGACCACCCGATCGAAACCGTCGCGACCGAGAACAGGTACTCGAGGACAAGGTTCCAACCAATGAACCACGCAATGAGCTCGCCAAACGCGACGTAAGCGTACGAATACGCACTGCCTGACACGGGGACCATCGAGGCGAACTCCGCATAGCACAAGGCAGCGAGCGCGCAACCGAAACCGGCGAGTACGAACGAAAGAGCGAGCGCCGGGCCCGCATGGCTGGCCGCCGCGGTCCCGGTGAGTACAAAAATTCCCGTGCCGATGATGGACCCGATACCGAATGCCGTCAGGCTGATCACGGACAGCGTACGCTTCAACTCGCGGATCGTAGAGTCGCCCGCGGTCAGCTCCGCCACCGACTTGGTGGCAAACATACCGGGGCGCCTCATCGCCTACTGCCTGTTTGCGGCGTCGATTGCGGCAACTGCGCGGCAATCCAGCGCGCTATTTCGGGCACGGCATTCTGGGTAATGAGCCGGTTTTGCCGGATCGCGGCCAGCGCCCCCGCGAAGGAGCGGCGCGCGCTCTCGGGTACGTTTCTGGCCTCGTACGCTTTCAGTTCAACCTCGCGCGCCGGCAACGCTGACTTGCCAGCAACATACAGCGCAAATTTCCAACGCATTCGATTCTCGAGTGATAATTTCGGATCCTCCAGGTGTGGCAAAGCAAGCTGCCAAACCAGATCGGGATGATTGACGGCCAAGGGCAACAAGAGATAAGGCCCGGTCCCCGCCGGCGGCCCGTCACCGAAGGCGATCTCCACCATGCGCCGGACCAGCGCGGGGTCCTGGACTCGCGCCAACGTTTCATACGAACGCTGCTTGTTCAGTGGGTCGCGCTCGGCGCTGGCTTCCTCCAGCAACGAATTGAAAGTAGGAAGGTCCGCTTGGCTGGCAACCACGTCCAGGGCTGTGCGACGATCGGCCGGGGAACCGACGGGGTCGCGCAAACTCCGCGCGGCCCAGGCGATAACGGCGGGATCGCCGAACTCGCCCAGCGTCCGCAGCAGGGACGCGCGCAGAATCTCGACATCGCTGCCTTCCCCCGACCTTCCCGCGTCACCTAAGCGATCAGCCAGCGGATGCAACAGCCCGAGAGCGAAATTTCGGTAGGCCACCTTGTCGGCCCCTGGCGAGAAATAAATATCGAGGTTACGCAGCATCCCGATTGCCCCTTGCCAGACAATCGGGTCGGCATCCACGGACAAGGCTTTCACCAGGGCCAACACGTTCGTGGCGCGCGTGTAACCTGCGAGTCCCAGCGCGAGGGTATCGTTCATCAGACCCAATTGATCCGCGGCTGACAGCAAAGTCATGTGCTCGACCAACGCCGCGATCCCGGCGTTGGAATAAAGCACCCGGGCGTAGGTCGTCTGGCCAACGTTCACGAGCACAGGTGAAGGAAGCACGAACTGGGTCGACGCGCCAACGATCTTGGTTTGCAACTCACCGTTCGCCAGACTTTTGACGGTGATCGGAAGTCGCCAGGTTTGGGCGGCAACCTTTGCAATGGTAGTTGGGTCCGCCGCGAATCGACCTTCCGACAGGATCGTCGTCGTGCCTTTCTCGGACACGCGGATGAGCGGTACACCTTCTTGACGAGTCAGATCCCGCTCAATGTCGAGAATCGGTTTGCCGGCCGCGTCCTGAATCACGCTCCACAGATCGCTATCGACGGTATTGCCGAACGCATGCTCGTGCATGTAGCGCCTCATGCCTTCACGAAACGCGTCGCTGCCCACATAGGCGTTCAGCATCGTGATGACGCCAGCGCCCTTGCTGTACGTAATCCTGTCGAAGGCTTGGCCTGCTTGATCCGCAGTCAATACCGTCTGGACGACCGGATGGGTCGACGGAATGGCATCTTCCTGCTTGCCTCTTTCGAAAATAGAAAGGGCGCGGAGGCCTGTTTTCCACTCGGGGTGGAGTGCGTCGGCCGCGTACGACTGCATCCAAGTGGCGAAACCCTCATTGAGCCAGAGGTTATCCCACCAAGACATCGTGACCAGGTCTCCGAACCATTGGTGCGCCATCTCATGAGACACCACCCGAAAAACGTCTTGACGATCCTCCTCGGTAGAAGCCACTGGATCGATCAGAAGCTGCGCCTGGGCGAAATAAATCGCTCCCCAATTCTCCGTGGAACCGACTGCCCCCGGTGCCGCTATCAGATCGAGTTTTGGCAACGCGTAAGGCGTACCGAAGTAATCGTTGTAGTAATGGAGAAGTCGACCAGCCTGGTCGAGGGCGTAGGCTGCTTTGTCCGCGTCGCCCCGCTTGAACACGACACCAACGTCCACCGCGTCGACGGTCTTGTGAATCCGCTCGAAGTCACCAATCCCTAAGAACAACAGGTAGGTCGACATTTTCGGCGTTTCGGCGAACCGAACGCGCTGCATCGTCCCGGAGAGCGCGGTGATCTCCGTCACCGGCATGTTGGAGACCGCCATACGATCCTTGGGTGTCTCGACCGCCAAGCTAAATGTCGCCTTGCGCGCCGGCTCGTCCCAGCATGGCAAAAGCAGACGTGCCGCCGCCGGCTCGAATTGAGTGGCCAGGGTGCGGCGCGGTCCCTCTGGTCCCGCGTAATCCATCGCGAAAAAGCCCGAAGTCGAGCGGCCAATTTTGCCGTGATATTCGATTGTCAGGGTGTGCCGACCCACAGCAATGAGATGATCGGCGTGTAGAGTTTGGCGACTGAGCTTCTGATCCTCCTTGGCGGTCAGTGCGCCCTCACCATCGATCCTAACTCGATCGAACACGAGCCCATCGGCATTGAGGACGATTTCCTGGACGGAGGATTTCACAGCGACGGTGATCGCCACCCTGCCTCGAAAAGTCAGCGCTTCGGCGTCGGGTGACACCAGAAGATCGTAGTGCGTTGGCGTGACGGTATCGGGCAAGACCTCGCGACTCGAGTGATCGCTCGCGTAAGCCGCGGTTGCCGCGATCGCGGTCAGTCCGAGTGCGAAGTAACGCCTCCCCAGGCTCACGGCCAACTCCCTAATTCTTCATGAGCCTGTCGATCAGAAAGCTCATCCGCATGGCCATCAGTTGCTGGTTGCGCAGAGCGTCGCTGACGTCATGCCCTCCCTCGGTATCTTCATAGAAGTAGACCGCTGCGCCCGTCAATTCCAACCTGGCGGCCAGCTTGCGCGCATGGCCGGGGCCAACCCTGGTGTCTGTGGTAGAACTCGTGATCATGAACGGCGGGTAACGCGTGCCGGATCTGACGTTCTGGTACGGCGAGTAGCTGGCAACCACCTTTGCCATGGCGGGATCGGCAGTGTCGCCAGTTTCGTATAGCCACGCGCCGCCCTCGCCCATCTCTTTGAGTCGTAACAAGTCCGTCACCGGTACGTCGCTGACCACCGCGCTGAACAAATCCGGCCGTTCTGTACCCAGCACGGCTGCGAGCAGGCCGCCACCGGACTTGCCGAACACCCCGATCCTGGCAGGCACGGTATAGCCGTCGCGGACCAGCTTCTCGATCACGGCGATGAAGTCGTCATAGGAATTCTGCCGGCGTTCGAGCATGGCGGCCCGATGCCAAGCCTCGCCGCGTTCTCCGCCGCCGCGAGCAACCGGGATAACCAGCGAGCCACCGCGATTCAGCCATAGCGACAATGCTGGGCCACCCAACATGGTGCCAAAGTAGTCCAAAGGATACCAACAGCCGAGGAGCGAGTAGCCCGTTACCAGCAGCGGCTGCGGTCCGTGCCGGAGTAGCGTTTTGGGTCTCAGCAGGTAATAGTCGATTGAGGTGCCGTCCTTGGAAGGGGCTGAACCGATTTCAACCGCATACTGAGTGGCAACGATGAGAGCAGGGTCCTGCGCAAGCAGGCGCGGCGGCTGCCCCGAGCGGTACAGATCCTGCCGGGTCGGCGTCGTCAAGCCGGTGGTTTTCACCACGAGGTCGTTGTTAGCTCCAGCGGTTCCCACCAGGCTGAGAGTCTGCCCAGCCGCGCCCTGCAACACCTTTTTCGTAATCCACGCGTCGCCAGCGGGAATCGCCTCGACCATGGCGGGGACCAACTGTCGAGTGACCACGAAGTCGAACCGCTCATGCACACGCTGTGTGAACATGCCCGTCAAGACAAACTCACCGGGCTTGGGTGCATAGACCAGGCTGACGTGCGATCCACCCGCCGAAGAAGGGTTGATACGATAGGCAAGCAGGGTTTCGGCTGGATACGACTTACCCTCCACTTCGGCGTCTCTACCGAGCTGGACGAGCAGGGCATGGTCGCTGACGCCTTGCACCGCAGTTGCTCCGAACGCTTTCAGATCTTCCGGCAACTGCGCCAGGGCGACTTGTCCCTGCTGATCCACGATGTACAACTCGTACGTCGGCACCGTGATTGCCCGGGTCATGACAACACCATAGCGAGAGGCACCGACTCCGCCGGCGGCGAGCATGAATAGGGCATCGCGAGGTTTGCTCGCATACACAGCCTTCGCCGTGCTCAAGGGCTGACCGCGATGCCATAGCTGCACTACTGTCGAGGAATTGCTGATGGTCTTGGCGCCCGCGGCCGCGCCGTTCGCGATCATCAGCAAGTCCTTATTCAACCACTCGGCAAAGCTCCTCCCCTTCGGCATCCGGAAGCCGTTTGGGACGAATTGCCCCTGGTCCAGGTCGAACTCGCGAATCTCCACTTCGTCCCCGCCGCCCGGCGACAGGCGCAGCAGGCAACGGTTGTAATTGGGTGCGAGGCAGGCGCCGTCCATTGCGTACTGATGTAACTCGTACGGGACACCCTCGCGCTCGCGCAAGGCTGCGAAATCAAGCGCCGTGCGCCAACTCCCCGGCGCTCCGGAGCGCCCGAGGTTGGCGACCTGCAGAAGGCCGAACGGGTGCTCCTGATCGCGTAGAACACGCATTGCGCGGTTTCCCTGGAGGATGACTTCCGGCTGTTGCGCGAGTTTGTTTTTGAGGAGTTGCGCCAGCTCGGTCTTCACCGGCGGATAATCCGCTACCGCCTGCAGGCTGGTGGTCGTCCGGTCGGTATGTTGCTTCGCCCATGCGAGGGCCTTCGCATCGCGGGCCGATTCCATCCAGATCAGATCGTCCCTGGGCGGCGCCGACGGGGTCGCAGCGGCACTGACATGCAGACCTGAACACAGACCTAGCACCAGGACACCCAGGCAAAGCACTCTGCGCATTTCGTCTGCTCCGGAAGGTGGGATCTTGATGTCCCTGCTCTCAGGAACGGTGCCCGCGCTCAAATCCTCAGCAGCGGCACTACAAATGAGTCAGGCGGTGTTCGCAGCCCTGCTCGATACCAGCACGCATTCAAAGCTCGCGGCGCGACATTTCCTGAGAGATATATTCAGCCTGACGCATGGCCAACGTGACGATCGTTAGCGTTGGGTTTGCGGCGCCGCCGCTTGTAAACTGACTGCCGTCCGAAATGAACAGATTCGGGACATCGTGAGTCTGGCCGTGCTTGTTGCAAACACCGTCGCGCGCGCGTTCGCTCATTCGGCAGGTTCCTAAATTGTGTGTCGACGGATACGGCGGCGTCCGGATGACATCGATCGCCCCTACAGCGCGGTAGATCGCCTCTCCTTGCTGGTACGCATGGCTTCGCATTGAGACATCGTTCGCGTGATCGTCATAGTGAACGTTGGGCACGGGAACGCCAAATTGATCTTTGACCTTGTGGTTCAGGGTCACTTGGTTTCGCTCCTGCGGCATGTCCTCGCCCACGATCCACATTCCGGCGGTGTATCGGTAATGATCCATCAGGCGCGCAAACTCAGGTCCCCATGCGCCTGGATTCGCAAATGCGGCATAGAAGGGCAGTCCGAGAGAGAGGGTCTCCATCTCATACCCCCCCACGAAACCCCGTTTGGGATTGTTCGGAACTTCATCGGTGATCACCCCGGCCATGACAGTGCCACGGTAGAAATGCACCGGCTCTTTGAAGTACGCGTACACCGAACCGGTAGTGTGACGCATGTAGTTTCGGCCGACTTGGCCAGAGCTATTCGCAAGGCCGTCTGGAAATCGTGTACTCGTTGACAACAACAGCAGCCGCGGCGTTTCGATCGAGTTCCCGGCAACGCAAACCACTCGGGCCCGCTGGCGCTGCTCCTGGCCCTGGGCATCGATATAAACGACTGCGCTGACCTTGTTCGCAGCGCCATGTTCGATTCGCACCACGTGTGCTCGTGTTCGCAGGTCCAAGTTGCCGGTCGCCTCGGCGGCAGGGATTTCGGTATAGAGCGTTGACCATTTTGCGCCCGACTTACAGCCTTGAAAGCAGAAACCCAGTTGCATACAAGGTCCGCGTCCCGCGCGCGCTCTGCTGTTGATTGCCATACGGCCGGTGTGGCAATTCTTATAGCCTACCTTGACGGCGCCGTTATACATGACCTTGAAGTTGTTATTGCCTGGTAGTCCGGGAATGCCGCTGGTACGGGTCACCCCCATTTTGCTTTCAGCGCGTGAATAGAATGGCTCCAAATCCTCGAGTGCCAGTGGCCAATCCAACAAGTTGGCGCCGTGAATCGCGCCATAGGTCGATCGGGCGCGAAATTCGGCGGCGTGGAACCTCAGTGAGGCGCCCGCCCAGTGCGTCGTAGTTCCACCTACGGTCTTACAAATCCAGGCCGGAAGGTTTGGAAAGTCACGCGCAATCCGCCAACTACCTGAAGTCGTTCGCAGATCCGACCAGGCAAGTTGCTTGAAGGACCGCCATTCGTCGTTGATAAACGTGGCCGATGACTGTCGCTCACCGGCCTCCAACAACACCACTTTGACGCCCTTCTGGCACAGTTCGTTCGCCAGCGTACCGCCACCGGCGCCAGAGCCGATTACTATTACGGCCGAATCGTCATCCTGTGCGATCACCGCCATTTGTAACTTCCTTTTGGGTCCATTGCCGGTCGGGCTCAAGCGGGAAACGGGGGGCTGACATCCGGGGGTGGATTCGGTAGCCAGGAGACATCGCTGAAGCCGCGCAATAGGTAGCCTCCCTTGGAGAAGGCATCGCCCTCATAGCCAAAATGCGCGAAGGCCATCTCATTGTTATATAAAGTAGTAATGCAGATCCCACGAACCTTCTGCACAAATGACGAGTCGATCAACTGCGTGACGGCCTGGCGCCGTTGACCATCGGAGGCTTGGGTAAATTGGCCACCGACTCGTGCGTTTAATGAGTGGATGCTCGCCTGCGCGGACAAAAGAGCCGCGCCGTCGGTTGCATAATCGTCTACATCCTTGACCACCAGCGCATAAACGGCATCCGGCAACTCCTTGTGTGGATAAAGTGTTTTGGCGAGTATCAGGACACAGTCCGCTTCCGTCTGCGCGAGGTGCTTCAGCTCCAATGCCCAGCTCAAAGTGGGTGCCAGCAATCCGAGTACGCTGTGTGCGACCAATACCCCCGTGAGACGCGAAGACGACCTCAGGAAATCCCGCCGTGCCGCACTTTCGACGCAGAGCGTACCGGCGTGCGCAATGGTTGTCATAGGCTCCCCCGAGACCCCTTTCAAACTTGGTGCGGTCAGACGTAATGGCCGCCGCTTTCAAGCACTTCGATTTTGTAGCCGTCGGGATCAGTGACGAAAAAAAAGCGCGCGCTGCCATTCGGCGCGGACAACGTCTTGATCTCGCCCGGCGAAAATCCAAGCCGTTCTAATTGATCGCGGCATGAATCCAGGTCTGTTGTGGCGAACGCAATGTGCCCGTAGGCTGATCCATGCGGATAAGGCTCGATGCGGTCCTTGTTCCATGTCAGCTCAATCTCGAATCCACTCTCCGGTTCGCGCAAATAAATCAGCGTGAAGTCCGGGAATTCCAGCCGGTGACTTTCCTGAAGGCTGAACGCTTCGAAATAGAAGGCGATTGCCGCATCCGGATTGAGGACCCGTATCATTTGATGGATGAGTTTTGCCATAAACGCCATGCGCGGCGACCGCTGAGCTGAGATGAAACTTCGCTTTCCGACTACAAATGCCAGTCGATCCGCACGCCAACCGTCCGCGGCTGAAGGTAGAAAGCCCGATTAACGGTTGGATCTGGGCCCGATCCGCCGTTGTACGCAGCGGTAATACCGCGCCGGTCGGCGATATTGTTCGCGTAGAGACTGAAGTCGTATTGCTTCACGTTGAATCCGGCACGCAGATCGAAAACGCCGTAGTTCATGATCGGCAGGCTCGGCGTTTTCGTACCGAGGAAACCGCTCTGGGCGGCGGATACGAAGCGAGCCGACGCGGTGACGTAAGGCCGGTATTCGCCATTCCAGTGATAAGTCGCCACGCCTGAGCCTGACCAACGGGCGGCGCCGGGGAGGCGCGCGCCCTTCTTTAACACAATGCCGCTGCCGATATCGGTGGTCTGAGAGATCTCCGCCTGAACAAAGGTCGCGTTTAACTGCAAGTCCAGGTTGGATGTCGTCGCCCAGTTGAATGCATTCTCCAGTCCGATGTTGTGCGCACCACCGGCGTTGGCCGCATAAGCGTAACCGTCCGGACGTCCCAATCGCAGCTGAATGTCACTCCAGTTAATAAAGAACAGCGTCGAGTCCAATGTCAACCGGTGGTCGAGCCATGCCGGGCGCACGCCGATCTCGTAGTTCACCAGGCTATCCGGCCCATAAGTGGCGGGAGTCGTAAAACCTGCGAGCGGCGGAATACCCAGATTGACTCCACCGGAGCGGTACCCTTTTGACACCAGCGCGTAGGCGAGGAAGTCTGCGCTGGGCTCGTAGGTGATCGATCCCTTGGGGGTGAACCCACTCGCCACGTCACGCCCCGCTATAACCGGAGGCGCGGGCGGCGCTCCAACCTGCGATACGGTCTTCAGACTGATGTCGTAGTGACGGCCGCCAACCGTGGCGCGCCATTGGTTGGAGAAGCGGTAGGTAAGCTCACCAAATTCCGAGGTTTCGTTAGAGACGTAGTCGCTGTTGACGATATAGATGAGCTGGTCGTTTTGGAGCAATGGGCCGGGGTAGGCCTCGTGCAAGGCCCCATGATAGACGCCGACGAGCCATTCAAACTTCCCACCGCTGGGAGAGGTCAGCCTCACCTCGGAGGTCGTCATACTGGTCGTGGGATATGAGAATTGGGATGCACCTGGACCGAAATACGACGTGAAATCAGCCCGCGATGCTACGGCTTTTTGAGTGCGGGCCCCAGACAGCGTGAGGGTGGCGAAATCAAGGTCTGCATCCACCTTGAGGCTGTTGATCCGGGTCAGGAAATTTCTGAATTCTGGAGCTGTCGTATTGCGTGTTAGACCGCCGAGTGCCGGCAGGACGATGCTTGCATCGGCATTTTCCGCCTTGTCGTAGAAGGAGAAGAAGCTGGCCGTTATTCTCCGATTGACTTGCCACAGCGTATTGATGCGGAAAGACTCGTCATCATGGCTGTTCGAGTCCTTCTGACCGGTACCGATGTTGTCCAGGTATCCCGGATCGAACCGCTTGATTGCGGTGATACGCACACCCAGGACATCGGTTATGAGCGGCAGGTTGAGCGCCTCCTTGGCCGCGTAGCCAACAACGGTGCTGTGCTGCGTACCACTGAAACCCATCTCCAGTCGGGCATCAAAGGTACTGAGATTGACAGGATTGATGATGTAGTTGACGGCGCCGCCCAGCGTCGCTGCACCAAATAGAGTGCCCTGTGGGCCACGCAGTACTTCGACACGCTGCAGATCGAATGTGTCAATGTCCGGAATGGACATGGCGTATGAAGGATCCGTCAGCGGAATGTCGTTGAGGTAGATGCCGGTGGTGCCTTGTCCCTGGTCCGGGCCGAAGGTGGTGGTCCCGACGCCGCGAATGGTGACGTTCGACAAGCCGGGATTTGCTTTTTGAAAGATCACCCCGGGCGTGCGCCCGATGTAGTCCGCGAAGCTCTGTGCGCCGATCTGGCTCAATTCAGTGCCGCTGAAGGCCGTGACCGAATCGGCGACTTCGCGCAGCTTTTCCGCTCGCTTGGATGCAGTCACAATGACCTCGTCCAGTTGCAGCGTCATATCGCTGTCCGATGCAGACCTTTGCCCGCCAGAAGGCGACACTGCGGCGTCCCCTGTCGATGCGTCTGCGATGGCGCCGCGCACCAACATTGTAACGAGCGCCGCGCCCAACGGCCTTTTCAGGCTGTGTCTTGAATACCCCATTGTCAGCTCCCGGTGGTGGGATCTTGATGCCCCTGCACCCAGGAACGGCGCGCGCGCCCAAATCCTCACCAGCTGTTGCAACTTTTTGAGGTGGCGTCGCGGTAGCTTGCCGGTTCGTGTTGATATAACCCTGCCGGGGAGCCCGGACTCGACTACCAATGCCAGTCGAGTAGCAAGCCAACGGTCCGCGGCCGCAGGTAGTAATTTCGATCGGTGTTGGGATCCGCGCCCGCGCCACCGTAGAACGCCGCTGTGACACCGCGGCGGTCCGCGATATTGTTTGCGTAAAGGCTGAAGTCACATTGCTTGACGTTGAATCCGGCACGCAGATCGAAAACGCTGTAGTTCATGATCGGCAGGCTCAGCGTGCCCGCACCGAAGAAACTGCTCTGGGCTTTGGATACTAGCCGGCCCGACACAGTGACATAAGGCCGGTGCTCGGTGTTCCAGTGATACGTCGCCATTCCGGCCGCCGACCAACGTGCGGCGCCCGGGATGCGCGCTCCCTGCTCCAGCACGACGCCATTGCCGAGATGGGTGGTCTTCGAGATCTCTGCCTGGAGAAAGGTCGCATTGAGTTGCATCTCCAGGTTGGCGGTCGTCGCCCAGTTGAGCGCATTTTCGAGCCCGAAGTTGTGTGCGCCGCCGGCATTGGCCGCGTAGACGTAACCGTCCGGACGCCCCAGTCGCAGTTGGATATCGCTCCAGTCGATAAAGAACAACGTGGCGTCCAAAGTCAGCCGGTGGTTGAGCCAGGACGGGCGCACGCCGATCTCGTAATTCACCAGGCTGTCCGATCCGTAAGTGGCCGGGGTCGGGAAACCCGCCAGCGGCGGAATGAGATTGACGCCCCCGGCGCGGTATCCCTTGGACACGAGCGCATAGGCGAGAAAATCGGTGCTGGGCTCGTAGGTGATCGAGCCCTTGGGGGTGAATCCACGCCCCGCTTCACGCCCCGCCGTGATCGCGGGCGCATCCGGCGCTCCCACGATCGATTTTGTCTGCAGCCTGATGTCATAGTAACGGCCACCAACGGTGGCACGCCATTGACGTGAGAAGCGGTAGGTCGCCTCGCCGAATTCCGAAGTTTCGTTGGAGGCGAAGTCGCTCGTAATGAGCTCCAGGACCGCGCTGTTCTTGATCACGGGCTCGGGGTAGAGCTCGTGCAGGGACCCGTGATAGACGCCGGCGAGCCATTCAAAGATCCCACCGCTCGGGGACGTCAGTCGCGCCTCGAGGCTCGTCATCCGGGTCGTGGGATCGGAGACGACGGAGGCATCCGGACCGAAATACGTCGTGAAGTCGGATTGGGCGGATTGGCTTTTCCGAGTACGGGCCCCGGAGAGCGTGAGCGTCGCGAAATCAACATCCGCATCCAGCTTGAGGTTGTGGATCCGGGTGAGGAAGCTCCGGAATTCCGGTATGGTTGAATTGCGTTTTAAAGACCCCAGCGACGGCATGGCATAGCTTGCATCAGCACTTTTTTCGCTGTCATAGAAGGAAAAAAAACTGACCGATACTCTCCGGTTCACTTTCCAGAGCGCATTGATGCGGAAGTCTTCGGTGTCATGGCTGTTCGAATTCGTCTGGCCCGTTCCGATGTTGTCCAGGTAGCCCGGATCGAATCGCTTGATCGCGCTGACACGTATGCCCAGGACGTCCGTTACGATCGGCAGGTTGACCGCCTGTTTGACCGTGTAGCCGACATTGGTGCTGTGCCGCGTACCGCTGCCGCCGCTCTCCAGTCGGGCATCCAAGGCATCCAGCTGCACGGGGTTGATGATGTAGTTGACGGCACCGCCCAGTGCCGCCGCGCCGAATAGTGTGCCTTGCGGGCCACGCAATACTTCGACGCGCTGCAGATCGAACGTGTCGATATCCGGAATGGATACTGCGTATGAAGGGTCCGTCAGCGGAATGTCGTTGAGGTAGATCCCGGTAGTGCCTTGTCCCTGATCCGGACCCGCGGAAGTCGTCCCGACGCCGCGGATGGTGACGTTCGACAAGCCGGGAGTTGCTTGTTGAAAGATCACACCGGGGGCGCGCCCGATGTAGTCCCGGAAACTCTGCGCACCCATCCGACTCAACGCATTGCCGCTGAAGGCGGTGACCGAATCGGCAACTTCGCGTTGCTTTTCCTCGCGTTTGGAGGCGGTCACAATGACCTCACGCAATTGCAGCGCCGCAGCGCTGTCCGCTGCCGGCCCCTGCACGCCAGAGGGCACAACTCCGCTTCCCCCTGACTCGATAACCAGAGCACCGCCCGCAATTCGGCGCACCTGCAATCCGGATCCCTTCAGAAGCATGTCGAGTGCCTGCCCCGGCGTATACAGGCCCTTCAACGCAGGAGAAGTCTTGCCCCGGGTCAATTCGGCGCTATAAGAGATCTCGAAGTGGCTTTGCTGGGCAATCTGGTTGAGTGCGAGCGCGAGATCCTCGCGCGGAATGTCGAAAACGAATGTCGCCGGGTCAGCGAAGGCGCTGTGGGTCAGCACGGCCAACACTGGAACGAGCGCCGCGGTTAAGTACCTACCCAAGACGTGTTTCGAACACCACACCGCCTGATTCGGTATCAGAATTCGCGTGCCCCCGCCCGCAGGAACGGTCAATGCCGTTAACCTCCTCCCGCGTCTCCTGTCGCAGGTTTGTCAGTGATTTGCTTTGAGCCTGACCGCGCCGTCTTGCTCCCGGTTGA
>Ga0137413_10000358_pt1 | contig 14602 bp, 24 predicted proteins | sample CZODoug2_1_16fun_FD_108280 | JGI IMG/M metagenome (GOLD analysis project Ga0137413, IMG submission 108280) | Vadose zone soil fungal communities from Angelo Coast Range Reserve, California, USA - CZODoug2_1_16fungal (Illumina Assembly) | ecosystem: Environmental > Terrestrial > Soil > Vadose... | reverse complement strand
GCGAGTGACGCGTGGCGACAAAAGGATCGCGACCCTGCGAGTGATTGATGTGCGACAAAGGATTTGCGGCGCGGTGATCCAGGAAATGGATTCAAAAAAGGATAGAATAAAAGTAGGGGACCGCCTCCAGGTGGATGCGCAACCGAATGTGAGTTTGAAATAAAAGGACGAGAATCGAGAGCCGAGAATCGTGAATCGGGAAACCGGGTTACGAATTTCGATTCTCGAATTACAGAACAGAGCATGGAAGTCAGATCGACATATAAGTATGCGCGGATTTCTCCGTTTAAGGCGCGCGAAGTCACGCGTGAGATCCAGGGTCTGCCGGTCTCGGCAGCACTCGATCTGCTCGCTTTCACGCCCAAGAAGGCGGCGTTCCTCATTAACAAGACGTTGAAGAGCGCGATCGCTAATGCCGAGAACAATGCCAACCTCAAGCCTGACGGATTGGTCGTGAAAGAAGCGGTCGTAGGCGAAGGCCCAACGTTCAAGCGGATCATGGCGCGTGCCCGGGGTAGCGCGAGCCGGATTTTGAAGCGAACCAGTCATATTCGAATCGTGCTTACTGACGAAATCAAGATTGAGACACGCGAGACCAGGAGAGCGAAACGCAAGGCCGAAGAAAAAACGGCGAAGAGAGCTGCTGGCACGACGGGCGCGGAAGGACCGACAACTGAAGAGAAAAAGCCGAAAGCGAAGAAAGCACCAAAGAAATCGAAGAAGTAGATTTGTTATACTGACTTATGGGACAAAAAGTTAATCCGATTGGCTTTCGCCTGGGCGTGAATCGCGACTGGCGCTCGCGCTGGTATGCCTCGCCTCAGGAGCTGCCGGGATTTTTGCACTCCGATTTGGAGATTCGGAATTACGTGAAGAAGAAGCTGCTGTACGCCGCTGTCTCGAAAATCGTGATCGAGCGAGCGTGGAACAGCATCCGCGTAACTATTTTCACTGCGCGTCCGGGAATCGTGATCGGACGCAAGGGCGCCGAGATCGAGAAAATGACAGAAGAGATTTCCAAGATGGCGCAGGGCAAGCAAGTCAAGATCGATATCCAGGAGATCAAGACACCGGAGCTCGATGCGCAACTCGTGGCGGAGAACGTGGCTTTGCAAATTGAGCGGCGGATCGCTTATCGCCGCGCGATGAAAAAAGCCGTGCAGACTGCAATGGATTTTGGCGCTGAAGGAATTCGCCTGCGTTCTTCGGGCCGGCTCAACGGTGCAGAGATTTCGCGCTCGGAATGGTACCGAGAAGGCAAAGTTCCTCTGCACACTTTGCGAACAGCGGTCGATTACGGGTTTGCCGAAGCGAATACCGTTTACGGAAAAATCGGAGTCAAATGTTGGATTTGTAAGAAGGAGGAGCCGGCCGCTCAGCCCGCTTCCCCACCGCCACCACCACCAGCCCCGGCGCCCGAGCCGGTCCAAGTCTAGGAAGAAGTTTTATGCCGTTGATGCCAAAACGCGTGAAGTATCGAAAAACCCAGCGGGGCAGCCGCAAGGGAACCGCTTCTCGCAATCTCAAGATCGATTTTGGCGAGTTCGGGCTGCAGACTCTTGAACGGGCCTGGATCACGAACACGCAACTGGAAGCCGCGCGCGTCGCGCTTACCCGTAATATGAAGCGCAAGGGCAAGCTGTGGATCCGTATTTTCCCGGACAAATCGGTCACTTCGCGACCACCGGAAACGCGCATGGGCAAGGGCAAAGGCCAGCCCGAACACTGGGTCGCCACGGTGCGGCCTGGCAATATTTTGTTTGAATTGGACGGCGTGCCGGAATCGGTGGCGCGCGAGTCCTTGCGGCTGGCGGCGGACAAGTTGCCGGTGCGCACGAAGTTTCTCACACGGCACCATGTGAGGGCCGCTTGAGCGTCATGAAAATGAACGAAATCACAGAGCTGAGCACTGACGAGTTGCTGACTAAAAGGCGGGACTTGCGTCAGGAAAGGCTTCACCTCCGGTTGCAGCAGCAGAGTGGCCAGTTGGAACAACCAAGCAGGTTGCGCCTCCTGCGACGGGACATTGCCCGGATCCAAACAGAGCTGTCACAGCGCGAGAAACAAACTGAAGCGAAGTAACTATGGCTGACGAACACACACTGCAATCTGCTCCCGCGTCTATCACTCGCGGCTCGCGTAAGACGCGCACCGGCGAAGTAGTTTCCAGCGGCATGAACAAAACAATTGTGGTGCGCACGGTGACGCGTGTGCCGCATCCGAAGTTCGGCAAGATCGTTAAACAGATGAAAAAATTCTATGCGCACGATGAACAGAACCAGGCAAAAACTGGTGACAGGGTCCGCATCATGGAGACGCGGCCGCTGAGCAAGCTGAAACGGTGGCGTCTGGTGGAAGTCATCCAAAAGTAACTATCGATTTTATGGTACAACTTCGATCCAGATTGGATGTGGCGGACAATAGCGGGGCGCGTATGGCCACGATGATTGGTGTGATTGGCAAAGCTACGCGTTACGCAGGGATTGGCGACGTCATTACTGCGAACGTCAAGGAAGCGAGCGCAAACGGGACGGTAAAGAAGGGCGAAGTAGTGCGCGCGGTGCTCGTTCGGACCAGGCAACCGATCCGGCGCGAGGATGGTTCGCTGTTGCGCTTCGATAACAATGCCATCGTGATTATCGACAAAGATTTGAATCCGCGCGGCACCCGCATTTTTGGGCCGGTCGCGCGCGAATTGCGCGAGCGGAATTTCATGAAAATCGTCTCGCTCGCTCCTGAAGTCCTATGAACCGCATTAAGTGCCACGTTAAAAAAGGCGATCAAGTCGAGGTCATCTCCGGGAATTTCCGCGGTTCTTCAGGGCGAATCCTGGCGGTGTTTCCGGAAAAACAGCGTGTCGTCGTTGAAGGTGTGCGGATCATTAAAAAACACCTGCGAAAATCCCAGGATAATCCGAGTGGGAAAATCGCCGAACGCGAGGGTCCCATTCACATTTCCAACGTGAAATTGATCGAACGCGAGAAGAAGACTGAGAAAAAACCGGCGAAGAAGTCGAAGAAGGAAAAAGGAGAGCAGAAAGCAGCCTGAATAACCCGAGATGTCTCGACTTCGCTCGACATGACAAACTGAAAAAATGCAAAACGAATTTCATCGCGATTACAAAGAGCGCGTTATGCCGGCGCTGCAAAAGCTGCACGGTTACAAGAACGTTCACCAGGTTCCGCGAGTTGAAAAAGTGGTCATTAACACTTCGGTCGGCTCGCAATCTGATGTGAAGCAGGCGCTGGAAGAAGCGAAAGCCGAGCTGGCATTAATCACCGGCCAGCGCCCGTTGGAAACACTCGCCAAAAAAAGCATTTCCAATTTCAAATTGCGCAAAGACCAGGCTATTGGCGCAAAGGTGACCCTGCGTGGAGAGCGCATGTACGAATTTCTCGAGCGCTTCATCAAAGCCGCGCTGCCGCGCATCCGCGACTTTCGCGGCGTCTCTCCGCGGTGTTTTGATAATCACGGCAACTACACGCTGGGAATTTCGGATCAATCGATCTTTCCTGAGGTCGAGCTGGATAAAATCAAGCGCAACATCGGATTTGATGTTACAATCGTCACCACGGCATTGACCGACGAGGAAGCCAAATCGCTGTTAAGCGAAATGGGAATGCCCTTTAGCGACCGGGCCAAGAAGCCCGCCGCGCAAGCCGCCTGATTTTCATGAGTACTGTTACTGATCCAATTGCCGATTTTCTGGCGCGTGTGCGCAATGCCACGCGTGCGCAAAAACCGGAGATGCTGATTCCGTACTCGAAGATCAAAGCAGAACTCGCGCGCATCCTGAAGGATGAAGGTTACATTTCCGATTACTCGATTGACACAAGCGCCGCGCATCCGCTCATCAAGATCACCAACAAACTCGCAAACCGTTCGAGCGCCATTGCAGGGCTTCGGAGGGTGAGCCGCCCGGGATTGCGGCGATATGTTGGCGCCGATGAAATCCCCCGAGTTCTAGGCGGAATGGGTTTGGCGATTCTTTCTACGTCACGCGGCGTTTTATCGGGGCGCGAAGCGCGGAAGCAAAAGGTAGGTGGCGAACTACTGGCCTACGTTTGGTGACCATTTAACGTTGTAACGACCTAACGAATCACGAAACATGTCACGAATTGGAAACAAGGCCGTCGAGATTCCCGATAAAGTCAAAGTGAACATTGATGAGGAGGGAGCGGTCTCGGTGGAAGGGCCCAAGGGAAAACTGGAGTGGAAGCTTCCGCGCCAAATCCGTGCAAGCGTGAAGGATAATCGCGTATCGGTCGTGCGCGAAACAGAAGCCCGCAGTGTGAAAGCGTTACACGGGCTTTCGCGCAGTCTCGTGCACAACATGGTGCAGGGCGTAAGCGAGGGTTTCACCAAGCAACTCGAGATTGAAGGAGTTGGTTTCAAGGCTGCCGTGCAGGGATCCATGCTTAACTTAAGCCTCGGTTTCTCTCATCCGGTTCCATTTTCGATTCCCAAGGACATTAAGATTACGGTCGCGGATAACACGAAGATTACCGTCCAGGGCGTTGACAAAAAATTGGTTGGCCAGGTGGCTGCGGATATCCGTCGCTTTTATCCTCCAGAACCGTACAAGGGCAAAGGCGTGCGCTACGCGGGCGAGCAGATTCGTCGCAAAGAGGGCAAGACTGTTCAATAATTATGGCGACGATTCGTAAGGCAGCGCGGCGACGCGTTCATCAAAGAATCAGGAAAAAGGTCGCGGGCACGTCGCAACGGCCGCGCCTGGCAGTTCATTTCTCTGGCAAACATGTCTACGCTCAGATAATCGATGACGATACCGGACTGACGCTGGCTGCTGCGTCGACCACGGAGTCTTCCTTAATTGGCAAAGATAAGGCCGCTGCAAACAAGACCACGGCAGAACAAATCGGCAAGGCAATCGCGGAACGTTCCCTGGCCAAGAAACTCGAGCGAGTTGTTTTTGATCGTGGTGGGTTCCTTTATCATGGAAAAGTGAAGGCATTGGCGGACGCGGCGCGTGCAGGCGGCTTAAAATTTTAATTCATGGCTCAAACACATTCAGCAGGCAGACGACCAGACTCGCGCAGACCAGATAGGACTCCCGCGGCTAGGGGCGATACGACCGAGAAAGTCGTGTTTATCAATCGCTGCGCGAAAGTCGTGAAGGGTGGGCGGCGTTTTAGCTTCAGCGCGCTAATCGTGGCTGGAGATCACGATGGAAAAGTGGGATGCGGATTTGGCAAGGCTAACGAAGTATCAGAGGCTATCCGAAAGGCTTCCGAAGCAGCACGCAAAGCGATGGAAAAAGTTTCACTGAACGAAAACACGATCCCTCACGAGGTGATTGGCGAATACGATGGAGCGCGAGTCCTATTGCGTCCTGCATCGCCGGGGACCGGGGTTATCGCCGGCGGAGGTGTGCGGGCCGTAGCTGAAGCAGCCGGCATCCGCGACGTGCTGGCCAAGTCGCTCGGGTCAAGTAATCACGCCAACGTCGTGAAAGCGACGATCGCCGCATTGCGATCACTTCGACGGCGGGAAGAAATTTTCAAAGTGCGCGGAATTCATTTCCGCGATGGAAAAAGTGAGCAACATGATGCGTCTTCATAATCTGCAACCGCGTCCCGGCTCGCGACATCGCGTGAAGCGCCTGGGTTGCGGTGAAAGTTCCGGCCACGGAAAGACCAGTGGCAAGGGTCATAAAGGGCAAAAGGCGCGCTCGGGTGGCAGCATCCGGTTGGGGTTCGAAGGCGGGCAGATGCCGCTGATTCGGCGATTGCCAAAACGAGGATTTAACAACGCCGCCTTTCACAAGCGGTACGCGATCGTCAACCTTGATGAGCTCAACGCATTTAAGGCTGGGACTGCCGTTAACGAACAACTGCTGCGCGAGTCGAAGCTCATCCGCGGTCACTTCGTAGGAATAAAGATCCTTGGTGGCGGCGAATTAAAGCACAGCCTGAAGGTGGAAGCGGACAAAGTCAGCGCTGCCGCCCGGGAAAAAATCGAAAAGGCAGGGGGAACGATTACAATACGTGACAAGGAAGCGTTAAAGGCGGCGGGCACTCCTGTCGCTGCGGCGAATGGAACTTCGGCGGAGGAACCGGCTGACGAAGCTGCATCGGAGGCGATAGGGAAGAAAAAATCTTCCAGGAAGACCTCGGCCAAAGCAAAAAAGAAAGCACCGCGGAAGAGCTAGCTTCCCGGCAGATGATGTTTCAGATTTAGCGGATGGTTTCGGCGTTTCTCAACACGGTCAAGATACCGGAATTACGCCGGCGCATTTTATTTACGCTGGCGGTAATTGTGATTGTGCGTTTAGGCGCTGCGATCACAACTCCGGGAGTCAACCAGGGTGTGTTACAGGAGTGGTTTCGCACTTCTCTGAGCCAGCGCACCGGAGGCGGGCTGGCGGCGCTCTTTAACTTGTTCAGTGGTGGCGCGCTGGAAAATTGCGCGATCTTTTCCCTCGGTATCATGCCGTACATCAGCGCATCCATCATGATGCAGTTGTTGACTGCGGTGATCCCGCAGCTTGGCAGGCTTGCACGCGAAGATGGGGGGCGACAAAAGATCATGCAGTTGACGCGCTACGCGACAGTCGGCTTGTGCATTTTCCAAGGGTACTTATTGGCGCTGTCGTTCCAACACCCGGAATCGTATCACACCATGTTGCCGGGGATTATCGACACCATCAAGAATCTCGGGATTCCGCTGGTGGATGATCTCGGCTGGAAGTTTCGAATCGTAACTGTGGTTTCCCTGACCACTGGCACGCTTCTATTGATGTGGCTGGGCGACCAAATTACCGAGCGGGGCATTGGAAATGGGATATCGCTGATCATTACTGTGGGGATTGTTGCGCGGCTGCCCGCTGCGCTCGCGCAGGCGTGGAAGACTTTTGTGCCCTCGGCACAGACCGGATCGAGCCAGGTAAATCCGATGGTCCTTGTTTTATTGGTATTGTTTTTGATCATCGTAATCGCCGCGGTGATCACGATCACCCAGGGTGTGCGAAAAATTACTGTCCAGTACGCCAAGCGCGTAGTTGGCCGCAAAATGTACGGGGGCCAGACGCAATATATGCCCTTAAAAGTGAATTACGCCGGCGTGATGCCGATCATCTTCGCCTGGGCTCTTCTCCTTTTTCCTGCGACGATTGTTAGCTACGGCTTTAAGAACAGCCCGATTGCCAACCGCATCGCCAATGCGCTTTCCACTGGGTGGCCCCATTACGTCGCCCTCGCGGCGATGATTTTCTTTTTCAGTTATTTCTGGGTCGCAACGCAGTTCCAACCAACTCAAATCGCAGATGATCTGAAGAAATACGGGGGTTACATCCCGGGTGTGCGGCCGGGAAAACCGACGGCCGACTTTCTTGATTTCACAATGACGCGATTAACGTTCGCCGGTGCAATTTTCCTGACGTTGATAGCGGTATTGCCAAGTCTTCTCAGCCAGGGATTGAATGTCCCCATTATCACGGCGCAATTTTTTGGCGGCACAAGTTTGTTGATCATTGTGGGCGTCATGCTCGATACCATGCGCCAGGTGGAGACGCACCTGATTCAGCGGCATTACGACGGTTTCTTGCGCAAGGGCCGCATTCGGGGGAGAGCATTCGGGAGCGGGGCGTACAGTCGTGGCGAAACGGCAGCAAGCGGCACGCTAATGTGGTTGTATGTGGGGATCGCCGTGCTCGTAATTGCCGGCGTCGCCATTTTCCTTTACGGGCGATAGGTGAAAAGACGGCTCGTTCTTCTCGGCGCGCCCGGTTCCGGCAAAGGGACTCAAGCGGAAATGATTACGCGCCAATTCGGCATTCCCGTCACTTCGCCTGGCGCGATCTTGCGGCGTGAAAGAGATCTTGGGACACCGTTGGGACAGGAAACCGCTGAAGTGCTACAAAGCGGCGGGTTGGTCTCCGATAAAATCATCATCGAACTGATAGAAGACTGGTTGCGCCTGCATGGTGGTCACGGGTTCGTGTTCGATGGTTTTCCCAGAACGCTGCGGCAGGCCGAGAGCTTGATGTCTATTCTGGGGCGACTTCGCACCGCCTTGGACTTAGCGATCTGGCTCGAAGTTTCGGAAGCAACAGTGCGTGATCGCATTGCTGGCCGGCTCCAATGCGGCGAATGTGGCTTTACAACCAGTTCGTCGAGCGCGCAGTTTGCGGAACGTCCTGTGTGTCCCTATTGCGATGGTCCACTAGTGCGTCGCAGCGATGATGATCTTGGCGTGTTGCAAACTCGCTTGCAAGAGTTCCGCACCAAGACAGAGCCACTGGCTTCCTTTTATGCGAAAATGTCGATACTGCATCGGATTGACGGGAACCGCGATAGGGAGGCAGTCTTTAGCGATATCTCGCGGCTGATTGAGGACAAGCGATGATTCCGATCAAGAACGGGAAGGAAATCGAGAAGATGAGGCAAGCGTGCCGCAGCGCGAGCGATATTCTCGACCGCGTTAGTGACCTGGTTCGGCCCGGCATTACCACAAAAGAAGTGGACGAAGCGGCAGCCGATTTCATGAGCAATGCGCATGTGAAAAGCGCGTTTCTCGGCTATCGGCTCGGGCATCGCGTTTTTCCCGGGAACATTTGTATTTCGCTTAACGATGAGGTCGTGCACGGCATCGGCAGCCAACGGCGCATTCAATATGGCGACGTCGTAAAACTGGATATTGGCATCATTCAGGATGGCTGGGTAGGGGACAACGCGCTAACCGTGCCGGTTGGAATCGTCGATGAGCGCACAGATGAGTTGCTGCGCGTAACGGAAAATGCGCTCGTCCGCGCCATCAGTGTAGCCCGCGAAGGCCAGCGCGTTGGCGACATTTGCGCCGAAATTGAGGATGAAGCGCGCCGCTTTCGCTTTTCCGTCGTGCGCGAATTTGTTGGACACGGCGTTGGACGAAAAATGCATGAGGAGCCACAGATTCCCAATTACGGCAAACGCGGTAGCGGTCCGAAGTTAAAAGCAGGCATGACGCTGGCAATCGAGCCGATGATTAACATCGGCACTTCCGACGTAAGATTGCTCGACGATGGTTGGACAGTGCGCACGGCAGATGGAATGCCCTCGGCGCATTTCGAGCACACAGTCCTGGTCACGAAGGACGAGCCCGAAATTCTGACATGGCGCGCAAAGACGCAATTGAAGTAGAAGGCAAAGTCGTTGAGCTGCTGCCCAATACCATGTTTCGGGTGGAACTGGCCAATGGCCATCGTGTTCTGGCGCATATCTCCGGGAGGATGCGCTTGCACTTCATTCGGATCTTGCCAGGCGACAAAGTTATGCTAGAGGTTTCAGCTTACGATTTGTCGAAAGGGCGAATTACTTATCGCCAAAAATGACAACGCGGAGTCAGGCCCGCGTTTTCCAGTTCGCGGATTATGAAAGTACGACCATCAGTAAAAAGACTTTGTGCCAGTTGCAGGATCGTGAAGCGCAAGAACGTGTTGCGCGTGATCTGCAAAAACCCGCGCCATAAACAGCGCCAGGGGTAGATAGCGGAGTAATAGAGTATTGATTTATGCCAAGATTACTAGGAGTCGAAATTCCAGCAGACAAACGCATCGAAGCGTCCCTTACTTATATCTATGGAATCGGCTTTAACACAGCCAGGCGCATTCTCGAGCAGACCAATATCGATCCAAATTTGCGAGCGAAAAACCTTACGCCGCAGCAATTGAACGAAATCATTCACGCGATCACGAACAACAAGATCAAGATCGAAGGTGATTTGCGTCGCGATGTGCAAAGTAACTTGAAACGTCTGCAGGCGATTAATTCTTATCGCGGCATCCGGCATAGAAAAGGATTGCCCGTCCGCGGACAGCGCACTTCGACGAATGCCCGGACACGGAAGGGCCCACGCAAGACTGTAGGCGTTGTCCGCAATCCGGAAGCTAAGGCCGGGAAAGTTTAATTTGATTCGTTAGAATTATGGCCGACCCAGAAAATCCAACTAATCCGAGTCCGGAAGAACCGAAAACGAAAGAGCCACCATCGGCGCCGGCTCCGACGGATTCCCGTCAGGGCGAGCCGGCTGCAGCTTCAAAGGCGGACGCGCCGGCCAAGCCTGCCAAAAAGGCGGCCAAACAAAAGAAGGAACAGCCAGCGCCTGCCGCGGCAGCAAGTTCCGAGAACCTTTCGCTTTCAGCTGACGTTGAGAAACCGAAGGTCGTTAAAGCCAAAGGTAGCAAGAATATTCATTCGGGTATCGCGCATGTGCTTTCCACGTTCAACAACACAATCGTGACGATCACCGACATGAAAGGCAATGTGATTGGGTGGTCGAGCGCCGGTAAAGTCGGCTTTAAGGGCTCGCGTAAAAGCACTGCCTACGCAGCGCAGATGGTCGCACAGGATGCCTCCCGACAAGCGATGGGCCATGGGCTGAAAGAAGTGGAAGTCTTGGTAAGAGGACCTGGAGCAGGACGCGAATCCGCGGTGCGCGCGTTGCAGGCCGTGGGACTCGATCTCACTGTTATCCGCGATGTTACTCCTGTGCCCCACAACGGTTGTCGCCCGCCCAAACAACGCCGCGTCTGATGCTCTCAACTCTCAACTAACAACTCTCCACTTTCCAAGATGGCTAGATATACAGGACCAAAAACGAGAGTAAGCCGGCGATATGGGGTGCCGATTTTCGGTTCCTCCAAAGCATTGGAGCGGAAGAATTATCCGCCCGGCATGCATGGCCCGAGAGGTTCCCGGCGCAAACAATCGGAGTATGCGATTGCGCTCGGCGAAAAACAGAAGCTGCGCTATCAGTATGGGCTTCTCGAACGGCAGTTCCGGAGGATTTTCGAGAAGGCGTTGCAGAAGCGCGGTGTGACAGGTGAAACACTTCTTCAGCTATTAGAGACGCGCATCGACAATGTCGTTTTCAGACTTGGCCTCGCCAACACCCGCAACGCTGCTCGCCAGTTGGTGTCCCACCGCCATGTGCTCGTGAACGGTCGCGGCGTGAACGTCGCGTCTTACAACGTGAAAGCTGGGGACGAGATCGCGATCAAAGATAAACCAAAATCGCGTCAACTGGTGCTCCGTAATCTTGATCTTACGCAAATTGTCCCCGTGCCCGACTGGTTAACGGTCGATCGTGACGCGCTCAGCGGTAAAGTGACGCGCATCCCATCTCGTGAAGAGATCCAGCCAATCGTGAACGAACAGCTCATCGTCGAGCTGTATTCGCGGTAATCATTCCCTCGATTAACTCCAGAGCTTTGTTATAGCTTTTGCGCTGAAGATAGTGTGCCAACCGCGGATCGACGGGTTTGGGCAAACGCGTTTGCAGATCGTCGATTTGCTCTGAAATCGCTTTCAATCGCGCGATGTGTTTTGTTTCATCACGGCGGCTTTGCTCGTCGCAAATCACCGCGAGGCGTTCTCGCAGCGCCTGCGCTAAATCGGCAAAAGGTTTTTCCATTTCGTTAACCACGGCGATTCGCGGTAGGGGAGCCTGAACTCACCGGCGACAAGTCTCTGACAGCAGCTGTCGCTTCGCTTCCAGCCAATCCGAGTCATTGTCACCAGGCAGCGCAAATCGGCGTCGACGTTCGGAGATGAAGTAGGCTCGGAGACGAACTGCTTCCTCTGATGGCTCCGGGATTCTCGCGCTGTCGAGCGGTATCGAAGCTTTTGCTGTGGTTGGACTTTTCCTGGCACTGGTCTGGCGCGGTTTTCGACTCGCGGTGGGGCGACGCGCACGATTGCTTTTGCCAGTTTTTGCTTTGAAAGACTCGCCGGTCTCCAGAGGCGTCTCATTTTTATCTTGGATAATTTTCTTTTTTTTCGGCACAGATTTTTTCGTTGATGGTTTTAATTCGTTTATCGTTCATCGGTCGGTTGGCAAGTGCTTTCTCGCGCTTCTTTGATCGAGGAGTAGATTGAGAAACTTCACGGGCATGAGACATTTCGTTTTACGCTGGATCGCGACCACAATTGCGGTGTTTGTGGCTGCGCCGATCGTTGGAATCAATTATGGTGACCGCCTCGGATGTTTGCTGGGGGCATCGCTCTTGCTCGGTATCATCAACGCGTTTATTCGGCCCGTGCTTTTGTTGCTGAGTCTGCCGTTGATCCTCGTCACGCTAGGCGTTTTCATTTTGATTATTAACGCGCTGATGTTGAAATTCGTTGGCGAGATCATGCCATGTTTTGATGTTCCAGGTTTCTGGCGCGCATTTTTTGGTGCGATCATCATCTCGATCGTCAGCTGGCTGTTGAGCGCGTTTTTCCGCGGCAGCGACGGACGTGTCCACGTCCTCACGCATCATAGCCAGATCAAGCGGGTCCGTGGCCGCGTGATCGAGCGCTAACGAAGAAGCGCGAATAGTAATCCGTATTTCGAGATTCGAAAATCTGGATCATCCATCCGCACTAACGGAGTGAAGCCGATTTAACAGTTCAACGATTCAACCAATCACGCGGGCCCGCCCAGATACTTGCTCAGTCGCGAGCGCAGTTCTGTGCGCGCGCGAAAGAGAACGCTTTTCACGGCAGGAACCGAGAGGTCGAGAACCTCGGCAATTTGCTCATAACTAAGTTGCTCATATCTCCGCAACACCAGCGCCATTCGCTGGGCTTCCGGAAGCTGGAGGATTGCTTCCTCGATCGTTCGCTGAAGTTCCCCTTCCAAAAGTGAAGCGTCTGGAGGGGACTGCGTCTCATCCTTCAGCGGGGGATCCTCCGCGCCCGGTTCCGGCTGGAGTGGAACATGAGCGTGACGCTTGACGCGGCGCAGTTCATTGAAGACCAGATTGCGCGTAATCTTTAACAGCCAGGTGGTGAATTTAGCGCGCGGGACATAGCGACGCGCGCTTTTCCAGACCCGGATGAATACCTGCTGGGCGATGTCTTCCACGTCGGAATTGCTGCCCAGCATGCGCGCCACCGTGCCCGCCACCAAAGCTTGGTGTTTCTCGATCAGTTCCTCGAGCGCCGTGGTGTCGCCTCGACCGATAAGCCGCATGAGGCGCACGTCATCGGCGTCTTCTTCCGATCTCCCTTTGTTTCCGCGATCGTTGCCAGACATCGGTTCATTTAGACGGTTGTCCGAGACAAAGCTTGCCAGAAAAAGGACAACTAGCCAAAATTCGCCCTTCGCCACATTCGTAGCCATGGTTTGTGTTGCAAGGCTGAAGCGGCCTGTGCAATGCTTGGTTGTCGAGGGTTTGGCCTCGTGTCCGCATGAATTACCAGCTTATTCCGAAAGAACTCAGGCCGATCGCCGAAAAAGTTGAGGCGCAGCAGCGGATTTCAGAGGCAGACGGTCTCGCTCTGTATCGTGCGAATGATCTTAACGCCCTAGGAATGATTGCGAACGTTGTTCGCGAACGAAAGAACGCCAACTATGCGACCTATATCCACAACCGTTACATCAACTACTCGAACGTTTGCATCTTGTCCTGCCAGTTCTGCGCTTTTGCTGCCAAAAAACGCGATGCACACGCCTTTGAATATGCGATCGACGAAATTATCGCGGCAGTGAGAGATGCTCTTCACCTCGGGGTCACGGAGGTGCACATGGTGGGTGGATTGCACCCGACGCTAAAGAAAGAGTGGTATCTGGAACTTTTGCAAAGACTGCGCGCTCTAAATCCTAACCTTCACATCAAGGCCTTTACGGCGATCGAAGTCCGCCATTTGGCGCAGCGAATTTTCCGGATGCCGATCCGTGACACATTGGAAACTTTGCGCGCGGTTGGGCTCGGCTCGATCACTGGCGGTGGCGCGGAGATTTTCGACCCTGCCGTCCGTGATAAAATCTGCCGCGGCAAAGAAACCTCCGCCGAATGGCTCGACGTTCATCGGACGTGGCAGTTAATGGGTGGCCGCAGCACTTGCACCATGCTATACGGGCACATCGAAACGCTTCCGCACCGGGTGGATCATTTGCGACAGCTCCGGGAATTGCAGGATGAGACAGGCGGATTCACGGGTTTCGTTCCTTTCGCTTTCGAACCGGCCCAATCCCATGGGATTCTCGGCCAGATCAGGCGCGCTTCTGCATTCGACCAGCTTCGCAACCTCGCAGTGAGCCGCATCTATTTGGATAATATCGATCATCTCACCGCGTATTGGGTCAGCCTCGGGTTGCCTCTCGCGCAAGTGTCGCTCAGCTATGGCGTGGACGATTTGCATGGCACGATTCTGGAGGAAAAGATCTTCCACATGGCCGGAGCGACTACTCCGCAGCAGCAGACTGTGGCTGCTCTCGAACATGCAATCCGCGAAGCGGGTCGCGAACCGGTGCAGCGTGACAGCTACTATCGGCGTTTGAATGGCGCCGTGCCAACCGGTGGGCCTAACGAGCCGGAACTGGTCTGTGTGTGAATGGTACGGCGCGACCGCCGGGCGCGCATGGGAACGGCATGCTCCGCATCGGTTGCGTAAAATATCTTAACGCCTTTCCGCTCATCCACGGCTTGGAAAGCAACGTGGACTTCGATCATCCATCGGTGCTCTGCAATAAGCTTGCCACCGGCAAACTCGATGTTGCGCTCGTGTCCAGCTTCGAATTTCTGCGTAACCCTATTTACCGGATCGTTGACGATGTTTCCATTTCCTCGGACGGACCGGTTTACAGTGTCGTTGTCGCGCACCACGGCGAGATT
>Ga0137413_10000357_pt1 | contig 14603 bp, 8 predicted proteins | sample CZODoug2_1_16fun_FD_108280 | JGI IMG/M metagenome (GOLD analysis project Ga0137413, IMG submission 108280) | Vadose zone soil fungal communities from Angelo Coast Range Reserve, California, USA - CZODoug2_1_16fungal (Illumina Assembly) | ecosystem: Environmental > Terrestrial > Soil > Vadose... | reverse complement strand
GCAGGCGTACCGCACTTTCCGATCTACAACCTGCGGCACGTCTTCTGTACTCGCTTGAGCGGCGTCGCAGCCGACGCTGTTGTGCAGCGTGCGATGCGGCACACAAGCCCGGAAACCAAGCGTCGCTACCAACTCGGTATGACAGAGCAGGTGCGGCAAGCTGTTGAGAAGTCGAACGAAAAAGCATATGGCCGAAAGAAAGTATTACGTTTTTATGACGTTCGGCCCGAGGCGAAAAAGGAAGGAGCGAAAGCCGTCTGTAACTAATTGAAGAAGAAGGAGAATTTGGCTCCCCGGGCTAGATTCGAACTAGCAACCCTTCGGTTAACAGCCGAATGCTCTACCGTTGAGCTACCGGGGAACGGGCAAACAGATCTTTAATTTACAACAGTTTGCAGACTCATGCCACTCTCCTCGCTTTAGATTGGGGTCCAGCCAGGGTCCAACCGTTCGGGTTGCAGCCGAACGATACGTCCAACATAATTTCCACCAATGTTGTACGCAACCTCCTTCCATACGAATCGTCTGTGAACTACAAAGGTTCACTCGCATGAAGATAAACACACCATGAATTCGAGCGGCTTCAGCCGGCCCGTTCGACCAGTTCTTATTGCCCGAAAGATTGCCATCGGGATTATGATTCGGAGATGCGAGTGCTGCTGGCAGAAGACGATTCCCGGATCGCGCATTTTGTGGCGAAAGGTTTGCGGGAACAATCCTACGCTGTGGATGTCGTGGGTTCCGGCGAAGATGCGTTGTACCAGGCGGCCATCAACACCTACGACCTGGTCATTCTGGACGTGATGATCCCCGCTCCGGACGGTTTCGCTGTTTGCAGGGAACTGCGAAACAACGGCCAGCGCATGCCCATCCTTATGCTGACGGCGCGCGACGCAGTCGAGGACCGCATCGAAGGACTGGACCGCGGGGCCGACGACTACCTGACGAAACCGTTCGAGTTTCGCGAACTGCTGGCTCGCATGCGGGCTTTGCTAAGAAGGCCAACAAGTCTGCAGTCCGCCCGGCTGGTGGTGGCCGATCTGATCGTCGACACCGTGGGACAGACGGTGTCTCGCGGTGGGCAAACGATTACGATGACGGCGAAAGAGTATGCCCTGGTGGAATTTCTTGCACGCAACGCGAATCGCGTCGTGGGACGGGCGGAAATTGCCGAACACGTTTGGGACGACGCGTTCGATCCGTTTTCGAATCTAATCGAAGTGTATGTCAACCGAGTGCGGCGGAAAATTGATGCCGGAGCCGCGAAGCCTCTGCTCCACACCCGGCGTGGAGCGGGCTACGTGCTTTCGCTGAATGAAACACCCGCGGAAGCAAAACCAACTGCCGCGCGGAACCGCAACAATGCTTAACTCGGTCCGCATCCGGCTGACGCTGTGGTACACCGCGGCCATGACCCTGGTGCTGGTCGTACTCGCGGCCGCTACTTACTTCGTCCTGCGTCAAAATGTGGTGAGGCGCGCGGACGCAAACGCAACGGAACTCGCGGACTCTTTTCTGTCGACGGTGAATGCCGAACTCGGTGATGCCTCTCGGCCGGACAGTGTGGATGAAGGGATCGCGGCGGCCATTTCCGAGCACCGCTTTCGTGATGTGATCTTCCTGGTGTTTGATCCCCAGGGAAATCTGCTGGGAGTATCGGACACTTACCGATTGCCCGGACGCCCGGAAGGCCCCACGCGCGAATCGATCGCCGCTTCGCTGCGGCCTCTTGTAACGGCGCCGGATACGTTCAGGTCCGTGCGCGTCGGGGAGCACCAGTACCGGAGCTACGTGCGGCATTTTTCGGTCGACCAGCAGGCGGCCACGCTGTTCGTTCTGCAATCGCTGCACCGGCAAAACGAATTTCTCGAAACGCTGGCAGGAACATTCTGGATCGTTATTCCCCTGGCGATTCTTTTCGCCGGTGTGGGCGGGTATCTTCTGGCGCGGCGAAGTCTCTCGCCAGTGGTGGTGATGGGCGCACAGGCGAGCCGCATCGGTTCGGAGAATCTCTACGAACGCCTCCAAGTGCAGAATCCGCGGGACGAACTCGGGCAGCTGGCGGGGTCCTTCAATGAGTTGCTCGATCGCCTCAATCAATCCTTCGACCGCCAGAGACGATTCGTTGCGGATGCCTCTCACGAGTTGCGCACCCCGGTAGCCATCCTGTGCGGGGAAGCGGAGGTTACCCTGGCGCAGGAGAAACGCTCGGAGCAGGAATACCGCGAGTCTTTGCGAATTCTCGGCGAGGAAGCTAAGCGGCTGAAGCATATCGTCGAGGACCTCTTCACCCTGACGCGCGCGGACGCCGGCCAGTATCCGCTCCAGCCGCTTGATTTCTACCTCGATGAACTCGTTGGCGAGTGCGTGCATTCCGCCCGAACGTTAGCCCTCGCAAAAAAGATTTCTCTGAATTTTGAGGAAGCCTCCGAGTCTCCCATCCGCGCCGATGAATCCCTGTTGCGCCGCATGATTCTCAATCTGCTGGATAACGCTATCAAGTACACGCCGGATGGTGGATGCGTAACCGTCATTTGCCGTCGGGCCGCGGACGAATACGTCTTGAGCATTGCGGATACAGGCGGAGGCATCCCCGCTGATCTTCAACCGCGCATTTTTGAGCGTTTTTTCCGTGCCGACAAGGCTCGTTCCCGTGCGGAAAATGACGGCGGCGGCGCGGGGCTGGGCCTATCAATTTCTCGCTGGATTGCAGAAGCGCACCACGGCCGTTTGGAGTTGACGTCCTCTAACTCCGGCGGGAGCACCTTCACCGCCTTTCTGCCAGCAGTGCCAGTTCCCTCCGTAACTAGCGGTTAATCCTGCGTTTATGTACGCTTCGTTAGCTTGAATTCTTCCTTGCCGTTCGTGTGTTTTCGGCCGGCCCTGGAGCCAGATCCATGAACTTGCGTCGCATCCTTGTTTATTCGCGGGGCTTGGTTGCTGCCCTTTTCCTGACTTACGCTGGCATGGTTGCAGCGCAGCAATCGCCAGCTCCCGCTGGTGCACCACCCGCCAGAGATACGCAACAGGGCGCGGTCGCCACGTCGCCGGCCATCCGCCTGACTCTGGAGGATGCTCTCGCGCGGGCCAGGAAGAACAGCACGCCATTTCAATCCGCTCAGACCGACGCCGCGATTGCGCGCCAGGATCGCTATCAGGCGGCGGCCGCGCTTCTCCCTTCCGTTACGTACAACAATCAGGCGATCTTTACTCAACTCCGTGAGGGAAACGTTGCCTTCATTGCGAACAACGCCGCGCAAGAATACGTCAGCCTGGCCAACGTGCATGAATCGATCGATCTCGTTTCGATTTCGGCTTACCGCCGCGCTACCGCGGCGTCCGCCCTCGCCAAGGCGCGGGCAGAGATTGCTTCGCGTGGACTGGTTGTTACCGTGGTGCAGAGCTATTACGCTGTTTCCGCCGCGCAACTCAAGCTCGAAGCCGCGAAGAAAAACGGCGATGAGGGGGACCGTTTCCTGAAGTTGACGCAAGACCTGGAGAAGGGCGGGGAAGTCGCGCATTCCGATGTCATCAAAGCCGAGTTGCAGATGCAGGAGCGCCGCCGCCAATTGCTGGAAGCACAGCTGGGCCTTTTGAACGCACGTCTCGATTTTGCCGTCCTGATCTTTCCCGATTTCAACGACAATTTTGAACTCGCCGAAGATCTCCATGCGGGCGTTCCCCTTCCGACCCTCGCGGAAGTGCAGCAACGGGCGGCCCGGGATAATCCGGACCTTCGCGCCGCGCTGGCCACTGTCCAGCAGGCGGGACAGGATGTAAACGGCGCGCGCGCTGGGTATCTGCCTTCGCTCAGCTTTGATTACTGGTACGGCATCGACGCCCCGCAGTTTGCAGTGAACGGTCCCAGTGGAGTTTCCAATTTGGGTTCTTCGGCGGCCGCCACTGTCAATATCCCCATCTGGAATTGGGGCGCCACGCAGAGCCGCATCAAGCAAGCCGAGTTGCGGCGCACGCAAGCCCAACGGGAACTTTCGCTCGCGCAGCGCAAGCTCCTGGCCGAAATCAAATCTCTCTACGCCGAAGCGGACACGGCCCTGAACGAGCTCAGCGGCCTCAGCCGTTCGGCCGAACTCTCCGCCGAAAGCCTGCGTCTCACCACGCTTCGCTACAAGGGCGGCGAGGCTACCGTTCTGGAAGTCGTGGACGCGCAGACCACCTTCGCGCAAGCCAACACTGCCTATCAAGACGGAGCCGTGCGGTATCGCGTGGCCCTCGCCAATTTGCAAACCTTGACGGGGGTTCTGACCACTCCATGAAGCCCACCTTAAACGCTACTGAAGAGTTTCTTCACGCGAGGACGATTTTTCTCTCCGCTTTCGCAGCCGTGCTGTGCTTTGTGAGTGGCTGCAGCAACGCCGAAAAAGAAAAAGAGCCGGTGGTCTCGGTGCAGATCACGCCGGTCCAGCGTGCCCCCATCTCTCAGGTGATTACTGTGGAAGCGGTGGTCTTCCCTCTCGAACAAGCCACCGTGGCCCCGAAGATCAGCTCGACTATCAAGAAATTCTACGTTCAACGCGGCGCGCGAGTTAAAAAAGGACAGTTGCTCGCCGAATTGGAAAATAGCGATTTGTCTGCCGCCGCGGAGGCCAGCAAAGGTGACTTCGAACAAGCGGAAGCCAACTACGCTACGACTGTTGGTTCAAGCCTCCCGCAGCAAATTCAAAAGGCGGAGTTGGATGCCACTTCTGCAAGATCGAACTTCGAGGCGCAACAAAAAGTCTATGAGAGCCGCAAAGAACTGTTCCAACAAGGCGCTCTCCCCCGCCGCGATCTGGATTCCGCCGAAGTCGCGTTTCTTCAGGCGCGCAGCCAGAACGAGCAAGCGCAAAAACAACTTGCCGACTTGCAGCGCGTTGGAAAAGAGCAAGCGCTCAAATCCGCTCAAGGCTCACGCTCTTCGGCCGAAGGCCGGATGCGTGGCGCGCAAGCGCTGCTCAGCTATTCGCGAATCACTAGTCCCATCGATGGCGTGGTGACCGATCGCCCCCTGTTCGAAGGAGACCTCGCCGCCGCCAATCAACCTTTGCTCACGGTGATGAATACCTCCCGGCTCATCGCCAAGGCGCACGTTCCGCAATCGGAAGCCGCTGTCTTGAAAGTGGGTAACCCCGCGGAGCTGAAAGTTCCCGAGCTCGACGAGCCCATCAAAGGCCGCGTCAGCTTGGTTAGCCCCGCTCTCGATCCTGGTAGCACCACGATTGAAGTCTGGGTCGAAGCCGTCAAGTCGGACCCTGCGCTGCGACCGGGAATGTCCCTGGAAGTCTCGATGACAGCGAAAACAGTGAAGGACGCGATTGTAGTTCCCACTGCCGCTGTGTTCAAAAACGCTGAAGGCGCCGATTACGTCCTCCTCGCCGGGTCGGATGAAAAGGCCCATCAGAAGACAGTTCGGCTGGGCATTCGCAACTCAGAACTTACACAAATCGCTGGCGGCATCAATCCCGGAGATCCAGTCGTAACGACAGGAGGCTATGCAGTTCCCGACGGCACGAAGATAAAAATTGAGAAGCTTGGAGCTGAGGAAAAGGAAACGGTCGACAAAGACGAAAAGGACACGGGGAAAGGCGAAAAGGACGACAAGGCCGACGACGCTAAGAAGCCCAACAATTCCAAACAGAAAACAGCGCCCGCAAAGAAAGCTCCTGTGAAGGGCAAGGAGTAACTGCGCATGGATTCTTCCCCAGTCGTGAACGGCGCAGCCCCGTCATCAGGTAAGCAGAGCGATCCAGGCACACCCTGGTTCCATAGGCTGTCTCGCCCCGTGTTGTTCCTGACCATCAGCCTGGCGCTTGTGGGAGGCTACCTCGCTCTTACGGTCCCCATTTCTGTATTTCCGAACACGGACTTTCCGCGCATCGTCGTCGGCGTGGACAACGGCGTGATGCCTATTGACCAGATGCTGGTCACCATCACGCGGCCGGTCGAAGAAGCAGTAAATAGTGTGCCGGGCCTGCTAAAGGTTACTTCCATAACGAGCCGTGGTTCCGCCGAGGTGGATCTGTTCTTCGACTGGAACTCCGACATGATTTTGACGCTGCAACGTGTGGACGCAGTTGTCGCTCGTTTGCAGGCGGACCTTCCTCCTACGGCAAAGGTGGAAACACACCGGATGACCTTCGCGGTCTTCCCCATCATTGGTTACAGTTTGACCTCCGACACCGTGCCGCCCAACAAGCTGTGGGAGATCGCCACCTACGACCTTAAGCCGCGTCTCAACCGCCTGAATGGCGTTGCCACAGTCATCATACAAGGCGGCCGCGTTCCCGAATTTCAGGTGACACCGGATCCGGCGCGCCTCCACGCATCGGGGATTACTGTCCCCGACATCTTGGACGCTATCAAGCGCACGAATCTCATCGATTCGCCTGGATTGATCGAGCACAGTCATCAGCTTGTACTGGGTCTCATCAGTGGGCAGGTGCGCACTCCGGAACAGATCGGACAAATTGTAGTCAAGAGTTCCCCAATGGGTATTCCCATACGTTTAGGAGACATCGCGAAAATCGCGCCGTCGGTCGCCCCGGTCTACACGATGGTGACCGCGAATGGCAAGCCGGCCGTGCTTCTCAACGTAGATCGCCAGCCCGAAAGCAACACGCTGGACGTAGCAAACGAAGTGCACGCACTCATCCAGCAACTCACCCCGAGTTTGCCTCCCGGAGTTCATCTCGAGCCGTTTTACGACCAATCCACGATCGTTCACGATTCCATCTCGAGCGTGCGTGATGCCGTACTCATCGGAATTTTGCTTTCGTCCATCATCCTCGTGTTGTTCCTGCGCGACTGGGGAACCTCGCTGGTGGCGGGCTTGGTCATACCGATAACTCTGCTCATCACCTTCATCGTTTTGAAATGGACCAATCAAAGTTTCAATCTGATGACTCTGGGCGGCCTCGCAGCCGCCGTCGGTCTGGTCATCGACGACGCCATCGTGGTCCTCGAAAATATCGTCTTGCACCGGGATGCGGGGCAAAGCCGGTTTCAGGCCATCCAGAGCGCTCTTAGGGAATTAACCATACCGCTCATCGGCTCGACCATTACCCCCATTGTCGTCTTTCTTCCCCTGGTTTCCATTACCGGAGTGACCGGGAGCTTCTTCCGCGCCCTCGCCGTCACCATGACCGTTTCCTTGCTGACTTCGCTTCTTCTGGCGTTGACTTGGACACCGACGCTGAGTCTTTACCTGGTCCGGCGGAAGGAAACTGCAGAAGCTTCAGCATCGTCCTCGGCGGGCGGTCCGGACGCTGCTGCTCTTCTGGCTGCCGAAGAAAAGGATCTCTCTGGTTTTTTCGGGCGCATCGTGGAGTTCTATGCACGCACCATGCGCGCCATTTTGAAGCGGCCCTGGGTGCTAGTCGCAAGCTCGGTCTTGGTCGTCGCCCTTTCGGTACTGTGTTACAAATTTCTCGGCACGGACTTTCTACCGGCGATGGATGAAGGCGGATTTATTCTGGACTACTTCACGCCGCCGGGCAGCTCGCTTGCCGAATCCAATCGCATCCTGCTGCACATTGAGGAGATTCTGAAGTCCACTCCCGAAGTCGAGAACACTTCCCGCCGCACCGGCTTGCAACTGGGGCTGGCTGCCGTTACTGAAGCGAACAACGGAGATTTCACCGTCAGGCTGAAGAAAGATCGCAAGCGCGACATTGACGACATCATCGCCGATATCAGATCTGAGATTGAATCGACCGAACCTGGCACCAAAGTCGATTTCGTCCAGCTCCTTCAGGACATGATCGGCGACTTGACCAGCGAGCCGCAGCCTGTCGTGATCAAGCTTTTTTCGCAGGACGGCAAGCTCCTGAATGAAACCGCCCCGCGCGTCGCCGATGCCATCGACAAAATCAAGATCGGCGGGAACCCCCACCCGGTCGTCGACGTCCTGAACGGGATCGAAAACACCATCAGCGGCCCGGCAGTGACGTATCAAGTGAATCCCACGGTGGCCGCGCGTGCAGGTTTCACTCCCGAGGAAGTCGCCATCAATGCCGCGGCGGTTTTGGAAGGTGAGCCTGCGGCAACCCCAGTGATTCTCAATGATCGTTCCTATACCATTCGCGTCCGCTTTCCCGAGCAAAACCGTTCTTCGCTTGACAATATGAGCAATGCTTTGTTGACGAGCTCGACTGGCCGCACAGCTACGCTTGGTTCTTTGGCGGCCATCAGCATGGATCCCGGACAGACGGAAATCCGCCGGGAGAATTTGCAGCGCCTGGTGCAAGTAACCGGTCGCTTCGAAGGTGTGGACCTTGGCACAGGCATCGCAGCCGTCCAGAAAACTGTGAACAATTTGCATTTGCCTTCGTCCATCCGTGTTGAATATGGCGGTCTTTATGCGGAAGAACAGAAATCGTCCAGCGATATGTTGGTGGTATTATTTTTGGCGCTGCTGCTTCTGTTTGCTGTGCTGCTTTTCGAATTTCGAACTTTCTCCGCGCCTACGGCGATTCTGGCATCCGCATTGCTATCCAGCTTCGGCGGATTTCTGGCGCTACTTATCACCAAAACCTCGTTCAATGTCGCTTCCCGCATGGGCATGATCATGGTCATCGGCATCGTGGCCAAGAATGGCATCCTTCTCTTGGACGCGGAGCACCGCTTCCGCGAACTTGGCTTCTCCGCTGAAGAGGCGATGATTCAGGCGGGACGCCGCCGGCTGCGGCCGATCGCCATGACGGCGCTGGCCACGGTCGCCGGTATGCTTCCACTGGCATTCGGCATCGGGGCTGGTTCTGCCATGCTGAAACCGTTAGCTATCGCGGTCGTCGGAGGAATTCTCAGTTCCATGGTGCTCTCACTCATCTTCACTCCCGCGATTCACTACTATCTGCGTCCCAAACAAGCGGCCGAGGCTTGATTTCGACTCGCGGAAGCGGATGATGTAGGAGTTTCCAAGAAAGCAGTCAGCTCAAATGAAGATCCTCGTAGTCGAAGACGAAACAGGAATGGCCCAGGTCCTCCGCCGCGGCCTCGAAGAAGACAATCACGCCGTTAGCCTGGCCTACGACGGCCTCTCCGCCATCTCCCTCGCCGAAGACCACCAGTTCGACCTCGTACTCCTCGATGTCATGTTGCCCGGACTCAACGGCATTCAAGTCGCTCAACGTTTCCGCGAAATCAAGCAGGACATTCCCATCTTGATGCTCACCGCCCGCGACTCCGTTCCCGACATCGTCAAAGGCCTCGACGCTGGCGCCGACGATTATGTGACCAAGCCCTTCTCCTTCGCTGTTTTGCTCGCCCGCATCCGCGCGCTGGAGCGCCGCGTCGCCGAGCCGCGCTCTCACACTCTTCGAATCTGCGACCTCGCCTTGGAGCTCACCCAGCGCCGCGTTTTTCGCGGCACTCGCGAAATCCATCTCACTCCCACAGAATTCCGCTTGCTCGAATTCCTCATGCGTCACGGAGACCGCGTCGCCTCTCGCCACGCTATCCTCGACGCCGTTTGGGGTCCCTCAGAAAATATCGAAGAGAACACCCTGGACGCCTTCGTCCGTCTCCTCCGCCGCAAGGTCGACGAAAACGAACCCATTAAACTGATTCACACCGTCCGCGGTTTCGGTTATTCTCTCGGCCCCGAAGCCTGACCATGAAACTGCCTCTTCGCGCACGCATCACTGCTTGGTACTTCGCCGTCCTGGTCGTCGCTTTTGCGTCCTTCGCCTGGATTAGTGATCTGGGTTTTCAGCACAGTATCGAAACCACCGTGAACGACGCCTCCCGCGCTAACCTCGAGAGCATTCAGAACGTACTCAAGCGCACCGCGCCAACTGGCATAGCGGAGATACAGAGGGAATTAGACGAGCTTGGGACCGTGTGGGCCGGTGCAGCTCTGCTCGAAGTTTCGGACGCGAATGGAAAGATGCTCTTCCAATCGCTTCCCTTCAAAAACCCGTACGGCGCCGACAATCCGGCGACGGGGGATGGCATTAGTTTTGTCACCACGAACCTCGACAATTTGCAATACCGCATCGCCACACGCAGCGTCGATATCGGCGGCCAGATTTTTCACGTCCGCGCCGCCGTCCCCACGGAACCCCTCGATCAAGCGCTCGACCGTTTCCGCCTCATCCTCAAGGAGACTTTGCCCTTCCTCGTAATCCTCGCCTCGCTCGCGGGCTATTGGCTCAGCGGGCGGGCCCTCGCTCCCGTCAACGCCATCATCGAAACCGCGCGCGGCGTTGGGGTCCAAAACTTGTCCAGCCGCCTGGCCGTTCCCCCAGCCAATGATGAATTGCGCCGTCTCTCCGAAACATTGAACGCCATGCTCGCCCGTCTCGAATCCTCCGTAAAACGCCTCACGCAATTCACTGCCGATGCTTCGCACGACTTGCGCACTCCCATCGCGCTCATCCGCACCAGTGCGGAGCTCTCGCTGCGACGCCCTCGCACGGAAGCCGAGTATCGCGAAACGCTCGCACGCATCTTGGCCACTTCCGAAGAGACCACTCACCTCATCGAGAACTTGCTGGCATTGGCCCGCGCGGACTCCGGCGCATCCGAGCTTCATTTTGAAAACATCGATCTCGTTCCGCGGCTGGAGAAGATTTCGGAAGAGGCCGCCATTCTAGCCTCCGGCAAGGGAATCGAAGTCACCAGAGAAATTGCAACTGGTCCCATGCGAGTCTCCGCCGATCCCGCCGCGATCGACCGCCTTCTCGTCATCGTTTTCGACAACGCAGTCAAGTACACTCCACGCGGTGGCCGGATCGCCATGTCCCTTTCAAACGGGTCGGGAAGCGCCCGAATCGAAATCCGCGATAGTGGCATCGGCATCAGCGAAAAAGACCTGCCGCACATTTTCGAGCGCTTCTACCGCGCCGATCAGGCCCGCTCGCGCGAGCCCGGCGGCTCTGGTTTGGGCCTCGCCATCGCGCGCTGGATCGTGGACTTGCATGGTGGCTTGATCGAAGCCGAAAGCAGACTCGGCGGCGGTTCCCTCTTTAGAATTTCTCTCCCAGTTGCTCCCAATCGCTAACGGCTTCTCTCCCTCTCCGCTCTCCAGCCCGAATGCGTACTCCAGCGCGCGCACTCAACCTGAATATTCATTCATCCTCATTTTAAAGATTCGTGAGTTGTTGTTCATCTCTCAGTAACAATTCGCGCCCCAAATGGTGGCCAAGGGTAGGGGGTGTCTCATCACGATTGCTTATTCCACCCTCGTCCTAACTACTGGCATTTCAGAAGCTTAGTGGTTTCCAAGTGGAGGGTGTGTAGATGTCGAATGGAAAGAAGATTTTATTGGCGCTAGCCGCCATAGTGGCCTTTGCGCTTCCTTCTCTCGCGCAGGAACGCAAGGGTTCAATCAGTGGACGCGTCGCGGACAATTCCGGAGGCGTCCTGCAAGGCGCGCGCATTGAACTCCACCCAATCGGAGCGATTGCTGCTTCCAATATCCAAGGCGAGTTCTTCATCAACGATGTTACGCCTGGTACATTCACGGTCAGCATTACTTACGTGGGCTTCAAAGACTTCACCAAGCAGGTCACTGTCGTTGGCGGGCAGATTGCCACCGTAGATGCCAAGCTTGAGGTCGAGTCCCAAAATCTCGAAGTGTTGGTTACTGCCGAGCGTGCCTCCGGAGAAGCCGAAGCCGTCAACCGTGAGCTCACGGCCGATAACATCGTGCAGGTACTGCCCGCGGAAGTGATTCGCAGCTTGCCCAACGCCAACATGGCCGATGCCCTCGGCCGCCTGCCTAGCGTCACCATTGAACGCGACGAAGGCGAAGGAAAGTACGTCCAGATTCGGGGTACCGAGCCGCGCCTTGCCAACGTCACCATCGATGGCATCAATACGCCCTCCCCGGAATCCGGGGTGCGCCAGATCAAGCTGGATGCCATCCCGGCTGACATCGTCGAGTCCGTCGAAATCAACAAAACCTTGCAAGCCAACATGGATCCGGATGGTATCGGCGGTTCCGTAAACCTTGTCACCAAGACTGCGGGTGAGCGGCCTACCATCAACGTCAGCGGGATGGGCGGGTACACTCCCATCATCAATGGCCGCGGCCTCGTAGAAACGGCCGGCACCATCGGGCAGCGCTTCGGCACCAACAAGCGTTTTGGCGCACTGATTGGCGGGACGTACGACTGGAACGGCCGCGGCATTGACGACCTCGAACCTGTGCCGGACATCGCCACTTTGCCTGGGGGCGGCTCCAATGCGCGCTACTTCGAAGCTATCGACGTCCGGGAATACCGTTATTACCGCAGCCGCTGGGGTCTTGCGGGAAGTCTCGATTTCAAGCCGTCAGATGGCTCGACCCTCTACATCCGTGGCCTTTACTCCGACTTCAAGAACAACGGCGACCGTTGGGTTTACTCGCTGACGGACAACACCCAAGGCATCAAATTGCTTGGTTCCAACGGCTGCGCGACCGATCCCGTTACTGGGCTCACGACAGCGCCTTGTACCGGCGTCCCGTCTTTCAACGACCAGATACGCCGTCCCGATTACGCCGTTGGGAGCATCCTCCTCGGTGGCAAGCACGTGCTTACCACCACCTGGTTTGCCTGGGATGCTTCCGTAGCGCGTTCCAGTCAGAAGGGCCAGGTCGGTGATCGCACCGCTTCTTTTAACGCGGACGGTCTGGCAACAAGTAACTGCCAGTATGATCTGGCGAACACAAAAAACCTTTACCAACCTCAGTGGACTCCTGCCTGCTTCACGGAAGCGTATACCAACCAGAGCAATTTCCCTCTGCACCGCATGCAGGTAAATCACGGCCTCAGCGCTCAGTTGAATCTCCAGGGTTCTGCTGCCGGAGCCAAGCGCTATCACCTCGGCTCCCATCTTTCCACCATCGAAGTCGGCGGCAAATTCCGCAACGCTCATAAGTTTGCCAACACCTCCACGGACACCTTTTCGCCCACGGGGATAGGGACGCCCCTGTTGTTGTCTCAGTTCCCCAACAAGTTGACGAATACCAATTATTACAGTGGTGCTTATAAATTGGGCCCTAACCCCAATTTCTTCGACATCTATAACGCGTTCCTTGCTGACAAGGCCGCCAATCCTGCCAACTATTCGCTATCTACTGACGCTTCCAGCCAATTCGACCTCATCGAAAAGGTCAGCGCTGGTTATGTGATGAACACCATTGATTTCAACAAGGTTCGCCTGGTCGCTGGTGTTCGCTTTGAGGGCACTAATCTCGATACGGTGACTCCGGTTTTCGATGCGAATGGCAATTTCCTTGGTAACACCAAGCTCAACGGGTCTTACGTCAAAGTGCTACCGAGTGCTTCTCTGCGCTTTGCACTCAAGAGCGACACAAATCTGCGCTTGGTTTACAGCCGCGGTTATTCCCGGCCTGATCCGCAGGATATCGCCCAGGCGGTTTCCGTGGACAATACCGCCAACCCCATCCTCGTTAGCTTGGGCAATCCCAATCTAAAGCCCGAAACCGCGGATAACATCGATATTCTCCTCGAGCACAATCTGAATCCCTTCGGCATCATCACCGCGGGCTATTTCTACAAGAATCTGACGGCGCCTATCATCACGCACACATTTGATAATGTCACCACTGGGACGTTCGGTCCTGGTACTTGCACCACGACCGTGACTTGTCGGGTCTCCCAGCCCGTCAATGCCGGCAGCGCATGGCTCAACGGTTTTGAGGTTGCCTATCTCCAACACCTCACCTTCCTGCCCGGCGCATTCTCCGGTCTGGGGATTTCCGCAAACTACGGCTACACGGCTTCGCGGACTTCCTTTGGGCCCGACTTTGGCCGTACCGATCATCCTCGGCTCGTGCGCAACGCCCCTCACACTTGGAACGTCAGTCCGACGTACGATCACGGTCGCGTCTCCATTCGTGTGGGACTTTCCTATAACGCTGAGAATATCGCTGGCTATGGGGACGGCACGCCCGGACCATTCGGCGACAACTACTTCTACCCCCACCTTCAGTTCGACGCCCAGGGTAGCGTCAAAATGGCCCGTGGCCTTTCCTTTGTCATGTATGGGCTCAACATCAACAACGAGGTCTTCGGTTTTTACAACGGCAGCCCTCAATACATGCTTCAGCGCGAATTCTACAAGCCGACGATCGCTGCGGGCGTCCGCTGGTCCCCGAGGCATGAAAAATAGCCCATCGGGCGTCGCCGTGGCGAAGTACTCTCTGTGCCTTCGCCACGGCCGCCAGCTGACACGGCCACAAATGCCAATTGATTCTCTATGATGAATCTGCTACTATCCTCACTGGATAAGGGTGTGCGGTTTTTTCGGCAGCGGCAGCTTTTTTGCCGCCTCTTCGTTTCTAGCGAGGCTCATTCGATCAAATTCGCAGCCTCCACGACCCGGCAATGTCCCTTTTTAAGTCATTTAGAATCAACATCCATCGAGGCGCTTCCAAAAACAGCGCTAACTACCTTTAGAATGAACACTTCCAAAAGTGTATCAAAACAAAGAACTTTAACTTCTTTTAGAATGAACACTTTTGAAAAAAGGGCGGGGGGGATACAGTTATTTGCTAACTAGAAGCGCCCTTTGGAAATGCTGTCGTTCCACATCCAGAATTCCGCCCGTTAGAGGCTTAAGACTAACTGTGAGGTTCACGTGAAGTCCACAAT
>Ga0137413_10000355_pt1 | contig 14616 bp, 14 predicted proteins | sample CZODoug2_1_16fun_FD_108280 | JGI IMG/M metagenome (GOLD analysis project Ga0137413, IMG submission 108280) | Vadose zone soil fungal communities from Angelo Coast Range Reserve, California, USA - CZODoug2_1_16fungal (Illumina Assembly) | ecosystem: Environmental > Terrestrial > Soil > Vadose... | reverse complement strand
CGGGGGAAAGCGGCGTGGGCGAGGGCAGTCAGAAACAGCGGGTAGATCAAGCCGGTCAGGATGCTCAGCGCGATGAGCAGGGTCAGGGCGGGTCTGAGTGTCTGGCGCATGGATGCCTCTTTACGCAAGTCCGGCCACCGCGAGCAGCACGTCGATCGCCTTGATCCCGATGAACGGCACGATGATCCCGCCCACTCCGTAGATCAGCAGGTTACGCCGAAGCAGCGGGGCGGCGCCGAGCGCCTGGTATCGCACGCCGCGCAAGGCCAGCGGAATCAGCGCAACGATGATCAGCGCGTTGAAGATCACGGCGGACAGCACGGCCGAGTTCGCAGTGGTCAGGTGCATGACGTCCAGCATCTTGAGCTGCGGGTAGGTGGTGGCGAAAGCCGCTGGGATGATCGCAAAGTACTTGCCCACGTCGTTGGCCACTGAAAACGTGGTCAGCGCCCCGCGCGTCATCAGCATCTGTTTGCCGATCTCGACGATCTCGATCAGCTTGGTCGGATTGCTGTCCAGATCGACAAGATTGCCCGCCTCCTTGGCCGCTTGCGTGCCCGAGTTCATCGCGACCGCCACATCGGCCTGCGCCAGGGCCGGCGCGTCGTTGGTGCCGTCGCCGGTCATCGCCACCATCTTGGCCTGTGTCTGATGCTCGCGGATCAGATTCAGCTTTGCCTCGGGCGTTGCCTCGGCCAGGAAGTCGTCGACCCCGGCTTCCGCTGCGATGGCCGCCGCGGTCAGACGGTTGTCCCCGGTGATCATCACGGTGCGGATACCCATGCGCCGCAGCTCGGCGAAGCGCTCCTTGATCCCGCCCTTGATGATGTCCTTGAGCTCGATCACGCCCAGCACCCTGGCCGATGCGCCGCGCTTTTCGGCCACCGCCAGCGGGGTTGAGCCGCGGCGAGCGATGTCATCGGCCAGTCGGGCCGCTGCCTCGGCGAACTTGCCGCCGTTGGACTCGACGAAAGCGCGAACCGCGTCCACCGCACCCTTGCGCAACTCGCGATCCGGCAGGTCGACCCCGCTCATGCGCGTGTGCGCCGAAAACGGTACGAAGGTGGCCTGCAGGGCCGTCATGTCGTGCTCGCGCAGGTTCAGGCGCTGCTTGACCAGCACGACGATGCTTCGGCCTTCCGGCGTCGCGTCGGCCAGCGAGGCCAGCTGGGCCGCCTGCCCCAGTTCGGACTCGGAGACGCCGGGCACCGGGGTCATCGAGGACGCCTGCCGGTTGCCGAGCGTGATGGTCCCCGTCTTATCCAGCAGCAGCACGTCGACATCGCCGGCCGCCTCGACCGCTCGTCCGGATGTGGCGATCACGTTGGCCTGCAGCATGCGGCCCATACCGGCCACGCCAATGGCCGAGAGGAGTCCTCCGATCGTGGTCGGAATCAGGCACACCAGCAGCGCGATCAGCACGGTGATCGTGACGGCCGAGCCGGCTCCACCGGCCTGCACGCTGAACACGGACATCGGATACAGGGTCACGCACACCAGCAGGAACACCAGGGTCAGGGCCACCAGCAAAATGGTCAGTGCGATCTCATTGGGGGTCTTGCGCCGTTTCGCGTTCTCGACCATGGCGATCATGCGGTCCAGGAAGGTGTCACCCGGGTCGGCGGTCACCCGGACCACCAGCCAGTCCGACAGCACGCGCGTGCCGCCGGTCACCGCGCAAAAGTCCGAGCCGGCGGCGCGGATCACCGGAGCCGATTCGCCGGTGATCGCGCTCTCGTCAACCGAGGCGATGCCGGCGATCACCTCGCCGTCGGCGGCGACGATCTGGCCGGCCTCGACCCGGTACAGATCGCCTTTGCGCAGCGCCGTCGCCGGCACCTCTTCGGACCGACCCTCGTAGTCGGAGCCGAGCAGCCGCCGCGCCGGCGTGGCGGCCTTCAGCCCGCGCAGCGATGCCGCCTGTGCCTTGCTGCGACCCTCGGCAAGCGCCTCGGCGAAGTTGGCGAACACCACCGTGAACCACAGCCAGGCGCTGATCGCCAGGATGAACCCGGCCGGCGCCTCGCCCTTGCCCAGCACCGCCTGCAGCCACAGCAGCAGCGTCAGGGCGCTGCCGATGTAGCAGACGAACATCACCGGGTTGCGCCATTGCACGCGCGGATCGAGCTTTCGCAGGGAATCGACCAGCGCCGGACGCACCAGCTTCGGATCAAACAGGGCAAGGCGGGCGTGCGTCATAAAGTCAGGTCCAAAAAATCATGCGGGACTCTTTCCCCCGGCCCCTTCCCATAACGGGGAAGGGGAGGCGGCAGGAGTCCCGAACAGTTGCAGATGCTCGGCCACCGGCCCCAGCGCGAGCGCCGGTACATAGGTCAGGGCACCGACCAGGAACACCGTACCGATCAGCAGCGCGACGAACAGCGGACCATGGGTCGGCATCTTGCCCACCATGGATTCCGAACGTTTCTTCAAAGCCATATGGCCGGCCAGGGCCAGCACGGGAATGATGGTGCCGAAGCGCCCGAACCACATCGCCACCGCCAGGCCGAGGTTGTAATAGCGCGTGTTCACGCTGACCCCGGCCAACGCGCTGCCGTTGTTGTTGGAGCTCGAGCCCCACGCGTACAGGATCTGCGAAAGACCGTGCGGGCCCGGATTGCTGATCGCCGCGCGTCCGGCTTCGATCGCCACGCTGATCGCGGCACCGGTCAGCACCAGCATCGGGGTCAGCAGGATGGCGATCGACACCATCTTCATGTCGTAGCTCTCGATGCGCTTGCCAAGGTACTCAGGCGTGCGGCCGATCATCAGACCCGCGATGAACACCGCGGTCAGCACGTACACCAGCATCGTGTACAGCCCGGTGCCGACGCCCCCGAAGATCACCTCGCCCAGCAGGATCAAGGTCAGCGGAACCGCTCCGCCGAGCGGCATGAATGAATCGTGCATGGCGTTGACCGCACCGCACGAGGTGCCGGTCGTGATCGCGGCAAACAGGCTCGAGGCCACGACCCCGAAGCGGGTCTCCTTGCCCTCGAAGTTACCGGCGTCGGTCGCGACGCCTGCGGCGGTCAGGTGCGGATTCGGCGTGAGCTCCGCGTAAAACGCCGCGGCGGCGAACGCTATCATCACGATCGCCATCGCGGCCAGGATGGTCCACCCCTGCCGCTTGTCGCCGACCATTCGCCCGAATGCCAGCACGATGGCGGTCGGCAACAGCAGGATCGACAGGATCTGCAGGAAATTGGTCAACCCCGTCGGGTTCTCGAACGGGTGCGCCGAGTTGGCATTGAAAAAGCCGCCGCCGTTGGTTCCCAGCATCTTGATGGCCTCCTGGGAGGCGACCGGCCCGCCCGGGATCTGCTGGGTGTGCGTGGTCAGGTGCTCGGTGACCGGTTTGCCCTGGGCGTCCACCACCGGTTGGCCGGCCGCATCGGTCTTCGGGTTGTCGTACTCGGTCGCATCGAGTGTCGCCACTTCCTGGAACCCGTGCAGATTCTGGATGGCACCCTGCTCCACCAGCACGAAGGCATACACGATGCAGATCGGCAGCAGCACCCACAGCGTGATCCGAACGAGGTCGGCCCAGAAGTTTCCGATCACTCCGGCCTGCTCGCTGCCGGCCGGCGTTTGCTGCCCGCGCCGCGCCAGCCCCCGCGTTATCGCAAAGGCCACCGCCAGTCCGGTGGCTGCCGACAAGAAATTCTGCACCGTCAGCGCCAGCATCTGGGTCAGGTGCGACATGGTCGACTCGCCCGAATAGCTCTGCCAGTTCGTGTTGGTGACGAAGCTGATGGCGGTGTTGAACGCGCCGCCTTGCTCGACCGGACTAAAGCCGGCCGGGTTCAGCGGCAGCCAGCCCTGCACGCGCTCCAGCAGATACACCACCAGCGCTCCCAGCGCGTTGAACACGAGCACCGCGAGCGCGTACTGAGGCCAACGCTGCCCGCTCGACGGATCGATGCCGGACAGCCTCCACAGCGGCTTCTCGACAGCCCGCACCAAGGCGGAGCGCTGCCCGAACTGAGGCGCCGCCAGCTGCTCGAGCCAGGCGCTCAGCGGCCAGGCCAGTGCCAGCAGCACCACGGAGTAAACCAGCAACGTGAGCCAGAATTGGATCTGCATAAAACGGACCGGTCAAAAATTCTCGGCGTTGAACATCGCAACGCCCAGGTACACCAGTAATCCAACCGTCGCCATCAACCCGAGCCAGAGCATCACATTGACCCCCTGCGCGACAAGCGCTCGCAAAACGTGGATAAGCCCCATGCCGCCAGAAACAGAGCGCTGATCAGCGCCACCATGACAAGGTCGTCCATGCAACGCACCCCCTGTGTAAACGCTGCGCACGATACGGCGCCGCGCATCGAATCGGCGCAAATCTTTACAGCGCACCTGTAAAGAATCCGCAAAAAAGCCGGCCACAACGCGAACGAAGGGGGCGACCCGGCGAAATATCCGGGTTAAGCTCGATGCGACCCAGTGCCAGCACTGCCTGGCGCAACGATCCCGCAGTGACCCGCGTAGCGATCCGATGAGGCAGAGCGCTTGGACACGGTCCGATGTGACGTGCTGGTCATAGGCGCCGGGCCCGCCGGAGCAGCCGCCGCCACCACGCTGGCGTCGGCCGGCATCGACGTCTTGCTGGTCGACCAGGTCGACTCCCCGCGCGACAAAACCTGCGGCGACGCCTTGATTCTCGATGCCCTGGCGGCGCTGAGCCGGCTCGGAGTGCTGGACCAGGTGCGCGCGCGCGCGGCGGCGGCCGCGCGAATTCAGGTTTTCGCCCCCGACGGGTCGGATCTGGCGCTCGACACCGATGTGCTGTGCCTGCCCAGGCTGAGTCTGGATGCGCTGCTGGTCGAACATGCCCGGCGTTGCGGAGCGCGCTGGATGGCGCCGCTGCGGCTGACGCAACTGACGCAACACGCCGACTTCGTCGCCGGCGCGCTGTTCGAGGGAGCTGCGGGAAGCCAGCCGGTGAGCGCACGCATCACGCTGCTCGCCACCGGCGCCGCGCCCTCTCCTCTAGAGCTGGCCGGCCTGTGCGTTCGCCGCTCGGCCAGTGGATTCGCAGTTCGCCAGTACGTGCGCAACACACAGCTGGCCGAGCAGGTGCGCGCGCCGGTGATTTCCTACGACCAACGCATCCGGCCCGGCTACGGGTGGATCTTTCCGTGCCCGGACGCGGTTTTCAACGTCGGCGCCGGAGTGTTTCAGGCCCGGGATTTAACCTGTAGTGACCATTCGGTGCGCAGGGTGTTCGATCGCTTCGTCGACGGCTTTCCGCTGGCGCGCCAGCTGCTGTCGGGCGCCACCGTGCTCGGTCCGCTCAAGGGGGCGCCGCTGCGCACCGCGTTGAAAGGGACACGGTTCGCCCGGCCCGGGCTGCTGGCGATCGGCGAGGCGGTCGGCACCACCTATTCGTTCAGCGGGGAGGGCATCGGCAAAGCGCTGGAAACCGGGATGATGGCGGCGCAACTCGTGGTCGAGCGCCTGCGCGACGGCGGGCGCGTCGATGGCCTGGAACACACGTATGCCGCCGGTCTGGAGACCGCATACCGCGCCCGTTTTCGCGCGTACGAGACGGCCCAGCGATGGCTGGGGGTTCCTACCTTTTGCAACTGGCTGGCCAGCCGTGCCCGCCGCAGCGCGCGCCTGCGCTCGCGCCTGGAGGCGGTGATCCGCGAAGACTCGGATCCGACCGAGGTGTTCTCGATCGGCGGAGCCGCGCGCGCGTTCATGCCCTGGGCCGATCGCGGCTAGTCTGCCGCGCCGCCAACAGGATGGCAGCCAGCGCGCAGGCCAACGCCGACATGTGCCATCCGGAGAGCGTTTCGCCCAGCACTCCCACCGCCACCGCAGCCGTCGACAGCGGCAGCGCAACTGTGAACACCCCGGCCACCGAGGCCGAGGTCTGACGCAGCCCGGACATCCAGAGTCCGACCGCCACCGCGCTGGACGCCCACGAATAAAAGACCAGATAAGCCCAGTTCAAAGCGGTGATCGTGGAAAAATCGACTCGTGCGATCTGCCACAGCCCGATCGGGGCGCTCAGCAGCAGGCCCCACAGGTTGATCCAGGCGGAGATCCGCATCGGCGTGCGGGTCGCGCTCAGACGCTTGCCGATCACCACGTACAGGGCTTCACAGCAGACCGCGCCCAGCACCAGGCAGTTGCCGAGCCAGCGCGAGGACTCGCCCACGGACGCGGGCTGTGCCAGCGCCAGCAGACCGATGCCGGCGCCGGCGCACAGCACCGCAAGCAGCAGTCGACCAGACATGCGCTCGCCCAGCAGCAGGCAGGACAGCGAGGCGACCACCACCGGCAGTGCGCTCATCACCAGTCCGGCGGCGGTGGCCGACGTCAGCGCGACGCCCCACAGCATGCAGATCGAAAACCCGAAATTTCCGAAAAAGGACTGCAGAAACAGCTGGCGTGATTCGAACCGAGTCAGCGGCGCCTCGCTCGGCTCGCGCCATGTCCAGGGCAACAGCACCGGCACCGCGATTGCAAAGCGCAGAAAAGCCAGCCCGAAGATCGGGAGCACGGCCGTCAGTGGCTTGACCAGGGCCACGTAGGCTCCAACCAGCGACATCGACGCAGCGAGCTTGCAGGCGGCGCCCAGGCTCAGTTCGAGCGCCCGGGGCCGTGACGCCTCCACGGGCTCGATGGCACCGTGCCCTGCGCGCGGACCGTCAGAATTCAAGCTCGACTTGCGCGCGCAGCGTATCGGAAGGCGCGCCCGGCACGAGCCCGAACAGCCAGCCGGCGTTGTACGCCAGCACCCGACGGCCGTCCAGCGCCACTTTGCCGAAGATGGCCGGACCGAACCGGTGCGTCTGCTGCTCCAGTGACGACCAGTGGTACCACGGCCCCAGATCCCCAAAGCCCTGGACCCCGAACTCGAAGGACTTCCGATGGCGGTACTTCAGCTGCGCCTGGTATGCCAAATTGGTCCTCGCCCCGGCAGGCCCGGCCAGGTTGCGGGATAACAGCGGGTTGAAGTTCCATTCAAACCGATCGGCCAGCTCGCCTTGCATCAACGGTCCGAGCGTCAGGTTCCAGCCGGAGCCCGCCTCGTGCGGTTTTTCCACCTCGACCACGCTACCCCAATCGATCGCGTATTGCCCGGGGTCGGTCAGTTGAAAGCGATTCTCCCATTCGATCGCATCGAATCGGGTGCCGGCTCCTCTGGGTCGGGCGTAGGCGGCGTACAGCTCCGTGAGCCAGTAAGTCGTCGGGGACAGCCCCAGCGCAACGCTGCCTGCGCTGTCGCGCGGACCAGGTCCGGAGAACGAGCCGGCCTTCAGATCGATTTCACGTTCGCCATAGACGACGTTCGGCGCCAGCACGTAGTCCGATGGTTCGGCGGCGCGGGCACCCTGCGCCAGCACAAGCGCGACCGTGGCGCCGATGCTCGGACCCAGTCGCACGATTGACCCGTCAGGCCGCGGCATGCGATTGCGCGCGGCGCATCGCAATGAAAATTGATACCAGTGCGGCAAAATAGAAAAGGACTTGCGTGGCGCTCGGTTGCGCCTGGTAGCCGAGCAACGCATGCAGCAAGGTGCCCAGCGCAGAATCATCCGGCATCAGCGAGGATGTATCCCACAACGGTGAGGCCAAGGCCGGCAACACGTCGGCCTGGATCAAGACCCGGGCAAACTGCCCGGCCATTCCTGCGGCGAGCAGCAGGATCAGCCAGCCGGTCACCACGAACAGCCGGCTCACCGGCACTCGCAGCAAGCCAGCATAAAGCAGCCACCCGGCAGCACCGCCGGCCGCAAGACCCAGCAAGCTGCCGATGCCGAGCGCCGCACGCGTGGTACCGGGCGAGGAGGCGATGCCAATCAGGAACAGCACGGTTTCCGATCCCTCTCGCAGCACGGTCAACGCGATCGCCGTGACAATCGCCGTCAGAGCGGCGTCGCCGCGCACCACGGCCCGTCCTACATCACGCGCCCGCGCCGCCATTTCACGTCCATGGCTGGCCATCCAGATGTTGTGCCAGGCCAGCATCGCCACGGCGAGCGCCAGCACGGTGGCCGTGAACAGCTCCTGCCCTGCACCGCCCGCCATCATCGAGATCGACTGCGCAACCGCAGCCACCCCGACCGCACCGGCGACGCCGGCCGCGGCCCCCAACGCGATCCACCGGGCGCGGCGCGCAATCGGGCGCGTGGCCGCCGCCACGATCCCGATCACGAGCGCCGCTTCCAGCGACTCCCGAAAGACAATCAGTGCGGCTCCGAACATGGCTTGCGTCGTTCCATCACAGTTTGGATTCGGCACCGAGGCAGGTCTGCGGGCAGCTTGCCTCGGGCCCGTGGGCGCTACTCGGCGAGCACCGCCCCGTTGGCGGTCTGGCGGTTGAATTCTCCTATGAACTCGTAACGGCCTGGTTTCAGGGGGCCGATGAAGACGATGGCCTTCGAGTTGGCGAATACGATCTTTTCGCGGTTCAGCGCGAAGCTGTCGAACTCCTCCGGTGTGGCGTCCTGGTTGTCGATCACCAGCTTGACCTTGACACCCGCCGGAACTTTCACCTCGGACGGCGTGAATCGGTGCTCATGCAGCTGGATGGCGAATTCGGGCTCGGCCGCCAGCACCGGACCCGATAAAGACAACATCAGCAGCACTACTTTCATCGCCATGATTTCACCGTCCAGGCCAAATGATAACGCTTCTCATTTCGATTTACAAGCCAATCCCCTACAGCGCTCGCTGCGGCTGCGCTTCTCTATACTTCCGAATCAACCACTTGGCCGGCTTCGGCCGCCCGCTCTTCAGACACCCGGCACAATCACGCGTGCATGCGGTGCCTGTTGCCGTGTCGGCACCCTGCCGCGAGGAGTACTGGCGATCGCACTGGCCGAGATGCGACTGGTCGCACTGGGACTGAACCACCAGAGCGCACCGCTGCCGCTCAGGGAGCGGGTGACGTTCGTTCCGGACGAGGTCGCCGGCGCCATTGCGCGCCTGCGCGAGCGGCTCAGTTCGCGCGACGGCGGCGCACTGAGCGAAGCGGCCATCGTGTCGACCTGCAATCGCACCGAGTTGTACTGCGCAGTGGACCAGCCGCAGGACGCGGGCTTCGCGCTGGCCGAATTCATTGCGACCGAAAAGGGCGTCGATACACAAGACCTGCGGCGCGCCTCGTACGTGCTGCCGCACACCGAGGCGGTGAGGCACGCCTTTCGCGTCGCAAGCGGGCTCGACTCGATGGTGCTGGGCGAACCGCAGATCCTCGGGCAGATGAAGCAGGCCGAACGCCTGGCGCGCCAGGCCGGCGGCCTGGGCCTGCTGCTCAATCACCTGTTCCAGCGCACGTTCGCGGTCGCCAAGGAGGTTCGATCGAGCACCGACATCGGGGCGCACTCGGTATCGATGGCGGCCGCCGCGGTGCGCATGTGCGAGCGCATATTCGGTCAATTGGAAGACAGCCACCTGCTGTTCGTCGGCGCCGGAGAGATGATCGAACTTGCCGCGACCCATTTCGCGGCGCGTCGCCCGAAGTCGATCACGGTGGCCAACCGCACGCTGGATCGAGCCCATGCGCTGGCGACGCGACTGCATGGCCAGGCGATTCGCCTGAGCGACTTGCCCGACTCGCTGGTGCGTTTCGACGTGGTCGTATCGTGTACCGCCAGTTCGCTGCCGATCATCGGGCTCGGAATGGTCGAGCGGGCCGTACGCGCGCGCCGGCACCGGCCGATCGTCGTGATCGACCTTGCCGTACCGCGCGACGTCGAGCCCGAAGTGGCCCGACTGCAGGACGTTTACCTGTACACGATCGATGACCTGGGGCACATCGTGCACATTGCGGCCGAATCACGCCAGGCCGCGGTGGCCCAGGCCGAGGCCATCATCGAATCACGCGTGCGCGACTTCGAGGCCTGGTTGAGCAGCCGCGCGACCGTCCCGGTGATCCGGCAGCTCAGACACCGCGCCGAGGAATTGCGCAGTCGGGAACTGGATCGCGCGCGCCGGCTGCTTGCGCGCGGCGCATCTCCGGAGGCGGTGCTCGAGCAGTTCTCGCAGGCCCTGACCAACAAATTCCTGCACGCTCCGATCTCTCTTCTGAACGACGCGGCGTCGGCACCGGACGACGAACGCGCCAAGCAAATCGAGTTGCTGGCCCGCTTTTACCAGCCGCACGACCCTTAGATTGGCCCATGAAAGACACGATGCGCGCCAAGCTGGCACAGCTGGCGCGCCGCCTGGAGGACATCGATGCAGCGCTGGCCCGGCAGGATGCGGCGCGCGACATGGACCAGTTTCGCCGACTGTCCCGCGAGCGGGCCGATATCGAACCGGTGGTCGCCCGCTACCACGAATACGCCAGGGCGCAGGCCGATCTGCTCGGGGCACAGGAACTGATGAGCGACCCGGAAATGCGCACGCTGGCCGAGGAGGAGTCCGGCAGCGCACGGCGCCGACTCGAGACTCTGGAGTCGGATCTGCAGCACCTGCTGCTGCCGGCGGATCCAAACGACGAACGAAACATCTTTCTGGAGATTCGGGCGGGAACCGGCGGCGAGGAATCCGCGCTGTTCGCCGCAGACCTGCTCCGAATGTATATGCGGTACGCGGAGCGCCAGCGCTGGCAGACCGAGATGATCTCGGAAAGTTCGTCCGACCTGGGCGGCTACAAGGAGGTCATCGTACGCATCATCGGCAAGGGCGCTTACAGTCGCCTGAAGTTCGAATCGGGCGGACATCGGGTTCAGCGCGTGCCTGAAACCGAGGCACAGGGACGAATCCACACCTCGGCCTGCACGGTGGCCGTGTTGCCGGAGGCCGACGAGATCAACGAGGTGAAGATCGATCCTTCGGAGATCCGGATCGACGTGTTCCGCGCCTCGGGCGCCGGCGGTCAGCACGTGAACAAGACCGAGTCGGCCGTGCGCATCACGCACCTGGGAACCGGCATCGTGGTGGAATGCCAGGACGACCGCTCGCAGCACAAGAACCGCGAACGCGCCCTGAAGGTGCTGGCGGCTCGAATCAAGGATCAGCGGTTCAGGCAGCAGCAGGAAAAGGAGGCCAGCGAGCGGCGCACGCTGATCGGCAGTGGCGATCGGTCCGGACGCATCCGCACCTACAATTTCCCGCAGGGCCGGGTTACCGACCACCGGATCAACCTGACCCTGTACAAGATCGAGCAGATCCTGGACGGTGACCTGGACGAACTGAGCAACGCCTTGACCGCGGAACACCAGGCCGAGCTGCTCGCCTCGCTCGCCGACGCAACCTGAGCTCTGGCGGATGCTGGCGCGCCTCCCGTCCAATGCGGGCGACCTGATTGCAGCCTCGCGCATCGCGGCGCCCGAAGCCCGTTCGCTACTGGCCTGCGCGCTCGGCGTGGCGCGTGAATCGCTGATTGCGCAGCCGCAGCGTGACGTCGGGCCAGCGCCTGCATCGCATTTTCGCGACTTGTGCGCGCGGCGCCTGGCGGGTGAACCGATGGCCTACCTGCTCGGACAGCGTGAGTTTTTCGGACGCCAGTTTCGGGTGGACCGCTCGGTGCTGATTCCCAGACCCGAAACCGAGTGCCTGGTGGACCAGGCGCTGGACCTGCTGACCGGCCTGGCCGGACCAAGCCTGCTGGACCTGGGAACCGGTTGCGGATGCATCGCCATCACGTTGGCGCTCGAGCGGCCGGACGCCGTCGCGTGGGCCACCGATGTTTCGGATCAGGCACTCGATGTGGCACGCGCCAACGCCGCCACGCTGGGCGCCGTCGTGACCTTCCTGAACGCCGATTGGTACGGGGCGGCCCTGGGCCGGTTCGATCTGCTCGTCTCGAATCCGCCCTACATCGCAGCCGACGACCCGCATCTGGCCGCGCTGGGTGAGGAGCCGCTGCTGGCGTTAACGGATGACGGCGATGGCTTGTCCTGCCTGCGCGCGATCATTGCGCAGGCGAGCGGCCATCTGAGCGAGCGCGGCGTGCTGCTGGTCGAGCACGGGTATGACCAGGGTAGCGCGGTGCGCGCACTGATGCAGCAAAATGGACTGCGGTCGATCCAGACTCGCAATGACCTGGCCGGGATCGAGCGCATGTGTCTGGCGCGCCGCCGGTGATGCCGAGAGTGACCGCTGGCCCGGGTGCGCGCGCGGGAGGGATTGGGGCACGTACCCCTCCCCCTCCCGCACTTCTTCGCAACGCCTGCGCGCGGAGGCAAAAACCGGAACTTTTCGATAAAGCCCAGGCCAAAGTGACGGCCAAAGCCCGTAGATTCGATCGTAGTTTGGACGTAGATTGGGCGCCGCCTACACGCGGGTGGCCCCAAGCAGCATCAATGTGGCAGCGCCTCCGAGAAGGCCGTAGCCGATCAGGCGAAGTGTCCAGGCAAGTTTTTTCACGTCAGAGCGCGTCATGATCGTCTCCTTTCACGACGAATTTTCGCGTCGGACCGGCTTAGCAAGGGGCCCGAGCTTGCCGATTGGACTCGCGCTTCTTGGCGAATTGCTACCCTCAAGTTTTCAAGTCGCGTGCCGACGGGACGCAGATCGGTTTGACGCGCGTGGGCGCGATTCCTACACTTGCAGTAGGATCAGCGATACAGGATCGGATACACACAATGGACGCCAGACAATTCATCGAACACACGGTCTCGGGGCACCAGGTCGTCCTTTTCATGAAGGGGACCTCGCAAATACCCCAGTGCGGATTTTCGGGCCGTGCGGTGCAGATATTGAAATCGTGCGGCGTCAAAGACCTGGTGACGGTCAACGTCCTGGACGACGCCGACGTGCGCCAGGGGGTGAAGGAGTACGCGAACTGGCCCACCATCCCGCAACTGTTCGTTAACGGTCAGTTCGTCGGCGGCTCGGACATCATGAACGAGATGTTCCAGAGCGGCGAACTGCAGGAATTGCTCAAGCAGGCCCAGGCGATCTGATCTTCGCGTGGCCGCGCGCCGCCTGATCGTCGCCATCACCGGCGCCTCAGGCGCCATCTACGGCACCCGGCTGCTCACGCACCTGCGCACCGCGGGAATCGAGACACATCTGGTCCTGTCCTCGGCCGGCGTGCTCAACGCCCACAGCGAACTGGGGCTGCGGCGCGCGGACATCGAGCAACTGGCGGACGTCGTGCACTCGGTGAACGACCTGGGTGCGAGCATCGCCTCAGGTTCGTTCGAGTGTGACGGGATGGCCATTGCCCCGTGCTCGGTCAAGACGCTGGCCGCGGTCGCCCACGGGTTCGGCGACAACCTAATCGGACGCGCCGCGGACGTCTGTCTGAAGGAGCGGCGCCGGCTTGTGCTGCTGGTCAGGGAGGCGCCCCTGAACCTGGCGCACATTCGCGCGATGGAAGCGGTCACTCTTATGGGCGGCATTGTCTTTCCACCGGTGCCGGCCTTTTACCTGCAGCCGGCCTCGATCGAGGCCATGGTCGACTGCACGCTGGCGCGCGTGCTCGACCTGTTCGCAATCGAAAACTCGCTCGCACCGCGTTGGCACGGAGTCGGAAAGAGCGAGGAGCCGTGAGGCTGTTACGCGGGCTTCTCGGCAGGAACGGGCACCGCCGCCCCCAAACGGCCTAGATTGTGGCGGCGGTCAGAGCGGCCGAATTCGCGGCCGATTCCTCGGTCGGATTCACGACCGAACCCGGCATCCACGACTCGGCATTGATCTTCGCGTGCGCGTGTTCGGCTGCGTGCCGCGTGGGAAACGGACCGATGTAGTGCGCGCTCGCGTCGTAGTGCGAACCGACGGCCCGGACCGGCCATAACACGACATAGAAGCCAAGCTGCAAGCGACCGATCTGCTCGGCCCCGATGGTGCGCTGGTACGACTCCGAATCGATCAGGTGCCGCGCATTGATGACATGCACGATTTCGTACCGCAAATCCATCAACTTCCCCCGTACTGCGCGCCAAGCCGGATCAGTATGCGCGCGCCCGATGCGATTGCCAACGAGAAAAATAGTCAAGTCGGTCCGGCGACGAGAAACGCTTCAGTCGCAGCCCGCCCCGCACCGAGCGCCGTCTCAGTGCTGTGGAATCATGACCAGTCGATCGTGCGCCGACTCGGCTGCCCAGACCTCGCCCGCGCGGCCCATGATCTGTCGAACCCCGGCGCCGGGGCGATCCGAAGAAAACGCCTGGAAGCGCTGGCTGACCGGATCGAACCGCACGATCGAGTTGCTGGCCCAGTCGCTCAGCCAGACCCGATCGGCCTGGTCGATCCAGACCGCGTAGGCATGGGCTTGGCCCGGCAGCATCCATTCGCGCCAGCTCGACGAGGACGGGTCGTAGACGCCGAGTTGCCCGGTATTCCAGTAACTGACCCAGAGGCGCCCGCGCGAATCCGACCAGATACGGCGTGCGCCTTGCTTGGGCGTGGGCGGTTCGATCAGGCTCGCCAGGCCCGACTCGAGGTCGACGCGGGCAATGTAGCTGCCGGCCAGCGACGCGAAGTACACGTCCCCGGCCGGCGTCGTACAGATCCCGTACGGACCGACCCCGCGCGGCGCCCTCCAGGCCTTGATGTCCCCGGTTCCCGGATCAAGCCGGCCGTAAAAGCCGGCCTGTCCCGTGAACCAGATGCGACCGCGCCGATCGAACGTTGCGGTATTCAGGTTCGCATCCGGTGCATCGGCCGGTAGCGGCCAGCGCCTGACCTGGCGGCTGGAAGAAT
>Ga0137413_10000353_pt1 | contig 14624 bp, 17 predicted proteins | sample CZODoug2_1_16fun_FD_108280 | JGI IMG/M metagenome (GOLD analysis project Ga0137413, IMG submission 108280) | Vadose zone soil fungal communities from Angelo Coast Range Reserve, California, USA - CZODoug2_1_16fungal (Illumina Assembly) | ecosystem: Environmental > Terrestrial > Soil > Vadose... | reverse complement strand
TTCTTCGAGGCGCAGAAGCACATCACGGAGACCAACCACGGGGTGATCGACTACATGGTCACCGTCAACAAGAGCTGGTGGAACGCCCTGCCGCCGGACATCCGTGCCGGACTGGAGCAGGCGCTGCGGGACGCCACCGTGTACAACGACACCACCGTGGACAAGAGCATCCTGTCCGACCGCGACAAGGTCATTGCGAGCGGCAAGACCACCGTTCACCCTCTGACCCCGGAACAGCGGGAGGCGTGGCGCACCGCCATGGCCCCGGTGTGGAAGCAGTTCGAGGGGGATATCGGAGCCGACCTCATCAAGGCGGCACAGGCGGCGAACAAGTAGGCGAACGGGTCAGGTCAACATCGTGTTCGCCGCGCTGAACCGGGGCCTGGCGCGGCTGGAGGAGGTCCTGATCGCCGTGCTGCTGGTCGGCATGGTCCTGATGACCTTCTCCCAGGTCATCACCCGCTACGTGTTCAACGCCGGGTGGGTCTGGTCGCTGGAGGCGACCACGTACATGTTCGGCGGCCTGCTGATGGTGGGCGTCTCGTTCGCAATGCGCCAGCACGCGCACATGAACGTCGACGCCCTCATCAACATGCTGACGCGCCCCTGGAAGCGCGCTGCGACGCTGCTGGCGATCGCGCTGTGCTTCACGTACGTGACGCTCATGATCTGGGGGGCTTTCGAGCTGGTCGCGCGCCTGCACGACCTGGGCAGCAGTGCGCGCGACCTCCCGGTCAAGCGCTGGGTGCTCATGTGCATGCTGCCGGCCGGCTTCGGGCTGCTGGGCCTGCGGCTGGTGCAGGTCACTGTGGAGGTGCTGCGCGGTCAGCGCGACAGCCTGGGCAACGCGCACAGCCATGCACGCGAGCCGGCGCCGGCCGCCACCCCGGAAGCGCCGCCATGAGCGTCGCCTTCCTGTTCATCATGCTGCTTTTCACCATGCTGATCGGTGTGCCGATCGCCATGGCGCTCGGCCTGACCAGTGTCCTCACGCTGCTGCTGTTCGGCCAGGAGTCCCTGGCGGCGCTGGCCCTGAAGTTCTTCCAGGCCACGCAGAAGTACGAGTTGCTGGCGGTCCCGTTCTTCATACTCGCCGGGACCTTCCTGACGACCGGCGGCGTGGCGCGGCGCCTGATCGACTTCGCCAACGCCGCCGTGGGGCATTTTTACGGCGGCCTTGCGCTGGCGGCCGTTGTGGCCTGCATGCTGTTCGCCTCGATCTCCGGCTCCAGCCCCGCGACGGTGATCGCGGTCGGATCGATCGCGATCGCCGGCATGGTGCGCAACGGCTATTCGCTCAAGTACGCGACCGGCATCGTCATCAATGCCGGCACCCTCGGGATCCTGCTGCCCCCCTCCATCGTGATGGTCGTGTATGCCGCGGCCACCGAGCAATCCGTCGGCCGGCTGTTCGTGGCCGGGATCGTTCCGGGCTTCATCCTCGCCGCCATGCTGATGGTGGCGATCTATGTCTCGTCATACCGTCTGGACGTCCCGCGCGTCCCATGGGGCGGCTGGCGCAAGCTCGGTCGCAGCGCGCTCAACGCCATCTGGGGCCTGCTGCTCGTGGTGATCGTCCTGGGCGGCATCTACGTCGGGGCATTCACGGCGACCGAGGCCGCCGCCGTTTCCGCGGTTTATGCCTTCGTCGTCGCGGTGTTCATCTACCGGGACCTCAGGCTCAAGGACCTCTTTGGCGTGCTGCTCAACAGCAGCCGCGTCATCGTGATGCTGATGTTCATCATCAGCAACGCCGGCCTGTTCGCCTACGTCCTGACTTCCCTGCAGATCCCGCAGACCCTGACCGAGGCGATGGCCAGCGGCCACGTGCAGCCGTGGATGTTCCTGCTGACGATCAATGTTGCGATGCTGGTCGCGGGCAACTTCATGGAGCCCACGTCGATCGTCCTCATCTTCGCCCCGATCGTGTTCCCGATCGCCATGCGGCTGGGGATCAACCCGATCCACCTCGGTGTGCTAATGACGGTGAACATGGAGATCGGCCTCGTGCACCCGCCGGTCGGGCTGAACCTGTTCGTCGCCGCCGGCGTCACCAAGCAATCGCTCTGGGACGTCACCAAGGCGGCCCTGCCCTGGCTGGCGATCCTGGTGGTGTTCCTGGTGCTCATCACGTACGTGCCCATACTTTCCACCTGGCTGCCGGACCTTGCCTTCGGCAAGGACCCGTTCCTGAATGACCAATAGCCGGCCCGCTGCCGACAGCCGAGGCGCGTTTCGGAAGCAGCTCGGTCGCTCGCGCGACCGAGCTTTCGCCAGCGCGGACCACCGGCAAACTCAGCCAGCTCTGGCCTTCCTCAAGATCATGACCGGCTTTCCCAAATAGGCCGTCATCGTGTCCTCCGCGAATCCGAGTCTTGCGGCCAGGTGCATTGATATCCGGTTTTCCGGATTGATGATGCAACTGTAGTCCAGGGACGGAAAGGCCACCTCCGCCCATGTCATCGCGGTGCGGATAGCCTCTGTTGCGTAACCCTTTCCCTGATAGGCGGGAAGGATTCCCCAGCCTGTTTCAAGAGTTCCTTCAATCGAAGGACGCAAGTCCCGGCGCATTTCCTGAAATCCTGCCTCGCCAATAAATCGTCCGCTGTCCTTTTCTTCGATCGCAAAGAATCCGAACCCCAAGAGTTGCCAATGGCCCGCAGTACCTAACAGGCGTTTCCAACTCTGTTCTCGGGGGACGGGCGTCCCACTGATGAACCGCACCACCTCCGTGTTCTGCCAAAACTCGCAGTAGGCCTCAAAATCCTGCAACTCCAGCGGTCGAAGGATTAGACGGTCAGTTTCCAATATTGGGGGCATCTGCAACATCGTTCCATTTCAAATTCAATTGGACGTGACGAAAAATTTGGAAAACAGGTTCGCAAGTCTCTCACACCCAAGTCCGGCAATGGGCATGACCCGTCAAGCCCGGCCTTGTGGGGCTGCGAGCCGCACCAGGCGACGGCCCATCGACGCGACCGCGACTCTGAGCCCAGCGGGCGAGCGGACCCGGAAATCGAAAGGCAGTCGGGCCAGTTGCAGCGCGAACCAGTCCAGGTCGTCGGCTTGGCTGCGCAACAGCACGCCCTCGCCGGTCCATTCGAGAACGCCGAATCCGGAAACCATTTCCCGCTGCGCGGTGGCCAGATCGGTCGCGAGGACGACCTCGATCCGGTGGGCGCGGGGCAACGTGGCGATCGACTCTTTCAGGTAGGCGAGCGCATCGAAGCTCGCCGGTCGATCGAAGCGCGCTTCCAGAGCGGCCGCGGCGCCGACTCGATCGAGGCGGAACGAACGCAATCCCTTTCGGAGGTGGCACATCCCGACCGCGTACCACCGGCCCGCGCGGCAGACGAGGCCATACGGGTCGAAATCGCGCTGCGTATTCTCGCCCTGCGGCGTCCAATACTGCAGATGGACTCTCCTGCGCTCCTGGGCCGCGGTCGTCATAAGCCCGAGCACATTCTCGTCGATGGGTGCGATGGGCCGGGTGAGTTCCAGGGCGACGGACTGGTCGACCGCGTTCAGCCTTGCCCTGAGCCGCTCGGGCATGACGCGCGCCAGCTTGGCTTTGGTGCTGGCGACCGCGGGCATCGCCCGCCCGAGTCCGAGGCTGCGCGCGGCGAGCAGGCCCATGGCCAGTGCCACCGCTTCGTCGTCCGTGAACATCAGCGGCGGAAGCTTGAAGCCTGGAATCACTTGGTAGCCGCCGAACCGCCCCTGCGTGGCGGTAATTGGAATTCCGAGCTCCTCGAGCGTGGCGATGTAGCGGCGCAGCGTCCGCCGGTCGACGCCCAGCGCCTGCGCGAGTTCCAACCCGCTGGCCGAGCCGCGCGCCTGCAGCAGCTCGAGCAGTGCGAGAACGCGGACTGTTGGCCGGGACATTCTTGCAGTTTCCGCTTCTTATAGGACAGAAACTGTCCTATATCGAGATTACTCTGCGCGGGTAGTCCCCACCAAGTCGAAACAGGAGAAGGAAGATGGATCAGCCCTACAACCGGATCTCGGAGAACGTGCTGTTCGCCTTGCTGCTGACCGCGCTCGTCGGTTGGCTGACGGTGCCCGTGGCCCCGGATCTGCCGTCGGCTTCGGCGGCCGGGGCATGCCATGCCGCGGTCGCAGGAGTCCACCGTTGATGACCGAGTTGACGTGTCAGTCTCGCGGTGTGACAAGGGGCGTGCTGGACGCGCCACAAGAGGCCTGCGCGCGAAACTGCCCGCTTCGAGTCTTCCGCGGCGCCTCTAATGGCTAGCGCTCCGACAGCGAGCGGAGTGTCTCCGGCGTATAGAAGTCCGGCTTCATCCATGGCGCCTTTGCCTCCGGGTCGCTCTCCTTGATCCACTTGATGTCCTTGCCGCCACCGATCGACATCCAGTCGACGACGTAGCGGCCGCCCTGCAGGTCCCACATCAAAATCGGCGCATGTACGCAAGTGCCGCCAATCTCCCATGCGGGGACCTGATAACCCTCAAGCAGCTTCCAGACCTTGCCCTGTACATCGAAGTCGGTCGCCGTGACGATGTTCACGCTGTCCTCGTCAATGTAGTAGATGCGATGGGCCGCGAGATGTCGATACTCGGGCTTGATCTTGGCGTCGACTTCCCAAACGCGTCGCAACTCGTAGCGGCGGTACTCCGGATTGACAAACGATTTGCCAAAAACAGCTTTCGAATCTGCCTTGTACTCGTACATCCTGAAGTTATTCACGGGCACATACAGTTCTCTCTTCCCGATCAAAGCGAACGCTTGGAACCGGCGTTTCGGTGAGCCGAGAGGTCTTAGCTGCTGTCGCTGAAGGCGCGGCCGAACTTGGGCCAGGCGCCCGTCAGAACGTGGACGGTGTGTTTACCCATACAACCCTCGTCGTGACCCGCCCCGGATTTCGATATCCGTGCGGAAGGTTCGAATCGAAGAAGAAAGAATCCCCTGGGAACAAGTGGTAGGAAGTGCCGTCGACGGTGAGCTCCAGCTCCCCTTCAAGCACATAACCGACTTCCTCACCCTTGTGCTGGATGAACCCTTCGCTGCCGCCGCCGGGCTCGACGATATGAATCGAGCCGTACAAGAGGCGGTTGGCCGGATCGGGAATCAAGCATTCCAGGCGCACCCCGGCCGAGTCGGGGCGGCCGATGGCATTGGTCCGGATGATGGGCCGTTCGGTGCGCCGCATCACGACCCGGTTGTCGGTGCTCGATCCCGAGAACAGCGCACCGATGCTGGTGTGCAGTTCCGATGCGAGGCGGTGGAGAATCTTCAAAGACGGCTTGACCTGCTCGTTTTCAACCTTGGACAGCAGGCTTTCCGAGCACCCGATGGTCTTCGCGAGGTCGATCAGGCGCAGACCTTGAATTTTTCGCGCATGGCGCAACTTGACGCCAATCTGGAGGTCTTCGATATTCTTGAATGTGGCCGAATCATCCGCCACCGAGGCAGGCGGCTTGGGCTCGGCGGGCGCAGGCCGGCGTGGCTCGCCCGCGTCGAGCGCAGCGGGGCGCGCGCCCTCGTCTGCCGATGCGTTCGGGGCGTTCGATTCCCTACGGTTGTCTGAGGTGGCCATTGCTTTTTCCGATAGTGCGATTACCTACCTCATCCCCGGATCCAGCTCGGCGCCGTCGGACGGCGAATCGGCCGCCCGGCCACAGTTCCACCGGCACCTGCCGGCGTGACCCCGCGCTGCGGCGATGCGCCAGCCACGCGCGCCGCCAGACTGCTGAAGACTCTCAGCGACCGCAAGACAAGCGCGGGGTCCAGGCCCAGCACAATGAACACGATGTGGGATCGGCGATCCTCGGAGGGCCAGCTGTCCAGGTGCTCGGGTGGGTGCACCATGTGCTGCGCCGCGTGAAATACGACCGGAGCGCTCAGACCGGCAACGTTCACGATGCCTTTGACCCGCAGGACCCGCTCGCCATGACGATGCAGTAGCAGCGTCAGCCAGACTCCAAACGATCCCCAGTCGATCGCTTCGTCCAGGCTGATCGAAAAGCTTTGCGCTTGGTGGCCGGCGCCAGAGGCCGGATTCGTGTGGCCGCCTGCGGTCCAGTCGATCCGATGCCCCCGGGGATGCTGCTGCCAGACCGCTTGCGGTCGTGCAGATCCGGCTTGAAGGAATGCGTAGACTTCCCTCAGGCCTGCATCAGCCTGCGAGGACGCAAGGTTCGATTCGGCCACCCGGCACCAGGGATTGATCGCTTTGACCCGCTCGCGGACCATCGCCAGGGTTGGGTCTTCGACCCGGTCGGCCTTCGTGATCACCACCAGGTCCGCGGCCGCGATCTGCCGAAGGGCCTCGCTGAATGCCGCGACAGTCTGGGCATTGAGCGCGGCGTCGACCGTCGTGATCACCCGGGGCGGCTGCAGGCGGGACCTGGCCAGGCCGAAGGTCTGCAACGTGAGCAGCAGCGGCACCGGGTCGGCCAGACCGGTCGTCTCGATGATGATGCGTTCAAATGCCGGGATCTGGCCGCGATCACGCCGGTCGAACAACTCCCGCAAGGCCCCTTCGACGTCTTCGCGCACCGCGCAGCACACGCAGCCACCGGCCAGCACGACCATCCGGTCGGCCGAGTGCATGACCAGATGGTGGTCCAGTGCAATCTCGCCGAACTCGTTGATCAGCACCGCTGAATCGCGAAAAAGCGCGTGCCCGACCAACCGGTTGAGCAGCGTCGTCTTGCCGCTTCCGAGGAAGCCGGTCAGGATCAGTACCGGCAATCGCTGTACGTCGCTCACGTTCGAGGCCGCTCCAACTCGTCCAAAAGATGTTCGTCCAGCGGATCGACCGGATGACCGGCCAATTCATCGGCCGCCGACCAAACTCCGGCGAGGTTGTAGACGTTCTGTTTTTTCCCGACCGCGTTCTGCAACACAAAGGAGTTGCCACCCCAGTCGTGGACGGTGACATGGCAGGGGCGCAGCACGGCGTTGACGAGGGCGACGCGCTGCGATCGCTCGTTGCGACGGACCACCTTGCGTCCGGCGGCCTCGAACTCGGGCCGCCCCGCCGCATCGGTCCAGTACTGGCTGCTGCCCAGCGCGCCGCACAATCCGCACATTCAGACCTCCACCCAGGCCGCCCGCGGGCGGCCTCACCATCTCAGCGCGATTTCATCGCGTAGCCGTCGGCCAACTCCGGAAGCCGCCCTTCGTAGAACGGCAGCTTGTCGACACGAGCGCTGTACTTGCCTTCCTTGACCATCTTCCTGACGTAGAGCGCCACCTGCTCACCCGTCGCGAACCACACGCCACCCTTGGCCTGCATCGTGGCCATCATCTCGCGAAGCATCATCATGCGGGCCACCTGGCCGGTGCAGAATGGGTGAAAGCAGTTGATCCACAGCCCGCCGTATTCCCACATCGCGTGGAACTCCGCCATGTAGACGTCTTTCGCATATTGCGGAGACGCGATCGGCATCATGAAGTCCAGGTCGTGGTTGTGAACGAATTGCGGCCAATCATCGAGCTGCCAGCGGGAGGGAAGTTCCACCAGGTTGCCGCCCTTGACCCGCTTCTTCGATTCAATGATGTACGGGATGTCGTCGCCCATCAACGAGGTATCCCAGGCAAACCCCTCGTCCAGCAAGACGTCGGTCGTGTTCTTCGAGTACTTGTACCAGGGCGACCGATAGCCGCGGGGGCTCTGGCCCGATATTTTCGCGATGGCCGCAGTCCCCTTGTGAGTCCAGAACCGCTCCTCCTCTTCGGTCAGCTCGTTCGGATATTCGTGCAGGTAACCGTGCAGCGCCACCTCATGGCCGTCCTTCACCATCGCTTCGATCGCGTGCGGATACTGCTCGGCGCACCAGCCCGGGACAAAAAATGTGTGCTTCATCCCGAAGTCCCGACAGGTTTCGATGATGCGGGGCACGCCGATTTCCGGCCCGTACCGCAACATCGAATTGGTCGACAGGCGCGTGTCGGCATCATTCGGATGCGCAAGATGCAGGATCGAATCCGCGTCCATGTCCCAGGTAAATACGACCGCACAACGGGCGTCGTTCGGCCAGGGAATCGGGTTCTTGATCATTCGCGTCACTCCTCGGTCATTGGATTCGAACAACTCACCGGCCAGGGGCCACCGCAATTCCATCGATTTGCACTTGCTGGCCTGGGTGCGGCAATCCAGGCACGCGAACGATCGTGACGACCGGGCGCTGGCCGGGAAGGTAGTCGCCGATGATCCTGGCGATCGCCTCGCTGTCGCGCGACTCAAACAGCCCGTCGCTAACGAAAAAGACGTTCAGCTTGACCAGATCGCTCCGGTCAGCGTCTCCCGCCTCCAGAACACCGACGAGCCGTTCCATGGTCGCTTCCGCCTGGGCCACGAGCGACGCCGCCCCCGGGGCCGACATTGCCCCGACATACAGTTCCGGACCGGCGCGCGTACCCGGCGAGAAACCCGGGATCGATGCCCAGTCCCTTGCTGCCTGCGGCACCAGGGACCGCTTGGCCGCTCCGACCACGGCGATGGCGTCGATTTCGAGCACAAGCCCCTCATAAAGGAGGTCCACCCCGAAGCAGGTCAGTGCCGGACCCGGCTGTGGAAGCGTATTGCGGACGACACCCAGAATCCGATCCAGCAGGTCGTTCGCGACCGGGCCACGGCCATCGTGCCGGTAGCCGATCTTCAGCGTCACCAGGTCGTCCCACGTGGCACCGCCCTCGAGCAGAACGTGCCGGATGTACTCGAGCGTATTGCGCGTCTGTACGAGCGCATCGCCCGTGCCGATGGCGTGGCCTTTGCGATCGGCCGAAATCTGGCCGCCGACGAATACCTTGTCGGCGACCCGCCAGCCCTGGGAAAACGGCGTCGGAATGCTCCAGTCCCATGCATGGGCCGGCATCAGGCGCCGCTTCTGCGCACACGACGAGGCGATCCCATCGGCCGTGATCAGGCCGCTGCGCGTCGGAGCGCCGCTGACGCGCAGTGCCGTGGCGGCCGGTCCGGGATTTGCAAGATACTTCAGGCGAACATCGGTCATCCGCTCCCAGTAGCGCGTGACCTCGCTGCCCTGGCCCTCGAAGACATAGTAGGTGTGCAGCTTGACCAGGTCCTGCATGCCCAACCCGCCCGAAGCCAGCGTGTCGACCAGGCCGCGGAATGCCGTATGGGTCTGGGTCTCGATATCGAGCGCGGCATCACAGGATCCCGTGGACAGCGGGCTTTGCGCCCCGATGTAGACGGTCTGGCCCACTCGAAGTGCCTGCGGAAAATCACCCAACGCCGACCGGCCCTCCAGGGCGGTGATGTGACGCGGCCGCATGATCAGCGAATCCATTGGTTCCGGCCCGTGTGCCTCAGGCAAGTCCGAGTCCGCTGCGGAACTGCCGCGAGGCCGCCTTGGCCTGCTCGGCCGCATCCGGAAGTGCCGGCAGCGCCGCGCAGTACGCGTCCACCGCCCGGTCCGCGAGCCCGCTCCACTTGTCGACCCACGCCCTGATCACCGAACGGTTCGCCTGGTTCTTCAGGGCCAGCTCGACGAAGGCCGACGTCCAGCGCCGCGAACGCTCCGCGTCGCGCAGTTGCGACTCCAGCAGCATCGAGGTGAGGGTGTCGCCGTTCGACCGGGCAGCCCGGGCCAACTGCCGAGTGCAAGCCTCTTCGATCGAGCGGGCCGCAACCACATTCAACGCCACCAGGTTTTCGGCCCAGTCGTAGGTGGCCAACAGGCGCTCGACAAGCTCGCGCGTTCCCTGCCAGGCCGGATCGTCCTCCCATGCGGCGCGCTCCGCTTGGCCAAATCCAAGCCCCGGGTGCGCGTTGGCCAGCTCGCGCGTGCGGTAGGCGACGCGAGAGAGCCAGCGCACTGCATCGGCTTCCTGAAACGCGAGGCAGTTGGTGATCGTGCTGGCCGGCGCCACCTGCAGCGCGTAGGCGCAGTTCATCTGCAGTGCGGCCTGCAAGTAGCGCTGCGGCGTATACAGCCGCTAGAGCACGCCGGCCCAGCGCGCCGACATCTGTCCATCGTGCTGGCGGGCGGCGTGCTCGCGAAGCAGGCCATCGACGTATTCCTCGGCGCCGTCCTGCATCGTCATATACGCGCGGTACGTCACCTGATCCGGATCACGGAATCCGTTCCAGTCGTCGTGCTTCAGCGGACTGTTGACGACGTACCGCTTGTACCACTGGTTCATCATCAGATCGGCATCGAGCTCGTACGGCGCCGATGGGTTGCGCGCCCGGTAGTGCAATCCATGCGTGACGATCTCGTACTCGCTGGGGCGCCTTTTGCCTCCCATCAAAGCGCTCCAGGTCTTCAGTCCCCGGGTCTGCGGCTGCGATTGGCTTGCTGAATTCATCGGTGGTCCTTGCTCAATTCGTCGTGCAGCCGGCGGCCACTATCTGGACTTCGATGCCACGAAACGGACGTGGTCATGGGCCATTCGTATGAAGCCCGAAAACCCTGGCATATTGCGTTCGAGCTCGCCCATGGTGAACGGGCGCCCCAGAACCTCCGACATGTTGGCGGCGGTAAGAAGGATCTCGCCGCGCGCTTCGAGCCGGATGTAGGAGGGGCCGCTTTGAACCCGCACCTCGCGCCCGGGGTTGTCGTATCCGGCCGCCTCGATCGCCGCGTCGGATATCTCGCCACGCGTGATGATCGGGCCTACATAGGTCGCGTCTTCGTTGTCCATCGGTTTCTCGCCAAGAAGTTGCATCAGGCCACTTCGTCCACGGTCTGCTGGATATCGACGAAAACATCGGCCGACTCGACCTTGAGCGCGTACGACTTGAGCCTGCACCCGGTTGGATTGACGCCTTGGCCGGTGCGCACGTCGAACTGCCAGTGATGGGCCGAACAGGTGAGCACGTGCCCCTCGAGAGAGCCATCGCACAGCGAATGTTGCTGATGCGGACAGGTCGCGTCGAAAGCGTGCAGGCGCTGATCCAGGTTGACCAGGATGATCCTGCGTCCTGAAACGTCAAAGGGCATCAGTTCGCCCTCCCAGACATCATCGGTCGTGCAAACACGTTCAAACACGCCAGACTCCGATCGAAATAGCGTTCAAGCCAGGCGCCGTTCAGGAATCGACCTGGTAGATGTCAATCGCTTCCATCTGCACGAAATTGGCGTCGCCGACCTTCAGATCCCTGGGCAGCGGGCTGTGTTCGCCGTGGCGGCTCACTCGCAGCACCGCTCCAGTTCGCGGCCGCCTGACCACCACGCCGACCAGCGCCCGCTTGGCCTGATCGGCCACCGCGTCCATCGTGTCGCCCGTATCGACCACGAGCAGTTTCATGCCGTAATCGCCCTCGTAGTTGCAAACCAGCGGAAACGAAGCCATTTTCAATCCCCGATTCGAAACCCCAATCGAACCTTCAAGCAGCCTTCAGGTTGCGAAACGCCTCGGCCCACTGGTAGTTCTGGCCGCAGCGCCCGCGCTCTTCCGGAGCCATGCCCATGTACTGGTAAACCCCGTCGGGCCCCTGCGGCATCAGCCCAGCGACGAAGCGGTCGACGATGCTCAGGTGGCTGCGATACCGTGCAGGCTCGAGTTCGAATATCCATTTGTCCACGGCCGAGCCGAAGTGGTAGCGCCGTCCGTTCAGGTCGACGTGGTGGGCCTTCACGTTCCACTTCTTGCCCGCGACACCCGACAGTTCGAGTCCTGTCATGTTGCAAAGCATCGGCAACAGCGCCGGTTCGGTTTTGTCGAGGTTTCCGCCCAGGATCGACTCGGTGATGACGTCCCACACCTGGCCATACGTGTCATTCCAACCCGGGTACTTCTTCTCGAGCCATTCGCGCTCGGCAGGACCGACGCCCGCCACGGGGTTCCACCATCCCGTCTTGCGGTACAGGTACATACCGATGTGCTGCGCGTGGTGGAAAGTCTCCACATCGGGCAGGAAGTGCTCGTCCCAGTACCATGGTTTCTGCAGACCGAGCGCCTTGAGATTGCGCACGAACTGCTGGCAGACGAATTCGTCGACGAATTCCTTCAACGAGTGCTCGCGCTTGGCCAGCGGCGCGTAGTAATCCATGCACACCCCGCTCAGCGCCGAGAATTGCTTCCACACGCGCCAGAAGGAGATGTCGATCAGGCGCTGCGCCTCAGCGGTCTTGCCATTGCTGATCATGATCTCGAGCAGCGGTTCGCCGATCTGGGAATGCCGGGCCTCATCGGATTGCACGGTCTGCAACATCGCGGAGAAGCTGTGATCGCCGTTGCGCTTGGCATCGGCCGACAGAGCGATGAACTGCAGGTTGGTGAAGCCCTGCTCGAACGAAAAATTGGTCATGATCGCGGCGCTCACGGCATCGCGGGTGTGCTCGACGTCATCGAAGGTGTGGCGCTCGCTGACGACGACCCAGTTATCCGTATTCGGCGCCTTCTGCGCCCAGTCGAATGCCGAATCGACGCTCAGGAACTCGTAACCGAAATACATCTGGATCTGCGTGTGGCGAATCTCGTCGAGCGTCCCGAACGAGGCCATGTTGCGCATTCCGGGCCCGCGGCCGAAACGCGTCATGCGCGCGAAGGCCGACACCGAACCGTACTCGACAAAGGGAATCGCCCCGAAGTGCAACTGCAGCAGCGCCTTCCATCCCGGGTCGGCCGACTTGTAGAAGGCCACCCGGTCCACCGCCGACTTGACGGAATAGGCTCCGACGTCCTTTTCGCGCTGGGTGCGCACGTAGTCGCGATACGTGACCTTGTATGGCTCGTCGAATTTTGCCCACTCCGACGCCGGGATTCCGTACGGATCGCTCAGTTCCGGCGGAAACAGCTCCTGCTCCGGGACGTACCGCGGCGTCCAGTTCGTCTGGCGCGCGAGGTCGTACCAATCCGAGTTGTTGAGCGGACTCATCAAGAGGTCTCCTGCATGATCGCCGCGATCCGCGGCTTTTCCAGAGCGCCATACATCACTGCGCCAACGACTCCCGCCAACAGCCAAGCCGAATTGGTTCCGCCCGTGAGGCTGTAGAGGGGTCCATTGAATAAATCGGTCTGGACGAACAACAGGCCCGCGATGCTGCCTGACAGCCAAGCGAACACGGCATTGAGGTTCCAGCCGTTCAAGTACCAGTAGGCGCCGCGGTTGGCGCCGCTGCCGATGCGAAGGAGCTCGTCAGGCTGATAGCGGCCGCGCATGATCCAGAAATACCCGACCACGATGATCCCTCCCCAGGGGGACACCGCACACTCGATCAATGTCAGGAACGCGACCAGCACGCTCGTCATGTCCGCCAGATAGATGCCCGCCCAGACGAGCGCCATGCCGGCCACGCTCTGGGCCAGCGTCAGCCGCACGCGGCCGATCCTCGGCACCATGCTCTGCATGCCCAGGCCGCCGCTGTACAGGCACAGGCTTCCCTGCGGCTGGCTGCCGATAATTCCCACCAGTGCAAGAACGACGACCAGCCACGACGGGCACAGTCCGATCAGCCCGCTGACAAACGGCATATCGGCCGTCTTGAACAGTGTGGTGACGTACGCAGCAAAGGCGAGAGCCAGCCAGCAGCCGATGAACATCCCTCCCCCGGCCGCCAAGGTCGCTCGGGCCGTCCCGGTCGACTCCGGCAGGTAGCGCGTGTAATCGTTCAGGATGGTCGTGTACGAGATCGGCAAAGCGGCTGAAACGCTGCTCGCCAGAAGCCATGTCGCCCAGAACGTTCCCGCGGCGTAGGTGCCCGTGCCTCCATAGTCGGCGCGAAAGCCGGGCGCCAGCACGATGGTCGTAACGATGAGCACCGCTCCGATCGCGTAGCTCACGAATGTCTCGGTTGCGACGATCAACGAATGGCCATAGACCGCAGCGGCCGCGGTGATCGCGCCAATCAGGGCCGCCCCCGCGAACATCAGGTGCGGCGAAGATTGCCAGCCGAAGAGTCGGGCGCCTGCTGCGACGATCGCTTCGCCGCCGGTCCATACGGTCAGCGCGAAAAAGCCCAGAGTCACAAGCACCCCCATTACCGTCCCGATCACCCGCCCCTTGACGCCGAAGTGAGCGCCGCTGGCCGCGGGACCGTTGGTGCCGGTCTTCGCTCCGAACATTGCCAGCAGCCCGAACTGGATGGAGCCGAGCGCCAGCCCGACCGTGATCGCCGACATGGAGGCCCAGAAGCTCAGGCCGAACACGACGGGAAGCGCCCCGATGACGATGATTCCGAAGCTCATCTGTGAGCCGAGAAAGACGAAAAAGACGTCCCTCGGCCTGGAGTGGCGCGCATGGGCCGGAATGATGTCAACGCCATGCGCCTCGACCTGCCCGAGCTCGTCGCCCGTCAGGGTCCCCACCAAAGACTCCGGTGAAGGTGCGCTCCCCGCACTCGCGTCCATATGGATTCCCGCGCCTCCCAAGGTGAGCACAGCGATTGATGCAAATACCGTGCCAATCTTTCTTCTTAATCAACTCGCTTGAATATTTGACAACTTATCGCTGTGGCTGACTTGCCCTCCGCGTGCGCCCCAAACGGCCCAGTCTGCAAGGATCGCCGAGTAGATCCGGACCGCCTCATGGACACGCTCTACGCAGCAATATTCATCGGTCTTGTGCATCATCTGCGGCTCTCCTGGCCCGAGGATCACGGCGGGTAGTGAGCCATCCTGGGGCACCAGGACGCTCCCGTCGGTGAAGTACGGCACCACTTTGGGGACGATTTGCTCCGCATGGAACG
>Ga0137413_10000351_pt1 | contig 14641 bp, 15 predicted proteins | sample CZODoug2_1_16fun_FD_108280 | JGI IMG/M metagenome (GOLD analysis project Ga0137413, IMG submission 108280) | Vadose zone soil fungal communities from Angelo Coast Range Reserve, California, USA - CZODoug2_1_16fungal (Illumina Assembly) | ecosystem: Environmental > Terrestrial > Soil > Vadose... | reverse complement strand
TTCGGACTCGACTTCGTTCCGGTGGCCCGGGAGCCCTACGACCTGGTACTGCGCGCGGACACCGTCGAGACCCCACTGCTCAAGCCGTTGTGGACGCTGCTCGCCGATGCAGACTTCCGCGCTCGGGTCGAAGCGCTCGGCGGCTACTCCTGCACGGAGACCGGCCGCCGCATCCGCTGAGTCTCGAGCAGGACATCGGCGGCAATCCGGGCGAGCGGGACCTTCCACCTCCGAGTTGGGCCAAGAACAGCTGATACCCGGGTTTCAGGCGAAACCGGTGTGAGGATCTCACCGTCCGACGATGCATGATCCGATCCCCCCGTTCCGCAATATTCACCGCCGTGCTGACCGCCGCGATGAGTGCGGGTGCCATGCTCGTGGCGCAACCTTTCGCTGCCGCCGGCGGCACCGTCGTCGCGGCCACCCCCACACCCCCACCTCCGCCCGCCTATGTCGTCGGGTTCGGCGACTCGGTGCCGCTGGGCCACCACTGCGGCGGGTGCGGCACCCTGTTCGAGCTCTACGCCAAGTCCGCGACCGCGCCCGGCCGGCCGGTCACCGTGGTGAACTTCGCCCAGGCCAACTCCACCAGCAAGGACGCACTGAACACGCTGCGCCGCAGCAGCTCCGAAGCCGCGGTGCGCAAGGCCACCACCGTGGTGATCTTCACCGGCGCGGACGACTTCAAGGGCTCCTTCAGCGCGGTTTCTCGCGGCGGCAGTGCGAAGAAGAACTTCAAGCCGGTGGAGAAGCGGGTCGAGAGCAACGTCGAGTCGATGATCAAGCTGGTCCACTTGCTGAACGGGTCCGCACACGTTGCCGTCCTGGACTACTGGGCGGCGATGGAGGACGGCAAGGTCGCCAAGCACGATTACTCCAAGGCGCGACTGAAGGCGGCGAGGGAAGCCACGGATTACCTGAACCAGGGGCTGAAGGCCGCGGCGAAGGCGCAGCACGCCGCATACGTCTCGACCTACACGTTGTTCAAGGGCAAGAACGGCGACAAGGACCCGACGAAGTACCTGGCCGGCGACGGGAATCACCCGAACGCAGCGGGGATGTACGCGATCACGGCCGCCCTGGTGGCGGCGTTGCCCGCGGCGTAGTAGTTCTGTCTTGACGTTTGCCGCTTCGGTACTTGCTGGCGGCCGTGGCCACGCGGAAGACTCGGCGACACAGCCGAGGGAGGCCACCGATGGCATGGAAGCTGAGCGGGAAGTTCTTCGAGACGTGCTCATGTGAGCTTATGTGCCCGTGCAACCTGTCGATGGATCACGGGGCCACCTACGACTACTGCCGGGTAGTGCTGGTCTTCGATATCGCCAAGGGTGACGTCGAGGGCGTCGACGTGAGCGGGCTGGTGGTGGCCGCGATCGCGGACACCCCCAAGGTGATGACCGAGGGCAACTGGCGATTGGGCATGTTCATCGACGACAAGGCCTCCGAGGACCAACTCGGCAAGCTGGTCGCGGTCTTCGGCGGACAACTCGGCGGCCCGATGGAGGCGCTGGGCCCGCTGGTGGGCGAGATGCTCGGCGTGGAGCGGGCCCCGATCGAGGTCGTCCACGACGGGCTGCGGCACAGCGTGAAGGTGGGCGACGTCATCGACTTCGAGGTCGAGGAGATCGTGCCCTTCGGGGTGACCACCGGCGAACCCGTCCGCTTCTCCGGCATGTTCCACCCGGTGGCCTCCGACATGATCATGGCCGAGGCGAAGCGCTCGCGGATCAACGCATTTGGCATCTCCTACGAGGGCAAGACCGCGCTGGCCAAGTCCGACTTCTCCTGGGCCGCCTGAGGCATGACCGCCCCGGCTCCTGCCCGGCCCGCTGCCTCTACTGGGCCGCGCCCGGCGTTCGGCGCGGTCCGGCAGCGGCTGGGCCTGGTGGTGCTGCTGCTCGCGCTGGCCGTGCTGGCCTGGCAGTGGTCGGCGCACTGGATGTCGGGCATGGACGACGGTCCGTGGACCGCGCTCGGCACGCTGAGCGGGTTCGTCGGCATCTGGGTGGCGATGATGGCCGCGATGATGCTGCCCTCGGTGGCGCCCACCATCGCGTTGTACTCAAAGATGACGCGGCAGCGGTCCCCGCTGTGGCCGTTGCTGTTCACTGCCGGATACCTGGTGACCTGGGCCGGGGCGGGACTGGCCGCCTTCGGCATCGCGGCCGGCGCCGATGGATTCGGCGACGCGCTCGCCTGGGACCAGGCTGGTCGGTGGCTGGCCGGCGCGACGCTGCTGGTAGCCGCGGGGTGGGAACTGACGCCACTGAAGGACGTCTGTCTGGGCAAGTGCCACAGCCCGCTCGGCTTCCTGTTGGGGTGCTGGCGCGACGGCCCCCGCGGCGCCATGTGGATGGGGATGCGCAACGGGGCCTGGTGTGTCGGCTGCTGTTGGGCGCTGATGGCGTCGTTGTTCGCCCTCGGGGTGATGAGCCTGACCTGGATGGCGCTGATCGCAGGCATCATCGCGGTGGAGAAGCTGCTGCCGCACCGCCGCGCAGCGACCGTCGGCACTGCAGCGTTGTTGGCGGCTGTCGGGGTGCTGGTCCTGGTCGCTCCGGATGCGGTGCCGGGGCTGACGATCCCCATGGGCATGGTGATGTGATGGCTCCCGTCGGTCTCGTCAGTATTCTCGACAGATGACCAGCGGGACGTGCCCAGTCAGCCACGTCGACCCGTTCGCGGGCGAGTTCCTCGCCGACCCGTATCCGACGCTGGCCGGGCTGCGTGAGGAGTCGCCGGTCTTCTACTCCCCCGTGCTGGACATGTGGATCGTCACTCGGCACGCGGACATCGACGCAATCTTCCGCGACCACAAAACCTTCTCCGCCACCGTCGTGCAGGATCCGATCTATCCGCCGGCCGACGAGGCGCGCGCGGTGCTGGCCGCCGGTGGGTTCCGGCCCACCCCGACGATGTCGAACGTCGACCCGCCCAAGCACACCCGGATCCGCCGACACAACATGCGTTCGTTCTCCGCCCGGCGCATCGCCGCACTGGAACCCCGCATCCAGGAACGGGCCGCGCAGCTCACCGACGGGATGCTGGCCGAGCCCGAGTTCGACGTGGTGGCCGGGCTGACCTTCCCGCTGCCCGCCTACATGATCTTCACCTTCATCGGCTTCCCGGCCGAGGACATCGAGCTGCTCAAGGGGTGGTGCGGCAACCGCACGCTGTACAGCTGGGGCCGACCGACGGTGGCCGAGCAGGTGGAGATCGCCGGGAACATGGTGAAGTACTGGCAGTACTGCGAGCGCTTCGCCGACGCCCGCATCGCCGACCCCATCGACGATTTCGCCAGTGACCTGGCCCGGGTACACCGTGCGGATCCGGAGGAACTGAGCCGCGCGGAGATCACCGGTATCGCCTACGCGCTCAGCTTCGCCGGCCACGAGACCACCACCAACCTCACCACCAATGCGATCCGCCGGCTGTTGGAGAACCGCGCGCAGTGGGAGGCCCTGTGCGCCGACCCCTCGCTGATCCCCAACGCGGTCGAGGAAGCGCTGCGTCACGACACCAGCGTCATCGCCTGGCGCCGGGTGACCACCCGGCCGGTGGAGATCGGCGGCGTGTCAGTGCCGGAGGGTGCCCGGCTGATGCTGTCCCTGGCAGCCGCCAACCGTGACCCTGCGCAGTTCTCCGACCCTGATGTGTTCGACGTGCGCCGGGACAACGCCCGTGACCACCTCGCCTTCGGCATGGGCATCCATTTCTGCCTGGGTGCGCCGCTGGCCCGCATCGAGTTGCGCACCGTGCTGGAGCTACTCACCGAACGTGCGCCGGGCCTGGAACTCGTCGCCGACCAGGAGTTGAGCTTCCCGCCCAACATGTCCTTCCGCGGCCCTCGCAAGCTGCTCGTGCGCAACGCTTAAAGTTCACCGCGCCCGGACGCAGCGTCAGGTCCGGGCGCGGGATTCTGCGGTGGCCGGGTCAACCGGCGGAGCGGAACTCGATCATTTCGTAGGGCAGCATGCCGATCTCGGCCAACGTCATCTCCGGGTCGAGCACGGTGCCGTCCGAGGCCCGCACCGCGATCACCGGCGGCGCCAGCTTCACATTGAGGTTGCGCTGGCCGAGCTTGGTGAAGAACTTCACCGTCCAGTCCGGCGGCGGGTTCATCAACAGCGGAGGGTTCTCCGAACCGGGAGCGCGGCCGTAGATGAGCAGCGCTTCGACGTCAGCCTCGGCCATGTCAGATGTCCTTGTCCGCGGTCAACAGACCGCCGAGGCCGGGCGCCAGACCCATCTTCTCCCGGATCTCCGGGACGTCGAGGCCGTTGAGCGTGCGCTCCATGGTGACGCGGTGCGCGTAGCGGTACGGCTCGTGGTCGAAGATGTACTTGCAGCCGTTCGAGCAGAACCAGTACGCGTTGTTCTCGTACATGGAGCACTGCACATTCGCCCGCTCGGGCACCGGGAACACGCACGGCATGCCGCACATCTGACACAGCATCGGCAGCTGCGAGAGGTCCTTCGGGTCGCCCGCCCGGACCTCGTCCCAAAACTTGCCGTGGTTGGCCTCGAAGGTCGGGTAACCCTCGGTGAAGAACTCCATGTCGTGCTCGTCCGGCACGAACATCTTGTTGAACAGCACGTTCTTGTACTGGAACAGGGTCCGGTACAGGGTGTGCGAGTAGTCCGGTAGTTCGGCCTTGGCGTCCTCCAGGAAGCGCGGCTGCTTGAGACCGAACTCCGCGAGGTCGTCGACCATGCCCGCGATGAAGTTGTCGATCACGTAGCGCTGGTACATCTGCTGGTACGGGATGTATTTGCGCTTCGCGAAGTAGTCCGGGATCAGCCCGACCGGGCCGGCCACCGCACGGTGCTGCAGCCAGAACCACTTGTCCAGCCAGTACTGCAACTGCTCCACGTTGCGGTCGTCGCGCAACAGGGTGCGCAGCGTGGACTGCCCGATCGCCATGTGCCGGGTCTCATCGGACTGCGTGGTCAGCATTTCCTGGGCCATCGCGGTGTCCCCGTTGAGCGCACCCACCGACGGGATGCCCACGAAGATCAGGTTGGTGAACACAACCTCGACGCAGATGTTCAGCGCGATGATCGACTCGAAGATGTTGTCGCAGTTCATCAGGTCTTCGTAGATGTAGCGCGCCGGGCCCATCGAGAAGTGGTTGTCCCGCCAGGAGGCCCAGTTGTCGAAGCCACTGTCCGCCTGGTTGTACGTGCGCATCTCGTAGATGTGGTTCTGGAAATGCCGCATCTCGTCGATGGACTGGTAGAACGCGGCGGCGCGCAGCGCGGGCGCCGGGGCGTAGCGCGCGGTGCGGGCGTGCGCCCGGCCTGCGGCGACCTCGGCGGTCTGCAGGAACGGGAACGCGAGCTTCATGCCGTCATACCAGCGGGCCGGCACGTGCTGGTCACCGTTGTAGCGCTCGAAGGCGTCGCGGACCGGGTGGAACCCGAGCTCCTTCTTCGCCTGCACGTCGATGTACTGCCGGTAGGAGATGTTGAACGGGTCGTCCCAGGCATCCCAGTCGTCGAAGTGGATGCCCGCGGAGGCCAGCGGCGGGTACATCGCGTCCAGGTCGACATAGGACGGCTTCCAGTACAACTGCTTGGCCCGGCTCTTGGTCTTCACGAGAGATCTCCCTCGACCGCGAGAGCCGCGGCCACGTGGTCGGTCAATGTCACGTTCACTTTCTCGAGTCTCGCTCGGCACTCGGTGCGCGCGACAGCCGCCGCGCGGGGGCCGATGCCGTCCAGGGGGTAGGCCTCGACCACAGCGTCGATGGCGGCTGCGGCGAGCGGCAGGTACCGGTCGACCCAGGCACTGATCACCTTCGCGTTCGCGTCGTCGGCAGCGCACTGGGCCAGGAAAGCGTCCGTCCAGGCGACCTGTCGGGTGGCGTCCTTTGCCAGGTGAGTACCCAGCGCCGCGGTGGTGAAGTCACCCTGCGCCCGACCGCCCTTGATGTAGAGCTCGCGCAGGAACGGCTCGAGCAGGCCCGCGAGCACCAGGTTGATGGCGACGATGACCTCGCCCCAGTCCGCCTCGACCAGGACCTCTTCGATGTAGCGGTGCAGCGGTTGGATGCACTCGATCTCGTCCCAGGCCCGGAACAGGCTGTCCGGCTGGTAATCAGGGTTGAGCAGCTCGTACCACTCCACGCTGCGCTCGGCGGCCCGCAGCTTGTCCATGATCTGCAGCTGTACCGCGCAGGCCACGGTCGGGGACAGCGTGAACCGCATGACGTGCTGCATGGCCATCGACATGCCCCACTGGGCGAAGCTCATGGTGCCGATCAGCACGGTGAGCGACTCGCGCCAGGTCGGGTCCAGCCCGGAGATGAAGTCCGCGTCCGAGGCCAGGGCGTAGACCGCGTCCAGCTGCTTCTCGACGGCGTCCTGGCCCACCACGTAGTTGCGGTAGTACATGCCCGCGGGGTCACGAAAGGCGTTCCAGTCGGTGGACAGCAGCGTGCTGTCCTCCCGCCACTGCCCGGTGATGGTCTCCGAGACGGGCAGGCCGCTCCACTGGATACCGGTGGACAGCTCCTCGTACTCACTCGGCGGCCGCTTACGGCCGGAGAGCCAGACGAATGTCTTACGCGCCATGGTCGCGTCTCCTTAGACGGCGCCGGGCAGGATGCCTGCATCCAGCACGGTGAAGATCAGGTTTTTGGTGATGGTGTCCGAGTCCTCGGTGTAGGCGGCGATGGTCTGGCCGCCCTCGAGGTGCTCGGTGACCAGACGCTCCGCGCCCTCGTCGGGATCTACGCCCGAGTACCAGATGCGGTCCTCGACGACGACGACGTTCGGGCCTTTTTCGCAGGCGGAGAAGCACAGGTAATCGCGAACCTCGACCTCGAGGTCGGTGTTCTCCACCCGGTCGAAAAGCTTGTCCAGCAGGCGTTCCGAGCCACGATCGGCGCAGTCCACATTGGTACAGACCAGCACGGTCTTACCGGTCACGAGGGTTAGCCTCCGTCCTTGCGCAGCCATTCCAGGAGGATCAGGTCGTCATCCATCTGACGGATGAAGCCGAAATAGCTGGCCATGATCACCTGGATGTCCGAGCCCGCCCAGTCATCACGTCCGAGATGGGCCCGCACGGCCTCCGGGGAAATCTGCAGGCGACCCGGGGCCGACACGATGACCACCGCGGCATTGCGGGTGACCACGATGTTGTCCTGGGCTTCGTGCGCGGCCTCAACGATGGCTTCCGCCTCGTCGCCGCCCATCAGCTCGATGCCGACCAGCGGCAGCGCCTTGGTCTCACTCATGCCGCGGGCACCCCCGCCTCCGCAGCCGCCTTGGCGAGCTCCTCGCGGACGATCTTGGTGCCCTCCACCAGCGCCCGCAGCTTCGCGAACGCAATCGCGCGGGGCAGGTTGATCAGACCGCAGTCCGTGGTGACGCCGAGCCGCTCGGCCGGGATGACCTCGAGGCAGTCCCGGATCCGACCGGCGACCACGGTGGCCGGCTCGACCTCCAGCGAGCGGACGTCGATGACGCCGGCCACGAAGTCCCGCTCCCAGTTGGCCTTCGCCAACGGCTTGAGATCGCCCGAGCCGGTGTTGCCGATCTCGAAGTTGAGCGCGTCCATGTTCATCGCGTGGGCCCGCGGGAAGCACGCCTTCGACCGGGCGGTGACGTCCTCGGCGTCGCGCAGCGCGGGGATGTACTCGGTGCCCTCGCGCTCGGGGTTGTCCCCGTGCATCGGGCCGGAGGGCAGATAGCCCTTGGTGCCCATGAAGTTGCCCCAGCAGACGTGGGTGAGGATCTTCGCGTCCACGCCCTCGACCGCGGCGTTGAATACGTCGTTCTCCCACTCACCGAGGCGCAGGCCGTAGTGCCAGGCAAATTCGTCGAGCTGGATCATCGCCGCGCCCTCGGCGGAGATCTGCTTGAACTCCTCGTTGTAGGCCTTGGCCAACGCGAACGAGAGGTCCTTGATGTCCTCGTAGTGTTCGTTGTTGGTGCCCATGGTCACGCCGGCCAGGCCGAGGTACTGCATCTTGATCGGCTTGTCGGTGAACTTCTTGACCGACTTCAGCTGGGCGGAGAGCCACGGCACCTTGCGGGACACCGGCCCGTCAACGGTGGGCGAGTACATCGTCGAGTACTGCGGCAGTTGTAGCGCCGGGCCGTAGGGCTGGTAGCCCTTCATTCGCTCGGTGAAGTAGTAGAGGATGCCCGCGTACGGGGTGTCCCCGCCGTAGACCCGGCCGTCGGAGATGACGTCGATGCCGGCCCGTTCCTGGTCGGTCACGATGGCCGAAATGCAGTCCTCGAACGCCTCGTAGGAGACCGCGTCCGCGACGAAGTTGCCCTGCGGCACGACCGCGTAACTCGCGCCGTTGTACCACCGCGGCTTGGGGTAGTTCCCGACCATCATGGTCGGGATGAGGATGTCCTGATCGCCCACTCGCATGTCTAGCGCTCCGCCTTGTAGTCGCCGTCGTAGGAATCGGTGAATCCGCGGGACAGGGTGAAGAACATGTCGACCGCGGGTACGAACATCGCGATGTAGGACGTCTTGCCGGCGCGCAACAGGATCGACTGGTCCAGCAGGCTGGCGACGAGGCCCTTCTTGCCCTCGTTGACCGCCCACCAGTCCTGGTAGGTCCCCTCGATGATGTAGTCCGCGCCCGGGTTCTGGTTGGTGTCCGAGGCCCAGACCTCGGTCATGGTCGGCGGGTTGAAGCCAACGAAATGGTCTGACTCCACGCCGCGCGCAGGGTCGGCCAGGATGTGCAGGACCGTGCTGCGGTCGTAGCCGTCGGCCTCGTCCTGGAACTCCGCGCTGCCCTGGCAGACCTTCTGCTGCTCGAGCATCCACTCATCGGTCCATGCACGCGCCATTGCGTTCTCCTCATCAACTAGTCGACAGAAATCTATTTCGCAGGAGTGGGCGGAACGGAGAGCACCTGCAGGATGCGCAGCGACGCGATGGGGTGCCGGAGCAGACCCTTCACCACGATCGTGCGCTTGAGCAGCAGCTTCGTGACGTCCAGCCCGCCGCCGGTGTACAGCGCGGGCAGCTTGAGCACACCCTGCGGGATCTTCAGCAGGTTGTAGAACTGCTTCTGCGGCAGCCGCACGGTGATCTGCGGATCCGGGCCGGAGTTGCTCACCGCGAAGGATCCGTCCGGCTTCTTCCAGATCATCGTCCGGTCGTTGTCCCGGTCGCTGAAGTGCAGACAGACGACGTTGCGGCCGATGCCCGCCAACGCCTTTCCCTTCCAGGCCTCCTCCTCGAGTTTCTCCTCCAGGACGGTGTGCACGATGCGGCCCGAGCCCTTCGGCTCGCCCTCCAACGCGACGGTTGGGGTACTGCTCACGGCGTTGCTCCTTCGGGCTCCGGGACATCCTCAATGCGCAAGGACCGGCCGCGGTGCACCAGCCCACATTCCTCGCCGGCCAAGTGCGTGGCGAAGTCCTCGGCGAACACCTCGCGTGCGGAGGTCATCGGCGGCAACGCGAAACTCGGCAGTGCACACGCCGTGTTCGGCCGCACCTGCGCCAGCAGCGTGGGTGCGGTGTCCAGTTGTGCAGCCGCGGCCTTGCCGGCCAGCAGCGCCTTGCTCACCCCATGGATGAACTGCGTGACCATCCGGCACGGTGGGCACTTGCCGCACTGCTCGCGGGCGAAGAACTCCGAGGTCGAGGTGACCGCGTCCACCGCGCAGTGCCCGGCGGCCAGCACCCGTACCGCGCCACACCCCAGGGTGGAACCGGCCGCGGCGACGGACTCCGGGTCCAGCGCGACGTGCAACGCGTCGGCGGGCAACCACCCCGAGGCCGGTCCGCCCACCTGCACGCCGCGGGCCGGGCCGTCGGTGAATCCGTCGCCGTACTTGGTGAGCACCTCGTCGAGGAACGACCCGACCTCGACCTCGTACACGCCCGGCGTGCGGCACTCCTCGGGCAGCGTGAGCAACATGGTGCCGGGGCAGCCCTCGGTGCCGTGCGCGCGAAAGGCGTCCGCACCGTGGCGGGCGATCAGCGCGACGTGGGCGAGCGTCTCCACGTTGGACACCACGGTGGGCCGCCGGTGCAATCCCGCATGGGCCGGGTACGGGGGCTTGGTGCGCGGTCGGGCGACGCCGGTCTCCAGGTACTCCACGGCGGCGGAGTCCTCGCCGGCCACGTAGGTCGCCGGGGCCTCCACCACGGCGATATCGACGCCGTCGGCCAGGCCCGCGGTGAGCACCTCGTGCAGCGCCGCCCGCATCGCGCTCAGCGCGGGAGCCGCGTGCGCGTTCACGTAGAGCCGCACGGTGTCCGCACCGATCGCGGCGGCACTGGCCAGCGCACCGTCAATCACCAGATGCGGCTGGGTGGCCATCAAGCGGCGGTCCTTGCGACTGCCGGGTTCGTCCTCGGCCCCATTCGCGATCAGCACCCGGGGGGCGGGCGCCGCCAGCGCGGTACGCCACTTGCGCTCCACCGGGAACCACGCGCCGCCGCGCCCGCGCAGACCGGCCGCGCTCACCTCGGCGAGCAGGTCGGCGTGCCCGGCATAGCCGCCGGCCGCCCGGTAGGCGGCCAGCTCGTGGGCGGGCGCAGTCAACAGCACTCGGTGAGGATAGGTAGCCGATCGAGGCCGATGTTCCTACGAGACCGACGGACTGCGCGGTGAATTTTGTAGTCCTCTCCTCGGTAATCATGGAAAGCTGGTCGGATCATGTCCGTTGCGCCGTCGAGTGCCGCCTGGCTGCTCGACGTCCTGCACGAAGTGGTGCACGCGCATACCGGGAGCGGTGCCGCGTGCATGTTCCTGCCGGTCGACGACTCCGACTCCGCCAACATCAGCTGCCCGGCGATGACCGCGGAACTGCGTACCGAGCTGGCCCGGGCCCTGGCCGACCAGGGACTGCAGGCCGACGAGCAGCGGGAGCCCGCCCGACTGCTACTCCCCTCGGTCGGCGGACACGAACACGTCGTGGTGGTGCCGGTGGTGTTCGGCACGATCAGCGCCGGCGTGTTGGTGACGGCCGCCCCGGGGGCGCCGTTGGGCAAGGCCGGATTGGCCCGGGTGACCGAGTTGGCCGGGCGCGGACTGGGCTGGGTGAACGCGGCCACCGACACCGCCGACGCATTGGACACCGCCCGCGAGGACCGGACTCGGGTGGCCCGCGAACTCGACGAGACCAGGATGTTCCTGGAACTGCAGGAACGACTGGTCGGGGCACGGACCACCACGGAGGTGGTGGCCGCGCTGTCCGAGTGGCTGGGCGCCCCGGTGGCCGTGCAATTGCCGAACATGATCGTGATCGAGGCGCGCGGGGAGAACGCCCGCGACCTGGGGCTGACCCCGGAGCGCTCGGCCACCGAGCACGAGGTACTCAATCGGGTCGCGGCCGGTGGTACCCGGGTACTGCCCGCCACCAAGCGGCTGCCCGCCCGGGTGATCACCCCGATCTGCGGCGGGGACGGCGAGGCTGTCGGGTTCCTCTTGGCCGGCGTGGGCGAACGCGGTCGGGAGGTCACCCGTCGGGCGCTGTCCGTCTCCCAGGGTCTGATTGCCTATCAGATGTCGGTACGTCAGGAGATCGAGGCGTCGGTGGCCACCTTGCGCCAGCGGTTGCTGGCCGACGTGCTGGAGAACCGGCCGGTGGACAACGTGGCGACCCGGGCGGCCAAGCTCGGGCATGACCTGTCCGCGGAGCACATCCCGCTGGCGGTGGGGCTACGCGCCCCGGCCTCCGACGCCGCGCGGGACCGGCTGACCCGGCTGGTCGACCAGCACTGCGTGCACGCCTCCACCGCCGCGGTGAGCCCGTTGATCGGCATCACCGACGAGGTGGTGATGGCCCTGGTGCCCGCACCGTTGCCGGCCGGCGCCGCCGCCCTGGGCCGGGCCATCCACACCGACGCCGCCGAGGCGGGGATGGACGTGGTGGTGGGCATCGGACCGGCCGCCACCGGCACCGTGTCCCTGTCCGCCGCCGCGACCCGCGCACGATGGGCCGAGCAGGTGCTGCACGACCCCGCGGTGGGTGCGGGCACGTCGGTCGCGCACATCGACGACCTGGGCATCTACGCGCTGCTTTTCGACCACCAGCGGGCCGGGGAACTGCACGCGTTCGCCATGCGTTGGCTCGGCCCCCTGCTGGACTACGACCGGGAACACCGCAGCGAGTTGGTGCCCACGCTGCGGGCGCTGTTCGCCCGGCGCAGTCTCACCGACGCCGCGGCGGCATTGCACATCCACATCTCCACGCTGAAGTACCGGGTGGGTCGCATCGAGGCGATCCTCGGCCGCTCGGTGGAGGACTGGGACAACATCTTCCACTTGGAACTCGCCCTGCGTGTGTTGTCCGTCAATGGTGGTGCAGGGCCTCGCTGAACGGCTCCTCGAGGTAGGTCGCCAGAGAGCCGATCCAGGTCGCGGTCATGTGCGAGTGGTCGCGATACACACACAGCCCGCCGATCACCGCCGGGCACGTGGTGTCGGTACACATGTGCTCGGACAGGTCGACCACCCGGACCAGCGGATTGTTCAGGGACCGCGCGGCGGCCACCAACGCGTCGGGCTTCAACCACACGCTGCGCTCCCCGGCGCACTTGGACAGTTTGTTCGGGTGCGCCGCCAGGCAGGGCGGCACCTGCTTACCCGGCACCGGATTGTCCCGGACCACCAGCACATGTCGACCCTGATCGGTCCAGCCCTTGAGGTAACCGGCGTAACCGGCCTTCCAGGAGGCGTAGGTCCCGCCGGGCCGGGGGTGGATCGGTTTCTTGTAAGTGCGTTCGGTGGTGACGATGAGGTCGGGCTTGAGCTGATTGGTCTCCCGCTGCACCCATTGCCCCCAGGCGTAGCAGCGGTCGTTCATCACCGGGCCGCGCTGCTTGTCGCCGATATCGACCTTCTCGTCGATGGCAAAGCACTTGGGGATCAAATAGGTGACCACGCGCAGGTCGTACTGGTCGGCCCAACGGCGTAACGGCATCAGCCATTGCGCCGCGTGCGAGTTGCCCACCAGCGCCACCGTGTACTTGGCGTGCGGCCGGCCGAACGTGCACGTGTTGAAGTGCTCGAAGTCGCCCGAGGCCCAACAGTTCTCCGCGGTGCCGTCACCGTCGTGATCAGTTTCGGCGTGCGATGCGTCCGGGACGTACCTGCCGGAGTCGGCGGCCCGGCAGTGGTTGGGCAACGCCGCCGCACCGGTGCACGCGGAGCTGTCGCGGTGTGCCACTGCCCAGCCGGGCAACAGCGCCACCGCGAGCATCATGACCGCCAACATTGACCCTCGCCCGCGGCCGGGACGTCGGCGGCGCACGGGCAACCGGGCGGCAATCATGCGTGCTCTTTACCCGCGGCCGCCGCGGGGATAACCACCTTCTTCGCACCCATTGCCCTGGCCACGATGGGTTCCAGCACCGGAACCAACGTGCGCGCGTACGTGGCGGTGATGTGCGAGCCGTCGAAGTACACCATGGCCCCACCGATGACCGGCGGACACGTCGTCTTCGTGCAGAACCAGTCGGTCAGGTTCGCCACCACGGCCTTGTTCGACTTCATGCCACGAACCGCATCGGCCAACGGGTCCTTGTGCATCCACGACGAGCGGCTGCCCTGACACGCGGTGAGCTGGTGGCGGTGCTGCGCCACGCAGTTCGGCACGTCGTCCACGGTGGTTGCCGGGTGCGGCACGTCGCGCAGCACCAGCACCCGCCGGTTGGCGTTCAGCCAGTTCTTCACATACGAGGTGTAGCCCTGCTGGAAGGCATTGTCGCCGCCGCCGCCCACCGGCGTCATGTAGGTGCGCTCGGAGGTGACCACCAGGTCGTACGCACCGGCCTTGGTCGCGTTCATCACCTGCTGGCCCCAATGCAGGCAGTTCTCGGTCTCCGCCCGGGTCGGGAACTGGATCCGCGACGTGGTGGCGAAGCACTGCTCGCTGAAAAACGTGGTGATCTTGAAGTGCTCCGCGAGAGCCACCTGCTGCAGCGCGGGCAACCAGTGAATGGCGTGCGAGTTGCCCACCAGTGCCACGTTGCGCGTCGCCTTCCGGTCCCCGAACACGCAGGACTTGAACCCGGTGAACGGCAACTTCAGCTGGCAGTCGTACTTGTAGGAGAACGACATGTCCTTGGGCGCCGCGATCGGGCTGGGCACCACCTGGTCCGGCGCCGCCACACAGTGCCGATCGGCACGCATCGCGGAGGCACCGAAACACGGGTCGGCGGCGGCCAACCGGACGTCGCGCAATTGCTGGTGCAGGCGTCGGTCGACCTCCCCGATCTGCACCATGGACAACGCGATCACGCCGGCCATGCCGGCCACCGCCCAGCGGAACGGCACCACGAGCGAGCGGGCTGCCCGCGGACGCCGGAACCGATCTTCGATATAGCGCTTCGTCAGCCCCGCGGCAGCCACGGCGGCCACCACGATGCCGACCTTCTCCCCCACGGTCAGGTCGTGCTTCGTGGCATACGGGACCAGCACGATGATCGGCCAGTGCCACAGGTACACCGAGTAAGAGATGTCGCCGAGGTACTGCGCGGGACGCCCGGCCAGCAACCGGTTCGGGGTGAACGGGCTCTGGTCGTTCGCGGCGATGACCGCGGCCGTACCCAGCACCGGCAGCAGCGCCTTGTACCCGGGGAAGCCGTCGCTGCCGAAGGTGAGCACGGCATAGGCGAGGGTCGCGTAACCCGCCCACGCCAC
>Ga0137413_10000346_pt1 | contig 14733 bp, 13 predicted proteins | sample CZODoug2_1_16fun_FD_108280 | JGI IMG/M metagenome (GOLD analysis project Ga0137413, IMG submission 108280) | Vadose zone soil fungal communities from Angelo Coast Range Reserve, California, USA - CZODoug2_1_16fungal (Illumina Assembly) | ecosystem: Environmental > Terrestrial > Soil > Vadose... | reverse complement strand
GACCGGGCGGCCGAGGGTCTCCAGCCGGCGCAACTGCTTCTTGATCAGGTTGACGTTGTCCGTGCATGCCTGCGCCTGATCCGGCGTCGTGGAGATGATCTCGTTGAGATTGCCGCCGGCGAAGAAGGTCTTCTTGGCCGAGGTGATCACCACGCCGGTGATGGCGGCCTTCTCCGCCTCCAGGCGGTCGTTCACCTTGGTGACCGATTCCACCCACGCGGCGTTCATGGTGTTGGCCGAACCGGCCGGGTCGTCCATGGTGAGCACAACGATCCCGTCGGGATCGACCTCCCAGCGGAAGGTGCCGATCATCTCCGAAGCCGTCACCACTTCTCCTCTACAACTGATGAAGCATCACAAAGCCTGTGGGTGGGGATCAGATCCGCTCGACGACGGTCGCGATGCCCATGCCGCCGCCGACGCACATGGTGACCAGGCCGTAGCGCTGGTCGCGGCGGTGCAGTTCGTCGACGATCGTGCCGATGAGCATGGCGCCGGTGGCGCCCAGCGGGTGACCCAGAGCGATGGCGCCGCCGTTGACGTTGACCTTCTCCTCGATCTCCGCCGCGGACAGGCCCATGTCCTTGCAGAAGCGCAGGACGACCGAGGCGAACGCCTCGTTCATCTCGAACAGGTCGATGTCATCGACAGTCAGACCGGCCTTCAGCAACGCCTTGCGGGTGGCCGGCGCCGGGCCGGTGAGCATGATCGCCGGGTCCGAGCCGCTGACCGCGGTGGACACGATGCGGGCCCGCGGGGTCAGCCCGAGCTCGGTGCCGATGGCCTCGGAACCGACAGCCACCAGGGCCGCGCCGTCCACGATCCCGGAGGAGTTACCGGGGGAGTGCACGTGGTTGATCTTCTCGACCCAGTGGTACTTCTGCAGAATCACCGCGTCGAAGCCGCCCAGTTCGCCGATCATCTCGAAGGAGGCGGGCAGCGAACCCAGGCCCTCCAGCGTGCTGTCGCCGCGGACGAACTCGTCGTGGTCGAGGAGGACCACGCCATTGCGGTCGAGGACCGGGATCAGCGAGTTCGCGAAGTGGCCGCCGGCCTGAGCCTTGGCGGCGCGCTCCTGGGAGAGCAGCGCGTAGCGGTCGACGTCCTCGCGGTTCCAGCCCTCCAGGGTGGCGATCAGGTCGGCGCCGATGCCCTGCGGGGTGAAGTAGGTCTCGTAGCTGGTTTCCGGGTCCATCGCCCAGGCGCCGCCGTCGGAGCCCATGGAAACCCGCGACATCGACTCGACGCCGCCGGCCAGTACCAGGTCCTCCATGCCGGAGCGCACCTTCATGGCGGCGATGTTCACCGCGTCCAGACCGGAGGCGCAGAACCGGTTGATTTGCACGCCGGCGCACGTCTCGGGCAGGCCGGCAGCGATCGCCGCAGTCTTGGCTATGTCCGCACCCTGATCACCCACGGGGGACACCACGCCGAGCACCAGGTCATCGATGCGGTCGGTGTCCAGGCCGGGGTTACGCCGGCGCAGCTCGTCGACCAGGCCGGTGACCAGCGTGATCGGCTTGACGGTGTGCAGCGACCCGGTTTTCTTCCCGCGTCCACGGGGGGTGCGAATCGCGTCGTACACGAAAGCTTCAGTGCTCACGGCTGGCCTCCCTGCGAAGTGACTCACCAGTAGCTTAGCGCTCGTTCGGGGCTGGGAGACGACCGGCCCCGGGTGACTTGTGAAACGTTCCGCGCACTGTCGTGCTTCCCGGTTTGACAGCGGTGCGATGCTTATTGAACATGATTACCATGTCGCTCAGAGCCCGATGGTCGATGGCTCTGCTCGCGTTGCTCACCGGGTGCGGGCCGGCGCCGATGGTGGCGAATGCGGCCGGGCGCCCGGTGGCGCTGGCGGCGTTCTATCCCTATTACTGGGCGGCCGGTCGACTGGCCGGCCCGGACGTCGCGGTCGGCCTGATCACCGCAGCCGGCGCGGAGCCGCATGACCTGGAACTGTCCCCGCGGCAGGTGGCCGCGATCGGCCGGGCGGACCTGGTGATCTATCAGCGCCACTTCCAGCCCGCGCTGGACGACGCGGTGCGTATTGCGCCGCCGCGCGCCGCGGTGGACGTGCGCGGGGTGTTGAACGACCCCACCGACGACATCGACCCGCACGTGTGGCTGGACCCCGTCGCCATGCAGCACATCGTCGCCGCGGTCGGCGATGCGCTGACCCAGCTGGACCCGGCCCGGACACAGGACATCCGAATTCGCACCGACGCCACCATCGCCGACCTGCAGGCGCTCGACGGCGACTACGCCGACGGGTTGCGCGGGTGCGCCGACCGGGAGATCGTCACCAACCACGAGGCGTTCGGGCACCTGGCCCGCCGCTACGGGCTGACCCAGGTCGGCGTCACCGGACTGAACCCCGACGCCGAACCCTCGCCGCGACGCATGGCCGACCTGGTCGCGCTGATCCGACGGGACCGGGTGCACACCGTATTCACCGAGACGCTCGCCAGCCCGCGGGTGGCCGACACCCTGGCCCGCGAAGCCGGCGTGAGCACCGCCGCTCTCGATCCGCTCGAGGGGCTGGCACCCAACACGCCGGGGGATTACCTCAGCATCATGCGGACGAATTTGATCGCACTGCAGCGTGGTCTGAATTGTCCGATTTGACCGGAATTCCCTGTGCTGTTGGGGGATGCGCCGAAATTAGCGGATCGTTACGTGCACCCCAAGGTCGGACAATGCCGCCCGAATGGCTCCGGTATCCGTCATGCCGGTCACCTAACATTTGTCATGGCGGGGGAATCGTCCCTGCTCTCCCGTACGCGGGATGTCCGTAGTGGAGTGGGGACAGTATGCGGTTGATCCGTCGCGGTGCGGTGCTGCGCTCGGGCGTCGTCGCCGGGGTGTTCGGTCTGCTGATCGCGGGTGCGGCCGGTTTGCCGTCCCGGCACGCGCAAGCCGCCGACAACCCCGCCCCGCCGACCGGGCCGGGCGGTTCGCAATGGATCTCGCTGGGCGGCGACATGGCCACCATCGCGCCCGCCACCCGATACACGTTGTCCCCGCAACTCGCCGCGATGCTCGGCACCACCACGATCACCACGGCCCAATTGGCCAAGCTGCAATCCGCGGCCCGTCCGTCGCTGCCCGGTGAGCCGACCCCGCCGGTGGGCACGCAGTTGTTCTGGCCGGCCATCGACGCCACCCACCAGGGCGTGACCGGCATCTACCTCAAGCAGTACACGCTGCGCGCGGTCGGCCAACACATCGAGGTCTGGGTGGCTTCGGGTACCGACAGCGTCTCGTCGGGTACTGCCTTCCCCGCCGGTGACTGCCGCAACGACACCCCGCAGAGCACCGAGGTCACCGACACCCAGGTCAAGTCGCTGGTCAACGAGTTCGACAACAACATGTACCCGACGGAGACCAAGACCTTCTCCACCCCGAAGGACCGCCCCGGCGCCGCGACCATCCCGGGCATTGCTCCGCTCGGTTTGGACTTCGCCGGCGATGGCGGTCACACGGTCACCCTGGTGGACAACGTCCGCGACCCGAACTTCTACAAGTTCCCGGAAAACAAGACCTACATCGCGGGTTTCTACGCGCCGATCTTCAACCAACTCACCGACCGCAACGTGATGACCATCGACGCGTTCGACTGGATCCACCGCACCGGCGCCGACCCGAAGAACGAGCCCAACGAGGACCTGTGTAAGTCCCGGCCGGCCCGTCCGCGTGCCTACGAGGGCGTGTTCGCCCACGAGTGGCAGCACCTCCTGGAGCAGTACCAGGACCCGCAAGAGGTCACCTGGGTCAACGAGGGGCTCTCCGACTTCGCGATCGGTCTGGTCGGCTACGGCGACACCCGGCGCAACGTGCACCAGACGCACGCGGAGAGCCACATCTTCTGCTTCCACGGCTACGGCACGGTGAAGGGCCCGTCCAACCCGAACCCGAGCGACTGCGGCGGCGCGGAGAACTCGCTGACCATGTGGCAGGACGAGGGCACCGGCTCAGAGGTACTGGCCGACTACGGCAACGCCTGGTCGTTCATGCAGTTCCTCGACGACCGCTACGGCCGCGCGTTCATCAGCGCCCTGCACACCGACGGCGCCGACCAGGGTCTCAAGGGATTACAGACCCAGCTGGACAAGTTCGCCAAGGGCGCCACGGTGGGCTCGGTACTGCACGACTACCAGTTGATGAACCTGCTCGACCACTACGCCGGCCAGAAGGGCGCACAGGTCAAGGGCATCCCGGCGAGCCGCATCACCACGAAGAGCCTGGACTCCACGATCAACCTGGAGAACAAGACGTCCTACGCGCAGCCGGGCGCCGGCCCGAACGGCGCGGACTACATCCTGCTCAAGGACGGCGACAAGAACCTGCCCGGCAAGGCGCTGCGCAAGTTCGACTTCCTCGGCAACGCCAGCGTGTCGGGCGGTAGCGGTGCGGATGACGGCACCGTCACGATCCCGCCGAACACCGACTCCACCACCGCCGGCGCCAAGGTCGACAACTGGTACGTGAGCCTGGTCGGCTTGGACCCGAAGAACAACCGGATCCTGGTGAAGAGCTTCGACAAGGCGTTCGACGCCTCGATGGACGCGAAGGAGCTCAAGGCCTTCGCGAGCTACCCGCAGATCATCGCCGTGGTCGCGCACGACGACAACGACGATGTGAACTCCGGGGCGGAGTCCTACGCCGGCTACACGCTGACTATCAACGGCAAGGACGAGACGGACGGCGGAAAGTAGCGCGACGCCTGGCGCACTAGATTGGGTCAGTGCACGATGCGAAAGAGCTGATCTCCCTCGGGGACGAGGCCGTGCGGCGCCTGGCCCGACGTGGCTACACGTTGGACCTGGCGCCGCTGGCCGATTTGTTGGCCGCCCGTAACGCGGCGATTCGCGCCGGCGACGAACTGCGGGCCGAGTCCAAGCGGATCGCCGCCGAGGTCGGCAAGGCGGCCAAAGCGGGCGGGGACGTCGAGGCGTTGAAGGAGTCCGCGCGCCGGCTCAAGGACAGCGTCCGCGCCGCGGAGGAGGACGCCGATCGGCTCGGCGCGCAACTGCACGAGACCATGCTGGGCATCCCGAACCTCCCGTCCGACGCCGCCCCGGACGGCGTCAGCGAGGATGACGCGGTCGAGGTGCGCCGCTGGGGAACCCCGCCGGCCTTCGACTTCACCCCGGCCGATCACGTGGATCTCGGCGAGAAGCTGGGCATTCTGGACTTCGCCCGGGCGACCAAGCTCTCCGGGCCACGGTTCTCCGTGGCGGTGGGTCCGGGCGCGGCGCTGGAACGGGCCATCGCCACGTTCTTTCTGGACCTGCACACCCGACGGCACGGGTACACCGAGTACTCGGTGCCCACGCTGGTCACCCGGGCCACCATGACCGGCACCGGTCAGCTGCCCAAATTCGAGGCAGACCTGTTCGCCACCTCCGGCGGTGGCCGCGAGCTGTTCCTGATCCCCACCGCCGAGGTGCCGCTGACCAACCTGCACGCGGACGAAATCCTCGACGAGGCCGCGCTGCCGTTCGCCTACACCGCGCACACCCCGTGTTACCGCTCCGAGGCCGGGTCCTACGGCCGGGACACCCGCGGCATTCTGAGATTGCATCAGTTCTCCAAGGTGGAGCTGGTGCGCATCTGTGTCGCCCAGCACTCCGCGGACGAACTCGAGCTCATGCTCAGCCATGCCGAGCGTTGCCTGACCGAGCTGAACCTGGCGCACCGGGTGGTCAAGCTGGCCGCCGGCGACATGGGGTTCTCCGCGCAGCTGACCTACGACATCGAGGTGTGGCTGCCCAGTCAGGACCGCTACCGGGAGATCTCCTCCTGCTCGGACTGTGGCCAGTTCCAGGCCCGCCGGGCAGGCATCCGGGTGCGTGACGCCGCCGGGGGTCGGGCGCCCGCAGCCACCCTGAATGGCTCCGGGTTGCCGATCGGGCGCACCATGGCGGCGATCCTGGAGCAGTACCAGCAGGCCGACGGTTCTGTGGTGATGCCGGAAGTTCTGGTGCCCTATCTGGGTTTCAAGTCCTTGGGTCCCGACGGCACGCGGGACTGACCGGCACCCGGGAGGACACCGTGAGCACCGCAACGCACCGCATCCGTATCGAAGCTGCCCCCGCCGGGCAGGAGGTCCGCGTCGAGGTGGACGGGGTGGTGCTGGCCCGCACCTTCGGCGCGCTGGTCCTGCACGAGAACGGCCTGCCTGATCGCTGGTACATCCCGGCGGTGGATGTCGACGCAAGCCTGTTGCGGCCCTCGGCGCTGCATACCACGTGTCCGTTCAAGGGCGAGGCGAGCTACTGGTCCGTGGAGGTCGGCGGGCGCGTGCTCACCGACGTCATCTGGACCTACCCGACACCGATTCCGGCGTGCGAGGCGATCACCGGGATGATGAGCTTCTACCCGGACCGCACGCAGCTGTTTGTGGACGGCAAGCCAGTGTGATGCCAGGGAAGGGGCGCCGGTGCCGGAGTACGCACCCGAGCTGATCGAGGGCGCGTTCGCGATCGAGATCGCCGACGCCGAGTTGCTGCACAGTGCGCTGGACCTCGCGGATATCGCGCACGTCCTGGTGCTGCGCGAGCGCGGCGTCGGCCCCGAGGCAGCCACCGCCCGACTGCTCGGCGCCCTGCTCCAGGCACACGCCACCCCGGTTGCCGAGTTCGGCTACGACCCGGCCCGCGGCGAGCTCTACAACTGCCGCGAGGATTGGTTCGCCGCGCGCATCGGCAACGACGCGGGCTGGCTGCACGCGGGTCGCCCGCGCCGCGAGGCGGTGCGCATCGCGTTGCGGCTGCGGCTGCGCCGCGATGTGCTGGCGCTGCTGGAGGCCACCGCCTCGCTGGTGGTGGCGATCGGCGAGCAGGCCGACCGGCACGCGGAGACCTACCTGGCCGAGCAGACCTACCTGCAACACGCGCAGCCGTCCACGTTCGGCCACTTCTTGCTCACCTCGGCCTATGCAGCCTTGCGCGATCTGGGCCGACTGGAGGACGCCTACGCCTGGCTGAACTGCAGCCCCGGCGGCGCGGGCGGGGTCAACGGCAGCGCGCTGACCGGGGACCGGGAGACGGTGGCCAACCTGCTTGCGTTCGACGGCGTCATCGAGCACACCCGCGATGCCATGTGGCAGACCGACGGCTACGTCGCGCTGCTGTCCGCGGTGACCAGCCTGTCCATCACCTCCGCCAAGTTGGCCGAGGACCTGGAGATCTGGGCCAGCAACGAGTTCGACTACGTGCGGTTGGCCGACGGGCACTCGCGCACCAGCGTGCTGATGCCGAACAAGCGCAACCCTTACGCGCTGACCATGATCCGCGGCGAGTGCGGAGTACTCATCGGACGGCTCACCGGGATGCTCGCGGTCACCAAGAGCCCGTCAGCGCGCAGCGACAACCTGATCTTCGCCTACGGCGAGGTGCCGCGGGCAATGGATCTGGCGGTGCGTCAGACTCGATTGATGGCTGGGGTGATCGCCGGTCTTACCGCCAACGCCGAGCGCATGTACTCCTCGTTGGAGACCGGCTACGCGGTGGCCGCCGACCTGGCCGAGCATCTGATGCTCACCGTCGGCATCGACTACCGCACGGCCTACCGGATCGTTGGCGCAGCGGTGCGAACCGCGGCTGCGGCGGGCATCCGGGGTGTGGACCTGACCGGGGACATGTTGGCGAGGGCTGCGGTCGAGGTGGCCGGCGAGGACTTCGGTCTGGCCGCGTTGGACCTGAGCACCGCGGTGGACCCGAAGGCGATCGTGGGATCGCGGGTGACCCGCGGTGGTGCCGAACCCGGAGTGGTACGGGGCATGGCGGCCGATGTGCTGCGGGCCGGGCGGGCGGCCACCGCTCGGGTGGTCGAGCGGCGGGAAACCTTGGACGCCGCGGAGGGCGCGCTGCTGGAGCACGCCCGCCGCATCGGCGTCGGGTGAGCGCTCAGTGAGCGGCGCTCTCCGAGGCGTGTCGCGCGTTGGGGATGCGGGCTCCCCGACGGGCGAAGTTGGCCTCCTGCTGTGCACGGTGCTCGGTGCAGAACCACACCGTCGCGCGGTAGAGCGAGGTGGTCACGGTTACCTGGTGGGTGGCCGGCGCGCCGCAGTGCGGCTCGTCGTTGGAGATGAACCAGGAACAGGTGTGCATGGTGACGTTCTCCTCTCGACCCGACGGGCGGGTCGGGACGGATGCTGCGGGCGGGCGTGCGTTTCTCACTCCAGGTAGACGCACGGGCCGCGACCCACGGTTTCACCACGGCTGGAAATAGGCCGATCGGTCGCGACGGGCTCATCCGTTCGGGCAAGTTTCGCCCTGTTGGACAGCGTTTGTGCGTCAGCCCACGGTGAACAGGGTCGGCGCCCCGCCGGTGACCAGGAAGATCACCGGACCGGATACCTGACCCGCGGCCGCCGCGGCCAACAAGCCCGCCATGCCCTTGGCGGCGAACACCGGGTCCAGGAACACACCCTCGGTGCGGGCCACCAACTCCGCCGCGGTGTCCGCGGCGGCCGACCGCTTGCCGTACTCCGCGTCACCTGCGTCCGAATGCACGATCGGTGCGGAATCCCATGGCGCCACCTCGAGCAGCGCACAGGTCTCGGCCGCGATCGTGGCCACCCGGGCCACGCACTCGGCCACCGGGCGGCTCACGCTCACCCCGTGCACCGCCCAGCCCGGGTGCTGCCAGGCCTGCCCGGCCACCAGCCCGGCCTGGGTGCCGCACGAGCCGGTGGCCAGCCACAACTGGCTTGGCGTCAGATTCTGTTCGCGGGTTTGGGTGACCAGTTCCAGCGTGGCTGCCGCGTACCCCAGCGCACCCACCCCGGTCGCGCCGCCGCGGCCCAGCAGGTACGGATTGCGCCCCTGCGCGCGCAGTTGCGCGGCGAGTGCGTCGATGCCGCGCTCCACCGACGCGCGGTCCTCCTCGCCGGTGAACACGATCTCGGCGCCGGCCAACTCGGCCAGGGCCAGGTTGCCGACCAACGGCGCCGGCTCGCCGTAGATGACCAGGATCGGTTGTAGGCCGCGGGTGCGGGCGGCCAGCGCGGCCAACATCACCCAGTTCGACGCCGGGCCGCCGCCGGTGATCAGCGTGTCCGCACCACGTTGCAGGGCATCCCCGAGGACGAACTCCAACACCCGGACCTTGTTCCCCCCCAGGCCCAATCCGGTCAGGTCGTCGCGCTTGAGCCAGATTTCCACCCCGACGGCCTCGGACAACCGGGGGGCGGGGTGCAACGGCGTGGGCAGGGTGCCCAGCCGCACCCGTGGCCGACGGACAAAGGCGGCCCAACTGGCCCGAGCAGCCGGCGTCGTCATTGGCCGCTCCGGGCGAGCACCCGATCCACGAACGTGGTGGCCGCACCGAGCGCGGCGTGCGGGTCGGTCGCCGCCTCGATCTGAGCCTCCGTCAGCAAACCGCGGGCGGCCACCGCCTCGCTGAGATCGACGCCCTCGGCCAGCGCGGCCATGGCGGTGTCGTACATGGCCTCGTGGGCGGCGTGTTTGCCGATGCGGTCGGACAGCGCACGCATCATCGGCTCGGAGAGCAGGAAGCCGCGGCGGGCGTCCAGGTTCGCGCGCATGCGCACGGCATCCACGTTCAGCCCCTCCAACAGCCGGGCGGCGAAGCTGAGCGCAGCGCCGGACAGTTGGCTTGCCTCGGGCACCGCCAGCCATTCCGCTTTCCAACTGCGACCGTCTCGTTCGTGCAGAGCGATCAGACCCTCCAGGCAGGACGCGGCATCCAGGCGGACCCGCCGGGCCAGCGTGTCCAGGTGCTCGGCGATTTCCGGATTCCGCTTGTGCGGCATCGTGATGCTGCCCACCGTGCCCGCGGTGAACGGTTCGGAAACCTCCGCGATCTCCGGGCGGGAGAGCTCGAAGATCTCGTTGCCGATCTTGGCCAACGTACCGGTGATCATGGCCAGCAGGGTGGCGAATTCGGCGACCCGATCCCGGGCAGTGAGCCACGGCACGTCAGGCGCGGCCAGGCCGGTGCGCGCGGCAAAGGCGTCCAACAACTCCGGCGCCGCCGGACCCCAGAATTCCATGGTGCCCAGCGCCCCACCCAACTGCACGACGCCGATGCGCGGTCGGGCCTGGGCCAGCCGCTCGCCGTGTCGAAGCAGCTCATCGGCCCACACCGCGGCCTTGAACCCGAAGGTGATCGGCAGGCCGGGTTGGCCGTGGGTGCGCCCGCACATCACGGTGTCCCGGTGGGTGCGGGCGAGGACCAGCGCGGCGTTGCGGCACCGGGTGAGGTCGACCTCGAGCAGGTCGAACACCGTCAACATGGTGCGCGCGGTCCAGGTGTCGGTGACGTCCTGCACGGTGGCGCCGTAGTACACCCACTCGCGGGCCGATTCGGGCAGCACCGTGCACAGTTCGCGGATCAGGCCGAGGGTGGAATGCCCGGTGGCCCGGGTCTGCGCGGCCACCGCGGCCAGGTCCAACCGATCCACCCGGGCGTGCTCGCCGATCGCCGCGGCAGCCTCGTCGGGCACCAGACCAACCTCGGCCTGCGCGTCGGCCAGAGCGACCAGCACGTCCAACCAGCCCTGCGTACGCCCCGCATCGTCGAACAGCGCGTGCAGCGCCGGGGTGGTCCACAGGTGGCCGTAGATCGCGGAATCGGACAGATGCGAACTCATGGCGGAAGGCTCCCGGGCTGCTCAGGCCCCGTGGGCTCCGGGTAGCAGGAGCTTGCGCAAACCCTCGCGGATCTCGTCGGGGTTCGCCCCCCACGGCACCACCGCGGAGCGTTCGTCGACCTCCAGGCCGCGTTCGATCAGGCAGCACTTGATCAGCGCAAGTTCCTTGCCCGCGTGGAACGTGGTGTCCGCCGCCAGCCGGGTCCGCGGGCACAGGTCGACCTGACTCGGTTCGTCGCCGTAGAAGTGCCGGTGGAACTGCATGGAGCGCTCGCAGCCGATCAGCACCCAGTCCTCGCGGGTGGCCGGGCGGGTGTCCAGGAAGGCGACCTCGGAGCCGGGCACACCGGCCCCGGAGCCGCGGCAGGGCAGCAGGTAGTGCGCCGAAGGGTGGGTCGCGGCCAGTTCCTCCACCCGCACCGCGTCCAGCACCAACGTGATCGGCGGTAGATCCTCGTCGAAGTCGACCACCTGTTGGGCCTGGGTGAGCAGCTTCGGCGGCCAGGGCGGGACGACCTCGGTGACCCGCACGGTGATCGGTTGCGGGCGGTAGATGAAGTTGACGTGGGAGAACATGCCGACCACCACGGTGGCCAACTTGTCCGGGTCGGCCGCGCGGGCCAGCGCGCTGGCGTTGCCGACGTCGACGTTCTCGTCCTCGACGTAGGCGATCTCGTCGGGGCCGGCCAGCACGAGGGCGTCGGTGACCGGGGCGAACAGCGGGTCGTAGCTGTCCTTGCTGAGCATCACCAGGGCCGTTTCGTCGCCATGGCGCAGGGCCAGGAAATCGGTGCGCCGGTAGACCTCGCGGCCGTCGAGGTGCTCGAGGATCGCCGCGGTGGTCAGCGGGAAATCGACCTCCTGCATGGACAGGCCGCGATAGGGATGGGACCGGGTGTTGGGTCCCGGCGGTACCAGACGTCTCGCGAGCACGTCATTGACGGTACGGCGCGCAGGCGGCTCGCGGCTTGTCCGAGGGTCACAGACTTCGACGGGCGCCTTCCGCCGATTCGGACAGGTCAGGCCTCGCCCACCCTGGCCAGTATCCGTCGGGCCCGGTCCACCACCGGTTTGTCGATCATCTTCCCGTCCAGCGTGCCCGCCCCGGCGCCGCTGAACGCCTGGACCACGCGCCGGGCCCAGGCCAGTTCGTCGTCGGTGGGCCGGTAGATCTGGTGCACCGTCGCGAGTTGGTTGGGGTGGATGCACATCTTGCCGGTGAAGCCCAGCGCGGCGCTGTGCGCTGCGTCGTCGGCCAGTCGGCGGCTGTCCTTGACGTCGGTGGTGACCCCGTCCACCGGCCCGGCCACTCCGGCCGCGGCCGAGGCCAGCACCAACTGCGAGCGGGAGAACAGCAGCGCGGTGGTGTCGTCGGGGTGCACGCCGAGACCAGCGGACAGGTCGATGGAACCGAACGCGGCGCGCACCACCCCTGGTGCGGTGAGGATCTGCGCGGCGGCCAGGATGCCCGCGGCGGTCTCGATCAGGGGGAGGACCGCGGGGTTGGTGCCCAGGGCCGCGGCCACCTCGGCGACCTGATCCGCGGTCTCCGCCTTGGGCAACATCACCGGATGGCCGGCCACCGCTTTGAGGTCCTCGGCGTACCAGGGCGTGCCCGGTGCGTTGATCCGCACGATGCCCCGGCCGCCGCCGGCCAGCCAGGCCACGACGTGCTCGCGGGCGGTGTCCTTGTCCTGCGGTGCGACCGCGTCCTCCAGGTCCAGGATGATCGCCCCCGCGCCCGCGTCCGCCGCCTTCGCGAAGCGATCCGGGCGGTGACCGGGGACGAACAGCAGGCTGGTGACGGTGGCCAGGTCGACGTCGGGCATGGGCCGATTATCGTGGGGAACAACCGCGAGGAGGTGTGGCCAATGCCCCAACCCGAGGGTGACGAACTCGAAGCCATCCGGTCCCGGCGCAAAGAGTTGCGCGCCAAGTTCCAGCACCGCCCACCCGGTACCCCGCCCACCCGCGGCGTGCACCACCTGGCGCTGATCTGCCGCGACGTCGAGGAGACGATCGAGTTCTACCAAGAGTTCCTCGGCTTCCCACTGGTGGAACTGGTGGAGAACCGGGACTACAAGGGGTCCAGCCACTTCTTCTTCGACGTGGGCAACCGCACACTGCTGGGCTTCTTCGATTTCCCGGGGCACGACCACCCGGCCTTCATGGAGACCATCGGCGGTGTGCAGCACCTGGCCCTCTCGGTGGACGCCGACCACTTCGACTCGATCAAGGCCAAGCTGGACGGGGCCGGCGTTGAGTACCTGGGCCCGGACCGGGGCGTCGAGGAGAGCATGTACATCCGCGACCCCAACGGCATCGGCCTGGAGTTCTACCGGGAGACGCTCGGGGTGTTCGAGGGCCTCACCCTGATTCCGTCCTGACCCGCGCCACCGTCCCGGTCATCCGCGCTGTACAGCGCGGATGACCAAATTCGGGGGTGTTGAGGCGGCGATTTCGGTCACCAGGGCGGGGAAGGCGACGGGGGCGTGGCGGTCCTGCGCGCTGTACAGCGCAGGTGACCGGTAATCGGCCCCGGAGCGGGGTGAAGGTGGTCACCAGGGCAGGGGAGAGGCGCGTCGGGGTGGTCGTGCACAGGCGCGGAGATCACCCACGAACCGCGCGCCAAACGTGAGAGCGTCCCGCCGTGGAAAGACGTCGGGCAGTGTTGAGTGGCGCTTTCACCCGCGCGCACGTCGTGGCCCTTGGCTACTCCGCCGAGGAGATCCGCATCCTGCTGCGTCGGCGCCGCTGGGTCGTGTTGCGACGCGGGGTGTATGTCACGGCCGAGGATTTTGAGGCTGCCAAGTCCGATTCGGTCCAATTCCACGCGCTGCAATGCGCCGCGGTGTTGCTCGCGCTGTCGGCACCGCATGTCGTCGCGGGCGCCTCGGCGGCGCGGTTGCACCGGTTCAAGTTCCTGAACGAACCGGCGGACGAGGTTGTGGTGCTCACGTCGAAGCCTCTGGTGCACGGGCTACGCCGGGACGGTTATTTGTTGCGCCAGGCGCCCTTGCCGTCGGAACACGTGCGAGTCCGGCACGACCTCCCGGTCACCTCGCCCGCCCGGACGCTGCTGGATCTAGCGGCTGAACTGCCATTCGCCGACGCCGTGGTGTTGGCGGACTCGGCACTGCACAAACGGGTGGTGCGGCAGGCGGAATTGGAGGATGTGCTCGGCACATCCGAGGGTCGTCCGGGTATCGAGAAGGCCCGAAGGAGTCTGCGTTTCGCCGACGAAAGGGCAGAGTCTCCGTTGGAGTCGGTGTCGCGGGTTGCGTTGCACGAGGGCGGTGTTCCGACCCCACAGACGCAGGTCGTTCTGGACCTACCGTCCGGACGGCGGGTCCGGACCGACTTCTTTTGGCCCTGGGTGGTGGGGGAGGCCGATGGCGAGGAGAAGTACAAGCCCACCGACGGCCGCAGCGTGATCGAGGTCCTGCGGGACGAGCGCGAGCGGGAGTACGAGTTGCGGGATGTCGGATATGAAGTCGTCCGCTGGGGGTGGATCGATCTGTGGCGGGCTCGGTTGGTGCCTCGGGTATTGGCGGCGATGGAGCGGGCGGCGCAGCGACAGCTGGGTCGGGCCGGCTGACCGGTCCGACCTCGTCGTGGCTCAGCCGTCGTTGGCGGCCATATGTGTTGGTCGCCCGCTCTGTACAGCGCGGGTGACCAAAATCCGTGCGGATCGAGCGTCGATTCTGGTCGCCAGAGCAGGGGAGAGGCCAAATGCGGTCTGGTCACTCGCGCTGTACAGCGCTGGTGACCATTTCGGCGGGGTTTCCAGGCGCGTTTCTGGTTCTGTGCGCTGTACAGCGCCGGCGACCAGCGCCTCGGGCGGGGCACCCGGACGGCGGTTGCGGTAGTCGAATATTTGTTCGACTATGACGGCATGTCCGCTGTCGTCACCGAGCTTCTGGCGCGGATGCCGGACGGGGCGGTGACCAGAGCGACGGCAGTGGCACCGGTGGCGCAGGTGTTGCCGGTGGTGGAGGCGTTGCGGCCGTTGCTGCCGGGTGGGGGGTTGCGCCGGGGGAGCACGGTGGAGGTCGGGCTGACCGGGCCGATCCCGCTCGGGCACCAACGGCGGGAGGAAGACGCGAATGCCG
>Ga0137413_10000343_pt1 | contig 14770 bp, 9 predicted proteins | sample CZODoug2_1_16fun_FD_108280 | JGI IMG/M metagenome (GOLD analysis project Ga0137413, IMG submission 108280) | Vadose zone soil fungal communities from Angelo Coast Range Reserve, California, USA - CZODoug2_1_16fungal (Illumina Assembly) | ecosystem: Environmental > Terrestrial > Soil > Vadose... | reverse complement strand
AGCCGCACGGCCACGGGCTTCCCGAATCCCGGTGTGTTTAGGTCGTCGTAGCTCATGTTCGCGAACACCACAAACCGGTCAGGATAACCTCCCTTCATCACCGCCACTGTTTTTTTCAGTTCTTCTCCCGTTCCCCCGCTCAAGTTCACCATGACGCGCAGATTGATCGTGCCCATTTCTTTGACGAGCCGGTCCACTTCTGCTGGCGTGGGATTCCAATGATGGCTGTGAATATCGATGAATGGAAATTTCGCCCGCTCGATCTTGTGCTCCTTGGTGACGAGCGTGGACTTCGGCTGGTACTCGTCAATCGTCGGCAGCTGTTGGTTTTGCCCAGGCTGGTCCTGCTGCATGGTCACGGCGCGCGGCCAAACAATGAGCGCAGCGAATATGACGACGAAAATGACTGAGAAAAGAGTGCTGGTTCGCCGGGAATTCATATTGCCCCTTGGGTTCTTGAACGTCCGGCTTATCTTCCCACAGGAAGCTGGACGAGCGCCGTGGAATCCTCTGCTAATATCAGTGGCAATGCCTCAGCCCAGGTTGTTCCGTTTCCTCTTGCTCGCCGCGCTGGCCGTGATTGCCGGGTTTCTTGCGCTGGCCATCGCCGTGCCCATCGAGCCGCAAGTCTCTGCGCCGTTGATTGCTCTTTTTTCACCAGGCCTGAAGCTGGCCGAATCCATCATGCCGGAAACTCACAAATCTATGGCGTGGACCTTCGGTTGGTTCTTGCGCATAGCCATCGCCGCCAACGCCATTTTCTACTTCGCGATCTTCGCCTTGATTGCGCACCTTGCAGATCGCCCCCGCCCCAAATGATTCGTCTATTCGGTGGCTGGCTTACGCTTGCTGGAATCGGGGTGTTGAAAAGGAAAGAGCTCGAGGCAAACAAGATTGCCAAGCAGGGAACACAACTCTCCCAAGAGTCCCCCCATCAACAACTAGCCAATGGGAACAAACAACCTCACGGCACAAGGTCAGTTGGATGCGGTCGATTGTTCCGATTGGGTTTGGTCTGCGCAAGTAATGTCGGCACCCGCCAAATCGTTTCATAGCCGGGCCCCGGTTGTAGTCTAGCTCTCGGTCGCTTCCGATCAGCGCGCAGCAGAGAGAGCGCCCCGCTTGGATTTGGATTCGACTTCCGCGCGGCAGAAACGGAGGACTTCGCTCGTATTCCGCACTGATCTTCCATCCTGGTCTCCTTCATCCGTTGGCAGGAGATCAATCAGGTGGCCAAATTCATGTAATAGGGCGAGGATCTGCGCGCGCAGTGAGTCTCCCGCATAGGGTCCCACGCCCAACACTCGTACACCGCGAAGACTCCAGAACCCGCCTTCCTTTTGAATTTCGACTACCCTGGCCATTGGAGAAAAAAAAGCCCCGGTCATATTGATCGTGATCGTCGCGCAACTTCCCTCGCCCTGGAAAACCCTCGCGACATAGGGACTCCGGAAAATATTCATGTCACCCGGATTCTTGGATTCCAGGACGAACTCTTCTCCCTTGCGGTCTAGTGCAAAGCTGAGCGTTCGAAAGGTATTCGCTGGATTCGAATCCTTTTCCCGGAACCACGCCGAACAGGCATTTTCCGTTTGAAGGATCTCCAGAACTCGATCGCGCGCCCCCAGAATTTTTTGACCTGCTTTCCCCATGGTCGCCAGATCCTCTTGCACCAGATCTCTGGGGGCATGGCACGTGATTTGCGCCGGGCTTGAAGCATTGCATGGATTCACCGATGGCACATTTACCGGCGGCGTATCGCAGGATGAACCTAGATCGCTGCCTGCCGCCGTTGCCGCGTGCGGAGCGGGGACCGCACTTCCCGAGTCTCTTGTGCAAGATGCACGGCTAACAAGCATGTTAGCGAGCGGCAGAGGATCGGCGGCGCGACGGATGAATTTGACGGCCTGCGGCAACGCCACCGTTCCGGAAAGGCTCGACATAATAAAAAGAAGAACGACCGCACGAATGTTCCTAGGGGCGGAGTACATCTTTCTCTCCCGCCCGGACCTGCAACGCACCGTAGACCGTCCTCGGAGGCTCGCTTTCTGATGGCCGTCAATCGGAAGCTGCGCGCGGGAGGGTTGAACCTCGATCCGGGACTAAAGGGAAAGACGAAGTTCGGGGAGCAAAGCCACCTCAAACGTTTCTGGAATGCTTCTCAACGGGTCTGGAGTTCTGGATTCTGCACTGGCAGGTTCTTAGCTATCTAAAACTCGAGGAGTAACATAGTTAAATTTAGAAGATTTACTTCACGGAAAGTCGCTTTCGAATGCTGGCCGCATTCCTCTTGGCCCGCGCGGAGGGAAGCAAGGCGAGATCGATGGTCTGTGACTGCAAACTCCTAACATCATTTCGCGGCCGGCTCCGAGATGTAGTAGGGCGCGCTGGCGGTATAAATGCGCTGGTTGCCGCGGACCAGGAGTGTCCATTCGAGGAGCCGGGCGCGCTGGTTGTGCAGGAAGTATTCGTACCAACGGCACTCCACCAGTTCGGGAATGACCACGACAATCTTCCGGTCGGCGTGTTTCTCGGCGAGTTCGAGAATGTATTGAACGATGGGAACGATGATGAAGCGATAGGGCGATGGAAGAAGAATCAACTTGGGCGTCTCGACGCCGGCGGCGCGGAAGGGCTGCTCCACGTAGCGCTCCCATTCCGTACGCAAGAGCTCGGAATGTTCGCCAGGCTCAACGTGAATGCCGATGATTTCCGGGGAAAGACGCGAGGCAAATTCGAACGCTTGCCTGGAAATTCGGTTCCAGCGCTCAATGGGCACCACGGCAATGGGCCGCGCGGCTTCGTTCGCCGGGACCACGGGCGCGGCGCAGCTCGTAGCCACTCTGACCATGTGATAGTGACGCCGCACGACGCGAAACAAGTAAATGAGTAAAGGAATAAAGATGACCGTGATCCAGGCGCCTTCGGCAAATTTCGCTACCAGGACCACGATGACGGTGATGCCGGTAACGAATCCTCCGAGGCCATTGACCAGGGCGCTCTTTAGCCAGTGCGGGCCGCGTTTTTTCCGCCAGTGCGCGACCATGCCGAATTGCGAGAGCGTGAAGGCCAGGAAAGCTCCCACGGCGTAGAGCGGGATCAGCCTGTCCGTGACGCCGCCGAATATGACCAGCAAGAAACAGCTCAGCAGTGCAAGAACCACGATGCCGTATGTGTACACCAGCCGGCGCCCGCGGTATCCGAAGACGTGCGGCAGGTAATTGTTTTGGGCGATGGCGCGGCAGAGGCGCGGGAAATCGGCGAACGCGGTGTTCGCGGAAAGTGATAGCACGAAGAGAATCGAGGCGATGGTGAGGTAATAAAAAACGCCTTTGCCGAAAACCGCGGCGATCAGCATGGAGAGGAGGCTCTGGTACCCGGGCCGGCCCGGGTCGGTCGCAGCGATGCCGTAGGCCTTCACGAGATAGGAAATTCCTGCCAGCAGGACAGCCAACAGAAAGATGATGACCGTCAATGTGCGCTGCGCGTTTTTCACGGCAGGCTCGCGAAATGCTTTGACGCCGTTGCTGACGGCCTCGACTCCGGTCAGCGCGGCGCAGCCGCTGGCGAAAACTTTCAGCAAGATCCACAGCGTGACGGCTTCGGTCATGGGCGGCGGGGGCGGCGGCGAGGTCACCGGCACGGGATGTCCGCTGCTGAGGGCCACGCGCACGAGCCCGCCAACGATGGTGATCAGCAGCGTGCCGACAAAAAGATAGGTCGGCACCATGAAGGCCACGCCCGCTTCACGGACGCCGCGTAGATTCAGCATGGTGATCACGACAAGAATTCCGACGCAGAGGGCTACCGTGTGCGGCTGCAGCGAGGGAACGGCGGAGACCAGTGCGCCGACGCCCGCGGAAATGCCCACCGCCGCCGTGAGAATGTAGTCCGTCAGCAGTGCCGCTGCCGCAAGAAGGCCGGGAAAGACACCCAGGTTGAAGCGCGCAACGGTATAGGAGCCGCCGCCGCTTGGATAAGCGGCGATCGTCTGGCGATAAGAAAAGTAGACGATGACCAGCAGCGTAATAATGGCCGCGCTGATGGGAATGATGTACTGCACGCCCAGAAGGCCGAGAGGAATCAGCAAGCTGAGGGCGGCTTCCGGGCCGTAAGCGGCGGAGCTGAGCGCGTCCAGCCCGAAGATCGGAATGCCTTCGCGGACGCCGATCTGCTCGGCGCGCTCGTCGCTGGTCTTGAGGGGCTTGCCGACAATCAAGTCGAGGATGTCCATGGGCGGTTTGATCCGTCTTGTGACTCTCTCGTTGCGTGTCCATTTGCTCTGAGTTGGCTCGCAAAGTCAATCGCGCGGAGATGCGCGACGCGGCACTATGGCGCCGCTACAGGAAAATGCTGTCGCGTTTCCCACCAGATTGAAACAGGTGCCTGCCAACGCTGGAGCTAAAACGCGCGGAACTTATTGGCGGGCAGGGAGGTGGATCATGTATTGCGATGGTTGTGGTACCCAACTTACCACGGGCGGGCAATTCTGCACCAAATGCGGCAAGCCGATGGTCCCGAGCGCAGCCGCGTCATCTCCTGGTCTGGGGCCCGCTGGCGTGCCAGCCGCGGCAACGGCCGCTTCGAACGGGCGAGTGCGGCGCAATCTTCACCGTCTGGCGACTCTCTGGATGGTCAGCGGGATTCTGCGGCTGATGGGAATCGGCTGGATGATGATCTTCGGCAAGATGTTTTCGCCGTTTATGCGGGGTTGGGGAGGCCCGGTCGTGTGACCAGTTGGGGGCACATGGGGCTTGGACGTTCCTTTTATGGGCGGCCTCTTTTCGCTGGGTGTTGTTCTCGCGTTCTTCGGTGTCCTGCACCTGGCTCTGGCCTGGGGACTTTTCGAACGCGAGCCGTGGGCTCGGTTCTTCGGGCTGGCCCTCGGATTCCTGGCGTTGCTGCGTTTTCCGTTTGGCACCGCGCTGGGGATCTACACGCTTTGGGTGCTGCTGCCCGAGACTTCCGGCAAGGAGTACGAACGGCTCGCCCAGCCGGACGGGCAAGTCAACTCCGCGCCGATTTCTTCCTGAGTCTTTCTGTTGAGCCCGCACCGCGGGCGCCGGCGCTGTGAATTCGCTTCCCCGCGAATCTCGGGGCAATCAGGCACAATCCTCTCCCGCGGACAAAGGACTGTTATTGGCTTGGAGCACGCGGGGGCGGTGGGCCACTCACCACTCTCGCACGCTTCTGGAACGATTTCCCGATTCAGGACACCGCCCCGGACCTCCGAAAATCCGGCGCGCTGTTAGAAATACAAGCGGAGCGAGAGTTGCAAGTTACGCTCGCCTCCACCAACCCCCCCTCCCTTTGTGGTCACCTTTCCAAAATTCGAGCTAGTCGGGTCGAAGTTCACACCGCCGCCGCTCCCTCCACCCCAATTGGGGTGGTTGATGAAGTTGAACGCCTCGGCGCGGAACTGGAATCCTCTTTGCTCGTCAATGGGGAAAGACTTGAACAGTCCGAGATTCCAGTTTTGGAACCCGGGCTGATAGATGAGGTCGCGAACGCGTGCGTGATTGAACGTGCCACTCGCGGGCACAACAAAGATCGACGAACCATCAGGGTTCTTTGTGGAGAACCACTGGCCAGATGAGCCGAACGTGCCAATGATTTTCGGAACTCCGTTGACCGTCCAATACTGGCCGTTGACGCCGCAGCCAAAATTGGAATCGAGTCCTACGCCGGCGTAGTCGCTGGCGTGTGCCGCACCGCAGGGCAGGCCTGTCTGAAACTGCGTGACACCGCTGATTTGCCATCCGCCGAGCAGCTTGCCGGTTAAATTCGAGCGGTTCTTGAAAACGGGCAGGTCGTAAAGATAGCTGAACACCAGGATATGCCGGGCGTCGAACTCGGATGGCCCCCACATCATACGTGGGTCGTAGGTGTTGGGAATGACGTCGCGCTGGTTCGAGCCGTCATCCATGCTCTTGGACAACGTGTAGGAGGCGCCAAACTGGAGGCCACCCGAGAAGCGGCGGTTCCAAGCAACCTGCAACGAATTGTAGATGGAATTGGCTACGTTATCTGTTACCCGAATGGAACCGAAACCTTTGTACGGCCGCAGAAAATTGATGTTTTTGCCAGCGTTAGCCGGATCGGTCACAACAGCCGTGGTCGGCTGGTTGATGTCTGACTCTCGTTGCAAATGCACACCACGCCGCGCCACGTAGCCAATACTGAGCAAGGACTTCCAAAACGTCTCGCGCTCGATGGTGAAGTTCCATGCCCAGGCTTCCGGATTCTTGAAATTCTTACTCTGAGCGGTCACCACTAAGACATTATTACCGCCAATGCTGGGGCCGAGAGCATCAACAATGCCGTTGGCCACGCTGGCGTTCGGCTGGAACGGCGGATTCCCGCCGAGGAAGATAGAGTCGCTTACACCCAGACGGGTGACGAAGCGCCCCGCGCCAGCGCGGACCACCGTCTTGCGGTCCAGTTGGTAGGCAATCCCTACGCGCGGCTGGATATCGCTCCACTGGATGTTCGAATAATGGTCGGGGACATTGTGGAACAGACGACTGAAATCGAACTGGCTGGGGTCGGCTTCCGGAACGCGGCCCTTCGCAGAAGAGGGGAACCCGCCCCCTGGAATGACCATGCCGTTAAGCGTGTCTTTCCCGGTTCCGACAACAAGACCGGTCTTGGGATCGATCGTGCCTTGGACAAGGCCGGTCGCGGGATCGATGCTCACCGCTTTGGTCGAATCGTATAGGGTGGGGTCGAACAGGATCATGTTTCCCCACAGAGCGTGATAGGGGACAACAACCGTGTAACGAAGGCCGTAGTTGATGGTCAGATTCTGGCGGAACTTCCAAGAGTCCTGAGCGAAGCTCTCATACATGTTGGCGCGAAAGATGGTATAGGCGCGATGTCCGATTTCCGAGTAGCTATCGAAGAGTCCCAGGGCAGCGTTCGCCGCAGCAACACCCGACGTCGGCGCACCTCCTCGATTGTCCGTGAACGAGAATTGGCCGTTCTGGTTGTTCGTGCAAGTGGGGCAGGCCTGCACATTGATCTCGTCGTTGTCATTTTCGCCCGCGCGTTCGAAGAGGAAGCCAAATTTTATGGTGTGGTTGCTCTTGATCCAGGTGAAACTGTCTGACGCGTCATAGATGGGACCGGCAGAGTGCGAGGGGTACGGCCCGCCGCTCAGTGTCGAGAAGTTGGACATGTTCACTGTGGGAATTCGGTTGGGTAGGAGCTTCTCGCTTACTGGGAATATGTACTGGTAAAGGGCGCAGGGCACGGTTGAGCCCACACAGGCTTCGGTGCGATTATAAAAGTTCGCCGTATCGACGGGGATTCTCACAATGTCCTCGCTGGCGGTCACGAGAACCTCGTTGACCTTGCTTGGGCTAATCGTCCAGACGTAGTTGAGGGAGCCAGTCTTATTGGGACGATTGAAGAATTTGGGGGTCCTGTCGGTATTGCCGTCAAGCGGCTGATATTCGAGGTAGGTGTAGTTCGTCAGGCGGAATCGCAGGCGGTGCTTGTCAGTGACGTTCACGTCGACGGCGCCTGTATCCTTTCGCTGGTCGAAGGTGTGCAATTTGGCGCCAAACCAGTTACCGTTACCTCCAAGCAAGGTGTTGGGGACGGGCCACATATTGAGGATTCCGATTCCATCTGAGCTAAGCCGGTTGACCGGGATGACGTTAGGACACCCAGCTACATTCGTACAAGCGGGACTGAAGTTGGGGTCAGCGGGATTCGCCGATGCAACGAATTGAGTGCCTGTGGGGGAGGTGGGGTCCTTGATAATCTTGGCCGATGAGTAGTAGGGATTCTGGCTGTTGAGCAGTTCGCTGAAGTCCCCAGTGCGCATCTTGACCGTTGGAACTGTCAGCAAGCCTGCCGATCCGACGGTGGAGCCGGAATCGACGAAGTTGTATTTCAGCCATTCCTGCCCCAAATAAAAGAAAACCTTGCTCTTGCTGGTGTTGAATTTGCCAGGAATGTAGATGGGGCCCCCGATATTGTACCCAAACTGGTTATAGTGAACCGCCGCCGCAGACGAGGTAAGGCCGTTCGGGTTGGCATTGCGCGCCCAGGTGTTCGCGTTCAGGGCGGTATTCCGCAAATATTCGTAGGCCGCGCCGTGGAACTGGCTCGTGCCGGTCTTGGTGGTAAAACGGATCTGCGCGCCGGAAGTGCGGCCATATTCGGGAGCATAGTCGGTTGTAAGAATTTGCACCTCTTGCGTGGAATCCACATCTGCGGCACCTAAACTAGTGCCATTGGAGCGCGTGCGTGTGGCGGGAGCGCCGTCGAAGGTGATCAGATTCTCGGGATTGCGAGAGCCGTTAAAATTTGCAGGGCCCTGGGTGAAGCCGAAGTTGAGATTGGCCAGCGTGGTCCCTCGAGCACCTGGCACCAACGCCGCGAGCCAAATGGGGTTGCGGCCATTGAGTTCGAGCGAGTCAATTTGCTCGCGGGTCACCAGCTTCTGCACCGATGCGGATTCCGTCTGCAGTTGCACCGTCGATGCCGAAACCTCGACCGTTTGGCTGGTGGAACCCACAGTTAGCGTCGCATCGATCACCAGGTCAGCGCTCGGATCGAGCTTGTTATTTGTAGTCTGGTATTTCTGGAAACCAGCTGCCTCGGCAATCATCGTATAGAGGCCGGGCGGCACACTTGTAACGACGTAATAGCCGGAATCGTTCGTGGTGGTCTGGCGTTCGACGCCGGTGTTGTTTCGAACCGTGACCTTGGCGTTCGCAATCGTGGCGCCCGACGGGTCTTTGATAAAACCTGAAATCCTGCCCAGGTCCGATTGCGCGAACAGCATTCCCGAAGTCCCCAGGCTCATGAATAGCACTAACACACTCATACGGCATGCGTTCTTCATGCTCCCCTCCGTATCTCGAAATCAACAAGCGAGGTTTCCGCTTTGGACTGTCACCCGCCCGGTAAGATGCTCTTTGAAAACTTACTTGTCAACGAGGTTTTCACGCGCTGGTTTTCGCGCGCGCAGCGAGAGTGGCTTGCATCTCAGCAATCCAAGGCACGGGCGCCAAACCTCTGTTTCCCAAGTCGTGAGAAGCGACCTGGGGAGGCTAATATTATGAGAGGGGAAATCTTTCTACCAGGTGAAGTTTGTATTACACGATAGGGTGTATTACCTACGGGATTAGACGGGCAATTCCGGGGCGAGAACTTTCTGTTGATTCTCCGCCAGTCCGTAAGGTACCCATTCAAGATAATTTTCCGGGTACCCTCCCTAAAGCCTTCCGTGATGGATGCTTTCCATTCTTGACAACGGCGGGGAGTGGGCCTAGGCTCGCGCGATTCGCAGAGAAGCGCGAAGGACACGGCAGCGGAGGCCATCCCATGGAAAAGAAGAGACGAAGCAGGGGCAGGGCAGGGGTGCGTTCGAATCGAGCTTGGTCCGCTTTCGAATGGATCGCACTGAGCGTGTGGCTATTTGCGCCAGCGGTGATGGCGGCGGAAAACTACGAAGTGACGGTGGAGCGCAATGTGGCCGCGAAGATGCGAGATGGCGTGACGCTGCGCGCGGATATTTACCGGCCGAAGGCGGATGGAAAATACCCCGTGCTGCTGGTGCGCACGCCATACGACAAAACCGGGACGATCCACTTTGGGTTGAAGGCGGCGGCGCGGGGATACGTAGTGATCGCGCAGGACGTGCGCGGGCGGTTCGAATCGGAGGGGGAGTGGTACACGTTCAAGTATGAGTCGCAGGACGGATACGACACCGTGGAGTGGGCGGCGGCGCTTCCCTATTCGAATGGGAAGGTGGGGATGTTTGGCGGATCGTACGTGGGGGCGACGCAATATCTTGCGGCGCTCGCGAAGCCGCCGCACCTGGCCGGGATTTGCCCAAACGTGACGGCGTCGAATTATCACGATGGGTGGACGTATCAGGGTGGGGCGTTCGAGCAGTGGTTCAACGAATCGTGGACGACCGGACTGGCGGTAAACACGATGCGGCGGCGCGTGGAGAAAAAAACCGATGCGCTGGGCGGGACCAAGGTGCTGCCGCTGATTTCATATCCGGTACTGGAGCCGCCGTCCGCGGAGGGGCTGGCGCCTTATTTCCAAGATTGGCTGGCGCATCCGAATTTTGATGAGTACTGGAAGCAGTTGTCGATCGAGGACCACTACGCGCAGATCCAGGTTCCGGTCTACGGCATGGGCGCGTGGTACGACATTTTTCTCGGCGGCACGCTGAAAAATTATGTGCGACTGAAGACGGAAGCGGGCACGGACGCGGCCCGTCACGGCCAGCGGCTGATGGTCTCGGTCGGAGGGCACGCCGGAGGATCGAGCAGCGGAAAAGTGGGCGCGGTGGAATTTGGCAGCAAATTGCCGGCGGATGGGGACGAAGCGATGCTGCGTTGGTACGACTGGCTGCTGAAGGGAGAAGCGAACGGCGTCGAGAAAGAAAAGCCCGTGAAGATTTTCGTGATGGGAAAAAACGAGTGGCGCGAAGAAGACGACTGGCCGCTGGCGCGCGCGAAAAATACGAAATATTACCTACATTCGTCGGGTGCGGCGAACGGAACTGCGGGCAGCGGGGCGCTGAGTACGGTGGCTCCCGCGGAGGAAAGGCCCGATCAGTACGTTTACGATCCGAGCGATGCGGCGCCGACGATTGGCGGGCCACTGTGCTGCGGGGCGCTCCCGACAGGAATTGGGCCGGAAGACCAGCGGCCGGCGGAGGCGCGCGGCGACGTGCTGGTGTACACCGCGCCGTCGTTTGCAAAGGACACTGAAGTGACGGGACCCGTCTCGCTGGATTTGTACCTGAGCAGCTCGGCGGTGGATACGGACTTCACGGGGATGCTGGTGGACGTTTGGCCGAATGGGTTTGCGCAGAACTTGACGAGCGGAATCCTGCGGCTGCGTTACCGCAATTCGCAGGAGAAGCCGGAGCTGGCGAATCCGGGAGAGACGTATCACATCACCGTGGATTTGTGGGCGACGAGCAATGTGTTTCTCGCGGGGCACAAGTTGCGGCTGGAAGTTTCCAGCAGCAATTTTCCACGGTTCGACCGAAACCTGAACACCGGAGAAGAGCAGTCGCGCGCGACGCGGATAGTCAAAGCGACAAATGTGATTTATCACGATAAGGCGCATCCTTCGGCGGTGATTGTGCCGATCGTGCCGTAATGGGAGGTGGCCTGTGACCAGTGAGGGGTGACTGGTAGGGCCGCATAGCCAGGACTGACTGTGCCACGAAGAGTAGGGATGTCATGAGATCTTGCCGTGATTTCCGGCCGAGGCAATTCTTTGATGTTCACCTGCGACTTCGATCGCGAGACGCGGGCAGCACACTCATGTCGTGCGCGGGCCAAACATGGCACACTTTGCTCGACACACTTTCCCACGGCCCTGATGAGAGACTTGACCAAAGCGACTTGGCTTGCTTCGCCTGGATTCTTGCATCCTTTGCCGCAGGGCTCATCCCCGGCGCGACGAGATCGTTACGGCAGGTTTTCTAGATGTTACAGGCGAAGAGCGCGCCATCGAGAGTCTTCGGCGATGCCAAGCACGTCTCATTTTCATCGTCAATCGTCCCACCCCAGAATTTGCGGAAACCTCATTCGCGAAGGACTACAACCAGCCTCTCCTGTCCTGGATCGAGCAGAATTATGGTGTCTGCGCCGTGTTTGGGCCTCGGCCCGACGCTATCCCTCAGATCGGCGCTCCGGTTTTCTTTCTGCGCGCATGTTGTCTCCCGTTGAAAACCTCCGAGCCGATGACCCGTGAACGTTGAGTGGTGACTGGCAGGGGAGCACAGCCAAGATTGCATTCAGTCTCATGAAATGCTTTGCACCGTGTTATCAGGACATTCTTTACACTCGCCCGATCGGAGATTGACAGGTGGGGGGCGGCAGCCCTATGGTTTCGCGTAGAGATAAAGCCGAAATCGAAGAATCCGGACCAGAAGTATGCGCAAGCGAAGAGGCCGTGGAAGTAAGGGGGTGACCTCGCCCGTTCGTTCGAGATTTTCTCAACAAGGCATGTGCCCAGGACCGATTTTTCCAATGGTGCGAGCGAATCCCCCGCAGGCGAGACTGAGTGCGAAAGGAGAATTCCAATGAGGAGTCATGTGAGGAGACCTGGGGCCACGCTGGTAGCTATTTTTATTTTCGCTGGGGCTGCGCTGATTGCCTCGTGCGCGAAGCCCTACCACGAGGAAACGGAACGCTACGTGTTCGTGGCTACGAATATTAACTTGCCGTACTGGAAGGAAGCAGAGGCGGGGTTCCTGGATGCGGCCAGAACGCTGGGCGTAAAGGGGGAACTGACCGGTCCGACGACGTACGACCCGCACGGGGAGGTAGGAATGTTCCGCAAGATCGTGGAACAGAACCCCGCGGGAATTTGCCTCTCCGCGGCGCGACCCGAGATTTTCCAGGCGGACATCGACAAGGCGGTGGCGGCGGGCATCCCGGTGATCTGCGTGGATGCGGATGTGCCGGATTCGAAGCGCTTGGTGTACGTCGGAACGGATAACGTCAAGGCCGGCCGAGAGAGCCTGAAGCGGATGGCGGCGCTCATTCCGGGTAAAGGGAACATCGTGGTCATTTCGATTCCGGGACAGCATAACGTCGACGATCGTGTGGCGGGGGTGGCGGACGCGCTGAAGAATTTTCCCTCGCTGAAGCTGACCAAGATCCTGGATGACAAGGGCGACGCGGGAAGCGCGTTCGACCAAGTCTCCGAGCTGATCCAGAAGAAAGAAAAAGTGGACGGAATTATTTGCCTGGAGGCGACCGGGGGCTCCGGCGCCGCGGGGGCGCTGCACCGCTTCAGCATGGAGGGCAAGCTGCCGATCGTGGCGTTCGACAACGACCCGGGGACATTGGATTGGATTGAGCGCGGTGCGATTACGGCCACGATCACGCAAAAGCCGTACGTGATGAGTTACTACGGGCTGAAGTTCCTGGACGACCTGCACCACAACGCGGTACACCAATTCAAAGACTGGCGCACCGCGCTGGCGACGCCGATGCCGACGTTCGTGGATACCGGCACGGTGGTGGTGGACAAGAGCAACCTGAAGGTCTATCGCGAAGCGCTGACCGAACACCCCGCGCCAATGTAGAGATGGCAGATGCGGCGGGGACTGGGGCGGATCGTTGCTGGTGCTCCATTCGAATTGCGGCTGGGCCCAAGAGGTGGACCCGGACGGACCAACAGGCGCGTTGTGGGCTGTTTTGGTGGGACTATTGGACTCGGGATGACCGAGGCGGTAGCATGAAAAAACTAGTAGCCATTCTGGGCATCACTGCTCTTGCGTAGTTGTCTAGTTTCCCCCAGTCGAATCCCTCATCGACAAGAACGCGCCACTGTTCTGTTGAAAAGCGTAACGGGGGACTGCCGTATCCTGAGTCGCTAAAAGGGAGCGGCATTCACTACCAAGACGGCGCGTCGCCCCCGTCAAGCCATCTAAAAATGTAACCCTAGCGGTCCTTGACATGGGTGTTGACTCGGCCTACACTACGTAGTTTTTAGATGGTCCCGAAGAGCGCGTAGAGGGGGACCATTATGGGCATGAGCATGAACAAGGGTTCGGACAAGGTCAAGGCAGGCATGGACAAGAAAAGGCTGGAGTATTACAAGAAGAAATTGCTGGCGCGGCGGGAAGAGTTGACGAAGACCATCGCGCGGACGCAGGAAGAGGGCCGCACGGCGGACGAAGACCCTACGGTGGACCTGGCGGACAAGGCGGCGAACTCCTATACGAAGGAGTTTCTGTTTGGGATGACCAATACGGACCGCAGGGTGCTGAACATGATCGACGCGGCGCTGAAGCGCATCCAGACCGACGAATACGGCGTGTGCGCGAACTGCCAGGAAGAGCTGCAGCAGAAGAGGCTGGAGGCGGTGCCATGGGCGAAGCATTGTATCGCTTGCCAGGAAAAGATGGAGCAGGGCTTGCTGCAATGATTGGTAGGGAACGGTTGAAAGCACCGGTCTCCCGACCCGGTCGAGACAAGTTCCGACCCGCCATTACGGGACCACTCCAGAAAGCTGATTACTGCGGCGTACATTTCCTCTTTAATTAAAACGCGAAGAAGAGTAGAGTTCTGGCTGCGTGGCGGACGGAAGCTCATCCAGCGGCATGGCGGGAGCGCGGCGCGGCGGTGTGCGCGGCTGGCCCCGGCCAGGGCGGGGTGGCTGGCGGAGATCAGCGACGCGGTGGTCAGCGTGTTTTTCCCCTTGGGTTACCGAATCTGCGAGCGGACGCTGACGAGCGCGAGCCGGGTACCCTTTGCGAGGAGTGCCTCTCGTCGTTTTGAACGGGTGCCCTACATCGCATGCGAGGTTTGCGGGCGCCTCTGCCGGGATGGACGCAGAAAGAGGGGGAGTCGCTGCTCTGCCCGTCTTGCTGGGACAGAGCTTATGCCTTCGACAGGGCGCGAAGCTTTGCAGTGTATGAGGACGCGGTGGTGCGGGCGATTCTGCTGTTGAAATCCGAACAGATCGAGCCGTTGCGGGGGCTGGTTTGCGGAGCGGCTGGACGAATTGGTGAAAGCGGAGGTGATAGGCTGGCGGCGGACGTGGTGGTTCCAGTACCGCTGCATCGCGAGCGAGAACGGGAGCGGGGGTACAACCAAACGTCGCTACTCTCCAAGCCCCTGGCAAGAAGGCACCGATAGCCGCACAAAGTGGTGCTGCTGATGCGCGCGCGGGCGCGACCGGATAAGCAAGTGCTGAGTCTGGAGGAACGATGAGAGTCAGTGCGTGGCGTTTTTGCCACACGTCCGGGCAGTCAAGTTGACAATGT
>Ga0137413_10000341_pt1 | contig 14782 bp, 14 predicted proteins | sample CZODoug2_1_16fun_FD_108280 | JGI IMG/M metagenome (GOLD analysis project Ga0137413, IMG submission 108280) | Vadose zone soil fungal communities from Angelo Coast Range Reserve, California, USA - CZODoug2_1_16fungal (Illumina Assembly) | ecosystem: Environmental > Terrestrial > Soil > Vadose... | reverse complement strand
TCTCGTCGCTGGGCTGGACCACGGTGCTGAGCACGGTCGGGCGCAGCCAGGGCAGGTCGGCGCCGTCGAAGCCGGCCACGCTCACGTCTTGGGGCACCCGCAGCCCCAGCTCGCCGGCCACCCGGAGCACTCCGGCCGCCAGCAGGTCGCTCTGCGCCAGTACCGCGGTGGGTCGTCGCCCGGCCGGCACGTCCAGCAGGGCGCGGCCGGCCCTGGCGCCCTCGTCCACCACGTTGCTGGCGGTCTCCATCGCCGGTACCGGGCCGAACACGTCGGTCAGCCCGGCCAGCCGCTTGCGCACCACCTGGTACATGCCGGCCGACTCGCGCGCGGCGTCGACGAGCCCCCGGGTGCCGTCCAGCCGCAGCGGCATGGTGACCGCGGCGACCCGACGGTGGCCCAGCTCGCGCAGGTGGCGGGCCAGCTCGGCGGTGCCCCTGCGGTCGTCGATGTCCACCAGCGGCAACCCGTCCACCACCGGGCCCTCGACGACGACCAGGGGCACCCCGCGCTGGCGCAGCAACTCCAGCGCCGGATCGCCCTCCAGTCCGCAGGTGGCGAAGATGGCGGCGTCCAGCGGGATGCGCGCGAGCTGCTCCAACGCGGGGCGTCCGGCGTCCCCGGCGAGCAGTAGCAGGCCCACGCCGTGCGGGCTGAGCACCTCGGTGATGCCGTCCAGCAGCTGGATGGCCTCCGGGTCGCGGAACGCGTAGAGCAGCCGCTCGCCGACGAACGCGCCGACCACCCCGCTGCGGCGCCGGCGCAGCGACGCGGCGAGTGGATCCGGCCCGGCGTAGCCGAGTTCCTCGGCCGCGGTGAAGATCCGCTGTCGGGTTTCCGGCGTGACTCGGGGGCTCCCGGCGAACGCGAGCGACGCCGTGGACGCGGACACGCCGGCCAGGGCGGCCACCGAGGCAAGTGTCGGTCGGGCGTGGGCGGGCACGGCCCAGACGGTAGCCGCCGGCGCCCTGAACACGGTGATCAGCCCACGTCAAGGCGCGTGAGAAAACCGGATTGTGGCTCGGCCACGCTGGCACGTATGGTCGGTATCGAATCGATTCGATGACCGCGCTGGACGTAGCCTTGCGGCGAGGGAGAGTTGTGACGGAGCTGATGGACGGTCCACGCACCGAGGCGTTGGCCAAGGCCAGGACCGCGGTGGTGATTGCCTTCGCGCTCAACGGCCTGTGCTTCGCGTCCTGGTTGTCCCGGGCGCCCGCCGCGCGGGACGCGCTCTCGCTGTCCAACGCGCAGCTGGGCCTGCTGCTGCTGTGCCTGTCCGGTGGGGCGTGCGCGGCGCTGCCGGTGTCCGGGCCGGCGGTGCATCGACTGGGCGCCGCCCGGGTGGTGCTGCTCGGCTCTATCGGAGTCGGGATCGGGTTGCTGGCGCTCGCCGCCGGGCTGCTCACCGGCACGGTCTGGCCGGCCGCCGCCGGCCTGGTGCTCACCGGGGTGTGCACGGGCAACTGGGACGTGGCGATGAACGTGGCCGGGGCGGATGTGGAGCGTCGCCGGCGGCGCAGCCTGATGCCCAGGCTGCACGGGGCTTTCAGCATCGGGACCGTGCTCGGCGGCGCGGCCGGCGCCGGGTCGGCCGCTCTGGGTGTGCCGCTGGCCGCGCAGGTGGTGGTAGCCGCACTGCTCGCGCCCACCGTCATGGCGTTCGCGGTGCGCTGGTTCCTGCCGGAGGTCCAGCCCGAGGAGGCCGCCGGGTCCGGTGGCTCGGTCGGGCTGCGCACCTGGCTGGAACCGCGCACCCTGCTGATCGGCCTGGTCACCCTGACGTTCGCGTTTACCGAGGGCAGCGCCAACGACTGGTTGGCCATCGCCCTGGTGGACGGACACCGGACCAACGAAGTGCTCGGTGCGGTCGGCTACGGCGTGTTCGTGACCGCGATGACCATCGGCCGGTTCGGCGGCGGCGCGCTGCTGGAGCGGTTCGGGCGGGTGCCGGTGCTGCGGCTCACCGCGGTCCTGGCGGTGGCCGGTCTGGCCATGGTGACGCTGGCCGAGCCGATCGGGTGGGTGCTGGCCGGCGCGCTGCTGTGGGGGCTGGGCGCGTCGCTGGGCTTCCCGGTCGGGATGAGCGCGGCGGCCGACGATCCGGCCAGGGCCGCCGCCCGGGTGGGCGTGGTCAGCTCGATCGCCTACACCGCGTTCCTGGCCGGCCCGCCGGTGATCGGCCTGCTCGCCGAGCACACCGGCATCCTGCGCGCGCTGTTCGTGGTGCTCGGCGCGCTGGTCGTCGGGCTGCTGCTCACCGGCGCGGTCCGCCCGCTGCCGGCCGCCGAGCCCGATACCGGCAAGCACTGACCGGCGGCGCCTCAGAGCAGGTCGAGCACCCGGGAGGTGAACAACACCTCGCCGAGCGCGGTGGCCGCCACCACGGCCAGGGCAAGCGCGCCAACCACCAGCGGCCGCAACCCGGTGCGGCGCATCTCGCGCAGGTCGAAGTTCAGGCCGACCCCGGCGAAGGTGAGCAGGAACGCCCAGCGGGACAGGTTGCCCAGGCTGGTGATCTCCACCTTGCTGAACAGCCCGGCGGTGGCCAGCGCGGAGACCGCCAGGTAGCCCAGTACGAACTTCGGGAACCTCTGCCAGACGAAGTCCGCCCTGGCCGCGAACCCGGTGCCCACCGCCCGCGCCTGTCCACGGGACGACCAGTACAGCGCGTAGAGCAGCACCACGAACCCGATCAGCGCGTTGCGGGTGTTCTTCACCAGCACGGCGACGTCCTGCGCGGCCGGGGAGTACAGCGCGCCGGCGGCGGTGGTCTCGGCGGTGTTGTCCACCGCGAGCCCGACCCATACGCCGTACTCGGTGTCCGACAGCGCCAGCCCGTGCCCGATCAGCGGGAAGGTGAGCAGCGCGATCGCGCCCAGGGCCAGGATCGCCGCGATCGCGTAGCCGGAGTCCTCCTCGTCGGCCTCGATGGCGCCGCGGCCGGCGATGATCGCCGAGACCCCGCAGATCGCGGTGCCCATGGCCAGCAGGGAGGTGAGCTTGCCCCGCAGCCGCAGCCAGCGACCGAGCAGCAACACGATCCCGGTGGCCACCGCGATGTCGATGAACACCAGCACCAGGCTGACCCCGCCGAGGCGCAGCACGTCGCCGATCAGGAAGCGGGCGCCGAGCAGCACGATGCCGATCTTCAGCCACAGCTCGTAGGTGCCCACGCCCGGCCGGAACACCCGGTGCAGGCCGACCGTGTTGCGGATGATCGCGCCGAGCAGGATCGCCCAGAGCACGTACTCGATGTCCGGCAGCGCGGTGTGCGTGGCCACGCCCAGCGCCTTGAGCTCGCCCTGCGCCCACTTGCCGATCAGGCCGATCACCGCGAGCAGCACCAGCCCGGGCAGGTAGGACACCAGCGCGGCCGGGGCGCGCCGGATCGCCGGTCTTGCGGTACGGGTCACCACGGGATCACCGGGAGCAGGCCGAAGCCGACCAGGAATACCAGGACAGCGGCGATCAGCACCGCGATCCAGTCGACGGACAGCCGCCAGCGACTGGGCTCAGCGGCATCCGGGGTATCCGCGGTGTCCCGGCCGGGGGTCGTCATGTCGGGATCACGAGGACAGCGCCAGGCCTCGGGCGCGCAGCACCCGCCGCTCCACCGGCCGGAAGATCAGCAGCTCGATGCCGATCCCGACGATGAGGATCAGGAAGATCGCCGCGATCACCGTGGGCATGTCGTTGAGGTCGCTGCCCCGCTTGAGCAAGGCGCCCAGGCCGACACCCAGCAGCGGGCCGGCCGCGATGATCTCCGCGGCCATCAGGGACCGCCAGGAGAACGCCCAGCCCTGTTTGCACCCGGCCAGGTAGCCGGGCAGTGCGGCCGGCAGCAGGATGTGCCGGGCGCTGGTCCATCCCCGGGCACCGAGTACCTGGCCGACCCTGGGCAAGATCGGCGGGATCTGGTCGATGCCGGCCACCAGCCCATTGGCGATGGACGGGACGGAGCCGAGCAGCACCACGAAGTAGATCGTGGCGTCGGTCAGCCCGAACCAGAGCACCGCGGCAGGCACCCAGGCCACCGACGGCAGGCTCTGCAGGCCCTGCAGCAGCGGCCCGATCGCCGAGCGCACCACCCGCACCCGCGCCACCAGCAGCCCGAGCGGGGTGGCCAGGACCACGGCCACCAGGAAACCGACGAAGGCTCGGCTGATCGAGGTCCACAGCACGGACCACACCTCACCGCTGGCCAGGATCTGCGCGAACGAGTCCCACACCGTGACCGGTGCCGGGATCTTGACCTCGGAGACGATCGCGGACGCCCACAGCGCCTGCCAGAGCGCCAGGAACAGCAGCACCGCCACCAGCGGCGGCAGGCCCGCCCGCAGCGCCCGGCGCCACCACGGAACCTGCACCACGGTGGGGGTGTCCAGGGCGTCCAGACCGGCCAACGCGGCGGCCGAGTCGTCCACCGGGACGGCGGTGCCCGAGCCGGCGGTGTTGACCGAGCCGGCCTCCGGCTTGGTCCGCTCCGCGCCGACCCTGGTCAGGTCATGCGGCATGGCGGGTGATGACCTCTCGCAGGCTGGCGGTGATCTCGTCGTGCAGGTCGACCTGCGCGTGATCGACGTCCCACTCGTTGACCACGGTGCCCGGCCGGGAGGACAGCAGCACCACCCGCTGGGCCAGCCGCAGCGCCTCCCGCACGTCGTGGGTCACGAACAGCACGGTGGTGCCGGTGGCCTGCCACACCCGCAGCAGCTCACCCTGCAGCACATCGCGGGTGATCGCGTCCAGCGCGGCGAACGGCTCGTCCATCAGCAGCAGGCCGGAAGTGGCGGTGCCGTTCGGGTCGGCCGCGTCCGGCGGGGTGGTGGCGGCGAGCGCGCGGGCCAGTGCCACCCGCTGGCGCATCCCGCCGGACAGCTCGTGTGGCCGCTTGCGGCTCTGGCCGTCCAGCCGGACCAGCTCCAGCAGTTCCTTGGCCCGCTGCCGCCGTGCGCTCCGGCCCACGCCGTTGAGCCGCAGCGGCAGCTCGACGTTGCTGCCCGCGTCCAGCCAGGGCAGCAGGGCCGGTTCCTGGAACATGAACGACGGCCGCGAGGTGTTCAGGCCCACCTCACCGGCGGTCGGCTGATCCAGCCCGGCGACCAGGTTGAGCAGGGTGGACTTGCCGCAGCCGGAGGCGCCGAGCAGGCAGACGAACTCTCCCGGTCGGACATCCAGGTCGACCTCGCGCAGCGCGGTGACGGCCTCGGGGCCGTGCCCGAAGGTCTTGCTGACCCCGGACAACCGAACGGCCGGCTCGCCGGTCCGGGCCTGGATGCCTTGTTCGATGGTGACGGTCATGCCGGGATCACCTCTGTGCCTTGTCGAGGCCGGCGGCATCCACCGCTGGCTTACCGGCCGCCTGCAGGACCTTGTTCAACTCGGTGACGTCGATGAAGCCGTCGAGCTGGGTCTCGGTGGGCGTGGCGCCCGCCGTCACGCTGTCCTTGGACAACTGGGGGAACGTCGCGGCCAGCGGGTCCACCCCGAAGGACAGCTCGGAGAAGGCCCGGTCCAGCACCGGCGGGGCCAGCGAGGCACCGGTGAGTTGCTTGATCGCGTTGTTGGTCACCGTCTTCGCCTCGGCCGGGTTGGCGTTGGCGAAGTCGACGGCCTGTTGGGTGCCGCGCAGCAGCGCGTCCACCGTGTCGGGGTGCTGGCGCAGGTAGTCGGTGCGCACGATCAGCACCGTGGTGGGGAACTGGCCGTTCGGCCACAGCGACTTCTCGTCCACCAGGACCTTCGCCCCGGCGTCCACCAGGCGCGAGCTCCACGGCTCGGGCAACCAGCCACCGGCCACCTGGCCGGTCTTGAACAGGTCCAGGGTGCGCGGGTTGTCCAGGTTCTGCACGGTCACCCCGCCGGCGTCCTGTGCCAGGTTGTGCTCCTTGAGCCACTTCTTCAGCGCCACGTCCTGGGTGTTGCCCAGCTGTGGGGTGGCGATGGTCTGCCCCTTCAGCTGCTCCGGGCTGCTGATGTCCGGCCGGACCACCAGCTGGGCGCCGCCCGAGGTGGAGCCGGAGATCACCCGGATCGCCTCGCCCTTGGACTTGGCGAAGGCGTTGATCGCCGGGCTGGACCCGATGAAGCCGGCGTCCAGCGAGCCGCCGAGCAGCGCGTTGACCTCGTCCCCGCCGGCGTTGAACTGCTGGGTGATCAGCTTGGTGCCGCCCAGCTGGCTGGTGAAGTAGCCCTTGTCCACGCCGATCAGCGCGGGCGCGTGGGTGATGTTGGGGAAGTAGCCGAGGCGCAGCTCGGCGGCCGGGCCCTGGTTGGCCGGGGCCGAGGAGCTCTGCGCGCCGCCGCTGTCGGCTCGGGAGCACCCGGCGACGACGGCCGCCGCGAGCAGTACCGCGGCCAGAACTCGGAGAGTCCGGGTCCGGCGCACGAGAAAGACTGCGGGTCGTCCAGCGGTGGACGGGGATAAGTTGACGTGCACGGTCGGGGCCTGCCTCACGATGACGGGTGCGAGCGCGGGGTGGCCGCGCGGGGCTGAGTCAGCGAACGGTTGGACAGCAGGCGGCGAAGATCCGCATCAGGTCGACGTGCAGTCGGCGTACCAACATCGGCCGGACGAGCCGGTCGCTCTGGAAGCACGCACTCACCTATCGATGCTTACATTCCTGAGCGGCTTAGTCAACAAAATGCGCAGGTAGACGGTGTGAGGCTGGTCCCGCCCGGATGGGCCAAGATGGCTGGGTGCAGATCTCGGCGCGAGCGGACTACGCCTTGCGGGCGTTGTGTGTGCTCGCCAGCGCTCCGGACCAATGCACGGTCAAGGCCGACGAGATCGCCTCGGCGCAGGGCATCCCGCGCACCTTCCTGGACGGCATCCTGGTGGAGCTGCGCCGGGCCGGGATGATCGAGAGCCGGCGCGGCCCGGAGGGCGGCCACCGCCTCGCCCGGCCGGCCTACGCGATCTCGCTCGCCGACGTCATCCGGGTGACCGACGGCCCGCTCGCGTTGGTCCGGGGCCAGCGCCCGGAGAACCACACCTACGACGGTGCCGCGCGGCACCTGCAGGACGTCTGGGTGGCGGTCCGGGCCAGCCTGCGCTCGATCCTCGAGCTGACCACGGTGGCCCAGGTGGTGGACGGCAAACTCCCGGACACCGTGGTCGCCTACACCAGCCAGGACCGCTCCTGGCAGTCCGTTTGGCCTGGTCAAGACCCGTGAGTGGTATTGGTCGCGATAGCGACCAATACCACTCACGGGTTTCAGCTGGCCTTGGCCGTCGCGCGGCGCGGCTCGTCGTTGCCGGCGCGGATCGCGTCGCGGAAAGTCCGGCCGAGCCGCTCGCTCTCCTCGGTGGGCGCGTCCAGGCCGGTCAACCCGGAGGCGATGGCCAGCATCCGGCATTCCATGCCCATGGCCTTGGCCAGCACGGCCGAGCTTGACTCGTTCTGGTCCAGCACTCCGCGCAGGGTGTCCAGGTCGTTGGCCAGCGCGCGCCACGCCTGCGCGACTGCCTTCGCCTCCTGCTTCGGGCCGGCGGACTCGATGGCTTGGTCGAGCCGGGCGGACAGCGCGGTAGTCCAGCGGTGCTGCAGGCCGACCAACTGTGTGTCGGTCACCGACACCGGCTGTGCGGCCGGCCGGCGGGCCCGGTCGAGGACCGCGTTGAGTTCCGCGTACGTGGTGCTTGCCTTGGTGAAGGTCATCGTTCCTACTCCCTACCGGTACTTCGGCCCGGTCGTGCCCAGTGGGCTGGTCCTTGTGGTCACGGGTAGCGACTTGTAGCCGCGCAACACACGAGTGCTTCGGCGGGTGGGGCGTGCGTTCAGGGCCAGGGTGGGGAACCGGGTGAACAGTGTCCGCAGGGCGATCTTGGCTTCCAGTCGGGCCAGTTGGCTGCCGAGGCAGTAGTGGATGCCGGCGGAAAATGCGAGGTGCTGGTGCGCCGAGGCTCGTGCGACGTTGAAGGTGTCTGGGTCCTCGAACACCGATGGGTCACGGTTGGCCGCGCCGAGCATGAGAATCACCGGGCGGCCGGCGCGAATCCACGCACCGGAGATCTGGACGTCTTCGGCGGCGATGCGCAGGGTGAGTTGCACAGGTGAGTCGTAACGCAGAACCTCCTCGACGGCGTTGTCCCATCCGTCCGGGTTGGCCAGCAGCCCGGCGAGCTGATCCGGGTGATCGAGCAGCAGCGCGACGGCGTTGCCGATCAGGTTGACCGTGGTCTCGAACCCGGCGCCGATCAGCAAGAGGGTGTTGGCCCGCAGCTCTTCGTCGCTGAGCCGGTCTCCGTCCGCGCTGACCCGAACCAGCTGGCTGAGCAGGTCGTCCCCGGGGTTGCGGCGCACCTCGGCGATCCGCCGGTCGAGCAGGGCGTTGCCCTCTCGGATGGCTCGGTCGGCGGCGCGGTATTCGCGCCAGCTCAGCGCTGGATCGAGAGTGAGCGCGGCATCGTTGCCGATGCGCAGCAGGTCCTGGTGGACGTCGACGGGTATTCCGACGATATCGGCGATCACCGCCACCGGCAGCTGTGCGGCGTAGTCGTTGATCAGGTCGAACGCACCGGTTGACGGGTCGACCTGGTCGAGCAGGCCGTTCGCGATGTCGGCGATGCGATCGGCGTAGCCGGCAACGGCCCTCGGGGTGAAGGCGTGGGTGACGAGCTTCCGGATTCGGGTGTGTTGTGGCGGCTGGATCGCCAGGAGCGAGGGGATGTCAACGGGCCCGAGAGCGCGTGGGTCGATTGCGGCGGCCAGCACGCGGTTGAGCAGGCGGGTAGGCGCGGCGCCGGGGTCGGCCACGAAGCCGCTGTGCCGCAGGATCTGGTTGACCACGCCATGGTGCGCCGATGCGCTCACCATCGGATTGGCCGCGACCGGTCCCAGCGCACGCAGCTGCGCGTACAGACGAGCTGGATCATCCAGTGCCGCCGGGTCCACGCTCGATCGAGCGATCAACTCGCCGCGCCGCGCCGCCAGTCGGATGGCCGTCCCGGGCAGCCCGTAGCGCAGCCCCCACACCAGCGCCGATCGCATCAGGCTCATCACAGACCCCACTCCCGGTCGCGTTGTCGCGCCAGATCCGGCATGTGGTTGACGGTAGGTTGGCCACCGGGTGATCCGCGTCGGTCCGGGGCAGGCAATTCGGTGTCCTACCTGGGTAGGAGGCCAGTACCACTCTGGCTTGATGACTGAACCGTCGACCAGCTTCTACTGTGATCTGGTGACTGTGGCGTTGCACCGGCTGAAAGACAGGATAGAGCGCAGCTGCGCCCGCCTCGGGGTGAACTATCCGTGGTGGATCCCGGCCTACTCCACCCTCGCCGGCGTCGTGCTGAATGCGGTCGCCTACGCGCAACGCGGGGTGCTCCACCCTGAACCGCTGGTCGCTATCGCCGCGCTGCTGGCCTTGGGGCCGGTGCTGGTGTGGATCATAAGCGGCCGGCTGCTACCGCCATGGCTGGAGTTCTTTACCACGGCGGTGGCCGTGGTGCTGTACCTGACTCAGCCTGTCTCGCCTGACTTCGCCCCGTTGTTGCTCATGGTGCTGGCTGGTGAGGTCGGCGCGACGATGCGGCCGCTGCTGTCGCTGGGCATATCCGGGATGTACAGCCTCGTCCTGATTGTGGCGGCCGAGACCGGGCATCTACAGAGTGCTCCGCTCTACGTTGTCGGGGTGGTCCTCGGCGTGGACGTCGGTATCACCCTGCGTTGGCAGATGCGCGCACTCACCGCCGAACGCGCGAACAGCGTCATCGCTGGCGAGCAGGCCACTCTGGCGGAGAGGCAACGGCTCGCCCGGGAAATCCACGACATCGTCGGCCACTCGCTGAGCATCACCTTGCTCCACGTCACCGCGGCACGCCACGCGCTGCAACGGCACGCCGACCTCGACGACGCGATTGTCTCGCTCACCGAGGCGGAGACCGTCGGACGGGCCGCGATGGGCGAGTTGCGCCGCACCGTGGCGCTGCTCGGCTCCTCGGCAGCCGGGACCCAGCCGCTACCGGGCGTTGCGGACATCCCGGAACTCATCGAAGGCTCCCGGCTCGCCGGGCTGGACGTACGACTCGAGGACAGCCGTACCGGCGCCAAGATCAGCGACGCGGCCAGCCTGGGCCTGTACCGGATCGCACAGGAATCGCTGGCCAACATCGCCAAGCACGCCCCCGCCGCCGCCGTGGCGGTGTGCTTGACACAGGACAGCGCCGGCACCCGTCTCTCGGTGCGTAATTCCCTGCCTGCCGGGCCGCACGTCAGCGGCCCAACGGGAACCGGGCTGGAGGGCATGCGGGCGCGCGCCCAGCAAATGGGTGCCCGGCTGCACGCCGGCGCCCTCGGCGGCGAGTGGGTTGTCGAACTCACCGTACCCACACCACCGGACAAGGCGGCCCGCATTACGCCCCGGACCGAATCGGCCAGCACCCCATGAACCCTGACCCCGAGATCGTGCGTGTGCTCCTGGTCGACGACCAGGAGCTGGTCCGCTCCGGGCTGCGCCGGATCCTGCGCCGACGGGACGGCTTCGTCGTGGCGGCGGAGTGCGCGGACGGCGCCGAGGTGCCGGCCGCGCTCGCCAATCAGGCCATCGACGTGGTCGTCATGGACTTACGCATGAAGCACGTGGACGGCATCCAAGCCACCCAGCGGCTGCGGGCAATCCCCGACCAGCCACCCGTGCTCGCGCTGACCACCTTCGATGACGACGAGCTGCTGTCCGGCGCGCTGCGCGCCGGCGCGATGGGATTCGTACTCAAAGACGCCTCGGCCGAAGACCTCATGCGGGCCATCCGCACGGTTGCCCTCGGCGGCAGCTGGCTCGATCCCGCTGTCACCGGACGGGTGCTCGCCACCTACCGCAAGGCCGCCACCGGTCCGCATCAAACCGGCCCCCCAGACAGCCTCACCGCCCGGGAACGCGACGTCCTCGCCGCGATCGGCGGAGGCCTCAGTAACGGCGAGATCGCCTCCGCGCTGTTCATCTCCGAACTCACCGTGAAGAGCCACATCGGACGGATCTTCGCCAAGCTCAACCTTCGCGACCGGGCGGCGGTCATCGTGTATGCGTTCGACCACGGCATCGTCACACCCTCGGAACACGCGCCGTGAAACTGCACCGGCCCGCGCGGCGATGACCTGCTTTGATCTGGACAGCCTCCACGCTGTGGCGCTTCCATAGACGAGGAGAACTGCTCGAGAGCAAGGTCAACCCAATCAGGCTACGTCCACATTTGGGGAGCGCCGGGATATGCGTCCGCCATCTCTAGAAGCTCTTCGCAGAGGCTGGCGCCACGTTCGGCGTCTGCCTACGGCGAGGCCGGTTGGGACGCGCACGAATCGCGGAATCACTCCATGGACGGGCAAAAGTAGGTCTGCGCGCGGTCGGGGAGTGCGCTTGCGCCCCGCTCCCGGCAAGGGAGCTTCGTCGCTTGGGCCGCTGCACCATCGAGGCCTCTGGGCGCAGGTCATCGGCGGCCTCGCGGTCGCAATCGTGCTCGCCGCGGTTCCCCTTGGGTGGCACCAGTTGACCAAGGAGCCTCCGGAGATGATCGCGGCTAAGGCGCTCACGCAGTTGAGCAGCGGGGTGAGCTTGGGCCGGTATCAGGAACTGTTGGGCGCTTCGCCGGCGATCCTGCGGCCGGTCGGCCGCTTTCGGGAGGCGATCTGGGTTACCGACCTCTACGCCGTGCAGGCCATTCTGGGCCCGGTCGACCAGGTGCTCGGCTACTCGGCCACCACCAGGTCGGCACGTTTCCAGCCGCCGCTTGAGCGATTTGAGAACCATCAACTCGGCGCCACCAGGTTCATCGACGTCACCGATCAGCTCGCCGGTGACGGTGACACCACACTTGTCCACTCGATCAGCGCGTTGCGGGGAGTGTGGTGGTATTCCGAGGTCATCCCGGCGAGCGGGGCGACGAACGAGGACACGATCGCGCTCACCTCTAGTGACGCCTCCGACATCGACCCGGGGCTGGACACCGGCGAGTTGCCGATAATCGACGCGGCTGGGTTACCCGGTGGCCCCAGTGAGCCAGTAGCGTTTGGGCCGCTGGTTTCGGTGCGGATAGACGACCCGTCGGTCTCGAAGATTCGCTCCCGCCTGGTCATAACGACCTATTCGGTACTTGGCCCCGAGCTCAGTCTCGAACAGCTACCGGTGGAATTCCGATTCGGCGCAACGCGGGCCGACATCGAATCGGTCATTCCGATCCGCTGACCGCGCTGCGTTGGGCTCCCCCAGACTCACGGGCTTTACCAGCGGTTTGTCAGCTCGCGGCTCGGGTGGCGGCGGGGTGCGCGGTGGCCAGGTAGCGGTCCAGCACGATGGCGGCCACTGAGGGGTCGGGGCCCAGGGGGGCGGCGATGGTGGCGTCCGGAGCAGTGGCTAGGGCGGCGGTGTGCACCCGGGTGGGCAGCAGGCCGGGGGCGAGGAACCAGCTGGCCACGGCGATCCGGGCGGCGCCGGCGGCGCGCAGCCGGGCGATCGCCTCGGGCACCGACGGGCTGACGTCGGTGGCGAAGGCGGCCAGGCAGCCCCGCCACGGACGCGAGCGTGCCCACGACGAGGCCAGCCGGTGCACGGCGTCGTTGGCCGAGTCTCGGGAGGAGCCGGTGGCCGCGAGCACCACCCCGAGGTCGGGGTCATCCAGCGGCTCGGCCACCCGAGCAAGCCGGCGCAGCGCAGCCTCGGCCAGCCTGGGTTCTCCGCCTAGTACGTCGGCGGTGGACAGGTGCAGGCGGGGATACCGGCTGGCCGCCCTGGCCACCACACCGGGGACGTCCACCCGGGCGTGGAAGGCGTTGCCCAGCAGCAGCGGTACCACGACCGCGTGCCGGTGGCCGTCGGCGGCCACGGCGGCCAGCACGTCGGACAGCCTCGGGGTGCTCAGGTCCAGGAAGCTGGCCCGCACGTCGAGGTCGGGCCGTTGCCGCCGCACCTCGTCGAGCAGCGCGGAGATGGTGGCGGCCGAGCGCGGGTCACGGCTGCCATGCGCCACCGCTACCAGCGCGGGGGCCGTGGAGGGCAGGATGCGGGCCATCAGTCCTCGGTCAGCACCAGCGGGGTGCCCACCAGGCCGGCAGCCAGCGTGTTGCCGGTCGGCGGGTCGATCAGCAGGAAGGAACCGGTGGCCCGGCTGTCCGCGTAGTCGTCCACCGGCAGCGGGTCGGCGGTGCGGATGCTGACCCGGCCGATGTCGTTGATCTCCAGCCGCTCCGCCCCGATCCGGGTAAGGGTGTCGGTGTCCAGCCGGTCGTGCAGCGCGCCGACGATCGCCTGGGTGACCCGGGTGCCGTGCTTGAGCAGCAGCCGGGCACCGGGGCGCAGCGGCTTGTCGGAGAGCCAGCACAGGGTGGCCTCCAGCTCGTCGGTGACGGTGGGCGGCGCCGCCGCGTCCACGATCACGCTGCCGCGCGCCACGTCCAGGTCGTCGGCGAGCCGCACGGTGACGCTGCGCCCCACTCCGGCGGAGTCCAGCGGGCCGTCGGCGGTGTCCACCGCGGTCACCGTGCTGCGCAGGCCCTCGGGCAGCACCAGCACCTGCTGCCCCGGCCGCACCGTGCCGGCGGCCACCTGGCCGGCGTAGCCGCGGTAGTCGTGCAGCTCGCCCCAGTGCTCGGCGGGCCGGTCGGCCGGGTCCGAACCGGCGCCGACGCGCGGCCGGATCACGTACTGCACCGGGATCCGCAGCGGTGCATCCAGCTCGGGGCTGGACAACGGCACCGACTCCAGGTGCTCCAACAGCGTCGGCCCCGAGTACCAGGTGGTGTTCGCGGAGGCCTCCACCACGTTGTCGCCGACCAGCGCGGACACCGGGATGGTCACCACCTTGTCGGCCGGGTAGCCCATCGCGGTGGCCAACCCCTTGAAGTCCTTGGCGATGGCGGTGAACACGGCCTCGTCGTAGTCCACCAGGTCGATCTTGTTCACCGCCAGCACCAGCCGGGGCACCCGCAGCAGCGCGATCACCGCGGCGTGCCGGCGGGTTTGCTCGACCACCCCGTAGCGGGCGTCCACCAGCAGCACGGCCAGCTCGGCGGTGGACGCCCCGGTCACCGTGTTGCGGGTGTACTGCACGTGGCCCGGGGTGTCGGCCAGCACGAACTCGCGGCGCGGGGTGCCGAAGTAGCGGTACGCCACGTCGATGGTGATGCCCTGCTCCCGCTCCGCGCGCAGCCCGTCCACCAGCAGCGAGAGGTCCGGAGTGGTCAGACCCTTGTCCACCGAGGCGCGCTGGACGGCCTCGATCTGGTCGGCCAGCACCGATTTGGTGTCGTAGAGCAGCCGGCCGACCAGGGTGGACTTGCCGTCGTCCACGCTGCCGGCGGTGGCAAACCGCAGCAGGTCCTTGGTTGCCCCGGACTCGGGAACCTGGGACATCAGAAGTAGCCCTCCCGCTTGCGGTCTTCCATGGCGGCCTCGGAGAGCCGGTCGTCCGCGCGGGTGGCGCCGCGCTCGGTCAGCCGGGATGCGGTCACCTCGGCGATCACCTCGTCCAGGGAGGTCGCCTCGGACTCCACCGCGCCGGTGCACGAGCCGTCCCCGACGGTCCGGTAGCGCACCGTCTTGAGCTCGAGGTTCTCCCCGTCCCGTGGGCCGCCCCACGGGCCCTCGGCCAGCCACATGCCGTCCCGGCGGAACACCTCGCGCTGGTGGGAGTAGTAGATCGTCGGCAGCTCGATGTTCTCCCGCTGGATGTAGCGCCAGACGTCCAGCTCGGTCCAGTTGGAGATGGGGAACACCCGCACGTGCTCGCCGGGGGCGTGCCGGCCGTTGTAGAGGTTCCACAGCTCGGGGCGCTGTTTGCGCGGGTCCCACC
>Ga0137413_10000340_pt1 | contig 14787 bp, 16 predicted proteins | sample CZODoug2_1_16fun_FD_108280 | JGI IMG/M metagenome (GOLD analysis project Ga0137413, IMG submission 108280) | Vadose zone soil fungal communities from Angelo Coast Range Reserve, California, USA - CZODoug2_1_16fungal (Illumina Assembly) | ecosystem: Environmental > Terrestrial > Soil > Vadose... | reverse complement strand
TGCCGACAGCCGCAACTTCAATGTCTCTACAACGATTGCCGCCGCACTGGTAACAGTTCGCCCCGGCGGTGTCCGCGAGATGCACTGGCATCCGAACGCGGACGAATGGCAGTACTATATCAAGGGCAAAGGACGCATGACGGTGTTCAATACCGGCCCGAATGCAATGACCATGGACTTCAACGCCGGAGACATCGGCTACGTCAAGAAAAATCTCGGCCATTATGTCGAGAATACCGGCGACACGGACCTGCAGTTCATCGGGGTGTTCAGGGCGTCGCGCTACGAAGAGATATCTCTCTCCAATTGGCTGACGCATACGCCTCCGGCATTGGTCGCCCAGCATCTCAATGTGGACGAAGCCACCATTGCAGAATGGCCGGATAATGCCCCAGGCGTCATGCCCAAAGCCTAGGTCGCGGGGTTAAGGCAGATGGACGCGCTCGAGAACGTCAGGATTGGCATGGCCGCGGAGGAGATCGTGGTCGTGACCTCCGAGATGACGGTCGGTCATTTCGTGGCGCACATGCCGCAGGTCTACGCGACGCCAATGATGATCCTGCATATGGAAATGGCATCGGGCGCCGCCATTGCTTCGCATCTCCCTGCGGGCTTTGTCAGCGTCGGTATGGATGTGAAAGTCCGTCACCTCGCGGCGACGCCAGTGGGCCGCGCCGTCCGGGCCACTTCGCGCGTCACCCAGATCGATTCAAAAAGCGTGGTGTTCGAGGTCGAGGCCTGGGACGGCGACCGAAAAATTGGTGATGGCACCCATCGCCGCGGCATCGTCAATTTGCTGCAGTTCGAGAAGCGGTTTGGAGTAACGGCGCTCACCATGTGTTTGGACTGATTCGGTCGAACTTGCCCCCCGGCCGGATTCACACTGATTGCGTTACGAAACCTGCTTCGCAATTCGGCACTTCGCAATTCGACACTGGAAATATGACGACGACGGAGCCTGCGACCGCATCCCTGCAGGCATACACAGCTCATGGTATGGCTTACTCAATGGTGTCCGTATTCGGACGCCGACCTCACCTTGCCCCTGAAGACGCTGTAGCTGATGACCGTGTAAACCAGCATAAGTGGATAGACGATCACACCGCACCCCCAAAACATGAACGCAAGGCTGGAGTGCGGCGCGGCGGCTTCGCCGATGGTGATGACGGAGGGGATCATGTAGGGCCAGAACGACAGCGCCAGGGTGCCGAACGCCGATATGAAGATCAGTGACACCATGTAGAACGGCCAATGATCGTTGTGGCGCAGGATGCTGAGCGCGAGCACCGCCGCGGCGACCGCGCCGATCGCCGGAAATACGAATAGATAGGGCCGATCGATCCAACGATGCAGGATCGGAAGGTTTTCGGCCAACGCGTAAGCGAAGACAACAACAAGGAATGCCAGAACGCTGACCGCGAGGACAGGGATCTGGCGATGCGCCACTTCCCGAATCTCGGCCTCGCATTTCTTCGCAAGCCAACAGGCGCCGAGAAGTGCGTAGCCGAGACAGAGTCCAACGCCGCAAAGAACCGCAAACGGCGTGAGCCAGCCGACCTCACCGCCGGAATATTGACCGTTGGTGAATGGAAGTCCTTCCACCAGGGCGCCAACAGTCATCCCCTGTATGAAGGTCGCGATCAGGGAACCTCCGGCAAAGCTCAAATCCCAGATCCAGCGCGCCCGCTGCGTCTTGTACCGAAACTCGAATGCCACGCCCCGCAAGATTAGGCCCAACAGCATGACGATGAGAGGAAGATAGAATGCTGACAGCAAGGTTGCATAGACTAGCGGAAATGCTCCCCACAAAATAACCGCGGTGACCACCAGCCAGGTTTCATTGCCGTCCCAGATCGGCGCTACCGCGCTTAGCATCGCGCCACGCCTGATCTCTCCGTTTGCAAGACTGAATAGCAGGCCGACGCCAAGATCGACGCCGTCAAGAAGTACATAAAGCAGAATGCTGATGGCCAGAAGCGACACCCAGAACATGACCATGGCTATTCTCCGGCAGCGAGGTGGCTGGGGTTTTCAATGAGCATTTCGTCGGCCAGTGACATCGGCCGGTTCGGAACCACAAGATGTGGAGTTGCGAACGGCTTCCGCACCGGTCCGGTGCGGATCATCCGATAGATGTAAAACGTACCGAACAGGAAGATGAAGGAGTAGACAGTACAAAAGATCACCAGCGAGATCGTCGCCTGCCGCGTGGTCAGGAAGGGCGTCATGGCATCCGCGGTTCGCAACACACCAAAGACCACCCAGGGCTGACGCCCGACCTCCGCGGTGAACCAGCCGGTGATGATGGCAATGAAGGGCAGCGGGAAGCTGAGGAACGTCAGCCAGAGCAGCGGGCGATTGTAGGCCAGGCGATGCCTGTAACTCAGATAGCTGCCGAGCCAGGCGAGCCCCAGCATCACCAGACCACATCCCACCATGATGCGGAACGCGAAGAAGGGGATGAGCACCGGCGGCCAGTTCTCCGGAGGGATACTGTTAAGGCCTGTCTCAGCGGCGGTGAGACTGTCGGAATCGATCAGGCTGCCGAAGGGAGGTGGCAACCTGATCGTGAAAAGGTTGCGCCGATGCTCGACGTCTGGCCAGGCGAACAGCACTTCTGATCCCGGCTTCTCATCGTTCCACCGGCCCTCGATGGCGGCCATCTTGGAAGGCTGATAGGTGTTGACGTATTCCCCATTCAGATGCCCGAACAACAGCTGGATCGGCATCAGCACCGCGGCGAGACCGAGGCCCATGCGCAGCATGATACGCGCCTCCGCGTGATATACTTTTCGAAGCATGTACCACGCGCCAGTCGCGGCGACGCAGAAGGCGCCGGTCAAATAGGCGGCGAGCACCATGTGGGGAAATCGCGACCACACCACCGAGTTGAAGATGATCTTGCTCCAGTCGTTGGGAACGAAGGAGCCGTTTTCCAGGACATAACCCGTCGGCACCTGCATCCAGCTGTTGTTGACCATGATCCAGAATGCGGAAAACGTGGTCCCGAGCGCGACCATCGCGGTTGAAAACAGATAGAACCATGGCGGCACGCGGCTGCGGCCGAAGATGAGGACGCCGAAGAAACTGGCCTCGAGCATGAAGGCCCAGAATGTCTCATACATCAGCAGCGGCCCCTGGATTGGCCCAGACATTCTGGACAGCACGCTCCAGTTGGTGCCGAACTGGAACGCCATCACGATGCCGGAGACGACACCCATTCCGAACGCAACGCCGAATATTTTCAACCAGAAATCGAAGATTACGCGATAAACGGGACGGCCGGTCGAAAAGGACAAGGCTTCAAGAACAGCGAGCCAGGCCGCCAAGCCGATCGTGAAGGATGGAAAGATGATGTGGAACGTGATGGTGAAGGCGAATTGAATTCGCGACAGGAACAGCGCCGTCATATCCATGTGCGAATTCTCCTGATCTGGCTTCGCCGCAACAGCTAAATGCTATCTTCCGTGACGCCGATCACGGGCCGAGAGCACACTCACCTCAGACGTAGCAACGAAACCAGCGAGGACGATTAAATTCGCGGTTAATCCCTCAAGCGGCGCTGGCCGCAGCGCTTCGACCAGCGGGCGGCGCGTCAGGCAGTGACGCTGCGTGCCGGCGGGGCCATGAATTCCGGGCCGATCGGATCGGCGATAGTTTCGCGGAGGATCCCATCAATCTCCGCCTTGGCCGAGGCATCGAGCGACCAGCCGCTCACCTCATCGACGGGGTCCAACTGGTCGGGACGACGCGCTCCCCACAATGCGGTCGTGACACCCTGGTCGAGCATCCAGCGAACCGCCAGATGAATAACGCGCTTGCCGAAGCGTTGCGCGAGGCGATCGAGCTTGGCCACCGCGGCCAGATATTGTGCGAACCGCGGCCGGAGGAATTTCGGGTCGCTGCGCCTCAAATCGTCGCCGTCGAAAGCAGTATCGAGGCGCATCCGTCCGGACAGCAGGCCCCGGCACAGCGCTCCATATCCCAGCGTCGCGATCTTGTTTTTGCGGCAATAGGGCAGAAGGTCGGTCTCGATTCCGCGCTCGAACAGATTGTATGGCGGCTGCAGCACATGCAACGGTGCGACGCGGCGAAACCGTTCCATTTGGAGAACCGAAAAGTTGCTGACACCGATGGCGCGGATCTTTCCTTGCTCGAGCAGTGTGAGCATGGCTTCCGCGGTTTCTTCGATCGTAACCAGCGGATCGGGCCAGTGAACCTGATAGATGTCGATGTAATCGGTTCGAAGCCGGCGCAGCGAATCTTCAACCTCTTGCAGGATGCGGGCGCGGCTGGCGTTGCGAGATACTTTCCCTCGATCCCATTGCAGCCCGGCCTTGGTGGCAATCAACACGTCCGAACGCAATCTGCCTCCTTCAATCGCCTTGCCCACGATCTCCTCGGAACGCCCGAATCCATAGACCGGGGCGGTGTCGACGATATTGATGCCATGCTCGAATGCACTCCGGATGGTTGCAATGGATTCGGCTTCATCGGTGCCGCCCCACATCCACCCGCCGATCGCCCACGTGCCGATGGCAACCGGCGATACCTTGAGCGAGGTGCCGGCAATTCCGGCAAGCTCCATTCTTGTTTTGAGGGCTTCTGCGTGATCAACCATGATCCTGTTCCTTTCTTTGGTGTGTGTGTGCCTTACGGTATCTGAGCGACAGACAAATCCGACCTCAGTCATCGGCAGCAGACAGCGGAACGGCGTAGAGTCCGGCGTCCTCCGCGGCGATCAGCCCGAGGGCGGTCCAGTCGAGCTCGCCGTAGCCACGCGCGATCCCCGTGATCAGCCGTTCCCGGACCACACTTACGGACGGCATCGGGACGCCTGCGTTCTCAGCCTCCGCCAGCGCCAGCCGCACGTCCTTGAGCACCAGGGGCAGGACAAATCCCGCCGCGTAGTCCTGCCTGGCGATCTTGTCGCCGTAAATCTTGTGCGCGCGCCCACCGAACATCGTGCTCGTCATAAGCTCGATGAACGGCCGCGGATCGAGTCCCCGCTTGCGAACCACGGCAACGACTTCTCCGAGCATCTCCAGCGCCGTCGCGCTCATCATATTGCCAAGCAGCTTAAAGAGGTTTGCATCCTGCGGGTCGGCGCCGATCACAAACGTCCTTTGCCCTAGAGCGTCGAGGATCGGTCGGCAACGCTCGACATCCGCCGACGCGCCGGCGGCGACGATGAACAATTGGCGTGCTTTGGCAGCATCCGGATTGCCGAACACCGGCGCTGCAACATAGCTTTGTCCGTGCCGCGCGTGCTCGCTCGCCAGGAGCGATGCGGTCGCGGTCCCAATCGTGCTCATCGACAGATGGGTCGCGCCCGGCATCAGTCCCGCCGCAAGACCGCCAAGATCATTGTCGTCGCGACCAAACACGACTTCGCGCACGGCGGCGTCGTCCGGCAACATGCTGATAACGAGCTCGCAGTCGAGCAGATCGCCCATATCGGTCGTTGGCTTAAGACCCATCGCCTCGAGCTTGCCCATCCGATCCGGGCGTCGGATATAGGCGATCACCCGTCGCCCGGCGGCCGCGAGGTTCGCTGCCATCGCCGTTCCCATCTGACCGAGACCGACAAAGCCAATTTCGCCCACGACCGGCGGACGGACGGCCGATCCAGAGCCGCCCCGTTGGTCATGAGGCGGATTCTCGAACGCATTTCCGAAGGCAATAGGCGGACGGGACTCGTGCTTGGACATGACAGCTCCTGGCCTGGCGCAACGACACGTTCTGATGCGCAGCGGACACATGGAGCTATCTAATAGAACGCGGCTTTTGCGCTTGTCCCAGCTTGCTCCGCTCTTGAGTTTTCTTGCTCGGACTTCTCGATGACCTTCGCACGACTACTGCGCGGCCTGACACGCGTCTGATTGGAGACGCCGAGCAGACACATCTCGCATAAAATGGAATTTAGTCATGTGAATCCTAATTTAATGGTGCCGAAAATGGATCCGATTACTCTGAGCTTAGGTGCCGAAAAGGCAGACAAGGTCTTTTATTTGCATGACGCAATGACGGCTTTGATGAGCCGCCAGCCCGCCGGGAGGCGAGAGACGCCGGCCGAGGAGAAAAAGCCCATGCCCGTATCGAGAGCGCAATCATGAGTGAAATCGGCTTCAGCGTTGCGGGGCATTCCCCAGTTCCTCCACCGATCGTCGAAATTTCGCCATCCGATATCGCGCGTCGCCGACTGGCGAAATGGGGCGTCATACAGGCAGATGTCGTAAAGGTTACCCGGCGCGAGACTTTCGAATACGGCTTTCAAGCTCGGCGTCATTTGCTGATCGCCTACGAACGGGCAGAACGGGAGGATGGCGAGACGTTGATCGAAGGCCTGCCGAAATCGACGCTGCGCGAGTTCAACTGCAAGCTCAGCCTGGTGCCTGCCGGGCATCGGTTCCATGGGTGGCAGACGCCGCGAGTACTTACACGCGTCACCTACTTCTATATCGACCTTCAGGATCCGTTGTCCGATCCGCAATCCGGTAATGCTCGCCGCGCGATCAGGCCGCGCCTGTTCTTCTTCGATCAAGCCGTTTGGGATACGGCGCTCAAGCTCAAAGCCGAGGTCGGGAACGTCGATCCAGGAAGCCGTCAGTATGCCGAGGCCCTGGGCATCGTGCTAATGCACGAGCTCTTCCGACTGGAACGGGCAAACATCGCCCCGACGAGGCCCGTCCGTGGCGGCTTGCCCGTGTGGCAACAGAAGCGCGTAGCCGACTTCATCGAGGAACATCTTTCCGAGGACATTTCGCTCGCCGCTCTCGCGGAACTCGTCGACCTGAGCCTCTATCACTTTGCACGCGCCTTCACCCAATCGTTCGGCATGCCACCGCATCGCTACCATTGGGCGCGCCGGATGGATCGTGCCAGGAGCCTGTTGCGGATGCCGGCGCTCTCGGTGACGCAGATCGGAAGCCGAATCGGCTTTTGCGAAACGAGCTCATTTACGAGGGCGTTCCGAAAATTCACCGGAGTTACGCCGAGCGAATACCGCCAGCGGCAAGAGCACTAACCCGACGAAGCAGGTAAAAAATGCGCAAGGATATTCAATTCCGCGGTGAGGCAGCTATCAATCGCTGCGCCATCTGTGATGGGAGTTTTGGTCTCGTCCGGCATTATTCCTGGCGGACTGCCCTCTGTTCAAAGAAGTGCGTCGATCGCTTCAAGTCCCGCAGGAAGAACGACCGCAGATCGTTGCTGCCGATTTTCGCCGTCCGACATTGGTTGTCGGCCGGAAATATGAGATCTCGAAACGAGGAGGCCGCGTAATGAATCATCTATGCAAGCTGTTCCTGTTGAGCTGTCTCGTTGCCTATTGGCGACGCCAGCCACGCAGATCGCATTAGGAGGCATCCCGTGAGATTCATCTTGGTGAATGGCAGGACGCCCTGCCGGCAATCTACGTGCGCGCTCTGCTCCAGGCCGATCGGCACCAACTACCTGCGAGAGATCGCTACGCGACTGCCCTACTGCGACGCCGATTGCTACGCCGATCATTATGTCGGCGCGATCCGGGCGCTCGAAAAACACGCGAGCGCAACGCACGCGGCGCTCGCCACATCGAGGGAATGAGCGAGCGGCCACGTCTTGCGGGAAGATTTACGGGAGTTCCGACAGTCTACTGAAACCGACACACCTTGCATTGCTGCATAGAGTATTGGATGATGCGGTGCTTTGGCGGTGCCCGACCTGACGTCGCATCCGGTGGAACTTCAGGAAGTGTCGGTTCGAGACTACGGAAGCAATTGACGGAAGGATTCGGCAACTTGGGACGATAGATCGACGGGGGGGGCGCACGATGGCTCGCATTGGCAGGCTTGCGGCAATGTCCGGATTGCTTCTGTTTGTGGTGTGCGTGACAGATGCCTCGGCCGACGACATCATGACCACGAAAGCCGCTCCCGCCGTCGGCACGACGGCTCCGTCCCAGCCAGCCACATGCACCAGCCTTGAGGACTTTGCCGTAACAAACTGCCCACTCACTTGGAACGGCATCACGCTCTACGGCACGATCGACGGTGGCGTGACGTGGCGAAATCATGGGGCGCCCTTCAATGGGACCTCCGCCGTCGGGGTAGATTATCTCATCCAGAAATACAGCAGGGGTCCGCGGTGGGATCTCGCGCCAAACGGCCTGACCCAGTCAAACATCGGAATCAAGGGAAAGGAGCCATTCGCTGCCGGATGGGCTTTCATCTTCGATCTGCAGGCCGGGTTCGATCCCTACTCGCTGCATCTGGCCAATGGACCGCACTCGGTGGCGCAGAATGCCGGCGTACCGCTCACCAGCCAGGATTCGAACGCGGACTCGAGCCGCGCCGGACAATTTTACAATTCCGTAGGCTACGCGGGCGTTAGTTCACCCTATGGCACCTTGACGGTTTTCCGGCAAAATTCGCTGACCCTGGATGCTGTTTTTGCCTACGATCCGATGGGCGCCTCGTACGCCTTCTCGCCGATCGGCTGGCAGGGAATTACATGCGGCGCGGGTAATACCGAGGACTGCCGGTTTAGCAGCTCGGTAAAGTATCACGTCGACATCGGCCAGTTCAGGGTTGCGGCGCTGTGGCAGTTCGGTGGCTACGATCTGAACAACGCGGCGACCGGCGCCTACCAACTCCAAATTGGCGGGGACATTGCCAATCTTGCCGGCGGCACCTTGTCGCTCGACGCCATCGGCAGCTCCGTTCGGAACGCCGTGTCGATGGGGCTTGCAGGCAGCACACTTCCGGCGGTGCTACCCCAGGTTCTCACGGCTACGCTTTCCAACAATTCGAGCGTGATGCTGGTCGGCAAATACAGCCACGGACCGGTCAAGTTATTTGCTGGATACGAATTCATTCGATATGCGCCCCCCAGCAATCCCTTTGCTCCCCTTACCGGTTTTGTTGACATCGGGGGAGAATTCGTCTGCGCGGGCTGCGCTGCGATCAACAACACGAACATCAACAACACGGCGTTCAACGCCGGCGACAAGCTATTTCATGTATTCTGGACTGGAGTGAAATACGCCGTCACTGACAATCTGGATGTGACTGGTGCTTATTATCATTACGACCAGCCTCGCTTTGGTGTGCCCGTCGACTGCGCCGATACCGCGGCGTTCTCAAACTGCCACGGGACGTTCGACGCAGTTTCCTTCGTCGCCGATTGGCAGTTCGCCAAAAAATTTGATACCTACGCTGGGCTGATGTTTTCACAGGTCAATGGCGGCTTGGCGAACGGCTTCCTCCATCGCAACTCGATTGATCCCACCGTGGGCCTTCGCTTCCGCTTCTGAGAATTCCGGAGATGGGGGCGTATCGGTTTGGGTGACGCACTATCTCCAACGTGCCTGAATCAAATGGGAAACCCGGAGGATAGGCTGCAATTCGAGCCTGATCCGCGCGATCGAGCGTCACCATGACCGCCGCCAACCTCGTTCCGCTCCGACAAACGCTCCAGGCGATCGCCGGCATGGTCCGACAATGTGATGGTCGATGAGCCGTAAAAGGCCGGAGCCAACAGGGGCACGCTGAGCATAATGCCGAGCGTTACTGCAATCAGGATCGAGTCCTGTTTTGTGAACGTCAACATGTTGAACTCCATCGACTAACGTAACGCCTCTCGGCGCGCCGCCGAAGCCTGGCGGCGCGATCGAAAGACATCAAATGTCAGTCGTTATTTTTCGGCCCGCCGTGGTAATGATACGCAGTGGCGGCGTCCCTATCTGTTGCGACGGTGTGATCGAAAGCAGTGGCGGCGTAGACCGCTTGCCGGTCCGAGGGGGCTGCCGTTTCAGCAAACGCCTGTCCCGAGATCGTCATCAGCATCATCAATGATGCGGCTAAAGCGAGTTTGTTCGTCATCGCGCTATTCCTTATGTTGTCGCCCCGGATTAGGGGTGCATCGCGTCATGCAGACTGCCGATGCGGTTGATGCTGATATGGGCCCGCTATCCACTCGCGCCACTAAATTCTGCTTCAGGGTACGAACGTCTCGCTAAACGACCCGCACTAAACGATTGTTGCAATAAAAAAGGGTTTAGTGGTCTCGATAGTGTCCGCCGTCTATCTGCCGCGAAGGGAACAAGCAGGAAGTGACGGCCATGAAGATTGTTACCGCAAGAAGGGACGCATTGAGAGCGTCCGCGCTGATCATGACGACAAGCGTGATCGGCGTTGCCTCGGCGGCCACACCGTTGGCAGCGGCCGTCGGGGCCGCCTTCATGCCTCCTGGTGCCACGCATCTCGAGGCGTTGAAGAAGCGTTTAGCGCAGGCGCCCCGCCGTCGCGATTTCAAGACAGTGCCGATGATCCTGGACCATCCCGAACAATGGGATCATGAGGCGTTGAACGAGGTGCTTGCCTACGGTGCCGCGCAAAAGCAGGCCTGGGACAGCACCGATCTCGGTGGCCCTTGGCTCAATCTGATGCGCAACGCGCTTAATTCGCAGATATGGTCGTTCAAACACCCGGATTTTCTCGCAGTTTCGGTGACCCATGGCACGGCGCAGCTCGCGCTTTTTGAGCAGGCCATGTGGGACAAGTATCAGCTCACGAGACTGGCAGGCGAGGATTTCGAGACCAATACACTGATCACCGAGCGCAAGCTGGCGGCTTTCGACCCTAAAAATTATGAGGACCCGGCGGGACCATTTTCGGGTGAGGACAATTCGATCCCTGCCCTGATGCAGCGGGGCGTGGTCTTCATGTCCTGTCACAACGCAATCTGGGAACAGGCAAAAGCCCTTATCAAGCTCGACATCAATCCTGACAGGCTCTCGCATGCCGCGCTCGCGGCAGAATTGAGCAACCACTTGGTGGACGGCGCCATTCTGATCCCCGGCGCCGCTGGCACGCTGCCCGAGCTGCAGCAAGCCGGCTTTCACTACGCAACCTAAGCTCCGCAGCCCAGTAAGGAAGGCTCTATGTCCACCCTCACCCTTGACGGCACGGCGACTGCCTCCAAAGCCGCGGTCCGGCGCACCACGACGTTGGAGCTACGCACCGTCAACAGAGATAAATTCAATGTCGCCGTCAGGCAGGACTGACCCCGAAAGCGAGACAAGCGTGAGGTTCCATCCGGAAAACTCCAAAGAACCCGCGCTCGTCACCCGATTTCGGCGGGCGGCCGCATCCACGTCAGCATCGGTGCATTCGGGCATGCGATCTCAGCGATGCATCCAGCTCCTGGACGAATGGTGAATCGGAATCCGTGCAACTTTACGATTGCCGCAACCAGGTTCAAGCCAAGACCCAGGCCTGACGTGTGTCCTATTTTGTCCGACCGATAGAAGCGCCTCAGGACAGCGTCGCGCTCGTGTTCGCTGATGCCGGAGCCGGTGTCCTTGACGCGCACGATGGTTTCGTCATCGCTTCGCATCAACCCGATCTCCACCCGGCCGCCGGCCGGCGTGAATTTGATGGCGTTGTCGACAAGATTGGCCACCGCCTCGATGAGAAGATCACGGTCACCATAGACGTTCAACTCGTATGGCGATTGAACGATCAAGCTGATCCTCTTGTCTTCCGCTATCGGTTCATACATGTCGCCAACCTCACGTACAAGAGCCGCAAGTGCGACCTTGCTGAAACCGGCTGACCTCTGATTTTTCTCGATTTCTGCAAGTCGCAAGATGGCGGTGATAATAGATAGCGATTGATCGAGTGCGTCTATGGTCCTGTCCGCGACTGCCTGCAGTTGCTGGAATGTTGTGGCATTGTTGCGACCGCGCTCAAGCATCAGCCGCGCTCGGGTAAGGGGCGTGCGCAGGTCATGTGCGATGTCATGACCGACGCCGGCAAGAGATTGGATCAGCTCTTCCATCTCATCGAGCATGCCATTGACGATCACTGCAAGTTTGGAGAAGGGGTCGTCTGTGTTCCCGAGCGGGAGTCGTTCACGCAGATTGCCGGCGACGATCCGCTGTACCCGCTCGTTGACCTCGACGATGCGCCATCGGGCGCGCGCGCTCAGCCCCACTCCGACCGCGATACAGAGGAGCACCGCGGGGATTAATCCGAGCGCAAGAACTCGGCCAACCAGCCGTGCAATCCTCTCAATTTCATCGGCATCGCGTCCGACCAGCAGCACGTTGCCATCGGGCAATGTTCGCGCGATCAGCCGGATCGCTTGTTGCTCCGGGCCGATTCCGTCTATTCTGTCGGCTACAGCGTTCTGTGCCGTGCCGTCGATCTTGAGATCGGGTGGCTGCCTTTCCAGATTGCCCGCGATCCTGTCGCCACGCGCGCCAAACAACCCTACGAGCCGAACACGCGCTGGATCCTGCCGCAGGCCTTCGTTGATCGCGTCAAGCCTCTGTCTGGGTGGCAAGCCCACAAGGAGTCCCATCTGCAGGACGATCGCGCGGTCGGATCGCAACGTCAGATCTTGCTTTGTCTTCAGGTAGACGAACCCGAGCAAGGTGACGGTAAATGCCGCAAAAATGCCGGCCACCACCACCGTCCACCGCATCGTGGTCGAACGCGTAAACTCAGGCAATTGCATTAGGCTGTCTCGCCGAAGGATCGCAAAGGCGCTCCCCTCTTCTGCGCGTCTTGGGGATTGGTTACGAGCCATGGAACGAAGCAAGCATGACTTCGTCGACATGGATCTATCCTTCGCCTTTGACTCGTCTGAGTCGCTTAGCCGGCGTATTGCCGGGTCCGGCTCCAGGCGCCAGCATAGTCGGATCAACGCCAATAGCTCGATTCTACGGAGGTTGTTTCGAATGCCATATTGGTTTGAGACGCCCTATACCTTGGTTTGCAACGCGAGGAGGGCTTCGAGCGGTCAAAAGCCGCCGTAGACGCAGTCAGTTGCCGGCGCGATGCAGAGCAGTCTCGACGCAGCCGATCAAGGCCGGTGCGGCAAACGGCTTGGCAAGAAAGCAAATGGCTCCCCCCTTCAAGGCGGAGGCGCGGACGCTTTCCTCGGGGAAAGCCGTGATAAAGATCACCGGGGCAACGTAACCTTGGGCGCGCATATACGTGAGAAGGTCCAACCCGCTCATGCCGGGCATCTGCACATCTGCAACGACGCATGCGCAGTCGTGCAAGTGGGGCGACTGCAGGAACTCTTCGGCCGACGCAAATGTGCGGACCAAATATCCATGTGAGCAGAGAAGATTATCGGTCGCTGCACGGACGGATGCATCATCGTCAATAACTGAAATCATCGAAAGCATTGACAAGACGATCTTTCAGACGTTGGAACACGGCGCTCCCTCAGCACCGCCCTGGCTTAAAGAGTGATCGGCCAATCAAGATTCTGAAATCATACTTAGGTTTGTTCGTGCGAGAAAATGGTACACATCGGGCGCGTTCGGCCTTTTGAAAAGCTGGAAGGCAGGCGGCTGCTTCCCCCAATACCTGCGAGACAAGCGCTAAGGCTTGGCGCGACGGATTCCAAGCGTTTCGGCTTTTCGCAACAGATCGGCCAACGATTTCGCGCTCATCTTCTTCATGATGTGCCCACGATGGATCTTCACGGTAATCTCGGCGAGGCCGAGTTCGGCGGCTATCTGCTTGTTCATGAGGCCGGATGACACAAAAGCCAAGATCTCGCGTTCGCGAGGAGTCAAGGTCTCAAAATGGGTTTGCAGGTTCGCGAGGATCTTATCGGTTTCGCGCCGCTTGCGGTCCCGTTCAATCGCCACCGTCACGGCGTCCAGCATGTCCTGATCGCGAAACGGCTTGGTCAGGAAATCGACCGCCCCGCCCTTCATGGCCCTGACGCTCATCGGAATGTCACCATGGCCAGTCATGAAGATAATCGGGATATGAATGTTCGCCTTGGCCAGTTCGGCTTGGAAGTCGAGGCCGCTCAATCCCGGTAACCGGATGTCAAGGACCAGGCAGCTGGCGACATCTGGAAGCTCGCCTTGCAGCATTTCAGACGCTGAACCGAACACCTGCACTCCCAATCCCACTGATTGAAAGAGATTGCTCAGCGCCCTGCGCATCGATTCGTCGTCTTCGACAATGAAAACGAGCGGGTCTCTAGCGCGGAAAGGCTCACGCGATGGTTTCGGGTACTCGGTCACGATGCTTCCTCCAGTTGCGAGGGCAGGACGAATTGGACCGTCGTCCCCGGCCCCTCGTTGGGCGAAATCGACAGACGCCCCTCGTGCGCCTCCACGATCGAACGGCAAATCGAGAGCCCCATTCCCATGCCGCTGGACTTGGTGGTGAAGAAGGCGTTGAACAGCCGATTTGCGATCTCGGCGGAGATCCCAACGCCGCAGTCGGTCACGCTGACTTGCACGCGCCGCATCTCGTCCTGGTCCGACCGGATCACGAGCTCGCGTTGCCGATCCGTAATCGGTTGCATGGCTTCGATACCGTTCATCACCAGATTGATGATCACCTGCTGCAACTGAACCCGATCACCCAAGATCATGGGGAGAGAAGGCGCCAACTCGGTTCGCAAGGAAATAAGTTGGCTGCTTAGCTCCCGCTGCACCAGCACGACAGCCTCCCTGACGACGTCATTTACGTCGAGTGGCACCTTCTCGATGTCGGATTTTTTCGCGAGCGCCCGGACACGCCGGATCACCTCGCTCGCCCGGCAGCTGTCGTTGATGACCCATTCGACCGAGCGGCGCGCCGCGACGAGATCGGGGCTCTCGCGGTCGAGCCAGCGCAGACACGCCTCGGCGTTGGCCATGACAGCGGCGAGCGGTTGGTTCACCTCGTGGGCGATCGAGGCTGTCAGTTCGCCCAGCGTGGTCACGCGCGTAACATGTGCGAGCTCTGCCTGCGCCTTGTGCAGCTTCTCCTCGGCCTGCTT
>Ga0137413_10000339_pt1 | contig 14800 bp, 2 predicted proteins | sample CZODoug2_1_16fun_FD_108280 | JGI IMG/M metagenome (GOLD analysis project Ga0137413, IMG submission 108280) | Vadose zone soil fungal communities from Angelo Coast Range Reserve, California, USA - CZODoug2_1_16fungal (Illumina Assembly) | ecosystem: Environmental > Terrestrial > Soil > Vadose... | reverse complement strand
CCGCTTGACCGCCTGATCGGACGCGTCACCCAACCGTAGGTAGTCGTGATATCGGCTGATGAGGAAGACCGCGTAGTCAGTTCCGGCGCCGGCCATGATCGCGCTCAGAAAGACGATGGACTGATTCGAGACACCGGTGCCGGTCAGCGAGGAGTAAGCGGCCACCGTCGACTGCGCGATCATCAGGGACAACCCGATCGAGATCAGCGGCAGCAGCATGGTGACCACGCTGCGGTACACCACCAACAGAACGAGCAGCACCAGCACGCCGATCGCCAGCTCGATCGGAAGCCGATCCTTCTCACCCGCGACGGTCAGGTCCGCGACCGTCGCCGCAGGCCCGGTGATGTTGGCCCGCAGCGAGGTCCCGGCGACGGCATGGTTGACGACGTCACTGATCTGGTTAAAAGCGATGTAGGACTGTGGCGTTCCCAATTCGCCCGCCACCCCCACCGGCAGCACCAAGGCCTTGTTGTCCTTGCTGGTCACGATCTCACGCAGCGGTGGCGTGGTGATGAAATCCTGCAGCATCACCACATTGCGGGTGTCCTGACGCAGCGCGTCCACCAGCTTGCCGTACACCGCTTCGTCGTCGCGGCCAAGACCCTTGTCGTCGGTCAGGACGACCAGCAGCAAGTCTTCGGAGCCCGATTCGTGAAACGCCTCGGTCATCTTCCGAGCGGTGACGCTCGACGGCGCATCGTTAGGCAGGATGGCGAGTGGATGCTTCTGGGCCATCTCGTTCAGCGACGGGAACGTGAGCGGTAGCGCGACCGCAACCGCTAGCCAGAGCCCTATCACTACCCAAGGCCACCGCACCACGAAAGCGGCTAGTCGCTGCATATCGCCCTCACCGCCCGAAAATCACGCACTTCAAAAAGCTCTAGTCATTCGATCGCCCCACGCTATGCGACGCGTCCCCAATGCCCGCTGTCGGCGACCCGCATGCACACGGACTTCATTGCCTCCATGTAGCGAGTGACTGATTTGTGGGCGACCGGGTTGTCGGGATGCATGATCGCCATCACCGTGCCCTCGCCGTATCGAAACACATAAATGGTCATCTGATACGAGTAACGGCCGTCGGAGTAGATTCCCATGTTGTTCGCGAGACCCAGATCGGCTGCTGCCAGCACGGCGTTGAGCGGAGCAGCGCCGCCATGCAGAAAGTTCGACACCGGGAAGTTCGGTCGCGGCCAGTTCAACCATGGCGCCAATTCCAATACGCGGTAGTACGGCACCTTCGCCATGTCCAGGCCCGAATCGAAAGAAGCCTGCGCAGCCCATGCGGCATCGCCGAAGGAGGCCGCCGCTATCGGCACGGTGATCGGGATCAACCCGGTGAACCAACCCTGCGTCATGAAGTTGTCTTGGCCTGTGCGGGAGTCCCGTGGGGTGAGCCCGTAATACGTGAGGGCACCGGTAAATTCATGCTCCACCAGCGCGAAACAGGCGAACAACCCGCCGACGAAGCGCGCGCCCGCCGCCGTGCAGCTTGTTTCGAAGCGCTCGGTTTGTGCGGTGTCCATCAGCAGTTCGGAGGTCATCGCACTGCCGCTGGACTCGAGTGGGTTACCAAGGGGAAGAGGGAATTCCGGGAAACCACCGCCGTTGCTCTCCGCGAAGTCAATCCAGGTCTGTACCCCGGGCGAATTCACAGTCAACGTCGACGTGTGTTCGCGCTCTCGGACGCAGAATTCGTCAAAGCTGCCCGCGTCGGGAAGCGTCAGGGTATCGCCCCCGCTGCTGAGCGAGGCATACATTCCGTTGGCTTCCAGCATCGTGGTGCCAATCAGCGACGCATCCCCGTGGACGTGATCCATGGCGGTGAAGAAGGTGAACCCGTCTTCGCGCTGGATGACCCCAAAGGTGAAGCAACCCCATTCCAGTGGATTGGGTATGGCCACGGTAAGAGCGCGTATCTGGTCAACAGTCAGGTTGCCGTGGTCGATCGGCTCGAACTCGATATCGGCCGGATCGGCGGTCGTGTGTCTGATGAACTCTCCACTATCAGCGTGCTCGAACCAGCTGCGAAAGGTGTCATGCCGCTGCAGATACCTGTTGAGGCCAAGGTTCATGGCGGAAATATCGCACCGGCCAGCGATGTCGCAGGAAGCGATGATTTGTCGCGAAAAATCCAGCCCCACTGCTGTACGCTCGTAGTAGTTACGAAGATGTTGGCCCTGCATGTAGCTGACCGGAACAGAGCTGACCGGCGCGTGTCGGACTTTTTCGGCAGATGTTGTCGTCGGTTGCCAGGAGATGACCGAGCCGGGAGCTAGCGTCCAGTCGTCGACCGAGCCGATCGTGATCTTCCCGATGCGCAAAACTTCGTCCTCCTCGTTTCAACGGCTCCGGTCTCGCCAATCAGGCAGCCCGATCAAGATAACGTGCTTAGCTATGAGTGTCGCCCTACTGGTGGTCCCAAGCATGACGTGGTATGGGGGCGGCCCCGTGCGCGACGCCTCCGGCGCACTTGCATTACTTGCCCGTGACGGTGATCCTAGTGCCCAACCGGGCCGCTCGCGGTAAACCGAATCTTCCCCTTCCCCAAGCCGAGAGGACGCCCCTATGGGATCCGTCGAAGGTCAGAACAACCGACCACCGAGCTTTGCGATCATCGGCTACTCGGCCCGCTTTCCGGGTGCCGCCGATGCGGACGAGTTCTGGGATGTGCTGTCGCAAGGCCGGGACGCGATATCAGAGGTGCCCGCGGACCGATGGGATGTCGACGAGTTCTTCGACCCGGACCCTGATGCACCCGGCAAGGTGGCCACCCGCCGGGCCGGTTTCGTTGATGACGTGTCGGGCTTCGACGCGCCGTTCTTCGGCCTGTCGGTGCGCGAGGCCAGGCTGCTGGACCCGCAGCACCGGCTGCTGCTAGAGACTTCGTGGCGGGCGGTCGAGCACTCCGGGATCGCGCCAACGTCCTTGGCGGGCAGCAACACCGGTGTGTTCGTCGGGTTGGCCACCCACGATTACCTGGGAATGGCCTCTGGCGAGCTGACTTTCCCCGAAATTGAGGCCTATATGGCAGTCGGGACGTCATCGTCGGCCGCAGCAGGCCGCATCAGCTTCCGGCTGGGGCTGCAGGGGCCGGCGGTCGCGGTCGACACGGCGTGCAGCTCGTCGCTGGTGGCGATCCACCAGGCATGCCAAGCACTGCAACTGGGGGAGTGTGACTTGGCGCTGGCCGGCGGGGTAAACGCCCTGCTCAGCCCCGCGACCATGATTACCTTCTCGCACGCGCACATGCTCGCCCCGGATGGCAAGTGCAAGACGTTCGACGCCGCCGCTGACGGCTACGTGCGCGGTGAGGGCTGCGGAATCGTGGTGGTGAAGCGCCTGGAAGACGCCATCCGCGACGGCGATCGGATTCGGGCTGTCATTCGGGGTAGCGCGATCAACCAGGACGGCGCATCGGGTGGTTTGACGGTGCCCAACGGCATTGCGCAGCAACGGGTTATCGTCGACGCGCTGAAGCGGGCCGGCGTCTCAGCGGCGGACGTCGACTACCTGGAGGCCCACGGCACCGGAACGTCTCTGGGCGATCCGATTGAAATGCAGGCGGCGGGGGCGGTGTATGGCACCGCGCGTGACGCGGACCGGCCGCTGCTGGTCGGCTCCGCGAAAACCAACATCGGGCACCTGGAAGCGGCCGCGGGCATTGCGGGCGTGATCAAGGTCATCTTGGCCCTCGAAAACGGACTTCTACCGCAGCACCTGCACTTTCGCGATCCGTCGCCGCACATTCCGTGGGATCGGCTTCCGGTTCAGGTGTTGCGGGAGGCCGCCGCGTGGGCGCGCAACGGCCGGCCCCGCATTGCTGGAATCAGCTCGTTCGGATTCGCCGGCACCAACGCACACGTCATTCTGGAAGAAGCGCCCATTGCCGCGAGTGACGCGCCTGCAGTCCCCCCTGTGGCCGACGAGCGATTCGGTCTGCTGCCGATCTCGGCGCGCACGCCCGAGGCGCTGGTCCATCTGGCTGATCAGTACCGCACCTGGTTGAGCGCGCACCCCGAAGCCACATTGGCGGACTTGTGCCTGACCGCTGGAGCGGGTCGAGCTCACTTCGAGCACCGGGCCACCTTGGTGGTCAATTCCATGGCATCCGCCGCTGAGTTACTCGGCGCGCTCGCGGACGACCGCCCGGCACCTGGCATGGTGCGCGGATGGGCCGATGACACACCGAAGACGGCGTGGTTGTTCACCGGGCAGGGCAGTCAGTACGTCGGCATGGCTCGCGAATTGTTCGACACCGAGCCGGTTTTCGCCGAGACGTTGAAGCGGTGCGCAAAAGCTGCCGCCGATGTGCTCGAAAAGCCACTGCTCGACGTTATTTTCGATATCGACAGCCCCGACAGCGAAGAGACGCTGCGGCAGACCTCCTATGCTCAGCCGGCGTTGTTCGCGGTCGAGATGGGTCTGGCTCGGCTGTGGCAATCGTGGGGATTCGAACCCGATGTCGTGCTGGGGCACAGCGTCGGCCAGTACTCGGCAGCATGCGTCGCCGGCGTCTTCAGCGTCGAAGACGGAATGCGGTTGACGGCCGAGCGCGGCCGCCTGTTCGGCAGTTTGCCTGCGGGCGGTCGGATGGTTGCGGTCTCCACCGCCGCCGAGCGGGTCGAGAAGTTGACTGACGAATTCCCAAGCCTCTCGGTTGCCGCGTACAACGGTGCCAACACCGTATTGTCCGGTCCCGCAGACGATCTGGAACAAGCGGTCTCTCGCTTGTCGGCAGATGGCGTCAAGTGCGACTGGCTGGAGACCAGCCATGCGTTCCACTCGGCGCTGCTGGATCCGATCCTCGATGAGTTCGAGTCGTTTGCAGACCAGTTCAAATACGCTTCGCCGCAACGGATCCTGGTGTGCAACCGCACCGGCGCCACGCTGGGCAGAAGTGTGAAGCTTGATGGCAACTACTGGCGCCGCCACGCACGCCAGCCGGTCGAGTTTGCCAAGAGCGTGCAGACCCTTTCCGATCTGAATTGCAAGGTGCTGCTCGAAATCGGCCCGCAGCCGGTGCTGACCGCAGCGGCTCTGCGGGCATGGCCCGACCCCGCCACCACACCGCGGGCGATCGCGTCGTTGCGTAAGAACACCGCCGACCACCGGCAGATCACCGGGGCGCTGGCCGACGCGTACGTCCTGGGCCACCTGCCCAACTTCGAGGCGGTTCAGCACGGGCCGGCACGAAAGCTCGACTTGCCGACCTATCCGTTCCAGCATCGTCAGTACTGGTACCGCGACAATTGGGAGGCGCCGAAATACAATGCCCATCTCCAGTCGACGAGTGAAACCGTCCAGCTCCTCGAGGAGGGGCGGATCGACGAGCTCGTCGCGCTCCTTGGCAATGCGGGCGACGAGCAGCAAACGGTGGACGTGCTGACAAGGCTTGCCGCACAGCACAACCAACACCGTAAGACGAATTCGATTGCCGACGCGCGCTACGAGATTCGCTGGGACAAAACCTCTGCTGCGGGCTCAAGTGCGCAAGCCGCCGAGGCGTCAACCTGGCTCCTGATCGGTGATGATGCCGACGTTGCTCAGCCGCTGGTCGACGCGCTGACCGCGCTCGGGCACCAGCACCGCCTCCTCGGGTTGCCCTCGTCCGATGTGGACGAGGAGCAGCTCGTGGCCGCGTTGCGTGCCGCCGCGGAAGCCGAACCGACGCTGCGGATCGTGCATGTCGCGGCGCTCGACTCCGACACCGCGCCGACGATGCAGTCGCTGTTGCACATGCAGCACCGCGTCATGGGCGGAACCCGGCGACTCTTCCGCGCTGCGGCGGCCGCTGAACTCCGCAGCCCGATCTGGATGGTGACCCGCGGCGCGCAACGGGTGGTCGCCGGTGACGCCGTCTCACCCAACCAGAGTTGCCTGTGGGGATTCGGTCGTGCTGCATCGCTGGAATACCCGCTGATGTGGGGCGGCCTGGCAGATCTGACCGAGGGCGGCAGTGATGAATGGTCGCAGTTCGCCAACCTGGTGGTGGCGCAGCGTGGCGAAGACCAGGTTGCGATGCGTGACGGTGCGGTCTATGTACCCCGGCTCGTTCGGCGGACCGGAACGCCGGGCGCGACGCCGGTCGCAATACGCTCCGATGCAACGTATTTGGTGACAGGCGGCCTGGGCTCGATCGGATTGGAGATCGCCGCGTATCTGGCCGCGAACGGTGCCCGGCAGCTGGTGTTGACCAGTCGGCGCGCACCGAGCGAGGCGGCGAAGCGGCGCATCGACGCGATTCGCGAACAGCACGGCTGCGGAACGCGAGTTGTGGCTGCCGATGTCGCCGATGCTCACGACGTGGCGAAGCTGCTGGCCATCGTGCAGGCCGAATTACCGCCTCTTGCCGGCATTGTGCACGCCGCGGGCGAGATCGGTACCACTCCGCTGCACTCCCTGGACGACGCCGAGGTGGATCGGGTGTTCGCCGGAAAGGTCTGGGGTGCTTGGTATTTGAGCGAAGCAGTAGCCGACCTGAAGCTGGACTTCTTCATCAGCACCTCCTCGATCGCCTCGGTGTGGGGCGGGTTCGGCCAGACCGCCTATGGCGCGGCGAATGCCTTCCTCGACGGGCTGTCCTGGCGGCTGCGTGAGCAGGGTGTCCCGGCGATCAGCGTGAACTTCGGTCCGTGGTCGGCAGGTATGGCCGATGCAGAGGCGCGAAAGAAGTTGGAGCAGCGTGGAATCCGTACACTGTCACCTGCCGATGCGCTGGCTGGCCTGACCGATCTGCTGGCGTCTTCGGCCAAGGGCGCAGTGCAAGGTGTGGTGGCCCGGATCGATTGGGCCAAATTCCTGCCGCTCTACCAGCAGACCGGCCGGCGGCCATTCATGGCGGAACTGGCGAGCGAGGTGCCCGACGCCGCGCCGACGCTGGCGCCTTCGGGCAAGACCCAGCTGGTCGAGCAACTCACCAACGCCCCGGTGCAACAGCGCAGAAAGCTTCTGGCGAACTACTTGCGTGACGCGGTGGCCGAGGTGACGCGAGTCGACCCCGCGGAGATCCGCGAGGACGCCGGCTTCTTCGACCTCGGGATGGATTCGCTGATGGCCGTCGAGTTGCGACGCCGCATCGAACAGGGCGTCGGAAAGCAAGTCCCGGCAACGCTGGCGATGGACTACCCACGCCTGTCGGACGTGGTGGACTACCTGTTGAGCGACGTGCTCGGGCTCAGCGAGTCTGCGAAGTCGGGCTCTCAATTGGCCACGGCGGTGACGACGCGCACGGACGAGCCGATCGCGATCGTCTCGGTGTCGTGCAACTTCCCCGGCGCCCCCAATCCCGAAGCGTTCTGGGAGCTGCTGTCAGGTGGTCTCGCTGCCATCAGTGAGGTCCCCGAGGACCGATTCGACATCGACGAGTTCTACGACCCGGATCCAGACGCACCGGGCAAGATGTACACCCGCTACGGCGGTTACATCGACGGGATCGACGGGTTCGACCCGGAGTTCTTCGGTGTCTCTCCGCGTGAGGCTATCTGGATCGAGCCGCAGCAGCGGCTGGTGCTCGAAAACGCTTGGGAAGCCCTGGAACGCGCCGGGTATTCCCCGGCTTCGTTGCGCGGCAGCCGAACCGGCGTCTTCGTGGGTGTGGGCGCCAACGAGTATTCACATCTGTTTTCCGCCACCTCGGTCGAGAAGATCGAGCCGCAGTTCATCACCGGCAACGCGATCAACGCCATTTCCGGCCGGGTCTCCTTCGCCTTCGGACTCGAGGGCCCGGCGGTCGCGGTCGACACCGCCTGCAGCTCGTCGTTGGTGGCCGTCCATCAGGCTTGCCAGGCATTGCATTCGGGCGACTGCGATTTGGCGTTGGCAGGTGGAGTGAACGTCCTGCTGAGCCCGGTGACCATCATCGCCGCCTCGCGCGCCAGAATGCTGTCGCCGAACGGACGATGCGCAACCTTTGATGCCGCCGCCGACGGCTACGTGCGCAGTGAAGGCTGCGGAATGCTGGTGCTCAAGAGACTGAGCGACGCGGTCCGCGACGGCGACCGGGTTGCCGCTGTCATCCCGAGCAGCGCGGTCAACCAGGATGGTGCATCCAGTGGTCTGACCGTGCCCAATGGCGGTGCACAGCAACGTCTTATCGCCATGGCACTGGCTCGCGCCGGCATCAACGGCGGTGACGTCGACTACCTCGAGGCACACGGAACAGGAACCCCGCTGGGTGACCCGATCGAGGTGCAGGCGGCCGGGGCCGCCTTTGCCGGCGCTCGTGACGCTGACCGGCCGTTGCTGATGGGATCGGTGAAGAGCAACATCGGCCACCTCGAATCGGCGTCGGGAGCCGCCGGTCTGATCAAGGTTGTGCTGTCGCTGCAGCATGGAGTCCTGCCGCAGAGCCTGCACTTCGACAAGCCGTCGCCGCACATCCCGTGGGACTCGCTGCCGGTTCGGGTCGTCACCGAGGCAACGCCGTGGGAGCGCAGCCAGAGGCCGCGCCGCGCCGGAGTCAGTTCGTTTGGATTCACCGGGACCAACGCACACGTGCTGCTCGAGGAGGCACCGGCGCGGCCGGTGGTCGTCGAACCCGATTCGGCTGACGACGTCGCAGAGGCGCCGAAGTCGGAGAGCCCCGAAGAGTCGGTTGACGTGCTGGCGCTCTCGGCGCGTTCGTCGGACGCTCTGGTGGAGTTGGCGCAGCGCTACGGCTCCTGGCTGGACTCCCATCCGGAGGCCGACATCGGCGGAGTGTGCCTGACAGCGGGCGTGGGACGCTCGCACTTCGAACATCGGGCGGCGCTGGTTGTGGATTCGGTGCAGAGCGCTCGCGAGGGCCTCGCTGAGTTGGCCGAGAACCGGCTGCGACCCGGCGTGGTCCGCGGTGAGTGCGCTGACCGGCCGACCACGGTGTGGTTGTTCACCGGTCAGGGCAGTCAGCATCCGGGGATGGCGCGCGAATTGTTCGACGCCGAGCCGGTTTTCGCCGAGACCGTGAAACGTTGCGCGGACGCGGTTGCCGACATACTGCCGCGCCCGTTGCTGGAGGTGATGTTCGCGACCGACCGGGAGACCGGTGGCGAAGCCGGAGAAACGTTGCGGCACACCTCGTTTGCTCAGCCAGCGCTGTTCGCTGTCGAGATGGGTCTGGCCCGGTTGTGGCAGTCGTGGGGCATCGAGCCCGACGTGGTGCTGGGGCACAGTGTGGGTCAGTACGCGGCGGCATGCGTGGCCGGAGTGTTGAGCCTCGAGGACGGGGTACGGCTGATGGCCGAGCGTGGCCGGCTGTTCGGCAGCCTGCCCGAAGGTGGCCGCATGGTCGCGGTATTCGCCGACCCCAAGCGCGTCGAGGAAGTCGCCAACGAATTCTCGCGGGTTTCGGTCGGTGCTTACAACGGCCCCAACACGGTGCTGTCGGGTCCGGGCGAGGACCTGGAACCGATCGTCGCGAAATTCAGTGAGGACGGGGTCCGTTGCACGTGGCTGGAAACCAGCCACGCCTTCCACTCGGAATTGATGGAGCCGGTGCTCGACGAATTCGAGGCGTACGCGTCGCAGATGCAGTACGCGGTGCCGACATTGCCGCTGGTCTGCAACCGCACCGGCGCGGTGCTGACCGCGGACACCCCGATCGATGCGCAGTACTGGCGGCGACACTCCCGCCAGCCGGTGCAGTTCGCCGAAAGCGTTCGCACCATAGCAGCTTTGGGATGCACAGTGCTGATGGAGATGGGTCCCCAGCCGGTGCTGACCGGTGCAGCGGTGCAGGTCTGGCCGGAACATCTGGCGGCGCCGCGGGCGATCGTGTCGCTACGCAAGGGCGTCGGTGACCGCCGCCAGATCGCAGACGCTCTGGCCACGGCTTATGTCAGCGGCCATCGGCCGAACTTCGCTGCGCTGCAACACCGGCCGCTCCACAAGGTCGAGCTGCCCACCTATCCGTTCCAGCGGCGGCGCTTCTGGCCGCAGGCATCGGGCATTGCCGTCGACGGTGCTGCCACGTCCGGACTCTTGGGTAGTGCAAAGGATCTGGCGTCCGGCGACTCCGTTTACACCAGCCGGTTGTCGGTTAAGTCGCAACCGTGGCTATCCGACCACGTCATCTACGGCACGGTCGTTGTTCCCGGTGCGACGTATGCCGCGATGGCCCTGGCCGCAGTCGGCGCTCCGGGACGGGTGAAGGAAGTCTTCTTCTACGAGCCGATCATTCTGCCCGAGAAGGCTTCTCGCGAGGTTCAATTGACCTTGCATCCGGTCGAAGACGGCGATGGCTGGAACTTCCAGGTGCACAGCCGCCCCTACGGTGTCCGTGATGTCGAGTGGTCGCTGAACGCCGACGGCACAGTCCTCAGTGGTGTCGAGGACGAGCCGGCTCCCGAACAGGACCCCATCGACGCGGCAATCGAGCGGATGAACCGCATGCGTCCGCAGGAGCTGTTCGAGACCTTCGCCGACATGGAGCTGTCGTGGGGGCCCAACTGGTCAGGCTCGCTGAAGTCGCTGTGGCTTGGTGAAGGTGAGGCGATCGGCGATATCTACGTCGGCGAGGAGCTCAGCGAGCATCTCGGATCCGAGCCGATGCACCCGGTCTTGATGGACCTGTGCACGGGTGTCGCCTTCCCGGCATTCCCGGCTCTTCTCGCCGCGGAGCAGGGGCTCAGTGACCTCTTCCTACCGCTGCGGTACGGGCAGGTCATGCTCAAGGAGAAGATGCCACGACGGTTCTACTGCCGCGCGCGCTGGCACGCCAGCGAACTCAATGCCGAAACCCAGGTATTCGACCTCGATTTCGTCGATCGGGACGGCCGCATCCTGGGCGGGATTCGCGAGTTCACGGTCAAGCGCGCGCCTCGAGAGGCGTTGTTGCGCGGGCTCGGTGGCGATGCCACCCGGCTGCTGTACACCCTCGGCTGGCACGAGGTGCCGCCGGCGGCGTCGAGCGATGGCGCCGGAAGTCTCCCCGGCATCTGGCTGATCGCCGGATTCGACGAATTGGCGGCCGAACTTGCCGGTTGCATCTCATTCGACCGGAGTATGGACCCGGAGCTGTTGGGGCAGCTTCTTGCTCAGTCTCAAGAGCGCGGTGTGCCGATCTCCGGCATCGTCTGGCGCAGCACCGGCCCGACTGCCGGAGAGTCGAGTGCTGACTCTGCCGCGCGGCTGGAGAACGAGATCTCCTACCTGCTCAGTGCCGTGCACACCCTGCAGACCGACAAGGGAGTGACACTTCCCGGCGGACTGTGGATCGTCACTGAACGAGCTGTGGCAACCGAATCCGGCGAGCGGGTCGATCCTGTGCAGGCGGCGCTGTGGGGACTCGGGCGCACCATCGTCAACGAGGAACCCGCCCTGCGCTGCAGGATGGTCGATTGCGATGGATCAGAGCAGGCCGTGCACTTGCTGGCCGGTCTCCTCGGCGCACCGATGGAGGAACCCGAACTCGCGCTGCGGCAAGGAAAGTTACTCGCATCACGGCTGCTGCCGTGGGCACGCAGCGGCAACCTCGCCGTGCCGCGGGGGGCGGATTACGCTCTGGCGCCTACGGAGCGTGGTGCGATCGACAACCTGCGCATCACCGAGAAAGAGGTGCCGCCGCCGGACGAGGGCTACGTGCAGGTCCGGGTGGAAGCCGCAGGTCTGAACTTCCGCGACGTGCTCAACGTGCTGGGTCTCTACCCGGGCGATCCGGGGCCGGTCGGAGGCGACTTCGCCGGCACCGTAACCCAATTGGGCGAGGGCGTGACCGGACTGGAGGTCGGTCAGCGGGTCTACGGCTCCATGCAGGGTGCTTTCGCCAGCCGGTTCAACGCGCCGGCCCAGTTCCTGGCGCCGATCCCGGACGGGGTGAGCGCGGTTGACGCCGCGACCATTCCGGCCGCGGCGCTCACGGTTCGGCTCTCGTTCGACTGGGCGAAGCTGAACCCCGGCGACAAGGTGCTCATCCACGCCGCCAGTGGTGGTGTCGGATTGGCCGCCATCCAGATGGCGCAACAGCACGGTGCAGAGGTCTACGCGACTGCGAGCACCTTCAAGCGGGCGACGCTGCGCAAGCTCGGCGTGAAGCATGTGTACGACTCGCGCACAACCGATTTCGCCGACCAGATCCTGGCGGACACCGACGGTGCCGGCGTGGACGTGGTGCTCAACAGCCTGACCAGCGAAGGGTTCGTGGAGGCGACCGTCCGGGCCACCGCCAAGAACGGCCGTTTCGCCGAGATCGCCAAGCGCGACATCTGGACTCCCGAGCAGATGGCCGAGGCGCGACCCGACATCGCCTACGAGATCGTCGCGTTGGACACGGTGATGTTCACCGAACCCGAGCGCATTCGCACCTTGCTCACTGAGGTGTCGGACGGGCTGGCCAAGGGGGAGTGGACGCCGCTGCCCGCCGAGATCTACCCCCTGGCGGAGGCCAGGACGGCGTTCCGCCGCATGCAGCAGGCACGGCATATCGGCAAGATCGTGTGCCAGATGCCGAACCCGCTACAGCCGCGCGGTGATCGGAGCTATCTGATCACCGGTGGCCTCGGTGCCATCGGTCTGCACACGGCGGCGTATCTGGCCCAGCTCGGCGCCGGTGACATTGTGTTGACCAGTCGGCGCACTCCCGATGCGGACGCACAGCGCCTGATCGAGGACATCACCGAGCGCTACAAGTGCCGAATTCACACCTTCGCCGCCGATGTCGGCGACGAGTCGGAGGTGGAAAAGCTGCTGGACCGCATCCGTGCGGAGCTGCCTCCACTCGCGGGAGTGGCGCACCTGGCAGGTGTGCTCGATGACGCGTTGCTGTCGAACCAGGACTTGGACCGGTTCCGGACGACGTTGGCGCCCAAGGCGTTCGGTGCGTCCTACCTGGACCAGTTGACGAGGAACGACAAGCTCGACTTCTTCATTGTGTCGTCCTCGGTGTCCAGCTTGCTCGGTTCGCCCGGTCAGGCCAACTACTCGACTGCCAATGCGCTGCTCGACGGTTTGGTCGCGGATCGACAGGCGCAAGGGTTGCCGGCGACTGGTGTCAACTTCGGTCCCTGGGGCAAGGGTGGTATGGCCTCTTCAGATGCCGCGCTTGCCAATATCAGTGCGCAAGGCCTTATGCCGCTGGAACCGTCGGCGGCGCTCAGCGCGCTCACCGAAGTTGTCGCCAACGGAATTGCGCAGGCGACGGTTCTCAAAGCCAACTGGCAGCGTGCGGCGAAGGTGCTGGGCGCTTCTCGCCCGCCGATTCTCGACCTCGTGCTGCCGAGTGCGCTCGGAGAGGTAACCGGTGACAGTGAGTTGCTCCGCCAACTGCAAGAAACCCCGTTGGCCCAGCGCGCCAGCTTCGTGACCGAGTTCCTTCAGCGAGAGGTGCAGCACTTCCTGCGGCTCGCGCAACCGCCTGCCGCAACCAGTCGGTTCATCGACCTGGGAACGGATTCGCTGATGGCGGTCGAACTCCGCAATCGGCTGCACAGCCAGTTTGGCGGCGCGTTCACGATCAACGCGACGGCGGTGTTCGACTATCCGACGATCGGGGGACTGGCCGAGTACCTCGCGGCTCAGCTTCCCGATGCAGATGGTGAAGCGCCGTCCGATGCCGCGCCGGCCGCATCGGAGCCGGATGCTGTTGCGGCGCAACCCGAGACGCTCGACGCGCCAGCGTCGAACGGATCGAAGCCCGCAGCGGCGGCAGAGCCGACTTCGGAATCCGAGGCGGCGCCAGAGCCGCGTTGATGTTGGGCGGGTTCAGCCGGCGACGCGGAACGTTGCGTTGACCTTCGTCGGCTGGACCCGCACCACCAACTCGCCGGACACGCATTGCGCCGGCCGAATTGCTCGGCGCGATCGGCCCCCATGTAGCGTCCACCGATCCGTGGCGACACCGAGCAGGTCCGGCACATTCTCTTCGGCCCTGGCGATGCGCTGCACCTGAACAAACGAGAACGGCCGATGCGGATCGTCCACACAGATGACGATGCGTGAATCCCGGTCCAGCGCCTTCAGAGAGAAACTCGACGACTTCCCAGGAGAGTTCAGCCATCTCAGGTCTTACAGCGTGACGATGTCGTAGTCGCTCACGTGATCGGTCAGCACGCGCAGCTGGTCTTGCGACGATCCGAGGGTGTGATCGATCGCGGTCAGCCGCGCCGCGTAGTGGCCGACCGGGTACTCGGCGGTCATTCCGATACCGCCGTGCAACTGGATCGCCTCCTGGCTGATATGGCGGCCGGAACGGCCGATCTGCAGCTTGGCCCGCGCCGCGATGACGGGGTCGAAATTGCCGTCCGCGACCGACAGACCGGCGTACAGGTTCATGCTGCGGGCCAACTCCAGCGAGACGTACATGTCGGCGGCGCGCTGAGTCAGCGTCTGGAAGGTGTTCAGCGTGACGCCGAACTGCTTGCGTTGCTTGAGGTAATCGGTCGTCAGCCGCAGCGCCTCTTCCATGGCGCCGACCGCTTCGGCGCACAACGCGGACTGGATACGCACCAGGCCGTTGCGGATGGCCGCTGACGAGTCCGCCGCATCGCCGAGCGGTTCGCCGGGGACCTTGTCCAGGTCGATCTGGGCGCCACGCTGGCCGTCGAATGTGCGGTACGGGTGGCGAGTCACGGCCTCGCCGTCAACGAGGAACAGGCCGATTCCGCCGTCGGGCAACTTCGCGCTGACGACCAGCGTGTGAGCGGAGTCGCCGGCGAGCACCGGGTTCTTCCGTCCGCTCAGCACCCACGAATCACCTTGTTGCACAGCCGTGGTCGAGACATTTTCGGTGAAGGCCGCACGAGCGCCGGGCTCGAGGTGGGCGAACGCCAGCAGCCGCTGACCTTCGGCGACCTCGTCGAGCAGTTGCTTCTGGGTGTCGTTG
>Ga0137413_10000338_pt1 | contig 14833 bp, 8 predicted proteins | sample CZODoug2_1_16fun_FD_108280 | JGI IMG/M metagenome (GOLD analysis project Ga0137413, IMG submission 108280) | Vadose zone soil fungal communities from Angelo Coast Range Reserve, California, USA - CZODoug2_1_16fungal (Illumina Assembly) | ecosystem: Environmental > Terrestrial > Soil > Vadose... | reverse complement strand
GGACCGGCTGGTCCTGGGCCGCGCCTAAGCCGGGCCGAGGGACAGGAGTATCGCCATCCGCCCACGGGCGGAAGAAAACGGACAGATCGGGCCGAAGCCTTCAAAAGCTGGAAAATTCTGGACACTTCTTCATAGCTCAGTGACAATTTCAGAGATGCGCCGTGCGATGCTGGTGCGCAACCGAAGAGATTTTCTAGCTGGAGCGTGCGCTTTTCTGCTCTTGCAGTCCCGCAGAAAGAGCCTCTCGCCTGCGCTGCCGTCCGTCGTGAGTCCCATTCGTTTTTGTGAGGTTGCGGGCCAAGCCGGGTTGAATTTCGTGCTTCAGAACAATCCGACACCGCGCAAACACATGATCGAAACCATGCCCGGCGGTGTAGCGGCATTCGATTACGACGGGGACGGGCTGACAGACATCTTCTTCACGAACGGCGCGTCGATCCCTTCCCTGGAAAAGGATTCGCCCAAGTTTTTCAACCGGCTTTACAGGAACGAGGGCGGGATGAAGTTTACCGACGTCACCCTGGAGGCCGGAGTTGCCGGTGCGGGCTATTGCATGGGCGCCGCCGCCGCGGACTACAACAATGATGGCTTCACGGACTTGTTCGTCGCAGGTGTGTATCGGAATACTCTTTATCGCAATCTAGGTAACGGCAAGTTTGAAGATGTAACAAAGGAGGCCGGCATCAAAAGCGACAAATGGTCCGTTGCTGCCGGCTGGTTCGACTACGACAACGATGGATGGCTGGATCTATTCGTAGTCAATTATGCTCACTGGACACCTGACTTCGATCGCTTTTGCGGCGATCGCGATCGCAACTTGCGCGTGTACTGCCATCCCAAATATTTCGAGGGATTGTCGAGCACGCTGTACCGGAACAGGCGCGACGGGACTTTCGAAGACGTCACCGGTAAGGCCGGGATTGGCGCGCACATCGGCCGGGGCATGAGCGTCGCTTTCGCGGATTATGATAACGACGGCTTGATGGACGTTTTTGTTACCAACGACAACATGCCGAACTTCCTGTTCCACAACCGTGGTGACGGGACATTCGAAGAGGTGGGGCTACAGGTTGGTGTGGCTCTGACGAACAATGGGCTGCCGGTAGCCAGTATGGGGGCGGATTTTCGGGATTACGACAACGACGGTTTGCCTGATCTCAGCGTCACTGCCTTGGCGGGTGAAACGTTTCCATTGTTTAAGAATTCAGGAAAGGGTCTGTTCCAAGATTCAACCCACCAAAGCCGGCTGGGCGTTCTCACGGCGAAGCGTAGTGGCTGGAGCAACGGCTTTTTTGATTTCAATAACAATGGATGGAAAGATCTTTTTACCGCTAATTCCGATGTTAATGACTTGATTGACTTATTTCAATCCACGCGATACAAGCAACCCAATAGTCTTTTCGCAAATCTAGGGAACGGCACGTTTGAGGACACTTCGACAGAAGCCGGCTTCACTCTCGCGCGCGCGCACCGCGGCTGTGCCTTCGCTGATTTTGATAACGACGGGAAAATCGACATTGTCGTCAGCGCGCTTGGAGAACCTGCAGAACTTTGGCAGAACGCTAGTCCTGACGTGAATCACTGGCTCATCCTGAAGCTGATAGGTACCAGAAGCAATCGCGACGGGATCGGTGCAAGAATCCAGTTGGGCAATCAGTTCAACCACATGACGACGGCAGTGGGCTATGCTTCCTCCAGTTCGGGAGGCGTTCACTTCGGAACTGGCAAGCTCGATAAGATCGATCGCATTGAGATTCGCTGGCCAAGTGGCGTAGTCCAGGTGTTGCGCACGGTTCGGACCAACCAAGTCCTCGAAGTCCACGAGCCTTCGAAATAGCTGGAACAATGATTGTTGTTTAGGGAGGTGTGATCTCCGCCTCTCGTATGGCAGCCTCTCTTGCGGCCACGGCAGAGCGCTGCATCTTCTGGTACCTCAAGAGTGCTTGTTTGGAGAGGTCGGGCTGGTCGCTCGCCTGATATGCGCTTGCTAGTTGGTAGTACAAGCTGCCGTCTTCATCCGTGGCCAGGGCTGCTTGGAGGTGCGGTATAGCCTCGGCCGCTCTTCCTGCAGCCAGGTAGGCGCGCGCCAAGGCCTTATGCGCCGCCAGCAATTTGGGATCATGCGCCAGGGCGCGGTTGAGCAAGGGGATTGCCTCTTCCACGCGTTGCAGGTCGACGAGCGTCTCACCCACGAGAAAACTCAATTCCGCCGAGGTCGGCTGCCCTTGGAGCAGGCTTTGCAGTATGGCTAAGGCCTCGCCGTAGTCTTGGCTGAATTTCAGGCTGATTGCCAGTTGCTTCTGAATTTGCTTGTCTGTGGGCGAGAGTTTAACAGCCTCCCTCCATTCTTCAACGGCGTCGGCGTACTTTTTCTTGCCGTTATCGATATTGGCTTTCAGTTCGTGTTGCTCCAAAGAGGGCGGCAATTGACCGAGGCGAGTGAAAGCCTGGAGCGCCAGCTCATTGTAGGCTCGCGAACGCCAATACAGCGACTCGGGAGTATTCACTCCTTTCGTGGCGGCGACCAGCTTACTGAATTGTCCTTCCCCGAATTGGCACGCGAAGGATCGGGCACGGCAATCCGGTTGCGGAAGCGTGACTTCTTTCTCCTCTTCAATTTTTGCCCAGTCTGGATGTTCGGTTTGACGATAGATTTCCGCCACGGCTGCGTGCAGTCCCCGCATCGCGGGTGCCTTTTCCAATGCGTGACGGTAGAGAAAGAAAGAGCTTGAGAACTGCTGATTGCGGAGTCGAGCATCTGCCACCAGCGCCAACCAGTACGCAGATTCCGGCGCAATCTCTTGCAATTCGTCGAAAGCGTGAACGGAGAGCGATTCGTAGCTACGCCCCAGTCCATACCAGGCCGCTGGACTTTCCGGATCCAAGCGAGCGAGTTTCTGGTACTGATTGGTGGCCTCTGCGGGGCGGTCGAGGGAAAGCAAAGCACCAGCGAGCAACTCAAGCGCGTCCCGATGATCCGGCTGTAAGTGCAGGACCACCTTGAGGGCTTCGAGAGCGGTGAGTGTCTGCCCGAGCTGCAGACGAGCAGCCCCAAGAAAGAGCCATGCTGGCGCAAGTTTGGGATCAAGTTTTACCACCGCTTCCAGCTGTGGTATCGACGCCCGGTCGTCCCCGGTCATGTGCAGCGCCATGCCGAGATTCAGCATTAGACCGGGGTTGCGGGGTACCGCTTGATTCAATTCGCGGTAGAGGGGAATGGCCTCCGCAAACTTACCCTGAGCCATGAATTCCTTGGCGCGCTGTGATTTCAGGGCTAAGTCGTCTGACGGATTGGAGCTGCTTGATTGCGTCAGGATCGAAACTAGGCAAAACAGGAGTGCGCCCGCAGCTTTCATTCGTGTCCCCAAGTTTCCGACTAAGCTCAATTATAGGCAGATGTTTTCTCGGGCGGCAGTACGCAAACCAATTGCAGAAGGAGGTAAAGACAAGGGCGCAGGCTGTCAAGCCTGCGCCCTCACAGAACGCGGGACACGCGTCGACGTGTCCCGGTTGGAGCTTATCATCAGAAGGCCAATCGCAAACCGAAGCGGAACTGCCGCTCGTCGTTCTTGGCGGCGGTGATGGTCAGGAAGTTTCCGCTGCTTCGCGAGCCAGTCGGATTATTGAAGTGAGGTGTATTGAACAGATTGGCCGCATCCGTGCGGAACTGCAAGTTAAGCCGCTCGGTGAGATTGAAGGTACGGAACAGGCTGAAGTCCATGTTCACCGAACCTGGTCCATATAGCGTATTGCGGCCGACGTTGCCATAGACGGCGGAGGCCGACACGGCAACAAATCCCGTGGGGTCATAAAATGGATGACCTGTACCGATTCCACCGAGTTTCTTGACGGGTCCGACTTGGTCGGGAGTCTGCCGCTGACCGACAGCGTTCAATGAAGCGCTGGAGGCCGTCAGGGAAAAAGGTTGGCCGTGGATCGCACTAAAGATCCCACTAACCTGCCAGTTGCTCAGTACCTTGGTAGTCATGCCGCCACTACTGGCCCACTGCTTGCCCTTGCCAACGGGCAGTTCGTAGATGTATGCCATCTGGAAGATATGCGGGGTATCGTAGGTTGCCCGAGCGCGGTTGCGCCTCAGGATGCTCGGGTCGTTCCAGGCAAGGGAAGCCCATCCGTCGTCGTCGGTCAAGTTGATAGCCTTCGAGTACGTGTAAGCTCCCTTCACCATTAGTCCGTGAGAGAACTGTCGATTAATGGAGAGCTGCAGGGCATGATAATTTGCGCTCAAATAGCCCTGCCAGAGGTCGGTTTCGGCGGTGCGTCCGAACTTTAGTGTGGTGCAGGTATGGGTTGTAAAGTTCGGTACCGCGCAGTTTAAGGGTTGGCCCAGCTGCCCGGTGCCGGGAAGGGAAGCGTTCACGTTGAGATCAGCAAACTGGTGAACCGTCTGTGTGCCGACGTATCCGGCGGAAACAAGAAAGTTGGCCGGTAGCTTGCGCTCGACCACGAGGTTCCAAGATTCGATGTAACCGCGTTTCAGCAAGCCGGAACCTGTGCTGCGTTCCAGAGCGGCGGCGGGAAGGGTGATGGTCCCGCTGCTGATATCCGGGCAGCAAATCGACGGGATACCTGTCGAAAGGGACCCGTAAGGACTAAAGCCGTTTGCGCCGGCGAAATTCGACCCCACCGTGAGTGGGTAGAAGCCACGCAGAGGTCTGGCCAGCGGTAACGGATCAACCGTAATGCCAAAGCCGGTCCGCACCACAGTGTCGCCATTGACCTGATAGGCCAGCCCAATTCTCGGTGCAAAGAGCTTCTTGCTAGTAGTCACTCCGAGGTTTCCGGGATTGCTTCCGATGCCGCCTAGCAGCACCTGGTTGGTCGTGAAATCATAGCGGTCAAAGGTGAAGGCGCCGTTGCGGGTCATCAGCGGGTAATACTCGTAACGGAGGCCCAAGTTGAGCGTTAGTTTGTTGGTGACGCGATAGCGGTCGCCGATGAACCACCCGAATTGCCACTCGCGGGCCGTAGCCTTGATGAATTGCTCGCTCCTTCCGGCGCCAATGTTGCCTCCGGCGCCGCTATTCAGCTCACCGAAGAGACCGAGCTCAAACTGCGCGAGCGCGTTGAACTGGTTGGGAGCAGGGCCTCCGTTCAGAGCGGTGGCGCCGCCGCCGAAGTCAAATTCTCCCCGCGGGCCAGCGCCCAATTCAGGCTGCCAATGGTTCAGGTGATGGTGGATGATGTCCGTCCCCGCGCTGATTTGGTGCTTGCCATGGGACCATCTGACGTTGTGCGAGCTAGTGAAGCTCCAGTCGTTTCTGAAGGCGGGATTCCATCCCTCGGGGTTGCCAAGGTCGGCATACCCCGAAACGGCGAAGAAGGGGAATCCACTGCTGCGCAGGTCCGAGCCATTATTAGTACCAGGAATGCCCAAAACGTCCGATCCGATGTTCGTTCCGAAATCTGGAGTCTGTCCGTACTCGCTCATCCTGGTAAAGCCGACATTCCCATCGACGACAAGGTTCGGCGATAGGGTCAGTGTGTGGCCCACGGTGATGAGCTGTACAAACGAATGGAAGTTACCGAGTCCACCGTCACACGCGCAGTCTCCAATGGCGTCACCCAGACTTGGTTCACCGTGAAACACTGACTTCATGGCACTGTACTTGGCAAAAATTCTGTGGCTGGAGGTACGGTTCCACTCGACTTTACCGTCGAAGTTATGGCGAGTCAGACGCTGCGTTGCCGACGAAAAATAGTTGGCGGTATCACCGGGGAGATTTGGCAGCGGAACTAGGGCCAATATCTTCGCCGCGATAGGGCTAATTGGAATGGCGGCTTGGTTTGGAAAGGGTGTCCGTCCCGTTCCGTCCGCGTTTCCGGTGGAAGGATCGTAGATAATCGTTCCGGTGCCACTAAAGTCTCCGGCGCGAAGGGCGGCCGTCGGCACGGATTGAATACCAGGCTGAGGCCCAGTAGATACTTGGCGATTATCGCGTTCAAAGGTTCCGTCGTAGCTTCCAAAGAAGAACAGCTTGTCCTTCTTAATGGGACCGCCGAAGGTGCCGCCGAGATCATTGAGGATGCTTTTGCCCTTTCTCGGACTGTTGGCAGCGGTCTCAAAGAATTGCCTTGCCCGGAGGGCCTGATCCTCATGGTATTCAAACAACACACCGTGGAACTGATTCGTTCCTGACTTAGTGATCACCGTGATGGCCGCGCCGCCGGTCATCCCTTGTTCGGGATCGAAATTATTTGTGGAAACGTTCACTTCCTGGATGGTTTCCGCAGGGGGGACATAAACAGTGTGGTGCGGCAGCCATACAAAGACGTCTGTAGCGCCATCGACGCGGGTGTTGTTGTTGTTGCGGTTGGTACCATTGATGTTCGTGCTGAGGGCCCGTTCCGGAGTGTCGGCGATGGCATTCTGAAACACTCCGGGTGTTGCACCGGGCACGAGATTGATCAGCGTCTGGTAATTGCGGTACTGATTGAGTGGCATGTCCAGGATGGCTTTTTCGGTGAGCTCTGTGTGCAGGTCGGTCTTTTCGGTCTGCAGCGTCACGGCAGAAGCCTCGACGGTGACCTGTTCGGACACTGCGCCCACTTGCAACTTGGCGTCGCCGTTGGTGACGGTGTTGGCCGCTACCGCCAGATTTGTTTGCGTGAGGGGCCTAAAGCCGCTGGCTGTGACCTTGAGGTCGTACGCGCCAGGCGGTACGTCTGTAATTGTGTAATGACCGGTGTCGTCCGTGTCCGCTTCACGCACAACGCCCGTCGCACGGTTCGCGACAACTGCGTGTGCCTTGGCAACGCCCGCGCCGCTCTGATCCGTCACCGTGCCCGTCACTGACCCGTATAAAACTTGAGCGTCAGCGCGGCGAATATTTCCGAACGCCAAGAAGCTGAGAGCAAACAAACAAGCCAGGCAAATACGCAGTTTACTTGTAAACATCGCCTTCACCCCATTTCTTCGACCCTCACGTTTTTCCTCGTCAGTGACAGCCTGACCCTAGACGTTGGACAGTTCTTCAGCTCAATTCACTGCACACGGCAAGAAGAGATATCGCCTGAACCCTTTTGGAAACAGCTCGTGATTGATCTGCAACTGTTCGCACAGGTGAGCTTGCCCAGGCGATGGTGCCGGGCAGAATCCCACTCGTTAGGATCACATTCGACGCAAAGAAGCTCCCTACTCCCCGACTTTGTTGCGGAAATTATCAATTCCTTAAAGACTTTGTCAAGCTCTTTTGTTTCTTTGAACTAAGCGCGAGTTGGGGATGCACCGATCGTGGATTTCGGTGTGCAATGTCTCCTGTGAATCTTAGCCCTGGCCTTGGCTGCTGCGGCCCGTCCCTTGGCGGATCGTGACAATTCGGTCCGTTTCAACTCGATTCCATTCTTCACGCCGGCCGTCCGGCCAGTACACCATCAGTCTTTCTATCTTTGCATTCTCTCCCAGTCCAAAATGAACCCGGACGTCATTCGCGCTTAGGTAGCTTCCGTCCGTGTGGGCGCGCCGCAAGAGTTTTCGCCCGGGCAGGCGAACTTCGACCTTGGCGCCGATGGCCAAGCGGTTTCCACTGGCCGCTTCCAATCGAACCACTAGCCAGTGATTATGGTTCAAGGAGCGAGCTTGGTTCAGCAACAGGCGCGCCGGGCCATTGTTGTTGGCAACGACGATGTCAATTGCGCCGTCGTTGTTAATGTCGCCGAAGGCCGCACCGCGGCTCACTTCGGAAAGGCCAAAAGCTGGCCCTGCGACTGCAGTCATCTCTCGAAATTTCTTTCCGTCGCCTGCGTTACGAAATAACTGATTATTCTGGTTAAACGGATACGGGCTTCCCCGCATCGACTCAATGCGATTCACCGCGCCGTTGGCGATGAAGAGATCCAGGTGTCCGTCGTTATCGTAGTCAAACCATTCGGTTCCAAACCCTGTGTAAGGAAAGGTGGACGGAAGCAGGCCAAATTCTGCCGACGCGTCGTAAAAGTTCCCATGACCATCATTGACGTAGAGGTTCGAGCCCTCATGGGTCAAATTGGTTTTGAAGATGTCTTCGTCCCCATCATTGTCGAAATCACCAGCAGCGACGCCCATACCCGCTTGTGGAGCCCCCTCACCGTTGTAAGCCGTTCCTGACGGCAAGCCCCGCTCTTTGAACGTGCCGTTTCGCTGGTTGATCCACAAATGAGCCGGCGCGCCGTCATTGGCGACGTAAATATCGGGCCAGCCATCACCGTCGAAATCGGCACAGACGACTCCGAGGCCGGGTCCGATGGCTGCTCCAATTCCTGCTTCTTCAGTGACGTCTTCGAATGTACCGTCGCCGCGATTATGGAAGAGGCGCGCCGGTACGGGCTGGTACATTTTCGGCGTGCAATAGTCCCGCTCACCAGTCGAGGCATAACACTGCTTGTTTCCTTTTACTGTGAAGTCCAGATAGTTCGCCACAAAAAGGTCAAGGTGCCCGTCGTGGTCATAATCGACCCACGAGGCGCTTGTGCTCCAACGCGGGTCGTCCACCCCGGCCTGGACCGTAACATCGGTGAAGGTACCGTCACCGTTGTTGTGATAGAGAACGTTTTGTCCAAAGTTTGTGACGTAGAGGTCTTGGAAGCCGTCGTTATTGTAGTCACCGACAGCGACTCCCATTCCGTAACCCACGTGCCCAATTCCAGCTCTTTCCGTGACGTCGACGAATGTGAGCTTTCCCGTCTCACTGAGCAAATTTCGGAAGAGCCGGTTCCCAGGCTTCCACCCGGGCGGAGGAGGAAACCTCGCGCTCCGCGCATCCTGAGTAGGGTCGAGCATCGTCCCCTGTATGAGATAAACATCTAAATCGCCGTCATTGTCGTAATCGAATAACGCGACTCCAGCACCCATGATTTCAGGCATATAGTATTGACCCGAGGTGCCAGCGAAATGATGGAAGGTCAGCCCGACCTCCTCGGCCGCTTCACGAAAGAATGGAATGGGCGAGGGTTTCCCAAATGCAGATGCTCTCGGGATTCCTATACGTCGGGCAAAAGCTGCGGAAAGCAGCTGCAGAAAGTGACGCCGCCCCAAAATGCCGCTGAGGTCTTCTTTTGATGAGTGTCTGGCAGGGTTGCGCTTCTTCCTGTTCACTTTGGGACTTTCGTTGGTTCGAGAGCGCGAAGATCGCGCTCAATGCTGGCAACCAATCCAGACTGACCAAGCGTTACAGCACCTTCGCGCGCCTGCCGGATATAACGTAAAGCGCTGTCTCGATCACCCGAGCGCGCGAACGCCGCGCCGAGCGCGTATCTATATCGGGGGGTGTTTTCATCCTCCGGTTCGATCGTTTTTTTCAGTTCCCGAATTCCTTCCTCGAACTTCTCCTGGTTCACCAAGACGCGCCCAAGATTGAAGTGTGTTTGCCGATTGTTGGGTTTGTTTTCGATGGCTCTTCGGTACTCAGCCTCGGCCTCCAACAACGTGCCTTGTCGCTCTAGGAGGAACCCAAGGTTGTTGTGGGCGCCGGGGTGAAAGGGATTGATCTCGATGGTTTTTCTGAATGCGCTCTCGGCCTGTTGATATCTTTCAGCGCCCAGGAGAAGCACTCCGTAATTGTAGTAGTTTTCCGAGGAGCCTGGATCGAGACGGGCCGCAGCTCGATAGTGCTCTTCGGCCTTCTCGAATTGACCCAGCCGCCCGTAAAGCTCGACCAAATTCACGTGCGCCTGAACTAATTGCGGATCGATTTCAAGGGCCTTTTGGTGTGCTGTGGCGGATGCCTCAAGCCTTCCTTGTCGCTCCAGCTGGATGCCCATCTGCACCTGTTGCGTTGCGCTTTGGTTGAGTGACCGAACTTCCTCCAGCAGCGGGTCACTGGACGGGGGAACACCGTCCTTATTCCTCTCGTAGAGGCGAAGATGTTCTTCGGCTTGGCTAACCTGGCCGAGCGAGCGATGCACTAAAGCGAGCGCATAGTGGGCAGGTCCGAAGTTCGGAAAAAGCGCGCACGCCTTGCTGAAAGCTTCGGCTGCGCCCGTCAAGTCGTGGCGGGCAGCACGCACGCGGCCCAGTCCGTAGTAGGCGTCAGCATTATCGGGGCTCTGCTCCACGATCTCAGCATAGAGCTTTCCGCTCGCCTCCCAGGCGGCGGATGCATGCAGGCAGTTCGCTAGTCGTAGCTTTGTGGGGAGATAGCCGGCATTGATTTGCAATGCCCGACGAAGAGTAGAAGCGGCCGCGTCGCACCGTCCCTGGTCCGCTTCGACGACTCCCAGATAATAGGCCCACTGAAAAACGTTGGGTTCGAGTTGTCCGGCACGCCGGTAACAAACGGCTGCTTCTTGCAACAACCCGTAAGTGTGGAGAACCATGCCCAGCCGGCCGCTTGCGGCAGCGTCCCCCGGGTGGCTGCGAGCGTACGAGTAAACCTCCGCAATCTGCTCTCGGATGCCGGGAGAGAAATTGTCAAGGGTGAGGTGAGGCAACTCTGGGACCTCAGGATCCCGCTGGGCACCCAAACTGGAGAAAGCGAATGCAAACGCCTGAAAGAAAATCAAGTACAACACCTTCCGTGTCACTTGTTCTCCATATGGACCGGCGACAAACCTTGTCCAGCGGAAGCAGGCGAGTAGGGCAGGCTCAAGGGCGTGTCACCGGTCGGGGAAAAATGGGAAAAGCTTGCGAATCTCTTCCTCGCTGGGCTGACGTCCGTATTCCGTGATTTCGAACGCCTCTGCGTGCAGAATGCGGGCAGCTTGTGCCCCGTAGCGCTTATCCAATGATTCCCGCCACTCCGGTTGCAGTTTTCTCGCCGCCAGCGGCCCCGCCGCCAGCCATTTCTTCCGCTCCACAGGATCCTTTGGCACCTGCTCGAACTGTCCGGCAGTCCACGGCAGCCACTCGTAGAACTGCGACACATGCGCGTCCAGCATATTGATCTTCTTCTCGAACACGTCGTCAACGGACACCACAATATCCGCACGAAAGGCCTGCGGCCGCGTGAACCTGTCGCTGTAGTAGAGGAAAACCGGATTTCGCGCGAGCGGCGGCGTGTCCGTAACCAAATCTGGCACGATCACCATGTATGACGCGTCCTGCACCAAGACCCCGGTGTAGCGATGATCTGGATGATAGTCATTCGGGCGGGGTGCAACGACAATGTCAGCTTTCCACTGGCGGATCTCGCGGATAACCTGCTCGCGGACTTCCAGGGTAGGCAAGAGCTTGCCGTCGTGGTTATCGAGGACTTCGTATTCGATGCCGATGCGTCGTCCCGCTTCCTGCGCTTCGGCACGCCGGCGCTTGGCGAGTTCCTCTCCGTGCTGCGACTGATGACCAGCGTCGCCGTTGGTTAGCGATACAAACTTTACCTTATGGCCGAGCGCCGCATACTTGGCGGCGATGCCTCCGGCGCCCAGGTCGCAGTCGTCGGGATGCGCACCGAAAGCAATGACGCGCACAGGCTGATGCTGTGCCGCCCCAGGCCCAGGAAACGTTAGGAACGACAATGTAGCCACAACGCACGCGAGCCACGGTCCGCAACGGACATAGTTTGCCGAAAACACTTGTTCAAACGAATTCAGCACGCTTATCTCCATGGGGAGGAATTATATATCGGGGAGCCCCAGCAACTTGGCCAGTGTTCCGCCCATGATCATTTTGCGCGTGTGCACCGGAAGAGCGCAGGCATCGAACAGGGCGCGGTATTGATTCACGACCGACTCTATTTCTCGCAGATCAGTGTCCGATCCAAAGACAATCTTGATAAACGCGCTCAGGTCGCCGTCCGGTGTCTTTACCTTCCACTCTGGGCTATGCCATTCCGTGCCCGACCACCAGAAGAATTTTTGGAAATCCGCGAGACGCCCCTGCATTTTCGTGAGCGTGGAGCCACTTAGGTCAAAAAACACGTTTGGATTCCACCGCGCGATTTCCGCTGCCCATTCGTACTCTGGATTGCCGCAGTGCGCGCCCAGCACCGAGATTCTTGGAAAACGACGGGCAATTTCTTCCAGGTAAATCGGCCGCATGCGGCCAGAAGCCACGTCTTCCGGCTCATCAAATTTTCTCCGCAGCACGATGCCTGTGTGGAAAAGAACGATCCAGCCGTACCGGTTCGCCACTTCGTACACTGGAAGATACGATGGATCGTTGTACGGCTTCTTCACGAACTCCAACTCACCGAGGCCCCGGTAGCCCATCCCGTGCAGTTCCTCTATCTGCTTGACCACGTCCGGAGCGTCCAAATCCACGGAGCCGAACGGAACTATTTGTGAAGGATGTTGCTTCGCTGCTTCGGCTACGACTTTTCTGTCAGGAAAAGGAGTTAGCAAACACGCAGTGAGATTCAGCCGCTCCGATAGCTTCAGGAGGTCGCTGATGAAATCGGGATTCTTCTCGTCAAAATGCACATGCATGTCGACGATGCGGTCTGCCGTTCCGGGCGAAGCCGCCGCCCCACCGCCCAATGAAACCGCGTTGTGCGCCATGCCCCGAAGCAAGCTCCACCAGCCCGGAATGGCGGTCACTGCTCCCGCATTACCTAGAAACTTCCGGCGCGATAGTAGATTGCTCACTGGTTCCCTCCATTTCCGAGGCACGGTGCGTTTGCCATCGTCGACAAGTGCGCGCTATCGGTTCTCTGCACATTTTATGATATGCAGTACGATCAGTACGGCCACGAGGAGTTACGGCTCCAGTCAGGAGATCTTGATGTCTCTGTTTCGTCGCCTTTGCCTATTCTGCTGTCTTCCACTCCTCACCCTTATGTTTGCCTACGGCCGCGCCTTTGGCCAAAGTGATCCTGATGAAATCGGCCAAGTCCTTGGCGAAGAGATTCTAGCACCCGGTGTCGCTCTGCATCAGATCAAGTCCTACATCCTCAGCCGCGCCGCTCCGCCACCCGCGGCTAGGAATGCTCAGCAATGGACGGAGGAGGCGAAGCGTCTCCGCCAACACTTGCTCCATGACGTGGTGTTTCACGGCTGGCCCGATGAATGGGTCAACTCCCAGCCCAAGTTTGAAGACATGGGCGTGATCGAGACAGGTCAGGGTTACCGTTTGCGCAAGCTTCGCTATGAAATCGTCCCCGGCTTTCAATCCGTTGCGATTCTTTACGAGCCAGAAAAGCCACTGGGGAAACTCCCGGCGATCCTGAACGTTAACGGCCACGTCGGCCCACTGGGAAAGGCCATTGAGTACAAGCAAAAGCGATGCATCAATTTCGCGAAGCACGGAATTCTGGCCCTCAACTTGGAATGGTTTTTCTTCGGGGAACTTCGCCAAGAGGGAAACCAACATTGGTACGGGGCGCATCTCGACCTGGTGGGCGCGAACGCGCTGGGAATCTTTCTGCTTGAAATGCGTCGTGGGCTGGATTATCTCTACAACCATCCCAGCGTGGATCCGAACCGCGTGGGTGTGACGGGCCTCTCGGGCGGAGGATGGCAAACAATTCTTCTCGGTTCGCTGGACGAGCGTGTGAAAGTAGCTGTTCCGGTTGCAGGTTATTCTTCGATGGCCACAAAAGTTGAAGCGCGGAAATACGGAGACCTGGGGGATATTGAACAAAACGGCACCGATCTTCTTGCCGGTCTCGATTATACCCACCTTACGGCGATGATGGCCCCGCGGCCCACTCTGCTGATCTATGATGCCGAAGACGATTGCTGTTTTCGCGCTCCGCTGGTAAAGCCGCTCGTCTACGACAGCGTGAAACCCTTCTTCAAGCTTTATGGCAGAGAGGATGTTTTTCAATGGTACGAAAACCGCGACCCGGGCACGCACAACTATCAGCTCAACAATCGGGAGCACGCCTATCGGTTTTTCAGCGGGCAGTTCGGCTTGCCTCCTATCGAAAAAGAGGTTCCAGTGGGCCAGGAGATCAAGAGGTACGATGAGCTCGTCGTCGGACTCCCAAAAGACAATCTCACTATTTTGGGACTGGCGCGGAAACTCGGCAAGGAAATTACACGCAGGCCGGTTCCGCTCGATTCCACCTCCAAATCCGGTTGGGCAAATGAGGAAAGAGAGAAATTGCGTTCCGTGGTCCGCTACAAACCCGTGCAACTTACGCGCGTGTGGACCGTGGCCAACACGAAACACCGGGGGGTCGAGACTTTATCCTATATGTTTGAAATGGACAACGGACTATGCGTCAGTGGGTCCTGGCTCAAGGGAATCGTTACACCGGAGAAGACGCCAGTCACTATCGTGCTCGATGATCAGGGTCGGAAGGCCGCGGCCTCATACGTTACGGACCGCGTGAACCGGGACGAGCAGGTTTTGGCTCTCGACCTAACCTTTTTCGGGGACGCCTGGAAAGAAAACGAACCGTTCTCCTACGCCCAGATCCTGGACGGCGAAGGCGATCGACCGCTTGGATTGCAAGCCGCCCAACTCCTCGCAATTGCTAATTGGATTCGCGCGCGCGCGGGTGCGCAGAAAGTACGCTTGGAATCGAGAGGCATCCGCACGCAAACAATCGGGCTGGTGGCCGCGGCTCTTCAACCGGATCTGTTGTCAGAAGTGATCGTGCACGAAGGCATGTCCAGCTTTGACTTCCTGTTGCAGAAGCCGGTGACGTTTGACGAGGCGCCAGAGCTATTCTGCCTGGACTTGTACAAGGATTTTGATCTCCCTCGCTTGGCGACAATCGCCGCTCCCGCGCAAGTGAAGTTGCAGAGCTTAGTAAAGAACGCCCCACAAAAGGCGCCGTCGCAGGAGTAGCCAAGGCGCTCGTCACCGCGATGCACGCGAGTTGCTTCTGCACCAAGCATCCGACTAGCCTGTGAGTCGTCCAACAACTGCAAGAAGCATTTCCATAGATTCGTCCGCAGGGGACTGTCGCCTTTAGGTGACAGGGGAATGCGGCCTTCTTTTGCATATGCG
>Ga0137413_10000335_pt1 | contig 14859 bp, 6 predicted proteins | sample CZODoug2_1_16fun_FD_108280 | JGI IMG/M metagenome (GOLD analysis project Ga0137413, IMG submission 108280) | Vadose zone soil fungal communities from Angelo Coast Range Reserve, California, USA - CZODoug2_1_16fungal (Illumina Assembly) | ecosystem: Environmental > Terrestrial > Soil > Vadose... | reverse complement strand
CTGGGCGCCCCGGGGCTGCACTCCCCTCCACCGTCATCGCCAGGGGCGCCGGGACAAAATCTCTGTCATCTCCGGAATTTCGCTGAGCCCCAAGCGATACCATCTGGGCCTCTACTATCTGCTCTTTTATGACAACATCGCACAGGAAGAGGTCTGTGTGTTTCTGCGTGAGTTACTGCGGCAGCTACGCGGCCCCGTCATCGTTCTCCTGGATAACTCCTCCACCCATCAGGGGGAACCACTCCAGAAGCTCCTCGGTCAACACCCGCGTCTCAGGATCGAGCATTTTCCCTCCTACGCCCCGGAACTCAACCCCGATGAAGGAGTTTGGTCTCTAGCCAAACGGGAACTCGCCAATAGCTGCCCCAAGGATGTCGATGAGTTGATGGAAGACATCATCCGTTCGATTAATGGTATCCGAAGTTCGCCAGCGAAACTGCGGGGCTACATCCTGCAATCAGGGCTACCCTTTTTTTTGCGCTAGTCATTGCATTATTTAATGTGAGATCAATAATGAAGGCGATTTCCTGGTGACCGAGATCGCGTAGATGTTCGAGGGCCAGATGCGCGGCGCGCGTGTGGTCCAGGATAATGTTGGTCAAGCCTTCGACGCGCCGATGGCCTGCGACGGCGACAGTAGGCAGGGCAAGTTCTTCACTGAGAGATGTGTCGGTGGTGATGAAGCCCTCGACGCCACGCGTCAAAAGCATTTGCGCGTAGGTTTGCAGGAGCTTCGGATCATGCCGATGGATCACGGTGACGAAGAAATAATTGTTCTTGCGCAAAAATTCTTCGATGCCGCTAATCACCATCGAGCCGTAGGCGTCGCCAATTTCTTCGGCGATCACGCCAATGGTGTAGGTACGTTTCAGGCGCAGAGTGCGGGCAAAAAGTTCGGCCGATAGTTGAGCGTTTGCGCCGCTTCGATGATGCGATTCTTTGTATGCTCGGGAATGGAGCGCGCGGCGGGAGAGTTGTTCAGGGCGGCTGAGACCGTCCCCGGGGTAAGCCCGAGATGATGGGCAATAGTCTTGAGGGTGACCTTGGCCTCGCTGCGTGGGACGGTCTTGTGTCTCGGCGGGGACGTCATTACTTATTCGGTTCCCCACAGATCTACGAAAATTGGGATATTGGGAATGGCGTGTCCAATAGGCAGAGGCAACCTGCCAAGTGCACTCGACTTCACAACTCGGCACAACACTACAGTTATCTGGATACAGCGCGTGTCTTAAAACAGTGCCCAAACCGGAGGCTCGCGATCCTCCACTCTTCGTGGCGGAAGAATATCATTATTTTTCTTCAGAATATCCATATTTTTGCTTGACAAGCCTCTGAAATTATTCTAAATACGCCGCTAGTACAAAAGCATTATGTCCCGTAATGCTTTAGAGGTTGGGTCCTTTCACGAACCTGTGGTGGGTAAATGCAGATATGAATCCGTTGCTAGGTGGTGCGCAGCGTGGATTTCATTTTTGCTTACCGTGAAAGCTTCCTCGAGGGGTATACGAATGAAGATCCATCGTTTGAATTCGAATGATGCATTCGGCAAGTTGCGCTCGATTGGCTCGCTGTTGGCCGTAGCGGCGCCGATACTCGGCGCAATCTCTTTTGCGGCCCTGCTTGCTCTGACGCCGACTGCTTCGGCGCAGAAAACCTCGGGCACGATCACCGGCACGGTGACAGATCCTAGCGGCGCCGCCGTTCCGGGCGCGACAGTCAGTGCGGTCAACGAGCGCACAGGAGCTGCTCGCCAGGCAGTGACCAATGAGCAAGGCAGCTTCTCCTTTCCCGAACTCGACCCTAGCGTGTACACCCTGACTGTGAATAAGGGCGGCTTCAAGAAACTGACGGAAAGGAATGTAGAACTGCACGTGGGCGACGTGACCGCCGTCAACTTAAAAATGGAGATGGGCGCGGCCACGGAGACTGTCACCGTGGAAGCCGCCCCCATCGCCGTCAATACGTCGACTGGCGATGTTGGGAACATTATGCTGGGCGAACAGGTGCGCGAACTCCCAATGAACGGCCGGAGCTTCGTGCAGTTGACCACGCTGGTTCCGGGCGCGGCGGTGGGCGAAGGTTTTGACAATAGGAATAAAGGCTTATTCTCCAGCGTGGATATTTCCTTCAGTGGTTCGCCTGCGGTCGGCAACCAGTGGACAGTGGATGGCGCGGGGAACAACGATATCGGCTCGCAGCGCACTATTCTCACCTACCCGTCCATTGATGGCATCGAGGAATTCAAAATTCAGCGCAACAGCTACGGACCCGAATATGGCGGCGCATCTGGCGCGCAAATCAACATCATAACCAAGGGCGGAAGTAACCACTACCATGGCGACGTCTACTACTTCGGCCGGAACGATATGCTCAATGCGAAGAACTTCTTCCTTGGCGAGTGTGCGGGGCAGCCAGGCTGCAACAAGCAGGAGCTGCGTCGCAACGATTACGGCTATACCATCGGCGGTCCGATCAAGAAGGACAAAGTGTATTTCTTCTGGTCTCAAGAATGGAACCGCCAGATATTGGGCCGGGTCCACCACCACACGGTACCCACGGCGACGGAGAAGCTGGGGGATTTTACCGATTTGCGCGGTTGTCCAAGCACAGGGACTGACGCTTTTGGAAACCCCATTCCAGCCGGGATGCCCCTTGATCCTGCAACTGGTGGACGCTTCGGTGCGTCTGCCACCACATCTCCAACTGATATCATCCCATCAAACCGGCTCAGCCCCGCGGGCCAGGCGTATATAGCTCCGTTACCCCTTCCCAACCTGAGTAATCTCTGCGGGGCGGACAATTGGGTAACACAGGTGAGAATCCCCGTGAACTGGCGCGAGGAGGCTATTCGCGGCGACTGGAACATTTCGAAGAAGACGACTCTTATGCTCAAGTACACGCAGGATGCGTGGCTTAATCCGTTGCACGCGGACGAGGCGGCGGGACTCTGGGGTGACAGCGATTACCCAGCTCTTTCCGATACGTGGAACCAGCCAGGCAAAATATCTGCGGCGAAAATTACAACCACCATCAGCAACACCGCGGTCAATGACTTCCAGTTCTCCTGGTCGGCAAACCGCATCACCGTCAGCCGCGCCGGTGACGATCCGACGCTGAATGACAAAATCAACGCGGCGATGCCACGTCTGTTCCCCTTCAGCGACAAGATTCACGGTACCCAGGCGGCCGAACCGGTTTTCTGGGCGGGAACCACGCCATCGGGCTTGCTGGGAATCCTCTCACCTTGGCATAACCGTCAAGACCTGTTTGTTTGGAAAGATGACTTCTCGAAGGTTTCTGGCAAGCACACATTCAAGGCTGGTTTCCTCTACAGCCGCAACGCCAAGGATGAAGAGGTTGGTGACGAAGGTGGCGAACTGTGGGGAGCAGGGGATGCCAATGGACCAGGGGTCGATTATCAGGGGCCGGGTTGGTCGTCGCCAGGCTTCTGCGGCGGAGGCTGGGGAGCTGGCTGCACGATTGGCACGACCAATTATTATGCCGACTACCTCCTGAGAGGCGAAACTTTTGGTTACGACGAAGTTCAACGAGATAACCAAGCCTTGGTGAGGTGGCGTGATTATGAGTTTTACGCTGGTGATGCGTTCAAGGTCAGCCGCCGGGTGACGCTGAATTACGGGGCCCGTTGGTCCCTCATCAGGTCGCCGTATTTGGATGACAACAAGTATGCTGGCTTCTCGCCAGCGGTCTATGCAGCTGAAACTTCGCTTCCGGGTGGCGATTCCTGCCGCGGCATGATCCTGGCGAAGGGCGCTGCCAATCAGTGTGCCTTGATCGGATCCTCGGCCACGCCACCCGTTTTCGAGAACCGCTCGCTGATTCACAACAACAATCACATGATCGCGCCACGGGTTGGTATTGCCTGGGATGTGTTTGGAACGGGGCGATTTGCCATCCGCGCCGGGGTTGGCCAGTTTTACGCCCGTGACCGGCTCCTGGCCATCAGCATGCGCTCCAACAACCCGCCGTATGGCTTAGGTACTGGGGCAGAAAGAACGCTGGACGGCCCCGCAGGCGGATTTACTCAGGACGTAACTATTATTAATCCGAAGCTGGCTAACGGAAATCCTAATCCGTTGCATGCGGGGAACGCATCAATATGCTCTACACAGGGGTGCGCGTTTGACGTCGTTCTGGGTGGCATACCCCACCAGGGGCTGGACCCCAGCTCGAAAGCGGCCAACAGTTGGCAGTGGAACCTCACGACTGAAACCGCCTTGTGGAGGAACAGCAAGTTGGAATTGGGCTGGGTGGCCAACCGTGGAATTCACTTGCAGAATGCTTTTGACGCCAACCAGATCCCCCTCGCCGATCGCCTGGTGGCGGCACAACAGGCGGTGACGGGACATAGCACGGCCTCCTTACATCCTTATCCATTCACCCCAGGAGGGTCGACCCAAATCACGATGTGGAGCCATACGGGCGATTCCATTTATCATTCGCTGCAATCGATGTTCACCACCAAGTTCCAAAACAACTCGATGCTCCAAGTGGCTTACACTTTCTCCAAAAACTTGGGAGACACGACGCTTGGGTATGTAGGCAGTGGAACGGTCTTTGCAGACAACACAAATCACAGGGCCAATCGTGGACCTGTGGACTTCGACCGCAGACACGTACTCAGCGCCACGCTGATCTATAACTTGCCCGCGTTGACGAAGGCGAATGCCCTTGTGCGGCAGGTCGCGGGTGGTTGGGAATCCAATACCATCGTGAACTATGCCAGCGGAAATGCGCTGACGATCCAAGGCAACAGCGGCGTTGGAGATCCTACGGGCACTGGCACGAGCGGGTCATTTACCGGCAGGCCGATGCGCGACTATAGCCAGCCTTGTCATCTCAGCAATTCGCCGCGCGACCAATGGCTGAATCCCAAGGCATTTACTTGGAACGGATACCAACTGGGCACTTTTGGCAACGGCGGACCTGGCCAGTGCCCTGGGCCTCCGATCGACAACGTGGACTTCGCCATCGACAAGAATTGGCGGATGACAGAAAGAACAAAACTGCAATTCCGTTTGGAGATGTTTAACGTCTTCAATCACCCGCAGTTTCGTTTCGCTGGCCAGAACCTGTCATTCAACGTGTCCGGCTCAACCTCCACCATTCTCGGCGCGGATGGAGGGACTTATGTGGTGGATGCCTCGGGTGCACCCTGCAAGGCCACTCCGAGCACGTGTGTCGCTATTAAGGGCGGAGCACTTGCCTCGGGGAACACCTTCGGACAACCTCAAAACACGACCCAAAACGGCAACCGGGAGATTCAGTACGCACTGAAATTCATCTTCTAGGTTCCGTCTGAAGCAAGACTCTTTCACCGGGCCTGACAAAAGTCAGGCCCGGTTTTTTTTCGTGCCAATGAGTTCGTTGCAGGATTGTGGAATCCGTCCAGTTCCCGCCGGGTTGCGCTACTATTGTCATCTGGCGCAGATCTTTTTATGCGTATCGTGGTCTATCGTGGAGTAGAGAAAGCGAAATGGGATCGCATTGTTTGGAAACGGGATACAGGAGCCAATGCAGGATTCGGTCTCTGACTGGCAGCGCTCACTCTTGGTACTTGATCCTTGCAGAGGTTCTGTTCTCCCTCATTATGTCTCCGCAGCCTCTCTGGGCGCAGTCTTCGCCGCGTAGTGCCATTTCCCGGCTCCTCGAGCAGAATCGCGTTGACGATGCGGAAAAGCAGCTCTGGAACATCTTATCGCAGCAACCCGACCAGGTGTGGGCTCTTGACCTCATGGCGGAAATTCGCGCGCGCCAGAAGCGCACGCCAGAGGCCGAAGCGCTGTTTCGCAGAGTTTTGACCCTGAACCCCAAGGATGTCGAGGCCTACCGCGGTCTAGGTAAGCTGTATAGTTCGCAGGGGAACAGCCCCCAGGCCATTGAGTCCTACTCGCACGTGGTCGCGATTGCGCCGGCCGACGTGGCGGCCAACGTGGAGCTAGCCCTCCTCTATCAGTCGGCGGGCCAGTACAAGGAATCGATAGCCTCAGCGCAGCGAGTCCCGGCAGCCTCGCGCTTGCCCGGAATCCTGCCCGTCCTGGCAGCCGATTACTTTGCGACCGGCGAAGCCGACAAAGTCCCGCCATTGATACCGAGTGTACTGCGCCACGCGAACGCGGAGCCTGAGGTCCTACGGGACTTTGTCACAGTGCTACTCCGCAACGGGTATGTTGATGATGCGGCGCATCTGATCGACAGGGTGAAGCCGGTAAAGTCCACGGCCGACTATCTGCAGACACTTGCTCTGGTCCGCACGGCTCAGGGGAAGCCCCAAGCCGCTATGGTATTACTGTCGCAAGCGCTGAAGTTGCGGCCAAAATCTTTCGATCTGCTCTACGAATCGGCCGGCCTGGCGGCGCAGCAAAACCGTTGGGATGAAATGACCGTATTCCTGGGCCGGGCAGACGAAGTGCAACCAAATCGTCCCGAGGTGCTGCAGAAGCTGAGCTTAGCCTTGCTAAGGACCGGGCATCGCGCCCAGGCTGTGGCAGCGGCGCGAAGGCTGAATGCTGTTCAACCGGACAATCCAGATAGCGAGTATGTTGTGGGCTTTGCGTTGATCGAAGCTGATTCGCCGGAGGAGGCTGAGCCCATCGTTCGCAAGCTGGCGGCGGCCCGTCCCGACGATGCCAACAGCCAATTGCTGCTGGGGATCGCGGAATTCAAGACCGGCGACGCGCAAGGGGCCAAGCGCGACTTGCAGCGCTGCCTGACGATTGACCCCCATCTCGCCGACGCGCATTACTATCTGGGTTTGATGGCCCGGAGAGAAGGGAACATCGACGCAGCCCGAGGAGAACTGGAAGAAGTTGTGCGAACAAACCCGGAGCATGCTTCGGCGGAGGCGGAATTAGGGACCTTGTACCTGCAAACCGGAAATCTGGAGCAGGCCAGGACCGTGCTGGAGCAAGCTGTAAAACTTGCTCCGGCCGTTTCTCAGTACCATTATCATTTGGGGTTGGCCTATGCGCGGCTGGGACTGCAGGAACCCGCACGCAGGGAGATGGATACATATAACCGGCAACGGCAGGCGGAAGACAAAGAGCATAAACGAAAAGACGCAGCTTCTCCGGCTGCGGCGCCGCAGCCGTAAATGCGGCGGATGGTTTCGCCCAAAGAATTTCGAAAGGAAAAGATGTTTCGAACGCGGACTCTCGTGAAGGTCGGCTTGTGGGTGTGGTGCAGCGTTCTTCCAACTGCCGAAGTAGAGGCTCAGGAAAATGCCAAGCCTGCGAGCGAGGCAAATTCTCCAGAGCAGGCTTTTCAAGCGGCTCAGACGTTCCAGGTCGCGGGGGATTACGAAAGAGCAGCCACGGCGTATCGCGAAGCCATCTCCGGAGCTTTGCAGCAGCTGGGGAATCTGCGCGTTTCGAACAACGAGTACGCCGAAGGAATCGATCTGCTTTCCCGGGCCGTGCAGGCTGCACCTGCCCGCGTGACGGCGCGCGTTGACCTGGCTATCGCGCACTTTGTGGTCCGCTATTTCGACAAGGCAAAGACGGAAATTGAGGCTGCGCTTGAACAAGATCCAAAAGATCTGCGCGCTCTAAACCTCGCGGGCAAGATCGATTTCATGAAAGGTGATTTCGCGGCCGCTGCCAATCGCTTGGAATCGGCGCTGCGGATGCAACCGGATTTCGATACCGGCTATCTGCTGGCTTTGGCTGACTTGGAGCTAAAGAACCCAGTTCCCGCAGGCGTGATTTTCGACGAGATGCAGGCGTCCTCCGTGCCCAGCGCCAGTCTGCACGTCCTGATTGGTCTTGCCTACCGGGAAACCGGATATCTGGATCAAGCGGCCAATCATTTTGCGAAAGCGCTTGAACTGGAACCGCAGAAAGCACGCTTGCGTTCGTCCCTCGGGCTTACTTATTACCTACAAGGCCCACAGAATTATGCGAAAGCGCGCGAACAGTTTCTCGCCGAACTTTCGAAAACGCCAGATGACTATGACAGCGAGTATTACCTGGGGATGATTGCGGAAAAGGAACAGAAGCCCAGCGAGTCCGAAAAGTGGTTCGAACTGGTCACCGCCGCACGCGCTGATGATCCCGACCCCTTTTTTCGATTGGGCCAGGCCAGTTTCGATGCTGGACACTTGGAGAAAGCCGTGGCTGTGTTGCAAAAGTCGCTGGCACTTGCGTCGCAGGCGAATTACGGGGAAGTGGCGGAAGTTCATGAGCTGATGAGTAAGGCGCTTGAAAAACTGAACCGGCACGCAGAGGCGGAGTCCGAATTGGCTCAAGCTAAACAGATTCGGAGCCAATTGGCAGGACGCGGTTCGCGGCAGGCGCCGGATGCTTCTGCTGGATCTGGCGAAACTGCCGCGATGAGCGGCTCCGGCCAGCAAGAGCTGCGCTCAATGTTGATGCGCACGCCGCATGGAGCTGAGCTCCCCAACAGCCGCGAAGCCGAGTACGTGAAGCGCGTTTCCGCGATGTTAGGAGAGGCCTACCACAATCTTGGCGTGATTGATGCGCGTGCCGCTCGCTACTCCAACGCGGAGGAGGAATTCGCGGAAGCGGCGCGGTGGAATCCCAAGATTGAAAGCCTGGATCGCAACTGGGGACTGGCCGCTTTCCGCGCGGAACGCTACGAACACGCGATTGGCCCGCTCGAGCGCCTGCTTCGCCAAACGCCAAAGGATGCCAACCTTCGCCAGATGCTCGGTCTTTCCTACTACATGACGGACCAGTTCGCGAAGAGTGCGGAGACCTTCCGCCCGATTCTGGACGCGTTGCCCGAGAACGCCGGACTACTCTACGCTGCGGGCGTGGCATTGGTGCGGAGTGGCGATGCAGCCACCGGCGGACGCCTTTTTTCGCGAATGTTGGAGCACGGCGCGAACTCTCCCGAGGTTCATCTCATGGTAGGGCAGGCGCACTACGGGCAGTCGCAATACCCCGAGGCGCTTGTTGAGTTCCAGCGTGCTCTTGAGCTGAATCAGAGCCTGGCTGAAGCGCATTACTTCATCGGCATGGTCTGTTTCAAGCAAGGCAATCTCGATCAAGCTGTGCAGGAATTGAGCGCGGAGCTTTCCGTAAATTCAGGGTCTGTCCCGGCCATGTATCAGCTTGCCTATGTGCGGCTGGAGCAGCACCAAACGGAGGAGGCCATTCGGCTGCTCAACACCGTACTCGCCGAGAAACCTTCCTACGCGGATGCGCATTATCAGCTCGGAAAGGCATTGATGGATGCAGGCGACGCAAATGGCGCTGTCCAACACCTCGAGATGGCAACGCAATTGCAGCCTGGTCAATCCTACGGCTTCTACCAGCTAAGTCTCGCTTATCGTCGGATCGGCCGCGCGGAGGATGCCGACAAAGCTCTGCGCATCTACCAGCAATTAAAAGACAAGAATTCTCAGAAGAGTTCGGGTAAGGAACCTTCGAAATAATCGTGAGAATCCTTATCGGGCGGGAGCTTCGCCGATGGTCAGCGGCAGCTCCGACGTTCCAAACTGCCCCGTTCGATTGTCCCGAACACCGAGGTGAAGCATGTACTGACCGGGCGCGAGCTTGATGGACATGGGCATTGGAAGACCGCTCTTTTGGATGCGGTCGTAAGTCTCTGGCTTAAGCGGAGCCTCGGCTTGCTGCACTTCGGCCTTCACCAGTTTGCCCTCAGGAGTGAAGGCTTGCACTTGGAATTCCAGATTGCATTCGTGCTGGTTCTCCGATTGCGCCTCGAAGGTAATGGTGTGGGGGTCCACCAGGAATTCGACCTTCACGTCCGCACTGCCGGATGGCGGCATCGCTCGCGCGTAGAACAAAACGCCAGTGGAAACAATGGAATCCCTCTCCAGAGCGGCCTTCATCTCCCCTTCACCGCTCTTGCGCCATTTCTCGGGATCGGTGGCGTAGTACCCGTGGCGATGCCGCACAACTAAACCATCTCCCGCAACCTTGACCTTAATTGTGTGAAACTTGCCGTCCCATTGCTTATGGGCGGGATAGTAGCCAACCTGGTAGAAAGTGCTGCTGTCGCGCACGCTTTCGACAATGGCGCGATCGAAGTCATTGGTGTTCAGGAAAACACGCCCGCCGGTTTCTTGAGCGACCTTTGTCAAACTGTCTTCTTTATTGAACCGCTCGAATACTTCCTTGCTGTTCGCGTTCATATGCGCGTCTACTGTCAACGCCATCCTACCGTTCGCATCCCGGCCCGTATCGCTGGGGTCTGAGATCAAATTTCCCTTCAGGCCTCCCGCGTCCACGGTGTAGATCGCGACCTGGGCGTCCGACAGCAGATTCGTCGTTGTCCGGATCCGGTCGGCATAGGAACGATAAACGTCAAAATCCGCAGGATCGACAACGGAAAGATTCAATGGAAAGGACGCCGAAAACCAGATCACCACCTTGCGTCCAGGGAATCCGCCCAGATAGCGCGCAATCGAAGAGAGAGCGTCAGCGGTATGCGCAACCCGCATTTCCATACTGCTTGCGTTGCTCTCTTTCTCGAATCGGGCCAGTGCATACCCAATGTTCATGAGCGACCGTCCGTTGGAGTCCAACCCGCTCCCGGCCCCGCCTTGGGCAGCGGCTTGCGGAGGAAGATTGGGCCCATTAAACGATGGTGGCTGTAATTGGACTTCCGCGCCTCCCATTCGCCCCGCGGCTGAACCCTGTGAACGGTACTTCTGAAGTGCCGCAGTCAGCAGCGTCGGGTCGGACGTGAAGTCCTGCAAAACCGTGAGCTCGTTGCCGAGAAGGAAAACGGCGATGCGCAGGTGGGGATCGAAATGATCCGCCATGAACTTGAGCATTTGCTGACGAACAACGATCTGGTTCTCCACAGGTGTGTTGATACCATCGAGCAGCAGGATGACCGGCGGCCCCACAGTGCGGCGGTACTCCGGCCGGTTGGTGGCCACATGCGGTGGAAGCTGCGGTGGCAGTGGGCTCTGCCGCCTTTCCTGCCCTTCGAGCTGCTGAAAGGAGAAGAGCGAAAGCTTTTGCGGCTTTCCGTCCTCCAAGATGGTGAAGTCCTTCTCGCTGAGATGGTCCTTAGGCGGATGCCCGGAAGAGTCTGTGACGACAACGTCCAACTGCACCAGACGCGTCGTCGCGCGGATCACGGTCGCGGAGTCAGCCGAGCTTTGTTGGACTTGGGCTCGAGCGAGTGACACGCTCGAGCAAATGCTTAAAATAAGTACTCCGGCTCTGGCTAATTTGTTCATATGCGAAACAGCTTGTTCACGATATTATTCTGTATTATTTCGACGAGCAATTATTTTGGTTGCTTGGGACCTAGGGTGACCGGATGGGACTGCGTGCGACCTGACAAACCTGATCCGCACTACGGATCGATGTCCATAGCCGGTGTTCTGGCCGTCTCCGTCTCGTTTTCCTTCGCCTTTGCCATGGCTCAGACCAAAACTCCATCCACGGCAGCGGTTCCCCAGTTCGAGGATCTTTCCAAGCAAGCGGGCCTGACAGCATCCCATATTTCTACGGCTGAGCAGCATTATATCATCGAGTCTATGAGCGGCGGCATCGCCCTGCTTGACTGCGACGGCGACGGCAAGCTAGATATTGCCATGGTGAATGGCTCCACGGTGGAGCACTATCGCGATGGCGGCGATTCCCTGATTACGCTCTACCATCAGGATGAAAATCTTAAGTTCAGCAACATCACGCAATCGGCCGGGCTGAAGCGAAAAGGGTGGGGCATGGGAGTTGCCGTCGCCGACTTCGATAATGACGGCAAACTAGACATCTTTGTCACCGGCTTTGGGAGCAGCGCACTGTACCGCGGCTTGGGAAATTGCAAATTCGAAGACGTGACCGACACAGCCGGAGTGCGCGGGAGCGGCTTTATGACCGGGGCAGCCTGGGCCGACTATGATCGCGACGGCTACGTCGACCTCTTTGTGGCGCGGTACGTCCATCTGGATATGAATAAGCTCCCGGAATTTGGCAGTAACGAGCAATTCTGTCGCTACAAAGGAATTCTGGTGCAATGCGGTCCCTGGGGCATGGAAGGCGAAAGCGACCTGCTTTTTCACAACCGCGGCGATGGTACGTTCGAAGAGGTCTCCAAGAAGGCCAGTGTTGACGATCCCCGGCACCGGTACGGGCTCGGGGCCGTGTGGGGCGATTACGATAACGACGGCTGGCCCGATCTGTACGTGGCCAACGATGCCGGGCCCAATTTTCTCTACCACAACAAGCACGATGGGACCTTCGAAGAAGTCGGCCTCTTGACCGGGACAGCACTAAGTGCCGACGGACAGGAACTCGGCTCGATGGGCGTTGACTTCGGAGACTATAAGCACGAAGGGCGTCTGAGTATCTTCGTTACTAATTTCACCGACCAACAGAACAACCTATATCACAATCTTGGTTTTCAAGGTTTCACAGACGAGGGCTGGGCCTCGAAGACTGCACAACCTGCCTACCCCTACGTAAAGTGGGGAGCCGGATTTGTCGACTTCAGTAACACCGGCTGGCTCGATCTCTTCGTCGCAAACGGTCACGTGTACCCGCAGGTGGACGCAATTCCTGGTGGCGTGAAGTACCGTCAACCGATGCAGTTGTTCCGCAACCTGCGCGATGGCACGTTCGAGGACATTTCCGCCGCGTCCGGGCTGATGCAGATCCCGCTTGCCTGTCGCCGGGGCGCCGCTTTCGGAGATATCAATAATGATGGCAGCATGGACATAGCCATCCTCAATGTGGGCGAGTCGCCTACACTGCTGATCAATCGCTCCGCGAACGCCAATCACCGCGTGCTGTTCAAGTTGATCGGCACCAAGAGTAACCGCGCTGCGATCGGCGCGCGGGTCACGATTCTTGCCGCCGGCGTTCGTCAGTTCAGCGAGGTTCGTGGCGGCGGAAGTTATCTCTCGCAGAATGACCTCCGTCAGCATTTTGGCCTCGGTGCCGCCACGAAGATCAATTCAGTGGAGATCCGTTGGCCCACGGGCAAAGTGGAGATGTTGCAGAATATCGCCGCCGACGCGATCTATACGATACTGGAGGAGGAGGGAATTCGGGATACAGAGCCGCTCCCGCCTCCCGCCATTGCCGCGCCAAGGGGCCCTCGTTGATCTCTAAATGGAGTTCTTGGCGTTGCCCAGGAACGTGCATTTCGAAGAAACGAATCCGCTGCTGAGGATTTTTCGCGTCAGCCTGCTCAAATCATTATTTGAGCTTCCCAGTTGAGCGGACTTGCGGTTGTCATGAGAGGGCTGCTGGCATATGGTTCTGCACTGAGATGGAGTAGAAATCAGAAATTCCATCTGAAAAGCAATGAAAAAAACCAGCACGATTCTTCTAAGTCTCTCTGGTGTGTTTCTTGCATGGCTGCCCGGGGCTGGCCGCAAAGCCGCAATACTGGAGCAAACCCCCGGGGAATATTTGAATGCCCGGCCTGGAGTTGCTTACGTTGGTGACGAAGTCTGCCGCGATTGTCACGAGCCTCAATACAACGATTTCAAGAAAACTGGCATGGGCAAATCGCTTTCCCTTCCGGGGCCCGGCAATTGGCCAGAATTTAGAAAGCGTGTGACGCTCTTCAGTAAGAAGCTCGGTCTTACGTATAGCGTCTCCGTCAGCGGCCGCAAGATGTACCACACGGAATCGAAGATCCGCGCAGACGGCAAGCCGGAATACTCCGAGAGGCACGAAGTGGCTTTCACCGTGGGTTCTGGAGAGTTGGGGCGAAGTTACTTGGTGGCAAAAGGGGACGCGCTATTTGTTTCGCCGATCTCGTATTATACGGGGATTCGCGGATGGGATCTCTCGCCTGGTTATGAGGCCGGCCGGTTCCGGAGCTTTACACGGCCCGCCGGGAATCTTTGTGTTTCGTGCCACTCCGGAATCTTTCGTCCCATTGCAGGCACGCGAAACCGTTATCAAGACCCGCCTTTCCGCATCTTGGCCGTCGGCTGTGAACGATGTCACGGTCCGGGCGAACTCCACATCCGCGAACGTCTGGACAATGCACCACTCCGAGGTCCAATTGATTTCTCAATTGTCAATCCCGCCCGCCTTCCGCAACACGTCCGCGACGACGTGTGCATCCAATGCCATTTTGGCGGAGATGCGCGTGTCCTGCAGCCTGGCAAGACGTACATGGACTTCCGGCCGGGAACGCCGCTCGGAAACGTCGTTGCCATCTTTACTGCGCCCGTAACGGTGAAGTCTGATGTCGTCAAAGCGCTTAGTCACCCAGAACAGATGGAGATGAGCCGGTGCTCGATCGAGAGCAAGGGTCGCCTGGGCTGTATCACGTGTCATGATCCCCATGTGCAATTGCGCGGGGCGGCGGCGGCGGCCTACTTCCGCAGGAAGTGCCTGACGTGCCATACCGTTCAAAGCTGCTCGTTATCCTCCACGCGCAGACAGGTGACATCTCCACCGGACAACTGCATCCAATGCCACATGCCGAAAAAGTCCGTAGCGAACGTTGGCCACTCTGCGTTGACGGACCACCGCATCCTGCGAATTGCCTTCCAGAGTCCTCCGCAGCTTGCCACCACGCCGGAATCCCGGGAAGATTTGATCTACCACACAAGAGGCGCACAAGAGCCGGATGCCCCGCCGGATCTGCGGACCCAGGCGCTGGCCTATTACGAAGTGAGTCAGGTCCACCCGGCATTCCGGCAAAGAGGTTTTGCGCTCTTGGAACAGGCGGCCCGAGAACTTCCCGACGATCCCGAAGTCCAGGAGGCATACGGTCTGGTCGTATTGTTAGCTCGCCCCCAATCGCCGGCGGAGGCAGCCCAGGTGTTGCAAAAAGCGATTGACTCTGGGTCTCCGTCTGTCGAGGTTCGAACTCGTCTGGCGAAGATTCGGCTCAGAGAGGGAAACGTCGTTGCGGCCCGGCAACTCT
>Ga0137413_10000333_pt1 | contig 14882 bp, 12 predicted proteins | sample CZODoug2_1_16fun_FD_108280 | JGI IMG/M metagenome (GOLD analysis project Ga0137413, IMG submission 108280) | Vadose zone soil fungal communities from Angelo Coast Range Reserve, California, USA - CZODoug2_1_16fungal (Illumina Assembly) | ecosystem: Environmental > Terrestrial > Soil > Vadose... | reverse complement strand
TGACGGTGATACATTCTTCTGAATGAAAATCGCGGCAAATATCACATTGCTGTTCTGCGAGTTGCCGCTGCTCGCGCGCTTCATGGCGGCACGCCGGGCGGGATTCGACGGCGTCGAGATTCAGTTTCCATATTCCGAATCGCCCGACGCACTGCAACGCGCAGTCGCGGAGGCGGGCATTCCGGTCGTTCTGATGAATGCGCCCGTCGGCACCGGGGTGTACGCGGCGGGTATCGCCGGCCGCCCCGAAATGCGCGACGCGTTTCGCTCTGAACTGTCGAGGGTGAGCGAATATGCCGACGCACTCGATGTACGATTCGTGCATGTGCTGGCGGGCCGCTGCGATGCCGGTGAGCGCGCGCGATGCCGCGACACCTATGTCGATAACATTTCGTTCGCAGCGGCGGCACTCGCTGGGCGACAAATTCTAATCGAAGCCCTCAATCCGCATGATGTGCCGGATTATTTGATTGGCAGTTTGGAGGAAGCGCAAGTGATCCTGGCGCGGTGCACCGCTGGGTTGCAATTCGACGTTTATCACGTTGCCCGCATGGGTTTGAATCCCGCCGAAGAGTTCGAGAAGATCAGGCCCGCTGTGCGTCATGTGCAGTTCGCCGACGCGCCCGGACGGCATGAGCCCGGAAGCGGCCAAATTCAGTTCGAGACAGTCCTACAGACCCTCGAATGCGCGGGGTACGACGGCTGGCTGGGCGCGGAATACAGGCCCGCGGCGCGGACCACCGATGGTCTCGAGTGGCTCGCGAAGTGGCGCAGGCGGCGCGGACGACTAGGGTAAGACGCCAGCGAGCATCGACTGGTATGCGTTGACACTTGTGTCCAAAACCATTGCTTGGAATATGCCCAGCATCTATACTCGTTTCGAGTAGAGCTTGTGGTAACGGAGAAATCATGAGTGCCGTGAATGACCGATCCACCGGCACTGAGACATCGATGCGCATCGTCGCTCTCGAGGAACATTTCTCGATCCCTGCGTTAATACGGAGAATCGATTCAGGCGCTATCGCGAGGCGGGGCTTCCCCATCGGCCGCTGGAAGGGGCCGGACAGCCAATTGGCGGACCTCGGGGCCGAGCGACTCGGCGACATGGATCAGGCTGGCATCACGGTGCAAGTACTCTCCGCCTCCGGTCCCGGCGCCGACCTAGTCGATGGCGCCGAGGGCGTTTCGTTGGCGCGAGAGATGAACGACGTCTTGGCCAGATCTATCGCCGAGCACCCCGATCGGTTCGCCGGCTTTGCGCATCTGCCCATGCGAAGTCCGCAGGCCGCGGCCGACGAGCTAGAACGGACGGTGGGCGAGCTTGGCTTCTGCGGAGCCATGATCAACGGGATGACGCAAGACTGCTTTCTCGACGACGCGCGCTTCGACCCGATCCTGTCGCGGGCCGAGCGACTGGACGTGCCGATCTACCTGCATCCGAACTTGCCGCCGGAGGCGGTTCGCAAAGCCTACTATGAGGGCTTGCCGGGCGTTACGGGCTTCCTGCTCTCAGCTCCAGCCTGGGGCTGGCACTCAGAGCTGGCGATTCACGTCCTGCGGCTCGTTCTGTCCGGTACGCTCGACCGGCATCCCAGACTCAAGCTGATCGTCGGACACATGGGTGAAGGGCTTCCGGCGATGCTGGCGAGGTGCGATCAGATGTTCGGAGGCGAGATAGCCCACTTGAGGCGGTCCGTCAGCACGACGATTCTTGACCAGGTCTCGATCACCACCAGCGGATTATTCACGCAACCGCCGTTCGAAGTCGCTCTTGCCGTCTTCGGCATCGACCGCATCCTCTTCTCGATCGACTATCCCTACAGCAGCAATCGGCAGGGAAGGGACTTTCTCGAAGCGCTTACGCTTGCCCCCGCTGATCTTGAAAAGCTCGCCTACGGGAACAGCGATCGATTACTCAAGCTCTCGCGAGTTCGGCGCTGACAGCGTCCGTGCCAGCCTGTTCGCTGCCTGCGAGAACCCGCGCATAGAAGTCAGAGGTGATCACCATGTGCCGGCCGAGAAGCGCGGCCGCGCGGTCCGCGTCGCGCGCCAGTGCGGCATCTGCAATAGCCGTATGCTCGTCGATGAGCAGCTGGCGCGGCAGATTGTCCCCCATGAAAATACGGCGGTAGCGGTTATGATGTTCGGCAAGCCGGCGCTGCGTCTCGAGGACGCGCGGCGAGCCACACGCCGAGATCAACGCCTCGTGGAAGCGATCGTGCGCGTCGTTCCAAGCATCCAAGCTCTTCCGATCGGTTGCCGTATCGCGCGTCAATGTGATGAGGGTATGCAGGGCGGCGACGATACCACTCTCCCACGCGACTCCCCCGCGCTCGATCGCAGTGCGGATTGCAAAGGTCTCTACGGCGGTGCGCATATACGCGATGTCCGCCAAATCCTCGCGTGACAGGTCGCGTACCCGAAATCCCTTGTTGCCCTCAAAGGTGACGAGACCTTCGCCGACCAAGCGAGAGAGGGCTTCGCGAAGAGGACTTGAACCCATCGCATAGCGGGTTTTCAGTTCAGCAAGCCGCAGTTTTTCCCGCGGCGCAAGTCTTCCCGAGACGATATCCTCTCGCAGGCGCTGTTGTACCGCTTCGATATACGTGCCAGGAGCCTCAGCCGCCGCACTTAGTTCCATGTTCAAATTCCATTCGCCCCTCGGATCTGTAGTATATCCTCTCCGCCGTCACTTGGAATCTTGCCCCTTGTGTGCAAAGTCCATCCAGGTTTTCAGATCACGATGCGCCACCAGCTCGGCCTTGAGCTCGTAGTCGGCCGTAATGGGCGGATTGGCGCAGAACTCTATGTTGAGTCCATTCGGGTCGTTGACGTACAGCGAATGATAGACGATGTAATCAACGTAGCTGTTGGGGATATTCGCCGCGTCCAGCCGCTTTTTATAGTACTCGATGTCTTCATCGCTCTCAACGTACAGCGCGACGTGATGATCGAATCCGGTGCCAGGTCCGTAGTCGCGAGTTATGAGCGACCCGGTGCAATCGAAGAACGCAAGCGCGCTGCCGTCGGCAAGCTCGAAGAATATGTGGCAAAAGTTATTACCCTCGAGCGAGCCAAAATCGCGATTCTGGATGACCGCTTGAATGAGCGGAAACCCCAACACATCTTCATAGAAATGCCGCGTCTCTTCGGCATTGCGACAGCGGAAGGCGTGGTGGTGAAGGCGCTTGGTATGATTCATTGATCGCCGCTCGGCGATCTTTTCCACCATGCCTTGGGGAACTTCTACGCCCCCAAACCCACCGTAGACCTTGTTATGGGCGTTCTCTGTCGCGAAACTCAAATCACTCGAGGCTTTCATAAATACTCCTTCAGGCGCTCATCGCCGTCATCTATTGATTACGGATAACTTCAGAATTTGGCACTGACAGTCGCTCCGTAGGTTAGAGGCGGTGCGTAGCTGACGATGCTGTTGAAACCACCGGCTGCCAGGGTTTGGGCGATCTTGGCATTAGTGAGGTTGCGCCCCCACAGGCTCAAGGCAATGCCGTTTTTGAGTTCAAACCGGACGGAAGCCGCAAGAGTGCTGTAGCTCGGCTGGCGCAGGATGTTGTCCGGCTGAGAAAAATATCCGCTGTTGTAGCTATAGCTGAGGTTGACACCGGTTCCGCCGAAGTTCGTCGGGACGTGATAATCGCCGTTGACTGTCGCGGTGAAGTCGGCGGTTTGAGGCAGCCGATTTCCTGCGGCCGAGAGAATCTCGTTGTCCAGACCGCCGGGTACCTGGAACGCAAAAATCGCGTTGGGAAAGGTGGTAAAGCGGTCGTTAAGAAGTGTCAGTCCTCCGCTAAACGTCAGATTGGGCGTCGCCCGAGCTTCGAAGTCAGTGTCCAACCCATAGATACGAGCCGCGGCCCCGTTGTAATAGCTCGTGAGGTGTCCAGTGAACTTTGCGACCTGCAGGTTCGAATAATCGTAGTAGAACGCCGCTGCGTTGACGCGTAAACGGCGAGACAGCAGGTCGCTCTTGAAGCCGATTTCATAGGCATCCAGCTTTTCGGGATCATATGCGGGATCGGTTGGAACCTGGGGATTGAAGCCGCCGCTCTTGAATCCCCGATTGTAGGACGCGTAAATCATCAATTCCGGTGAAAAGCGGTGATCGAGCGAAACTCGCCACGTAGGTTCCGAAAAGGTCTTGCCTTGTGGCGGAAAGGGCGGCGAGGGGAGGCCAGTCGGACCACCGGCGATATCAATAGTCTCGTACACATCAAGCTTGCGTTTCTCAGATGTGTAGCGGAGCCCGAGGGTGAGGTTGGTTTGATCCGTAATCGGCGCAGTCGCCTGTGCGTAGCCGGCTACGGAGTCGGTGCGCTCGATTCCGAAATTATTCGCAACCGAAATCGGACCGAAGGGCGTGGATGACCGTAGGAAGCCATAAAACGTAACCTGGCTTGGGTCGTATCCGGAAGATGCGTTGAAATAATAAAGTCCGCCAACCCATTTGATGCGTGAAGAGGTGTTCGATGCGAGGTTAACCTCCTCGCTGCGCTGGTAGTCACGTTGGCCCTCGTAAAGAGTGAGGCCAGGCGTGGAGGTGCCGTCTCCGTCGAACACCACCACATTGTCGGATTCTCGATAGGCGCTGATGCTCGTCAGCTGTGCGAATCCCAAGTTCTGTTCGATTCGCGCCGTGACGCCGCCGCCCTTGTACTGGTTGAAAGGCTGCACGTCAGAGTCCACATCCCATGCATTCTGAAAGGGTGCTTGCGGAAAGAATGTGCTCGTGCCCGGCGCAAGGCGAACCGCGCCGTAGGTCGATCCCTTACTCTGCTCGTAATCGAGGGTGAGCCGGACCTTCGTATCCTGGCTCGGCGTGAAGAGGAGCGAAGAGCGCAGCGAGGTGTCGTTATCTAAACGATTGACGTCGCGACCGTTGAAACGGTTGATTCCATAGCCCTCGCCTTGGACGCTTATGTGACCGGCGAAGTCTATGGCGACCACGTCCCCGAGGCCGTGGGTCAGGTATGCGTCGGTGGAGGCGGTCTGATAGTCGCCGTAGCTGAGTTCAATGGTGCCGCCGGGCGTCGATGATGGCTCGCGCGTAATGATCGAAATGAGACCACCCGTTGCGTTTCGACCGAACAGCGTGCCCTGTGGGCCTTTGAGGACCTCAATCTGTTCGATGTTGTTGAGCGAGAGCAGGCCCGCCGGCGCAGCCGCCAAGTAGACGCCATCCACGTAGGTCGCGACGCCGCTTTCAAATCCCGCTCCCACCACGCTATTTCCGACGCCTCGGATGCGCGGAAGTACATAGCCGGCGGTCTGTGTGACGATTAGGCTAGGAACAGCACGCCCGATGTCGAGGGTGTTCGTGATGCCCTGTATTTCGAGTTGCGAGCCGGTGACGGTCGACAACGCGATCGGAACATTCTGAGCGCTTTCCTCGCGACGTTGCGCCGTTACAATGATTTCAGGAATGTCAGAGAAATCGGCGGTCTGACCGGCGGCGGTTTGCAAATTCTGGGCCCCGGCAATCAAAGGCCCGCATAAGACAGCCAAGCCGCATGCCACTGCTCGGCGAGCGTGGACACTCTCCGCCCAGCCTTGAATTAACTTCATCTCAACCCTCCCCTTCTCCATTTGGCCCCGCCATGCCTGGCGCTTTCTTACCCGGTGCGTGCGTGTGCAACCGCGGCGCTTTGTCGTCAGTCAATCATTTTATCGACAAGATTAAATTTTAGCGCTAAAATTATTACTTGTCGATATCGGAATAGAGATTCTCGATGGAGAGCGCAATGTCTAAGGGGAGGGGGCTGCCCTTAAATTCAGGCTGGGGCCCGGATGGCAAGAAGGCCGCGGTCAGCTTCACGTTCGATAACCTAGGCGAAGCCTCGGATATCGAGTTTGGCAAGTGGCCGAAAGACCAGTCTATCGGGTCGCATATGTCGGTCACCCAGGTCGTGCCCGAGTTGCTGGAGCGTCTGAAAGGATTCCAGGCGACCTTCTTCGTAGAGGCGTGGAACGCTACTGTCTATCCGGATACATTGCGGGCCATGGCGAATGCCGGCCATCAGGTTGGTCTACACGGCTTGCGGCACGAAATCTGGGCGACGCTCGATGGGCAGCGCCAGGTCGAGGTGCTAGAACGCTCCCTCGATGCCATGGCAACAGCGGGCCTGCGCCCCTTTGGCTTCCGTCCCCCGGGCGGCTATGGATCAGACAATCTTGCCGAATTGATGCGCCGCTTTGGCTTTTCCCACTTCTCTTGCGTCGGCGAGGAAACCAGGGTGGTGTTGGATGGCGTGGTGAGCATGCCGTTCAGCTGGCCGTTCGTCGACGGCAATCAGCTCGAAGAGCGCATCGGAGCGCGCTTTAACATTCAGCCGGGTCCCGGTGGGCAATTTGGTCCGTCACTGCTCAAGCAAGCGTTCATCAACGAGATCGATCGAGCGGCGCACTTCGGCGTGCATGCAGTCTTCGATTTCCACCCTTGGATCATCGGACAGACTCGAGAGCGCATGGAGGCCCTGTTCAGCATCGTCGCTCATGCCCAGCATCGGCCGGACATTTGGGTGGCGTCCTGCAGCGAAGTTGCCGGATGGATGCTCGCCGGAATAACAAATAACGGCGCAGGAACGCTGCGTCGCGGTATTTAGTACTGGAGACAGACATGAAGATTGCGACCTATCGGCACGGAAACGGCGAGGAGCGGCTGGGCGTCATCGACAACGATGAAGTAGTCGACGTGGTTTCGCATGATCCGCGCCTACCTAGCACAATGAATGATCTCTTGCGCGCTGGCGCGGACGGAATGAACGCCGTGCGCCGTGTCCTCAATGGAAAGGGCGAGCGCACGCCGCTTGCCCAAGTGACGCTGTCGGCGCCCGTGCCGCGGCCCAGTAAATATCTGGCGCTGGGGGCCAACTATACCAAGCATCTTGAAGAGTTTGCGAAATCACATCCACGCGCGGCTATTCCATCAACCAAGCATCAACACTGGTTCAACAAGCAGGTGAGTTGCATCATTGGCCCTTATGATTCGATGCATCTGCCGCGCTGTTCCGCCGATCTAGACTATGAAGGCGAACTGGGCATCGTGATCGGCACGCGCTGCCGCCACGTCGCGCCCGAGCGCGCGTATGAGATGATCGCCGGCTATGTCGTTTGCAACGACGTGAGCGTGCGCGACTGGCAGAGCCTCTCGCCGACCGCGACGATGGGAAAATCATTCGATACGCACGGCCCTGTGGGCCCCTGGTTGACCACGGCCGACGAGATTGCGGACCCCGATGCCCTTCGCGTCCGCACCTGGATCGATGAAGAGCTACGACAGGACGGCAACACTGCGGAATTCATCCACAAGATTCCCCAGATGATCGCATTTCTGACTACCGCCTTTACGCTCGAGCCGGGCGATATATTGTCGACCGGCACCCCGGCGGGAGTCGGCGGAGCTCAAGTGCCGCCGCGCTACATGAAAGCAGGACAACGTTGCCGTATCGCGATTGAGGGATTGGGTGAGATCAACAATCTGGTCATCGACGAACCCGAGTCCACGACGCTGCCCTGATGGCGTTCCGATTTCATAACTAAATGAGAGAGATATCATGAGTACAGTAACTGGAGGACCCCATGCCAGTCGGCGCCTTACAGACGAATATCCAAATCGTGTGCGGCCGTCTAAATTCGCCCATGTCGTTCTGACGACTCCGAACCTGCCGAGGGCGCGCGGCTGGTATTTGAATGTGTTCGATGCGCACGTGGCCTTCGAGAATGACAAGGTATGCTTTCTTAGCTACGACGACGAGCACCACCGTATAGGCCTCATCGGCCTGCCTAAGCTGGTCGAACGGCCGCCCAACAGTTGGGGACTCGAGCACCTGGCGTTCTCATATTCCACGCTGGGCGCTTTGTTGGCGCAGTATGGTTACTTGAAATCCCAAGGCATCGCGCCCTTCTGGACCATCAATCACGGTCCGACCATTTCATTCTATTACCGCGATCCTGACGGCAATAAAGTCGAAATGGACTACGATGTGTTCCCAACCGTTGCGGAAGTCGATGCGTTTTTTGCCGCGGGCAATTACGAAGAGAACTTCATGGGCATCATCGTCGATCCCGAAGAGTTGATTGCGAAGTACGAAGCCGGAGTGCCTCTCAGCGAGTTGGTGCATCGCCCGCGGTTGCCGCCCGGCAAAACTCCCTGGGACATGAACCGGTCTTAGCAGCAACTGCCTTACAAGCGACCTTCGGCCCGCAAGCCAGACTCACCGGGGGTCGCCGGCATACGGCGGCCCGCCTTGGGCTTGGGTCATTTGCGTCCGAGCCGACCAGTTCAAAGTCGTCTGGGACGAGGGAAGTTGAGCAGTGACGGAACTCCGAATCGACGCCTCAAAGGCTGGCAATGCCGCCGCCGTCAATCACGAAATCGGCCCCTGTCACCCAGCGCGCCTCGTCTGAGGCTAAATAAAGAGCGCAATAGGCGACGTCTTCGCATTCTCCCCACCGCCCCAGCGGAATCACTGCCTCGATGCGTTTTACCATCGCCGGCGGCATCAGTGCAGTCGCCGGCGTCTTAATGGGGCCGGGAGAGATCGTGTTGACCCGGACTTTATGCTTAGCGCCTTCGGCCGCGAGCTGTCGAGTGAGCGCCATTATTCCGCCCTTTGCGCTAGCGTGTGCCGCAAAGCCCATGGTGGGGCTGCCGCGCACTGCGACGGCCGATCCGGTGTTGAGCACTGAGCCGCCCCCGCGGGCAATGAGGTGCGGCCATGCGGCCTGGGTCGCGTAGAAAACCAAATCGAGTTCGTTGCGCAAGGTAAAGGACCAGTCCTCCTGACGGAGCTCCTCGAACGGGCTGAAGCGCGCGCCACCCGCGTTATTGTAGAGAATGTCGATACCACCCGTTTCAGCAAGACCATCGGAAATCCATTTCTGAGCTTCGGCAGCCGAACTCAAATCCACGGGACCGAAGGTGACCATCTGGCCTCCGGCATCGCGTACCTCGGAGACGGTTTGATCGGCCGCCGATTGGCTTACGTCGCATCCCACGACTCTCGCTCCCTCCGCCGCAAAGAGTTTAGCAGCGGCGCGCCCCATGCCGCTGGCGACACCGCTAATGAAGGCTACTTTTCCAGTGAGTCTGCCCATGTGTTTCTCCGCAATGCGTGCTTTTGTAACGTAATTAACTTAGACAAGATCGTCAATTTAAACAAATTAGTCAATACGAAATTGACGGATAAATTCAACAAGAAAGACGGCGCTCGATCGCGCGTGCAGGTCGCCGCTTTGTGGTGCCGATGCCTGGGCACGGGCCGCCCGCAAACTCACCGCGACCGAAGATTCAACATTTCGCGCGCCTCTGAAGGCGAGGCCGGCTCGAGCTGCAATTCCGACATGATCCGCAGCGTGCGCTCGACGAGTTGCAAGTTGGTCGCGAGCTGCCCAGACCGGTAATAGTTGTTGTCTTCAAGCCCGACCCGAACATGGCCGCCCATGAGCAAGGCCTGGGCGGTCGCCGGCAGCTGCGCGGGCCCAATGGCCGAGACGCAGAAGACGCTGTGCGGCGGCAATTGACGGATCATGAAGTTGAGAGTGTCGCTGTTGTAAGGCATGGCACCCTGAAAGCCCCTCTCGCCCCCGAGCACCATGTTGATGAAATAGGGCGGCTTGTCGTAACCCTTCGCGATCAAACGCGATACGTCTTGGATGATGTGCTCAGGACTGAATACCTCCCATTCTGGCTTGATGCCCTTTTCCATGAGCAGCTTTGCCATTTCTTCGCAGCGCCGCGGCGTGGTCGACACGAGGATCTCGCGACCGCCGAAGCTTGCGACGGTCGTTTCGGCGTCGAGGGTTGCCATCTCGGGGTCGGCTTCCATGCCTTTCAGACGCTCCTCGTAAATGATCTCCCAAAGACCGTTCGGCAGCTCGCGGATCATGTCGCCGCTGACGCCGCCGCCGGTCGAATTGTTGATGATGATGTCGCTCCGGCCGCGGATGAGTGCGTTGATGCGGCCATAGATCGCGGGGTCGCACGTTGCGAGGTCGTCCGGCCGCCGTGCGTGCAATGCAACCACGGCCGCGCCGGCCTTCGCGCAACGCGCGACATCATCCGCGATCTCATCTGGCTGCGTCGGTAGGTTCGGATTTTGCGCCTTGCTCGCCATGCCGCCGGTAGGTGCTACGGTAACGATAACTTTTCGCGACATTTCAAGCCCCCATTGCAAGGTGGTGGAAATAGAAAATCAACGCGATCACGACGGCACCGATTCTTCGGAGCCGACACTTGCCAAGTCGAGGATGATGTCATCCGTCGGAATCGCTCCTTTCTCATGCACATCGACGGACAGTAGTTCGCCGGAAACCGGGCAGTAGAAGGAGGACATTTCCAAGCCATCATGCAGCCGCAGCACGCGAGACGGCCCGAACGGCGCTCGAATTGCGCCTGCACGCCAGCGTGTAGAGCCACGCGCAAGAGTCGCGCCCGAACGGGAGACGATGCGGATTTCACCGCCGACGCGAACCAGCCTCAATGCGGTTCCAATCCCGCCGATCGTTTCGGCATCGGGTGGGCAGTCCGCATCTCGACCCCTGCCGCGGATGCGCTCGGCCCGCAGAGACGCGCGATGTGCTCGAGTGGCCTCCGCGTCGACTTCTGCATCGTTGAGGATGACGCCATAAATATCAGCCGCCGCTTGTCGCGAAACCATGTCATTCTGGCAGTCGCGCTGCACCGCGACGGGATCTCGATCGAGCGGGTCGCCCCAACCGCCGCCGCCCTGCCAACTCGCGGCGAACACATCGCCAATGCGCATCTTGCGTAGACCGGGCTTCGGCCCGAAGGTGATCCAGTCGGGTTCGGCCGAGCACACGCCGTTCTTGGCAGCTCCGTTCGCCCATTTCTGAATCACGGTGGCGCCAGGATGCCCGCCAAAGAGACCGCATGCATTCGGGACTTCGGCGCCGTGGGTCATGATGAGGGCCTCGGCTTCCTCGATGCCCGCCAAGGTCAGGGCCACTTCCGCCGCCGCGCCGCCCCGATAGCGGCCGGCTCCGCCGGTGTCGCGTGCCAAACGCCGGTAGAGATAAAAAAGCGGAGCTGCCAGTTCGTTGCGCTCCACGTCGGCGATGGCCGGAGCGGGTGAGTTGATCGGACCGCCCGCCTCATAGCCGTCTTTGCCTGCGAAAGCGGCATAGCCGCCCGCGAGCGGATCCATGAGATGCAGCCCGAAGGGCTCGCCATACTGATTGCGGCCCCCTAAATTGAACGTCGCCATCGTCCCATCGCTAACGGCCTGAGCGCGGTTGCGATACTTTGGCGCGCAGGAGAGCAGCCGATTCAGCGCCTGCGAACAGACATTCGAGACGACCCAAATCGTTTCCACCGTCGCGGCGCCGACGGGAGCTGGGAACTGTGCCGTACAAATGAGACCGTCGGGCGCGATGATGTCAGCCGTCTGCAGCACCCCTTGATTCCAGGGGATGTCATAGGCCAGCATGGGCAGTAGCGCTCCCGTCACGCCTCCCACTAAACCGGAGCGTGTCGCGTTGATGAAACCGGGCGCCTGTGAACTCGATCCGCTGAAGTCGAAGCTCAGGCGTGCGCCTCGCTTGACCATCCGGAGGTCGACCTTGTAGAGGCGGTTCGCCTCTCCATCATGTTCAAGGAAATCGACGGCGCGGAATTCGCCGTCCGGCAACTCACGCAGCCGTTCCTCGACCCGCTGTTGCGACACCTCGATCATTCGCCGCATCACCGCCGACAGGGTGGGCGCGCCATACCGGGCGACGAGTTCCGTGACGCGCTCGCGCGCCACGTTGATGGTCGCCACGAAGGCGCGGAAATCAAGGTTCAATTGCGCCGGTAGGCGAGTTGCCGTCAGGATCATCTCGAGGATGTCCTCGCGCATGCGGCCGCCCTCGACCAGCCTGACGCATGGAATGCGCAGCCCCTCTTGGCGCACGTCGCGCGCATTCGGCGACCAGCTGGCAAAGTCCATGCCGCCGATGTCGGTGACATGTGCCTCGACCCCAGCCCAGGCGAAAATCTTTCCGTCGGCATAGATCGGACCCGCCAGTTGGATGTCGTTCTGGTGGAGCGCTCCGACAAACGGATCATTGCCGCAGAACATGTCGCCGTCGCGCGCTTCCAGTGTGGGTCTCGCGCGAACGGCTCGAATCAGATTTCCGACCACCGGGGCCTGGAACGACACTTGAAAGCCCATCGATGCGAACGAACCGTCCGGCAGAAAAAGTCCCGTGAAAAAATCCGAAGCCTCCGTGACGGTGGGCGAACCGGAAACGCTCTGCAACGCGATGCGCATTTCCTCGGTGATCGCCAGGAGCCGCGATCTGATCACTTCGAAAGCTACTGGATGGACGGCCGTGCTGCCGGGACCGCTCATTGTTCGATGCTCACGTGAAGGTTGCCGAATTCGTCCGCCGTGGCGGATCCGCGGGGTGGCACCACCACGCTTTGTCCGGGAAACTCGATAATCGCCGGGCCATCGATTTTAACGTCGGGCGCCGGATAGCGCGTTTTGTAGATGGCGGTCTCCAAAGAAGCTGCGGGATCGTCGAAGACGACGCGACGGGTGCCTGAGGATTCCAGCGGCGCACCTTGCGCCCGCGCTGCTGGCGGTTGCAGCACACCCCGCGCAATGGCGCGCGCGCTGACGATCTCATGCCCCGCGCCCCCGTAGCTCGCGCCTCGCCCGAACAATGCCTCGTAGATGCCTTCAAACCTTTTGGCGAGATCGGCGTAGGCGCCTGCGTCGAACCGGGACGCATCGAGAGCCACGTCAATCACATTCGACTGTCCGCGAAACCTGACGGCCAGCAGCCGTTCGCCCGCGATTTCACCTTGCGCCCCGGCGCGAACCAACTCAACCTTGGCTTCCTCCGTAAGTCTCCACAGTGTCGTATCGATTGCCGCGATCGCACGCGCATCCGGTTCTGCACCAGGACCGACGCGCAGATAAACCGCGCATTCCTTCGTGACGCCGAGGTCGGCGTTTCCACAGCCGTAGGCCGACTGAGCAGTGGCCGCCGCCGGAACAACGAAGCCGCGCAACCCGAGGTCCCGCGCGAAGGCCCACGCATGCGATGGACCTGCTCCCCCGTTGGCGAAAAGCGTGAACTCACGCGGATCGTAGCCGCGCTGAATCGTCATACGGCGCAAAAGATCGGCCATTTTGCTGTCGATAACTTCCCGCACGCCCCAAGCCGCCTCGAGCGTCCCGATGCCGAGGGGCTGCGCAATTTTCTCGTGCATCGCACGTGCCGCAGCGTCGACATTGAGCCGAATACGGCCGCCGATAAAATTGTCAGCGTCCAGGATGCCGAGCAAAAGATCCGCATCCGTCACGGTCGGTTCGACACCACCGTGGCCATAGCAAACGGGACCCGGATAGGCGCCGGCGCTCATGGGCCCGACCGTGAGCTGACCGAAACGCACGGCTGCGATGCTGCCGCCGCCTGCCCCGATCGATTCGACATCGATCGACGGCACCCGGATGTCCGCGCCGCCTACCGATACCTCGCGCCGTAAAATCGGCTTGCCGCGGGCGATGATCCCGACGTCGAAGCTCGTACCGCCGATGTCCGATGTCAGCACATTGTCCAGGCCCAACTTTCGAGCCATGACGGCTGATCCGACGACACCGGCCGCCGGTCCCGAGAAGAGGGTGAAGGCTGGGCGGTCGCCGATCGCCGTGGTGGGGAGGACTCCGCCGGCGTTCGTCATCATGAGAAGCGGCACGCGCATTCCAGCGCTGCGCAGCGTCTCTTCGAGCGTCTCGAGATAACGTCCGGCGATTGGGCCGAGCGCTGCATTCGCCGCAGTCGTCGACATGCGGCCGTATTCCCCCACGAGCGGACTAAGTTCATGCGAGAGGCAGATGAAGGCCTTCGGCAGCATTGCCGTAACGAGGTTGCGAAGGGCGAGTTCATGCACCGGATTCGCAGTCGACCAAAGCAAACAGATCGCCACGGCCTCGACGTTAGCCTGTACCAAATCTTTCAGGTCAACGCGGGCCTGCATCTCGTCAAGCGGCTTGACGACGATACCTTTGGAATCAACACGCTCGTCGATTTCGAAGACCAGCCGCCGCGGCACGAGCGGCGCATTGCGATTGCGGAGCGCGAAATCGGTGAGTTCAACCTCACTCTGCCCCGACGTCTGGCGGCGCATGCGACCAATCTCAAGCGTGTCGCCGAAACCTGTCGTCGTGAGCACTGCCGTTCGGGCCGCTCGGCCCGTCAAAAGCGCATTCAGCCCCACCGTAGTGCCATGTCCGAATCGGACGATGTCCCCGCAGAAGGCCTCAAAGCTAATATTCCGGTCTTCGGCGGCGATCTTGAGGACGTCGATGACACCAGTTTTGACATCGGCGGTGGTCGGACTCTTGAACACGCGGATTTCTCCGCGCTCGTCCGAAACCCAGAGGTCGGTGAAGGTACCTCCAACATCCGTTCCTACATAGAGCCCCATCCGTCCCCACAACTCGTAGCGGCCCGCCGACGGGCATTTGGATCAGCCGCTTTCAACAGCGGAATCTTGTCGTCAATCAGAATTTTTATCGACAACAATTAATTTTACCGCTAAAACTCATCGCCTGTCGAGGGTCGAATTCGCGCGATTGCCTGCTGCGGAGCGGGAACCACTGGTGTTCCATCCAGTCAACCAGCGCTTGACCGGCACCGGCCGCGGTTTACCTGGCTTGCTCAGCGTGTATTCGATCCGGGGCGGTATAGCGCCGAACATTCATGTTTAGGGGCAAAGTCGAGAGACACAACAGAGTTGTAAAACGGTGGGGGATTCCGCTAGCGTTGCTTTGCCGAGGCATAGGCATGCAATAAGGGAAGGGGCATTGCGGCCACCCGCCGCGCCTCCTTGGCGTCGATTCCCAGGCTGC
>Ga0137413_10000329_pt1 | contig 14924 bp, 27 predicted proteins | sample CZODoug2_1_16fun_FD_108280 | JGI IMG/M metagenome (GOLD analysis project Ga0137413, IMG submission 108280) | Vadose zone soil fungal communities from Angelo Coast Range Reserve, California, USA - CZODoug2_1_16fungal (Illumina Assembly) | ecosystem: Environmental > Terrestrial > Soil > Vadose... | reverse complement strand
TATATAAGTTTAGGCCGAATAGGAGTGGATGGAATGCGCGAATGCGGAGGCATGGAACAGGGCGGGTTAGTGGAATGAAATGGCGGGAGATGATGGAGACCTTCGCATTTGTAACAGCACGCTTGAAATACTGAGACATCACACAAGTGAGTCTTTCTGGTTTTGAGATGGTGAATGCATTGGGAAGGTTGTGTCTTACAGACTTCACAAATCGGATGAGTAGCAAGATATTCTTTCCGCAATCTAAAATATCTGGCATCTTTAAACGTTTAGGTTTGTTAGGTTTAAGATAATCTCCCGGCGGCCACTGCGCTCTAGTTTTCCAAAGACTCATGGAACAGGGCGGGTTAGGGAAGGTTGTCCTCATAATACTGCGATCCATCCCTTAAAACTCCCGCTTGTATTAGAATGATTCTTGCTAGATCAGGTGGTGAGAAGCTTGTGCCTTTACACCATTTCCCATCCTCACGTTTATAGCCGTCAATAAACTTGGACATATTAGAACGATGAACTTCAGCAAAGCCCGGTTCAAGGTCAAGACCGAACGCGACGGCGTTGCCGATGTTAACGACTTCAAGATCGAGAATGGCGTCATAGGCTAGGGTTAGATCGACATTGAACGGAGATTTTTGAAATACGCTAACACCTGATATGACGCCTATATTAAGTTCTACCCCGCAAGCATCGGCAAACTCTATTAATTCCTCTGCCATTAATCGGACGCGTAACATGCGGATGGCGAGTAGCGGAATAGTAGGTTTCTCCGGGCACTCTTGGTCCGCTTTAATCATGAAATCTTTAACTTGTTGTTGCTCTTTATTCATAGGTGCTGAGTATGTGGTAAAACTGCTTCCACGTCAAGCCTTGAATAAGATTTTTCTTGCTATTCTAGGGTCGATACCCCATACTGTTCATCCTGACAGATAGGGAAAGCCCTGACGAATAGTGAAACGGAAACGCGCGAGTGCAAGACGCCGTAGCAAGGTCAAAAAGCCCCAAGGTAAGAAGCCATTTAAGCCGAGGTTATACTCGCCTGAATGGATCTCGGCGAAACTGGCAGAGCAGCGCAAGGACAGGTATCTTGAACAACAGGAGAAAAATGCAAAAGCCGCAGTCAAAGCTTACAAAGTCAAGAAATCTGATAAAGGTAAGATTGTCATGGTTGGTGTCAAAGGTCAGAACAATCCTGCCAGTCAAGGTCGAAAAGGATACGCTATTCACGTTAACAATAAGGGGAAGAAAACCCTGCTCAAATCAGGAGATAAAAAAGCGCCGTATGCTCCTTCGAAAATCACTGACCTTGAACCCGCGAATTATCCAAAGCTACGGAAACAAATCAAAGCATTCACGCAATCCAAGCGAAGTCTGACGCACGGTGGAGCGATTGTCACGAAGGGAAGCGGTAGCGTTGGTAATGGTCCTTGGGATTTCAGTGATAAAATGGTGGACAAGATGAGTCGGGGAATACAGGAAGTTATCAGCAGACAAGCCGGACAACGGAAGTTTATCCTAACGGCTATAGTCTTGGTTGAATTACCGGACGGGAACCTGCACAGCTTCGAAGTGAACGTTGCAATCGACCGACCGGATCATGTAGCGATTCAACTAGCGGGGATCGAGGCGTTCGTGCGGCAAAAGTTTTACGCATTCATGGCAAGGGAACTTGCGTATGAAGGCTATGTCACGTCAGGCAGTGAAAACCATATCAGGCGGCTTGAAGTGAACAAGGGTAAGGAGCGGCGGTATTGGAAGGATAAGCGGGGTGAACACTGGTATGGAACGGACAACGAAGTAGCCCGGATCAAACGAATTGACTGGCAATTGGAACAAGCAAAATGAAAAGATACACACTACAAATCGACATCGAAGTAACGCAACAGACACCTTATTCAGAGATTAAAGCTATGGCTGAAACGTTGCTGGAACATATAGTTGAGGCAACGGCAATCAGAATATACAACCCGGCAACAGTGCAACCGGCATTGTCATTTCTGGATAAATCTGATGTATGAGTGCGTTTATAATGCCTGATACTGAATTTGCCACAACGCATCTTTGTATCATTTGCAGACCTAATACCAATTTTGGTTTAATAAATTCTAATCGTGGTGTTTTTTATGAGTTAGATACGTGGACCGATTTAGCTCCGATATTTCCGCTTATTCAAGCTATGGGGTTTTAAAATGAGTTTCATTGTAGGAGACACTGAAGATGACGCAAAAGAGTTGCAAGAAAGTGGTCAATCAGGGTTTAAGAAGAAAGTTACGCAATGCGCTGCAATCACAAGGAAAGGAACTAAGTTCCATAACCGAGGCGATATTCAAGCTTTCAAGAAATGGTTGGTTGAGCGACCGGAGCAATACATATACTTTCACAATCTGCAATATGATCTAGGTAATCTGTTCGGAAAAGAGTTAGACGCGCTTGACTGCACACTTGTCGGCGGTCGAATCATTCGGGCTATCTGGGGTAGCAAGATTTTTCTCGACTCATTCAACATCTGGCCGATGAAAGCGGCGACGATAGGGGGACGGTTCGGGCTAAAGAAACTGGAAATGGATGTTTATTCAAAGGAATACGTTTTCAGAGATTGCGAGATTATCAGGCGAGCTATGGAATTTGCTTGGAGTTTTGCGGAGTCAATGGAGTTAGACCATTTACCGCCAACATTAGGGGGGTTTTGCGTGAAAGTGTGGAAAAATTGGGGCGGAATTAATTGTCATGACAGCAACGACATCTGTCGCGAAGCGTATTACGGTGGCCGAGTGGAGATATTCAAGACTAGGAACGAGAGCAAGCATGTCTGTTGGACAGACATTAACTCACTTTATCCAAGCGTAATGACGCTGGAATATCCAGAGCAACTAACCAATTACGGAACGGAACTACCTCCGCATGGGGTTGCGACAATCACAATCAAAATCCCTAAGGCAGACCTTGTTATTCTACCGTTTCGAAATTCAGAGGGTAGAATTATTTTCCCGTATGGAACAATCACGGGGACTTGGACGATGCTAGAGATACGAGCAGCAGTTGAACGAGGGGCGACAATTCAAAGCGTCAAAGCGGCCTATGGTTCCGCTGAAGTCATGCGGCCTTACTACGAATTTGTGCAGCGATTGTATGAGGCGCGATTGCAAAGCAAATCAGCCGCGGAGAAACAATTCTTCAAGCTTTTGATGAACAACTTATACGGGCGACTTGGAACAACCGGAGTCATCGGAAGAACAGTTAACCAGACAGAGAAAAACAGAAGCGACGGCGTTCCTTACGGTGAGAAAGTTTTGGTTGAGTATAACATGCCGTTGTCAGAGGAAACGAATTGGTGTCATGCGGCCTATGTGACCGCGTATGGACGGCTTGAGCTGTTCAAATATATGGAAAAGGTTGGAGCGAATCTAATTTATTGCGACACTGATTCTGTTATATTCGATGGTAAGCCGGATGAAATTCCTTTCCCTATTGGCAAAGGATTAGGACAAATGAAAATCATTCAGCGTTGTAGTATCTGTAATAATGTTTTTCCTCATTCGCCTGCTTGTCCTAATTCGATAGGTTTTGATTTTTGGGAGGAATGTGAAGTCTATTTGCCAAAGTTATATAGGACTGGTAACACCTACAAGGCCAAGGGCGTGCCGCAAGCGTTGGCGAAAAAGTTCTTTGAAACCGGACGAGCGGAATTCAACCTTCCCTACAAGATCAGGGAAGCTATTCGATTTTACGACCGTAAAAATTCGAGGCGGTTATCGGTCTGGCATGAAGTTGAGAAGCAACGGCGACAGACTTACGATCGTAAAAATCTGCTCGGCAACCGATATTTTCCTTGCAAGGTTAATGCGGTTTGAAGTAGATTGTCCTTGTTCAAACCTACTGAGCAATTCCGCAACGGGGTTAGAAAGATCAATATGGCAAAGAAAAAAGAATCGACCGCAGAAGAAACAACGGAGACAGCCGAATACAAGCCGTCAACAGCAATGATCGCGCTTTTTGCGCCGTCCAAGACGATTGACGCAACCAAACTCGTTCGGCGCAACATGCCCCAAATGATAAAACCCGGAGACGTTCCCTTGGGTGCAATCGTTTCCGGCGAGATTATCCGAATCTGCCAAAGTCCGGTGAGCACAGTCAAAGGCAAGTTGCTTTGGCTAAAGCACGAAAGCGGGACGGAATTCACTTTCCCTTGCACTGGCGTCATCCGTAACGCTCTTATTCCGGGGATCAAAGGGCCGACGGACGAAATGAAAGACGCGGAACGGGATGCGGCGGAAAAGACCATGACAGCCGCACTCGAAAAGGAGATCGGTAAAACGTTCTATGCGAAACGGCTGGAATCCAAACCGTCCAAATACAAAAAAGAAATGTTTATGTTTGACGTTTACACGTCGAACAAGTAGATTTAACGGTATTGGGGTTGACTTGCACTCGACCCTCTGCTCACACGGCTGACAGGTTTTAACGGATTGAACTTGTCAGCCGCTTCCGTTTCTGAAAGACTTTCCATTTATGAGTGACAATCTCGAAAAAGCTGACGTATCCGATTTGCTGGCCAAAGTGACTACAACCAAGGTAGTGCCCGAATCAGCCACACCATTGACGCCTGTAAGCGAATTGATCGAAGTTATTCCGCCTAAGACAGACTCGCCAGTTTCAACAGCGTCTGACATAGCCGATATTTTAAACGAAACGGCTGGCAGTGCTAGCGCACAGCCACTGTCGCAGCCGGAACTTGCGCCATTTCAGAAAAAGGAGCGCTATAAACTGGAGGATTATGTTTCACTGGACTGGAACAAGTCCAACGCGGAGTTGGCAAAGGAAACAGGCAAGACCGAAGTTTACATGTCTCAAGTCCGTTGGAAGGTCAAAGCGTTTAAAGCGACGGGAGACAACGGACGTAAGCCCGACTTTTCCGATATACTTCCAACAACGGAGAAAGCGGCAATTGATTATCAGTTAATGAGTGGAACGCTCTTTGATATGTCAACCGGCACGTTATCAATGGTGCTTGGCCCGGAATGGCAACCTAAAGACGCGCAAGAAAGAGATGTCATGATTATGTCTCTTAAAGCGTATCTGACCGCCAAACAAGTTCAGGATTTGCCACCCGGAGTTATTCTAGCATTCGTTTGTTGTGCCTATGCCGCTCCGCGTTTCCGCGCTCCAGCAACGGCAGAAAAATTAAGATTCGGCTGGCGTTGGATCAAAGAGAAGTTGTCTAAACTACGTCGGAAAAAGCCACCGATTTTAACCGTAGTTCAAAAGCGGGAGTTGGATCAAAATGTTGAGAACGGAAAATAATTTCGCGTTCGATATTGAAGTTCAATGGCATGTTATGTTGTCGTGGATGTTTTGGGGTGATTGTTCGAGCGTTATCATTGTATTCGGTTTAAACTAATTTATTATGTTGCTAATTGATTTGTTAGGTGAGGCAAAATCTGAAATTTTAAATCTACGTCGGCGAAATGAAATCTTATCTGCAAAAGTAGAAGTTATGGAAAGCTTCATGCAAGTATTACACACAAGACCGGCTGAAAGAGTTGAACAAGCGGCAGTCGATATTGCTTGGCAAATTGAGCAAGAAATTCAAAGTCAATTAGGCAAACGATGACAAGCGGCGGAATTTTTGGCCCGAAGTTGTCAGGCAAGACAACCTTAGCCCGCGCATTATCAAAGGAATACTGGCGGGCGTCTCAGATGCGCACACTCGTTCTCGATTTGAATAACGAAGACTGGGGCGAGCAAGCGTTTGTCTCTACCAATGAAGCGGAATTCTGGTCAATGGTCTGGAAAGCACAAGGGATGCTTATTGTCGTTGAAGAGTCCGCTGAAACAATCAACCGGGATAAAAAGTTGATCGCGGTCTTTACCCGGTTACGGCATCTTAAACATAAGTTGCTTGTTATCGGGCATTCTGGCGTTAATCTGCTTCCAATCATGCGGGAGCAATTGGACACACTCTACCTGTTCAGACAATCTGAACGTGCCTCAAAAGTTTGGGCGGAGACATTCTGTCAAAAAGATTTAATGCAAGCTCAGGAACTGCAACAGTTTGAATTTTTTTATACGTCGCTCTATTCGTCGCCAAAGAAAACAAAGTTGAAGATTTAGTTTGACATTGTGGGGTGTATCCCCTATGGCTCAATACAGTATGAACAACAAATACCTAATCTTGGCGGGTTTCGTTGTTGTTGGCGTTCTAGCCGGTTTGGCTGTCGCTGGCTACATGGCCCCGGTTACTCACCCTACGACTTAATATGAACAAAACCCATTTGATCGCGCTCGCCGCTGGCGTTGCGCTCGGATACTTTTTCGCGGGTAAACTGGTTTCTTCAAGCACAACGCTTGCACAAGTCTATACCTTCGGTTCCGGTCTTCACTGAGTGCTAGCGCACAGCCACTATTTCCCTTAACCTTTAAAATCAAAAAAACTTATGGCAGTAGTTAATCGCGGACGGCAGACACAGTTCATCAACGGTATTAACGGCGTTTCGGCGGGTGGAAATGCTACCGTCAATATGGATGTCAACAAACGGTATCATGCAAACCGTTTGCAGGTTTCATCAGTCAATTATACAGGCGGAACAGCGTTACCTGTTGTTCCTTTGACTGGCGTGGGCACTGGCGCGACAGCCACTCTTACGGTTGTCAACGGCGTGGTCACGGCGGCTGTCGCTGTAGCTACTGGAGCAGCTTTCGTAACAGGCGATACAGTCACTGTGACCGATACGACCGGGACAGGTCTTGTCTTGACGGTCACGGCTGCCGCCGGCGCTATTACTGCCTTGGCCGTTACTTCTGTTGGCACTGCGAGCGCTACGAATCCCGCCAGCGTTATCACGCAACTGAAGCAGATCGTTAATGGCGTGGCTATTCGTGACATTTCGGTTGATAATCTACTGCGCATTTGCACGCTGAACAAATGTTCCACCCGGCGCGGCGAGCTCCCATTGTTCTATACCGAACCTTGGTTCAACGTCAATCAGTTGAACGAAATCCTTTCGTGGGATACGTTCGGTCAATCAACCTTTTCCATTCAACCGCAGATTTCCAGCGTGCGGCAATTGCCCGGAATGATCGGTATCATGGAATTCGATTATGACCGGAATGTTCGCCCGACTCCGAACGGACTCGTTCCATTCCTGCAACCCGTCGCACAGCACGATTACACGTTCAACGTGATTGCGGGTTTGAACCTGATCAATACCATTCCATTCGATTATCCTATCCGGCGGATTCTAATCAATGGAGCAACTCCGGGCAATATCACGCAACTGGAAATTTTGCAGGACGGGAACAAGGTTTACGAAGCGACGGTCGCCCAGAATCAGCAGCAACTTGGCGACAACGGTTTCCAAGCCGGACAGCGGTCCTCGCTTAATGTCAATTCAGGAGATGCAACGATCATAGCGGCTTACAATCCGCAAGCGCTGTTGCAGACGCCATTTGACTTCTCTTACATTACGGACATCGACCAACGCATTCAAAAGGCGTTGACGTGTGAAAACAGTCTTGTGTTGCGTGTGACATCTGCCATTCAGCAGGCAATCACTTGCACGCTCGAATATTTGCCGGGTCAATACGCGGCCTAAGGTGCTAGCGCACAGCCACTGTTTATCTTTGGCTGTGCGCCTTTAAAATTTATGGCGGATAGTTCCAGTCCAAGTTCAGGTTCAGGCGGCGGAACGAGCGGCGGCGCGGGCGGCTATAACATTCCCATCTCCGTTTCTGCCGCTGAAACCTTTTCTGTTCCGCAATCGCTTGTTTCACCAACCAATATCGTATTTGGTAGTGGGAACGTCCTATCTGAAAAGAATACCTCAGATCCTTACTCTAATGCGCCGGCAACGGCTGTAAGTTCAGCCAGTGAACGTGACGCGTCAAGCAAGTTATCCCAAGGTGATAGCGGGACAGCGCCGAAGTCGAATACCAAACTTTATCTAATCATTGGCGGTAGTGTGCTGGCGTTAATCGCGGCTATCGTCGTAACCGTCATAATCATAAAAAGGAAAGGCTAATCCATGCGACGTATCGCCGCAGTTCATAACAATCTAACCCGGCAGCCGATTATTCAACAAGCGGCTATCGGTAAAAATCCCGCTGGCACTCCTGCCGCGCTTAACGCTGCCGCCATTCGAAATCCGCAAAGCCGGGTATTCAATGCGCAAGCGAACAACATTAACGCGGTCAAGAAAATTGCACCTAGCAACATCAACAAGACACCATAACTTGAAAGAGCTAACCGAAAAGCAACTAATCGACATACTTCCAACGGATTCGGCAACCGTTGACGAAGCAAGTAAGCTCTATGATCTTGCCTGTATCATGTTTAAGATTCCATCGTTTCTTAAGCATTCGATTGCGGAAGGTTGGACAACACCTAGCAATGTTGAAGTTAATGGCAAGCTTGCCTATCTTATCTGTTATCACCTATCCGTTGATGGCGGTCTTTTCGTTGACGCGTGTGTGAGTCTCGATAAACATACCCGGTTTGAGATGGCTTTTGCGGCAGCCGAAATTATCGCTCGAACCAACAAAGCGAAATACATTCGTTTTTTAACCTTGCGGCAAGGGATTACGATTTCAGCGCAACGGCAAGGGTTTATTCCCGAAGCGGTTTGCATGGTCAAACATCTTTGATTTATGGGTGGTAACTTTTTCAGCAAGAAATCCGTCGCTCAAACGGAGACGCAAGCGCAAACCGCTGTGCAAGGTGGTGGCGCTGGCAGTGCTACAACCGCGTTTGGGCAATCGTCATCGGGTAACGCTGCTTTTTCCGCCGGCGCATTGGTAGGCGACACAACCATAACCGCCGCGAACGAAGCGCATGTTGCAATCACTACGAATGATCCTGCTGCCGCTATCAAAGCATTGGAAGTGAATCAGGAAGTTTCAACTCAAGCAATCTCCTACGCCAACATTAACGCAAATACTGCTTTGCAGACGTTACAGCAGTTTGGGCATGAGTTATCGACTATCACTAGTGGCAACAAAGTCGAGCAATCTCCATTGCCCCCTGTCGCTCCGCCGACAGCTGATGAACAACATTCGTCTGACATCAAGTTCTATGTTGGCGTCGGGATAACCGTTTTCGCAATCATTGTAACCCTAATCCTCTACCGAAAAAGGTCCTAGCGGACTGCCACTAAATCCCATGAATAAGACTACAAAAACAATTATTATCGTCGCTGTCGTGGTGGCTGTTTCCTACTACGGTTATACGTGGTATAAGAAAAAGAAAGCGGCTGCAACTGTAACAACCGGCACTGCTCCGGGTACTGCGCAAACACCTTCCAGTGGTTCCAACATCGTTGGAGATGTGAGCGCGGCATGGTCTGACGTTAGCAATTTGTTCGGTTAAGATCATGGCTAACAAGAATTATCAGTTTCAAGCGCCTAGTGTGGATCGTTCCAATAACCGAACGAATACGCAAGGGCTACCGCCGGCGCTAACCCAATTCCGGGCCAGCTTCCGTTACGCTAACATCGTGGCTGCTGGTCAAACCTTACCCGTCCCATGTTCAGGAACTCAATTCTATCTGAGAATAACTACAGCACCAATTCAGATCAAACCGTCTGGAGGAGTGTTCGGGGAATTCGCTCAGGGGCAGGGAATGCAATTGGCGGAAGAAAACGCCTTCGATATGTTACAGGTGCGCAATCTAACCGCGCAACCAGTCGTGTTCGAGCTGTTCGTAGGGTTTCAAGGTTTCATTGATAACACTCTAATCGTTCCACTCGACACCAACCGAGTCGTAGCGTTCCCAACTTATCCAACCGCAAACGCTGCTACAACGGTTAACTTTGTTGATAAATCAGCACAGGCATTCACGGACATCAACGGTAATCAATGGTATGCACTTTATCGAGAAGCTATCTATATTAGTAATGTCGATGGGGGCGTTACTTATCTGCTCCAAAAAAGCGGCTCGGTTGTTGCAAACGGACCGGCTGTAATCGCTATTTTCCCAACAACCACACTTCGTCTGCCCTACTCAGGCAATTACACCCTGAACGTTGGAGGCGGTAACATCAATGTTATTGCCAGCGAAGGTTACATCGCTATACCGAAGGTTATCAGTTAATGCGTTTTCAATCCATTAGTCCAAGTCCTGTTCCAATCATTGAAACCCCGCGTCCACCTGCTGGCGGGACTGGCGGAGGCTAAGTGGATCGCTTCTTCCAAATCCAATGCAAGCCTACTCCTAACTTGTGGGAAGGGCGACGGCAACCGATGGGTCTGGCTCAAGGCACTGCTGTAACTTTAATCGCTCTGACTCAAGTAATCGTTTACACTCCGGTTAATCGAACGGGAGTGAACGACTCTCAAGCCGGGAGTATTGCCTTGATTTCAGTAATTCTACCAGGCCCGGTTAATCGAACAGTTTCAGATACACAAACCGGGTCAATCGCACTGACACAGTGTATTCAATACACACCCGTTAACCGGACCATTTCAGATACGCAAACCGGGGCAATCGCGTTAACTGCTTGCATTAAATATACCCCGATTATTGCAACGCCAATTGCCGAGACTCAAACAAGTAAAATTGCTCTAACCTCTTGTATTGTATGAAAGATTCTTATTCGCAAATTATCGATCTTGACCCGCCTGTTAAGCCTACGCGTTTATTGGGCATCTCAGTTTCTACCAAGATCAAAACGCGGATCATGGATTCAAAGACTGGAAAATGCCTCAAAGAATCACCATGGAAAAAGAATCTGGTCATGGATTCCGGGCTGAATGCTATTGCTAAATCGACTGCGCCTTCTTCTATTGCTGACTCTTTCTTAACCTGTAAAGTGGGTTCAGGCACTACACCAACGGCAACCGCCAGCGGTGGAATTACCGGGTCGCAAACCGCAACTACGACCGTAACCAGTTCAGGTGGATTTTTCACAGCGGGCATGGTTGGAATGCTTCTAAAATGGGGCACAGGTTCGGCGGGAGTTGAAACCTACATCACTGCTTTCACGAATTCGACAACGGTAACAGTCGATACGTCGGGCACGCATGTTGCGGAAGTCTTTACAGTTTGGGCAGTAAATCAAACCGCCCTAACTACACAACTTTTTCAAACTTCGGCCTATCAAACCAATGCCGGGGACAATGTCACCACAATCACGAATAATCAGGCTGTTTTGCAACGGACTTTCGTTATTGCGAGTCAAGTAGCTTCCTACAATGTCAATGAAATTGGTTGGTTTAGCCAAGCCGGAGCCCTAGGCGGTATTAATGTTTATGGGCGCATCGTTCTTTCAAGCACAGATGTCGTTTCGCCTACAAACTTTTATGTGGTTGTAATCCAGCTTACAACTACATTCACACCGGCCACTCCGTCAGCCGTTGCAAACGTCGGAACGAATATCAATACCGCTGGCAACGCTGCTATCGAACGTCTCGCTATTTCACGAGTCAGTTCAACTGGCGCTACAGATACTGCGACCGTTCCTGACATTTTCGGGTTAGCTACTACAGTCATGCTGTTTCCGACAGTTGTTTACACACAAAATGCTAACCCATCGGAGACTCCAAAGAACGTTACTTCAATTGCCGGAACGCAATTTAACCCGATGACAAAGACATTCTCCGGCACACGCGGAGTAATGAATGTTACGGTTAATACCACTAAAACAACAGCCGGACAGTTGCTATTCGGTATCTGCCTTTCCGATGCGTTGACCGCTAACCCAACGTATTTTGATATTTTATTCACGGCGGCGCAAACAGCTCCAAGTGGAACGTTTCAACCGCAAACAACCTTCACATACACGTTCAATCGGGCTTTGGTGAATTAATATGGAAACTGGCGCTGTAATTTTAGAGACTCCTACTGTCGATCAAAACTTGGCAAAGAAAGGTCTGCAATCTGGCGTTCTGTATGGCTCTATTGCTGGCGTTGCATCCTATTACGTTTTCAGCAAGTCACTCAAAAGCGCGGCAATCGTTGGAATTGCTGCCGTCGTTCTGATCTATCTCGCTATAACCAAAATCAAAATCAATTGACTATTTATGACTGCACAAACCAAAACTTTATTGATCGGTGCCGGCACAGCCGGTGCCGCTAAGTTCTACTTTCAAAAATCGTGGCAGATGTCGCTAATCTTTGCCGCCGTTGCCATGACAGCCTTTCTTGTCATAACTGACTTACCGGAAAGTTCCACGTGACAGTAAAAATCGCCAGCATCATAAATCAGGTTATCGGGACTCTTGTAACGACTGCACTCATTGCTAACCTCACCGTTCTTTGGAGTTTCAACGATAGACTAGCACGCATCGAGGAACAACTTAAACGGTATTCAGTTGCTTTTTATGATAACGCTCTTAGACGGTAGGACCGTGGATCAATCCACGATCTTTTTCCATCCTGATACTTACAAGTTCACTCGCGATAACGGCGAGGATTTAACCTACCTGATAAGTTTCGCCGATAAGAAAAGTTTCGCCGGGTTTGACGGGGCACGCTGGCTAACCATCGTCTCTGACCTTAAAAATACCGGCGCGATTCAACCGCCGCTAAACACCTCAACTGCCTCTATCTTTTGGGAACAACTTACCACCGATCCTCTCGCTGCTCCCCTTGAAAGCGCGAATAACGCCTTTAACGAGATCATTAACTCGTCTGTCGCGCCTAAAATTGGCTTGCTAGTTGGGGCGGTTGTCGTCATTCTAATCCTCGTCATTACAGCAAAACACGAAATATGAAAATCAGCTACCTAATCCTTGTCCTGTTATCCTTTACCGCTTGCGCTCCGCTCGTTGTGCGGCAGCCGGTCGTTATGCCGCTCATTTCCAAACAACCGGACGGGTCGCTAAAAACTAATGGTGTGCTAATCAATGGTTATGCAACCGGGCCGGCTGCCGATGTTGCAAAACCGTTAGTAGAATCATTCGGCCCTTGGGGTGAGTTAGCCGGGATCATCGGTGCTGCCGGGCTTGCAACCTATGTCCGAATCAAAAACAAGCAGGAGCTTGCCGCACACAAAGATGACGTGCAAACGCAAATTGATAAAATCGCGCCACCCACTACCTAACCCCTTGCCTCTACTCCGTAGCGTTTCACGGGTATGCAACCGAATGCGCCTGTTTCTCTTTACAGGCGCATTCCTTTTTCTACCGTGGTTAGCGAATTCAGAAGGCGGTCTAAATCTAGGCTGGAACGCAAATCCCGAATCAAACATCGCAGGTTATTCGATCTATTACGGAACTAACTCATTTACCTATACCAACAAAGTCAACGCGGGCAATCAAACCAACTTCCTGCTGCGCGGCCTGAACAGTGACACGCTCTATTTCCTGAATCTAACCGCTGTGAATTCGAATGGGATCGAATCGGATTTCACCACTGAACTATTCGCCGTCCCTTCTGAACTACCCGTTGCAATCGTTACCGTCGATTTCTCAACGAACCTAATTCAATGGTCACACATAGTTTCACTGACTAATGCTGTCGCTGCTCTGCCGGGATATTGGCGCACAACTATCATTGTCACAAATTTAGACACGCCTTAGACAGTTCTGCCCTGTTCTGATACGGGTAATTCTTCGGACACGCTCAAACCTTATTGGCACGGAAACCGCTCTATTCAATCCATATGATGAGCGCAACGTTACTATCGGGAGTCGTCCGAGTCTGTTGTAAATGCAATCCCGGCTATTCGGGGCTTGACTTGCTCCCGGAAGCGTGTAAACTATTACCATTGAAGTTCAGCCACGGCTACTGTAACGGGTGCGCTGAAATCGAGTTAGCGAAAATCAAAAAAGAGAAAGAGTGCAAGAATGACAGCGGCAGATAAACAAATTTTGCAAGCTACCATAGCGGAAACTAATCAGGGAATTTCAGCCGCGATTGATGGTATCGGGGAAATACTTGACATCATGGTAGACTATTGGAGTATTGACAACTCTAATCGAAAGCAACTAATCTTGGAGCGATCAAAGTTGCTGGAGCGCGAACAAATACTTAACAATGTAATCGAAGATATCGAAAGAGAGTGGCTGGTATGACAACTGACGAAGCTATCGAACGGTATTGCAACGCGTGCGCGGATAAAGCGGGATACCAAAATCAACGCGGTCCTAGAGACGCATACAAATATGGCGTGCTTAAAGCAATCGCAATCGCTTCAATAGACTCCTGCCTAACCGGCAACCATGCCGTAAAGGAAATCAAACGGATACGGGATCATACCGGAGCAATCAATGTAGGGCCAATATGAAAATATTCTTGATTAGTCAAGGCAGCAATAACCGCATATATAACACTTTCAAAGCCGCTGTTGTTGTCGCCCGTGACCAAACCGTGAATTGCTTGCTTGGCTTGCAGTCTTTGCTGTCCTAACCTTCGTTGCGTGGACTATCGGCTGGATACTGCACGGAAACCCTTTCTTAAAATGAGATCATCGAAGTTTAATCGTGCGAGTATCTATAAATTTCCAATGAAGAATATCCAATACTGGCCTAGGAAGTCTCTGGGTTTCTATGTCGTTGCTCAATCTTGGGAGCTTAAATACCTGAAATCAAACCGTCACTATACCGGCAAGCTCTGGTATGCTCACCCGTTCAAAACATATGAGGAAGCGTCAGCAGCAGGAGGGAACGCACGCCTCGCTTTCTCGTTTCAAGTTGTGGAAAATAAAAGGAACAAATGAAAGCTTTGATCGAACGCTGGCGCAAAGATGCTGCCCAATACCGTAAGCAAGTTATCGAAGCTAGAGCAGTAGGCTCGCCCCATGAAGCTATGCTCTGCACGGCTATCACTCTGGAGAATTGCGCGAAGGAGTTGGAAGCGGCAATAGAACCCTTGCCGGGTGAGAATTAATCCCTCCCCCACCCCTTCGCCGCCATTTCATTCCACTAACCCGCCCTGTTCCATGCCTCCGCATTCGCGCATTCCATCCACTCCTATTCGGCCTAAACTTATATACCG
>Ga0137413_10000325_pt1 | contig 15008 bp, 12 predicted proteins | sample CZODoug2_1_16fun_FD_108280 | JGI IMG/M metagenome (GOLD analysis project Ga0137413, IMG submission 108280) | Vadose zone soil fungal communities from Angelo Coast Range Reserve, California, USA - CZODoug2_1_16fungal (Illumina Assembly) | ecosystem: Environmental > Terrestrial > Soil > Vadose... | reverse complement strand
CATGCCGCTGCTCCGGCCCGGGTGTGCGCGAGGTAGCTGGCGACCTCACGGGGCGTGGTGCCGCGGGCGAAGATCTTGTCCACGCCCAGCTCAACGGCCGCGCCGGGATCGAACCGTGGACCCCCGACGATCAGTAAGGGGCGTGGGCCGGACGGGTACGCCGCGTGCACCGCATCGGCCAGTTCGCGGGTGTTGTGCAGGTGTGCGTCGCGTTGGGTGACCACCTGGGAGACCAGTACCGCATCCGCGTGCATGCGCTGCGCGGCGGCCACCAACTCGTCGACCTCGACCTGGGAGCCGAGGTTGTGCACCGCCATCTCCCGGTAGTACTCCAGGCCCTTCTCCCCGCCGAAGCCCTTCACGTTGAGGATCGCGTCGATGCCCACGGTGTGCGCGTCGGTGCCGATGCAGGCGCCGAGCACCACCATCCGCCGGCGCAGCCGAGCGCGGATCTCCCGATTCACCTCGGCCGGGGTCAGCAACGGGAAGTCGCGCTCGGCCACCGGGACCTCGCTGAGGTCCACACTGTGCGTGAGGCGGCCGTAGACCACGAAGAACGTGAAATCCGGGCCCACGCCCCGGGTGTGCACCACGGTGGCCGGGTCCAGGCCCATCTTGCGGGCCAGGGCCAGCGCGGCACCCTCGGCGCGGGCGTCGGGCGGGATGGGCAGGGTGAAGGAGACCTGCACCATGCCGTCGTCGGTGGTGTCCCCGTAGGGACGTACCACGCTCATGCCGCGCCCTTCCACTGCGCCGGGTCGGCGGTGCCCTCGAGCAGGTCGGCAACCGGATTCAGGTAGTCCTCGGCCTTGGCGAGCACGCCGTCCCGTCCGCGGCCACGGTCGGCCGGCCGGCGCATCAGGCCGAAGGTGCCCTCGCCGATCGCGGTCAGCAGGCTGTCCCGCTCGATGCGGTGCAGCAGGTCGATGGCCTCGCCGAGCACCGTGTTCGCCCGGGTGGCGATGAAGCCGTCCGGAGCGGGCTGGAAGTCCTCGCCCAGGGCGCCGGCCGCATCGAGCACGTAGCGCACGTTGCGCAGCGCCAGGTCTCGGTCGGACAGGAACGGGGTGACCACGGCCTCGGTCATCATCCCGACCAGCAGGATGCCCTGCCCGGTCAGCGCCCCGGCCAGGTTGAAGAACCCGTCGAGCAGATAGCCCCGGAAGATGTCGCCGGTCATGTGCTTGGTCGGAGGCATCCACTTCAGCGGGGCGTCCGGGAACAACGACCGGGCCAGCAGCGCGTGGGCCAGCTCCAGGCGGAACGAGTCGGGCAGGTCAGGGTCGATCTCGAAGGCATGGCCCAGACCCAGTTGCCAGTCGGCCAGCCCGGCCTCCTTGGCGAAGTACTCGTTGAGCAGCTGCGAGACGGTGACGGTGTGCGCACCGGACACGGCGTCCGCGGTGGTCAGGTAGTTGTCCTCGCCGGTGTTGATGATGATCCCGGCGTGGGCGTGGATCTGGCGGGCGAAGCGCTGGTCGGTGAACGTGCGCAGCGGGTTGATGTCGCGGAAGAGGATCCCGTACATCGAGTCGTTGAGCATCATGTCCAGGCGCTCCAGGCCGGCCAGCGCCGCGATCTCCGGCATGCACAGCCCGGAGGCGTAGTTGGTCAGCCGGACGTAGCGGCCGAGCTCGCGGGAGACGTCGTCCAGGGCTGCGCGCATCAGCCGGAAGTTCTCCGCGGTGGCGTAGGTACCCGCGTAGCCCTCCCGGGTCGCGCCCTCCGGGACGTGGTCGAGCAGCGATTGACCGGTGGAGCGGATCACCGCGACCACGTCGGCGCCCTCCCGGGCGGCGGCCTGGGCCTGCGGGATGTCCTCGTAGATGTCGCCGGTGGCCACGATCAGGTAGATCCACGGGCGGCGCGGCGGGTCACCGAGTTCGGCGATCATCGCCTCGCGTTCGGTGCGCCGGGCACGTACTCGGGTCAGGCCGGCCGCGGCAGCGGTCCCGGCGGCGGCTCGGGCAACCTCGGCGTCCCGGCCGGTGGGCAGGCGGAACTGCACGGCGCCGGCTGCGGACTTCTCCGCGAGCTCGCGTAGGTCGCCGGCCTGGCCGCGAAGCAGGGCGTCCCAGACCGGCAGGGCCACGCCGTGCTGCAGGCCGACCTGTGCGCGCACCGCGTCGACCAGGTGGTTGGGCCAGGGCAGGCCGTCCCCGTCGGCGCCGGAGAGGCCCGCCAGTCGCAGCACGGCACGTTCCACCGAGGTGGTGGTGTGCGCCTTGGCCATGTCGACCACCGGCTCACCGACCCGGCGGGCCAGTTCGCGGGCCAGGGCCACCGTGGTCTGGTCCAGGTCCAGCTTCACGAGCTCACCTCCGATGCCAGTCGGCGTTCGTACATCGCGCGCAGGCCGGGTTCACTGCGCAGCAGGCCCAACGCGATGCGGTCGTGCCCGGGTGCGTAGCCGTTGCCGATCAGCAGCGTGACGTCCGCGGCCAGGCCCTCGGCACCGAGCGCGGCTGCGGCGAACGAGGTCGCCATCGAGAAGAAGATGACCGTGCCGCGCTCGGCGGTGGCCAGGATCGCGCCGTGCTCGGCGCCGGGGACGTCCACACACACCACGGTGACATCTACCGGTCCACCACAGCCGGCCATCGCGTCAAGAACGGACAGCGGGTCGCGGGCGTCGATGACCGCGATGTGGTCGGCCAGGCCGGCCGCGCCCAGGGCGTCGGCCTCGTCGGCGTCGCGGACCAGGCCGACGGTGCGCCCGGCGCCAGACGCGCGGGCGGCGGCCAGCGCCAACGAGCCGCTCTTGCCCGCCGCACCGATCACCGCGACCGAGGGGCGGTGGCGCAGCACTGCGCGCTCGGCCACCACCCGGCCGGTGAGCGCGGCCGCGCCGGCCACGTCCAGCACGGCCAGTGCGAGGTGGGATGCCAGATCTTCGGGCAGCACCGCGGCGATGGACCGGGCGAACAGGATGGCGTGCCCGGCGGTGGGTACCTGCTCACTGCGCCCGGACCAGTCGGCCAGCCCGTCGCGCAGGTACAGCGGGGTCAGCGTGAGCGAGACCAACGTGGCCACCCGGTCGCCCGGACGTAGTCCGAGCGGGGAGTCGGGGCCCGCCTCGGCCACCCGGCCGACCAGCATGCCGCCGGAGCCGGTGACCGGATTGTGCATCTTGCCCCGCTCCGCGACGATCCCGGCCACGGCCGCCCGGACCGCGTCCGGGTCACCGTGATGCTCCGTCAGCTGACGAAATGACGCCGCGTCCAGGTTCAGCCGGTCGACCTCGATGCGCACTTCGTCGGCCCACAGTTGCGGTTCGGCGTCCAGTCGCCAGGCGGCCTGGGGCAACACCGGGGTGTCATCGAGCACCCGGTGGCAGCCGAACGGCGAGCCGCCCTGTCGGAACAACCACGGCCTCCCGTCGAGACAAACTGGCGACGAATCCTCTCGTGTCAGGGTACCGTCAAGAACGATATCTTTGGTTCAACATCGGGTTTGCCAGTCTTTCTCACGCATTTGGCCGGGGAGGTCGCCGTGTCCCAGCCCTACTCCTACTCGCGCCGCGAGCTGGTCGAGCCGGACTGGACGCGTTTCCCGGGGTGGCGCGGGGTGACCGCCGCGGAGTGGGCCGACGTTCAGTGGCAGCGGGCGCACTGCGTGAAGAACGCCGCCCAGTTGCGCGCGGTGCTCGGCGATCTGGTGGCCGACTCGTTCTACGCCGACCTGTTGGTCGACCAGGAGCAGCACGCGACCATGTCGATGCTGATTCCCCCTCAGATGGTGAACACGATGACCGCGGCGGTGCTGCCCGGCGGGCCGGGCAGCCTCACCGAGGCGTTCCTGGCCGACCCGGTACGCCGATACATGCTCCCCGTGGCCTCGGACCGGGACGACCACTGGCCGAGTCACCCCTACGCCAGCCGGGACTCGTTGCACGAGTCGGACATGTGGGCGGTGGAGGGCCTCACCCACCGCTACCCGACCAAGGTGCTGGCCGAGCTGACCAACACCTGCCCGCAGTACTGCGGGCACTGCACCCGGATGGACCTGGTCGGCACCTCCACCCCGACGGTGGACAAGCACCGTTTCTCCCTCAAGCCGGTGGACCGGCAGGACCGGATGTTGGACTACCTGCGCCGCTCCCCCGGGGTGCGCGACGTGGTGGTCTCCGGCGGCGACGTGGCCAACGTGCCGTGGCCCCGGCTGGAGGCGTTCGTCGCTGCGCTGCTGGCGCTGGAGAACATCCGCGACATCCGGCTGGCCAGCAAGGCGCTGATCGGGCTGCCGCAGCACTGGTTCGCCGACGAGGTGCGGGCCGGGATGGAACGCCTGGCGCGCACCGCGCAGGAGCGCGGCGTGGGACTGGCGGTGCACACGCACACCAACGCGGCGGAACAGGTGACGCCGCTGGTGGCCCGGGCCGCTCGCGGTCTGCTGGACGTCGGGGTGCGCGACGTGCGCAACCAGGGCGTGCTGCTGCGCGGCGTGAACGACTCGGTGGAGGCGCTGCTCGACCTGTGCTTCGGGTTGCTCGACGGGGCCGGCGTGCTGCCGTACTACTTCTACCAGTGCGACATGATCCCCGGCAGCGAGCACTGGCGACTGCCGCTGCACCGGGCGCGAGAGTTGCAGCACGGGATCATGGGCTATCTGCCCGGCTTCGCCACCCCGCGGATCGTGGTCGACGTGCCGTTCGTCGGCAAGCGCTGGGTGGACCAGGCGGTGACCTACGACCGGGTGCGCGGCATCTCGACCTGGACCAAGAACTACCGCACCGCAATCGAGTTGGCCGACGCCGAGGCACTGGCGCGGCAGTACCCGTACTACGACCCGATCCACTCGCTGCCCGCCGCCGGTCGGGCCTGGTGGCGCAAGCAGGCCGCCGCCGGCCAGGTCCCGGCACAGCTGCCCGCGCACCGCGCCGCAGGCTGAGCCGGCCCGGCCCGTACGCTGCGGCGGGTGCACGTGCTGGTCACCGGGGGCGCCGGGTTCATTGGGTCGCATGTCGTCGAGGCGGCGTTGGCGGCCGGACACCGGGTGCGGATCTTGGATTCGCTGCTGCCGGCTGTGCACCGCCGTGCCCCGGAGCTTCCGTCGGATGCGGAGTTCATGCACGGGGATGTGCGGGACCCGGCGGTGGTCACCGCCGCGCTGGAGGACGTGGACGCGGTGCTGCACCAGGCCGCGATGGTCGGGCTGGGGCTGAACCTGGACGACGCCCCGGACTACGCGGGGGCCAACGATGTGGGCACCGCGGTCCTGCTGGCCGCGATGGCTCGTGCCGGAGTGGGACGGCTGGTGCTGGCCAGTTCGATGGTGATCTACGGCGAGGGCCGCTATCGGTGCGCGGAACACGGCACGGTGCCGGCAGGCGCGCGCACCACGGCCGAGCTGGACGCCGGACGCTTCGACCCGCCGTGTCCCGTCTGCGGCGACGAGCTGGTCCCGGATATGGTCCGCGAGGACGCCGCGCCGGACCCGCGCAACATCTACGCGGCAACAAAGCTGGCGCAGGAACATCTGGCCGCCGCCGCCGCCCGGGTGACCGGGGCCCGAGTAGCCGCACTGCGCTACCACAACGTGTACGGACCACGGATGCCCCGGGACACGCCCTACGCCGGGGTGGCCAGCATCTTCCGCTCAGCGCTGGCCGGCGGACGCGCGCCGCAAGTGTTCGAGGACGGCCGGCAGCGTCGCGACTTTGTGCACGCGCGCGATGTGGCCACCGCGAACCTGGCCGCGCTGGCCGCGACCGGCGATGCCGGGCCAATCGCCGCGGGCACCCTGCGCGCCTACAACGTGGGCAGCGGGACCCCGCGCACGGTCGGCGAGTTGGCCGCCGCGTTGGCCATCGCCTGCGCCGGCCCGTCACCCGAGGTCACCGGGCAGTACCGTCTCGGCGACGTCCGGCACATCACGGCCTGCTCGGACCGGTTGCGTAACGAGCTCGGCTGGACCGTGGCCGAGGATTTCGCCGCGGGCATGGCCGAATTCGCTGCCGCCCCGCTGCGCGACTGAACCATCATCTCTGTCCGGCGTTTCGGGCTATCCGAGGCCGTTGATACCCCGAAACGCCGGACGAAGTTGAGGGTCTGGGGGTTAGGCGAGGACGGGGAGGGAGACCTCGAAGCGGCAGCCGCCAGCGATGTTGGCGACGGTGATCTCACCGGCATGCGCCTCAACGATGCCGCGGACGATGGCCAGGCCGAGGCCCGCGCCGCCATCGGGGCCGGGGGTGCGGGCATTGGTGCCGCGCCAGGCCATGTCGAACACTCGGGGCAGATCCTCATCGGGGATGCCACCGCAGCCGTCGGTAACGGCGATCGTGGCGCGTTCGGCGTCGGCGGACAGATGGATCTCCACCGTCCCGTCCGACGGGGTGTGCCGGATCGCGTTCACCACCAGGTTGCTCATCAAGCGGGAGAGTTCGCGGCCGTCGGCGCGCACCGCGACGTTCGTGGCCGCGTGGCCACGCAACGCGACGCCGCGTTCCCGGGCCAACGCGTCGGCGCCGGCCAGCGTGTCACTGACCAGGTCGGCCAGGCTGATCCGGTCCAGCGACAGGCGCAGGGCGCCGGCGTTGATCACCGAAAGCTCGAACAGGTCGTCCACCATGCCCGCGAGCCGGTCGACCTCCATCCGGATCTGCTTGCGATAGCGGTCCTCGTCCTCGGCGACGCCGTCCTCCAACGCCTCGGCCATCGCCCGGATGCCGGCCAACGGGGTGCGCAGGTCGTGGGACACCCAGGCGACAAGTTCGCGACGGGACGTTTCCAACGCGGCCTCCCGGGCGCGGGACTCGGCCAATCGCCCCCGGGCGGCGTCGAGTTCACGGCTGAGCTCGAGGAGTTCAGAACTGCCCGGCCGCACCGTCCGGGCCCCGACAGGCCGGCGGTGGTCGAGCGTCTCGACGCCGATCTCGCGAGCCTCCGCGGTCAGCGCGCGACTGCTGGCCACCAGCATCCGCGCGTAGATCGCGGACACCCCGGCCATCAACACCGCGACCACCCCGCTGACGATCAGCAGCACCCCGTAGTCGTGGTGCGACAGGAACATCGCGTGCGCGGTGCCAATGGTCGCCGCGATCACCGCACCGACCGTGGTCAGGCACAGCACCAACAGCGACTGGCGCAGCGAGCGGTAACGCAACGCCCGTAACAACAGCGCCCCGCCCACCGCGACCGCCCCCGCCCAGGCGATGGCAATCAGCACCACCTGGACCTTGTCACTCACCGGCGGACCTCGCTGCGCTCGCTCACGCTGTGACCTCCTGGCGATCGCCGGCGGGGGCATCGAAGCGATAGCCGATGCCCCACACGGTGACCAGCAATCGTGGGTCGGCCGGGTCGTCCTCGATCTTCTCCCGAAGCCGCCGCACATGCACGGTGACCGTGGACTGGTCGCCGAACTCCCAGCCCCACACCTGCCGCATCAGCGCCTCGCGGGTGAACGCCTCGCCGGGGTGCGCCAGCAGGAACGCCAACAGGTCGAACTCCCGAGTGGTCAGCGACAGCGGCTGTCCGTCGCGAGAGGCTTTGTGCCCGGTGACGTCTACCTGCAGTCCGCCCGCCGACAAGACGGCCGGACCGCTGTCCACCGCCGGTGGACCGGAGCGGCGTAGCACCGAGCGCACCCGAAGGGTGAGCTCGCGCGGGCTGAACGGCTTGGTGACGTAGTCGTCCGCGCCGACCTCCAGGCCGATCACCCGGTCGTTCTCTGACCCCAACGCGGTCAGCATGATCACCGCGATCGGGCCGCCCTCCTGCAACCGGCGGCAGACCTCCAGCCCGTCGATGCCGGGCAGCATCAGGTCCAGCACCACCAGATCGGGTCGCTGCACCGCCGCGGCCTGCAGGGCGCTGAGCCCGTCCGCGGCGTGTTCGACCTCATACCCGGCGCGCCGGAGGTAGGCCAGCACCACCTCGGCGACCGTCAGGTCGTCCTCGACCACTAACACCCGGGCCGTCATGCGGCCGAGTCTAGGCAGACCGCGGCCGAATTCGGCCGGGCCGCGACCCGTCGTCAGCGGACCGTAAGCCGCAGACCGCCTCGGTGGGGGGCTCGGCCCCTACAGTGGAGCGGTGGAGCACGAGGCGGCGGGCGATCGGCCCCGGGTGGATGTGGTGCTGCCCTGCCTGAATGAGGCGGCGGCGCTGCCCACCGTGTTGGCCGGCTGCCCGCCCTGGGCCCGGGCCATCGTGGTGGACAACGGCTCCACCGACGACTCGGCCACCATCGCCGCCGGACTCGGCGCCACCGTGGTGTGGGAACCGCAACGGGGGTTCGGCGCCGCCTGCCATGCGGGCCTGCTCGCGGCGAGCGCGGAGATCGTGTGTTTCTGCGACGCGGACGCCTCGCTGGACCTGCGCCAACTGCACCGCGTGGTCGACCCGGTCCAGGCCGGCCGGGCGGACCTGGTGCTGGGCCGGCGTCTTCCCATGGCGGGCTCCTGGCCGCTGCACGCACGCCTGGCCAACCGGGTGTTGGCCCGGCACCTGTCCCGGCGTACGGGTGTCCGCCTGCACGATCTGGGACCGATGCGCGCGGCTCGCCGCGCCGACCTGCTGGCGCTGAATCTGACGGACCGTCGGTTCGGTTATCCGTTGGAGATGGTGATTGCGGCGATCCGCGCCGACCTGCGGGTGGCCGAGTGTGAGGTCGACTATGCGCCACGGACCGGGCGTTCGAAGGTCACCGGCACGGTGCGCGGCACCATGCGGGCGGTCCAGGACATGCGCGCGGTGTTGGCCCGGTGATGGTAGATCTGACCATCCTGGTGATGGCGAAGGCACCGCTGCCGGGGCGGGTGAAGACGCGGTTGACCCCGCCGTTCTCCCCGGTCGAAGCCGCCGCGCTGGCCGAGGCCGCGCTGTCGGACACCCTCGAGGTGGTGCGCGCGGCGCCCGCCCGTCGCCGGGTGTTGGTGCTGGACGGAGCCGTGGGCGCCTGGCTGCCGTCCGGCTTCGAGGTGCTGCCGCAGGCCGCGGGCGGACTCGACGAGCGCATTGCCGCGGCGTTGGCCGCCATATCCGGACCGGTGCTGTTGGTCGGCATGGACACCCCACAGCTGAGCGTGGATCAGCTCACGGTGTCGTTCGCGGACCACGACGCGTGGTTCGGCCCGGCACAGGACGGCGGATTCTGGGCGCTGGGTCTGGCCCGACCGGACCCGGCCCTGGTGCGCGGGGTGCCGATGTCGCGGGACTGGACCGGGGCGGTGCAACTGGGGCGGCTGGTCGACGCCGGACTGCGCGTCGGGCTGCTGCCCCGGTTGCGCGACGTGGACACCGCGGCCTGCGCGGCAGCGGTCGCTGCGGCTGCCCCGCACACGCGTTTCGCCGCACAGCACGCGCGCTTCACCGCCGGCGCGGTCACCGCGTGAGCGCCGAACCAGGGTCCACTACCTGGCAGCAAGCAGTGGTGAGCCACTACGACGCCGCGTTGTGGCAACGCCGCTCGATGCGGGTACGAGAACACCGCGGCGATGTGCTGCCCTTCGACGTGGCGCGTTGGTCGCGTACCCCGGATACCGCGGACGAGTCCCTGCTGGAACGGTGCACCGGCCCGACGCTGGACATCGGGTGCGGGCCTGGACGCTTGGTCGCCGCGCTGACCGCCCGCGGCATCCCGGCCCTCGGCGTGGATGTGGCGCCCGCAGCGGTGGCATTGACCCGCGCCCGGGGTGGGTTGGCGTTGCGTCGTTCGGTGTACGACCGGTTGCCCGGCGGCGGACGGTGGCGCACGGCGGTACTGGCCGACGGCAATGTCGGCATCGGCGGTGATGTCGGCGGGCTGCTCACCCGGATCAGGGAGTTGCTCGCCCCGGGCGGGCACGCCCTGATCGAGGTCGAGGCCGGGGACACCGATCGACGGATGATGGCCGAGGTGGCCGCACCGGACGGGACGGCGGTGGGGTCCTTTCCGTGGGCCCGCATTGGCGCGGCCGCCCTGACCCGACTGTCCGGAGACTGCGGCTACGTCGCGGCGATCGGCTGGCAGTGCGAGGGCCGGCACTTCGTGGACCTGCGCGCCTACGGCACGGACGTTCGCGGTCGGTAAGCAGCGCAGATCCTCTCCTGACGGGTTCGCACCCCTACGTTGATCGCGTGGACGTACGCGAGCGGTTGCTGAAGCTCAACCAACGAGTCAACGACAACCCGCCTCCCGGTCCGTTCCGCCCGGGCTTCTGGCGCAGCCCGATCCGTGGCCCCTGGTTGACCTCGGTGCTCGGTGCGGTGCTGCTGCTCGGCATCCCGGTGCTGTTCCTCACCGGGCTGTTGTCCTTCCTGGCCTACAACCCCTGGCTGCCCGGCAACGGCGGCCGCGAGGGCTCGCACCTGTTGACGTTCATCCCGTTCCATTGGCCCACCCACCCGAGTTGGGGTTACCGGTTCAGCCAGGGCGTGCACGTCACGCTCGGGGTCACGCTGATCCCGGTGCTGCTGGCCAAGCTCTGGTCGGTGATCCCGAAGCTGTTCGAGTGGCCGCCGGTGCGCTCCCCCGCGCAGGCCCTGGAACGCGCTTCGTTGTTCCTGTTGGTGGGTGGCGCGGTGTTCACCTTCGTCACCGGTCTGCTGAATATCCAGTACTGGTACCGCTTCCCCGGCTCGTTCTACCGGCTGCACTACTACAGCTCCTGGGTGTTCGTGGCCGGCTTCGTCACCCATGCGGCGATCAAGATCCCGGTCATGCGCAAGGCATTGCGTGCCCGCCGACTGCGCGATGAGCTGAGCGTCGACCTCGCGCACACCCTGCCCGAGCCGCACGTCGAGCACGGACTGGCCCCGGTTCAGCCCGCGGCCCCGAGCATCTCCCGCCGCGGAGCGCTCGGACTGGTCGCGGCCGGCTCGCTCGGTCTGCTCGTCCTGACCGCCGGTCAAACGATCGGGGGCCCGTTGCGCCGCGTCGCGTTGCTCGCCCCCCGGGGTGGCTTCGTCCAGGGCGACGGGCCCAATGACTTCACGGTCAACGTGTTCGCGAACAACGTGGGTGTCCGCGGCGCGGACGACGGTTGGCGGCTGGCGATCCAGGGACCGAGCGGCAGTCACACGTTCACCCGCGACGAGTTGTTGGCCATGCCCCGGTACCGCGCGTACCTCCCGATCGCCTGCGTGGAGGGCTGGTCCGTACCGGCGCAGCATTGGGAGGGCGTGCGGTTGCGCGACCTGGCGGCCGTGGCCGGGCTGCCCCGGGCCCGCTCGGTGTTCGTGGAGTCGCTGCAGACCGACGGTGGCGAGTTCGGCCGGGGTCGGCTGGCGGGCAACCAGATCCGCAACCCGGACAGCCTGCTCGCGCTGCGCGTCAACGGCGCGGACCTGTCGCTGGACCACGGTTTCCCGGCCCGGATCATCGTGCCCAACAACCCCGGCGTGCGGAACACCAAGTGGGTCCACAGCTTGACCTTCGAGGCCTGACGTGGCGCGCGATCTGGCCCCGGTACGCCGCCGCTACGGCGCGCACCCCGCCCATCTGCTGCTGCTCCTCGCGGGGTTCGTCGTTGCCGCGCTCGCCCTGAAGGTGTTGCTCGGCGAGCGACCGCGCGATGTCGGCCAGTGGCTGGTGGGCAGTGCCGTGGTGCACGACGCCGTGTTGGTGCCCGCCTATATCGGCGCGGACGCGGTGCTCGTCGCGCTGTGGCGACGTCGGCCCGGCCGGGTGGCCTGGCTGAACCACGTCCGGGTGCCCGCCGCGCTGTCCGGGATGTTGCTGTTGATCTGGTCCCCGGAGATCCTGCGCAGGGCCACGTCCTTTCAACGCCAGACCGGGCGCACCACCGACGCCTACCTGGCGCATTGGCTGTTCGTCACCGCGGTGCTGTTCGGCGGGTCCGCCCTGCTCTACCTGGGCCGAGTCGCGAAGATGAGGCGGTGAGCCGCGCCCGATGGAGCGTCCCGTCCGCGGTGCTCGCGCTGGGTGCCCTGTGCGCAGTGGCCTTCTGGACGCTGCACCTGGACGGCCCGGCGATCGGCGGCGGCAAGCGGGTGATGGCCTGGTACGCCGTCTGCTGGGCGGTGTTCGCCCTGGCCGCAGCGATGATTCGCCTGGTCCCGCGCCGCGTCGGCGTCGGTCTGATCATGCTCGGCGGGCTCGCGCTGCAACTGATCGGACTGCACTTCGCCCCGACCACCACCGACGACTGGTACCGCTACATCTGGGACGGCACCGTGCAGGCGCACGGCATCGACCCGTACCGGTACGCCCCGACCGATCCGGCGCTGGTGCCCCTGCGCGACCCGTGGATCTTCCCCGGCCCGGCCACCGCGCACCCCCTGTACTGCGGCTTCGCTCGACCGCAGGACGGGTGCGTACGGATCAACCGACCCGATGTGCACACCATTTATCCCCCGGTCGCTCAGGCCGCCTTCCTCGGTCTGCACGAGATCTCGCCGCACCAGCATCGGTTGCGCTTCGCCCAGGGATCGATGGCCTTCCTCGCGATGCTCACCACCCTGGGCCTGGTCGCGGCGCTGCGGGCCGGCGGGGGTGACCCGCGCTGGGCGGTGCTCTGGGCGTGGTGTCCCACGGTCTGGCTCGAGTGCGCGAACAACGCGCACATTGACGTGCTCGGTGTGCTCTTGCTGGTCGGCGCGTTCGGGGTGCTCGGCGCCGGTGGCCCGGTGGGCCGGCGGCGGGTCGCCGCGGCGGGCGCTCTGCTCGGCGCCGCGATCGCGGTGAAACTACTGCCGATACTGGCCACCCCGGCGCTGCTGGCGCGCCGTGGTGGCGTGCTGCTCGCCGCTGCGACAGCCACCGTCTCGATCGGGTATGTGCCGCACGTGATCGCGGTGGGCACCCACGTGCTGGGTTACCTGCCGGGGTATCTGCACGAGGAGGGCTACAGCGGGCAGAAACGATTCGGGGTGCCGCGCTTGCTGGTCGGCGACACCGTGGCGCCGGCCTGTGCCCTCGTCCTGATCGCTGCCCTGGCGTTCGGGGTGTGGTGGTCCCGGAACAGTCGTACCCCGGCCGAGGGTGCCGTGCTGCTGGTCGGCGGCACGTTCCTGATCGTGGGCCCGGCCGAGCCCTGGTACGGCCTGCTGGTGGTGGCGCTGGCTGCGTTGGCGGCGCGCCCGGAGTGGCTCGCCGTCGCGGCCGCCGCCTACCCGGTCTACAACCGGGATTGGCTCGGCGTCAGCGACACCGCGATGCAGCAACGGTGCTACCTGCCCGCGGCCGCCCTGGTCCTGGCGGTGTTCGTGACGCGTCGCAGGCTCAATGCCCGCCGGACTGTCCCACTCCATCCACGGTGAGCGCGTAGGGCGCATAGGTCTGGACGGTCTGGGTCGGGTCATCGTAGGAGATCACCGCGACCAACGTCGGGTACGCCGCGAAGGCCTTGATCTGAGCCTTCGTCAGCTTGATGTCGAACGCCCCGTTGAAGCGCGCTACATGCGCACGATGGTGCTCCTCGTCGATGCCGACCAGGGCGACCGACCAGTTGTACACAATCACCGGGTGCATCTCGGTGAACGATTTGAACGGGGCGGTGGACGACCCATCGCTGATCACCGTGTTGCCGACCTTGACGTCGTCGATGTACCAGCCGCCGGCGTTGACCAGCGGGTCGGAGACGTAGCGGAAGCCGAGGATCACGCTCTTCCCGGCGTACGGGGTCAGGTCGAAGGTCTGCGGGGCGGCCGTCGGCGAGGAACCGGTCAGCGCCTGCCCGGCCGGGGCCGGGTCGGTGGTCGGTTTGGTGTTGGGGTTGCTCAGCGTCTCGTAGGTCTTGCCGTCGTCGGTGGAGATCACCGTGTAGCCCCAGTCGAAGCCGTTCTCCATCGCGTAACTGGAGGTGTAGGTCAGCCGCGGGGCGTCGCTGGGCACGGTCACCCGGAACACCGCGGAGGCATCGGTGCTGGCGGAGTTGCCGGAGAACAATGCCGGGTGGTCGGTGGGCAACGGGCCGAGATCCGGCGCCACGATCGGGTCGGGCGGCGGCACGTTCGGCACGCTGGGCAGGATCAGCGGCGGCAGCAGTGGGGTCTTCGGCACCTCGGTCCAGGCCAGCGGGGTCGGGGTCAACCCGCGTGCGCCCGCGAAGCCGAACGAGGTCAGGTTGTTGCCGTGCAGGAAGCCCTCACCGGTGGTGCGCAGCGGCACGAAGTCCGCGCCGTTGGGGGCCGCGCCCGGCATGATGTAGGCGGCCGGGTTCAGCAGGTTGATCGAGGAATTCAGGCTGGGCGTGGTGACCCGCTTCCGGGAGATGCCACTGACCTTGCCGTGCGACACCAACTTGTCCAGCAGCGTCATCAACTGGAAGTCGTGCAGCACGTCGGCGACCTTGGCGTGCTTGCCGTAGGTGTCCAAGGCCACCTGCACACTGGTCAGGCCCTGGTGCTGCCCGTCCCGGTGGATGGACTCCAGGATCTTCGGGCCATAGCGGTCCCTGAGGAAAAGCAGGAACGACCACGCCTCGCCGTAGTCGGCGAGGATCTCCCCGCCGTCACCCTCGTCGCCCCACAACGTCAACGAGTTCTCCGGCCCACCGCAGGGTTGCGGGTTCGGGTTGTACTTGGTGCGCACGATGCCGAAACCGTTGAAACAGACGATGTGGCTCTCGTTCTTCTTCTGGAACACGGTGTGCGTGGTGGACGCGTACCCGGTCAGGCTGATCGCGTAGTCGGACAGCCCCTCGTTGATGAAGTTGACCTCGAGGGGGTCCACGTAGTGCTGCAGCAGATGCTGGTACTCGTGGGCGAAGATGCCCTCGTACAGCCGCGGACGCGACGGCCGCGACTTGCAGATGTCCGGGTTCTGGTCGTCCTTCGGGTCCACGCCGGTGCGGTGCGTCCAGTCGTAGGCATCGATGGTCATCACGTTGCGGTCGGTCAGGTCGTTGAACTGTGCGGAGAAGAACCCGGCCACGTAGGTCTGGTTCTTCGGGAACTCGTAGAAGTTCGGGTCGCGCACGTTGTCGATCAGCGTCACGGTCTTGTTGCCGTCACCGCTGAAGTCCAGGCCCTTGGTCAGGTCGTTGTCGGTCTTCTTCGACCCGTTGCGCGGCGGGGCGACACTGAACGCCTTGGACTCCTTGGGCAGCATGTTGTCGT
>Ga0137413_10000321_pt1 | contig 15095 bp, 12 predicted proteins | sample CZODoug2_1_16fun_FD_108280 | JGI IMG/M metagenome (GOLD analysis project Ga0137413, IMG submission 108280) | Vadose zone soil fungal communities from Angelo Coast Range Reserve, California, USA - CZODoug2_1_16fungal (Illumina Assembly) | ecosystem: Environmental > Terrestrial > Soil > Vadose... | reverse complement strand
TCATTCGTCTTTACATTGCGCAGACGCACGGCGCGCATTTCGCCTTTTTCGTCGGGAATGTATTCAGTGACGACAGTGTTCCAGATCGGCTCGATTTTCTTATTCGCAAACACACGCTCCTGCATGATTTTGGAAGCCCGCATCTTATCGCGTCGATGAATCAAATAGACCTTTGAAGCGAACCGGGTGAGGAACAATGATTCCTCCGCAGCGGAATCGCCCCCACCGACAACGCAAACCGGCACGTTCTTGTAAAATGCGCCGTCACAGGTGGCGCATGAAGTCAGTCCGTGACCGATTAGTTTCTGTTCGTTCTCGAGTCCCAGATATCGCGCTGAAGCCCCACTGGCGATGATCAGCGCTTCTGTCTCCAACCATTCATCGTCGGCTTTGATCCGAATATGCCGATTGCTGGCATCGAAATCAGTCGCTTCGGCGTATGAAAACCGGGCGCCAAATTTCTCAGCCTGTTTGTGCATGTTCAGGATGAGCTGAGGCCCATCGATTCCCTCCGGGAAACCGGGATAATTTTCAACGAGCGTAGTGGTCGAGAGTTGTCCGCCCGGATGGCGACCTTCCAGCACTAACGGGCTCAGGTTCGCGCGCGCGGCGTAAATCGCCGCAGTCAATCCGGCGCAGCCGCTTCCAATGATGATCAGTCTTTCCATTAATAAAACTTAGCACACAGCGCAAGTTGTTGCCTTGGAAGCACGTTGCCATAAGTACCCCGGTAAGCCATTGCCGCGAAGCTACATGATACGCCAGATGCGTGGAGACACCGCCCGCTAGGCCGTCACGTTCACGCCAATTTCATGCAAGCCCGCTGCACCTGAAAATGGGCCTCTACCTTCTTCCCATTCCTGCACATCTCCTTCACCGTCCGTGGCCCGGACGACTAGCATGTAATCACTTGCCGCGTCTGGCATCCATTGGGTTTTCCAGAGCGACCACGCCAGATTGCCGCCGGAATAATAGATCTCAGCGTCACGCCATGATTTGCCGGCATCGCTGCTAAATTCTACGCGCGAGATACCACGGTCACCACCGTAGGCAATTCCCTTTACTTCAATGGGTCCGTTCAGTTTGCCTAACGAAAACGACGACCAGGAATCCGGCACGTCAATTCTCGATCTTGTCGGCGTGATGAAATCGGGGCCCCAGCCTTGTGCCTCGTAAAATCCTTTCGCGTTCGCGTCAGTCACTTCGATTTGGGTAATCCATTTCACATGTTTTTCGCCGAAGTAACCCGGGACGATGACACGCAATGGGTAACCGTGCCGATCCGGCAACTCCGCGCCGTTCATTTCATAAGCAAGCAGGGTGGTCCGTTCCAGGGCCTTCTCGAGCGGAATCGTATCGGTGTAATTATCGACACCACGAAAGCGCACGCGCACCGCGCCTGAAAGCGGCACCGCCCGATCCAGAACGTCCCGCAACGGGAAACCTTTCCACACAGCGTTGCTGATCAGGCCCGCATCCAAGCCATTGCTAATACACATCAGCGTCGTTTCCTGCTCCTTCATTTCGAATCCCATCAGGTCGTCGAAGCGCCACGTGGCCGCATTCTTCACAAGTCCGCTTACTTCGAGGTGCCAAAGGTCGACATCCACCCGTGGATCGACCACATTCTTCGTCACACAATAAAACAATTCGTTAGGCGTGATCGGCTGCACGATGCGGCCTTTGTACTGCGTGCCGTCATAGCTAAACGTCGCAGCACGATAAAGCTTGCGAGCCAACGCGAACCCGCCGCCGGTAACTGCAGCTCCGATTGCGCCCAGCACAAAAGCACGCCGACCGATCGCGGGACTGAATTCGTAGTCGCGGTTTCCGATTCTTCCTTGTGCAAGAAATCGAAAAGCAATTACCAGCGTACGCTCGAACACAAAAACGCACAGCACGAAGCCGACCAGCGTAACCAGACGCGCAGCGCCGATGGGCAAGCCAATGTAACTGGTGCCCAAAACCGGCCAAAGCGCGATCGCAAACACAACGATCGGCAACAAAACGAAGATCGCCGTGGTCCAAAGTGTCGAAGCCCGCGCAGAATTGCGCCGCGAGAACAATCCCAGGATTGCTCCGCCAATTGCACCAACGACGAGTTGACCAGCTATTGTCGAGCCAACGCCGAGCTGTTTGAGATGGTTGTAACCGCCGACCTTGCCCATAAGGGAAAGAAACGGACCGGGCGGGATGAAAACCGAAAGGCGATCACCGATGATCACGAGCGGTGTAGCCACGCCCAGCACAGCGAGCAACAACATTGCTGTTGTCATCACAATTCCGGCGAGCAATCCGGCAAGTAGCCCAGCGAAAATTGCCTTCTTTGTACTCACTCACCGCGAATATGAGTTGTAGAGGCGCTTCTGCCAAGCGCCTGGTTCGTCACTCAGCGGTCGCCTCGGCGACCGCCGCTACACGCTTCTGGATGGCCTTTGGCAGCCGAAAGAATTTTCCGCACGCGCTCCACCACCATCGCGGAAGTAACCTGCTTCATACAGGCGTGATCAAACGGGCATTGGCTCAAGCGACGGTAATTGCATGGCGAACACGGTAGGTCCACGCGCACGACCGATTCCGGCCGCTCGTAAGGGCCGATGTGAACTGGATTGGTCGGACCGAAAACACTGACCATTGGTTTATCAAGCGATGCCGCAACATGCATCGAGCCGGAATCGTTGGTGACAGCGACTTCGGCACGTCGAATCAGCGCCGCCAAATCTGCGGCCGTCGTCTTTCCCGAAAGATCGGATGTCCCAGGTGCTGCAGCGGCGATTTGTCGGCATCGCTGTTGATCGCGCCTGGTGCCCGCCAAAGCGACGGCGAATCCATCCTGAAGAAATTGCCGCGCAACACCGGCGAATCCTTCAATCGTCCAATGCTTGGTCTCCCAAATTGTGCCAGGCACAAGGACCACAAGCGGCTTAGACTCCGGAACGCCGTGCTCCTCCAGCAATCGATTCACCCTGTCAGTGGCCTGCGGCGAAAGGTGAATAGCGAGATCGGGCGTATTATCATCGAGCCCAAGCAACGGCGCGACCCACAGGTAACGATCGATCGCGTGAACATCGAGTGTCGGAATGGGAATGCGGTGCGTGTACGCTATCCACGAAGCTTCGCGCGCGCCGCGCCAACCATGGCTGGGGATGTTCTTGAGATCGTGTTCAGCCGAAACGGTCAGACTGCGCTTGACGGGTCGATCAAATCCGATGCGCACACGCGCACCGCTAATGAGAGCAAAAAAAGCTGAACGCACCTGGCCATGCATGTCAATGATCAACTCGTATTTCGCACGGCGAATTTGTTTGAGCAGTTCGAAAAACGACAGAAACGCACGCCATCGACGACCGCGCTGTGAGAAATCGCGCCGCGAAAAAAGAACGACATTGGAGAGCGCGGGATGGTAGCGGACGACTTCCGCGTTCTCCGGCGTGATCAGCCAGTCGATTCGCGCACGCGGATACCGCGCACGCAGTTTCACGAGCAGCGGCAATGTATGCACCACATCGCCCAGCGCCGAAGGCTTAATCAGCAAGATCCGCGAGAATTCGGCGGATCTCAGGTCTAATGCGTCGAGATTCTTTGGGGGTTCAATCTGACTGTTCAATGCTGAGAAGGTAAATCAAACCGGGCAGCCTAGCTACAGCCCCCTGGTCGCGCGCTAGGCGGCCTGCTTTTCGCCTGACAGCGCTCCGCGGAGTTTTTTCATCCACGCGGAAAAACGGTGCCGACTTTGCTCGCGCCGCACCACCGTATCACTCGTGACCCAGTTGAACTGAATGACCCGGCGCGGACCAGAGAATGGCTTGTGACCGTGCCATGAGTTATTGCTGCGCCGAAACGCTAGCAGCGTGCCTTCGGTCGGCGGCACTTCGAAAATGACGTCTTCCAGATTCGTCCCGGATCGCAACAAGCGAAGCTGGCCACCGGACGATTCCCAAGCGGAATTCATGTAAACAAGGATGGTGATGATCTTGGTGTCAGAATCGGTGTGGATCTTGCCATCTTTCTCGCTGCAACGCCCGCGCACGGTGATCATGTCCGGGCGATTGGTCAGATCGATGTTGAACTTTTCTTCAAACGTCTTGCGAAACTCTTCGCTGCGCATCTCCTCGATCAGCTTCGCGAATCCCGGGCCATAAGTCACCTCTCGAAGCGGAAAGCTACCCGCACGGCCAACCTCGGGGTAATCCTTATCGATTGCAGCACGCGCCTCACCCCTTATAAACTCTGGAACGACTAGAAACTCAAACGGCTCACGGGTGAGCGGCGTGGTGCGAAATCTCTCAAGATCAACCATCGAAAGCATTGGGCGACGCTACATGAAAACTCGGGAACTTCTAGATGGAATCGACTATTCGACAGCGACGCGCACCAATGTCGCAACGATGCGAGAACCGGCGACAAATGTGCCGCGGAATGTGCCTGACACCTTGGATTCGCCACCGGCACGCCGGCGGTGGTTTACAGGGACTTCGAGAACACGCAGCCTGTTGCGCGCGGCTTTCATCTGCATCTCCAGATTCCAGCCGTATGTCTGTTCGCGCATGTCGAGTCGTTCGAGCGCGTCACGACGAATAGCGCGAAATGGGGACATATCCGTGTAACGAACCCCGTAGAGGAATCGCAAAATCAATCCGGCGAGTCGTCCGGCAAAGATTTGCTGGAGATTCATGCTGCCGGGTTCGCGTTGTCCGCGCGTGCGCGAGCCGATCACGAAATCGTGCGTCCCGCGTGCTACGGGATCAACGAGCTGGTTCATGAACGCCGGCGCGTCGCTGCCGTCGCCATCGAGAAAAACCACAATGTCACATTCGGGTGAAAGCGCACGGACGCCGGCAACGCAAGCGCGCCCGTATCCACGCGGCGCGGTCACCACGCGCGCGCCTGCTTCATGTGCGCGCTCGGCAGTTCGATCGGTGCTGCCGTTATCAACGACGATCACCTCGTTAGGCAAACCCGTTGCGAGACATTCGCTCACGACGCCGGCGATCGGTTCCTCCTCATCGAGCGCGGGAATAATGACTGAGATGCTGCTCATTGCAAAACCAGCCACGCGCCCGTGAAGTAAATCACCAGCGCAAAAAAATCCGCCAGTGCCAGCGTGATCGGTCCTGCCGCGATTTTAGGGTCCAGCTCGAACCGGTGAAGAAGCGACGCCACGCCCAGGCCAAATCCACACGCCGTCACGAGCGAGAGCGCGATGCTGCCGCCAATGACGAATGCGGCAGCGCCATCATTGCGCCACATCCAAACAATTAAGCCGACGATCAGGCCGCACGCGGCACCGAGCAGGAGCGCGGTGACTAACTCGCGACGAAACGCCGTAGCCAGCCAGCGCCACGTGACGTGAGCAGACCGTAACGCGTGAATCGTCACGCTCATCGATTGCATACTGACGCTTTCATTTAGTCCCAGTACCATCGTGAGAAAGAACGCGAGCACCAAACTGCGCGCGAGTGTAGCTTCAAAAAAGCCGGCCAGAATTGCCGAAAGCGTGCCGCCGCCCACCGTGACCAGGAGCCACGGAAAACGGAATCGGAAGATGCGCCAGGGCGACGCGCCGCGGATTTGTTCGATGTGAAAGCCGAGCGCCTCAAAGAACTCCGGGCTCACCCGCGCAATACGACTTCCAGTCTGTCGGGATTCACTATCGCCTGCCTCCAAAATTTCTTCGGAGAAGAGGTTGGCGTCGATGATGCCCACCACGCGGCGTTGCTCGTCCACGATGGGGAACGCCAGAAATTTGTAGAGCACAAAAAATTCGCAGGCGTCGAGAATAGTTGCGGTTGCGGGAATGGCCACCACGCGCGGCACCATGATCTCGCGCAGCGGCATTTCCAGCGGTGCCGTCAGCAAACGGCGTGTAGGAACCACACCAACCAGCCGCTCTTGTTCATCGATCGCATAAAAGTAGATGACGCGTTCACCTACGCCTTCACGCCGGATGCGGTCCAGGGCTTCGCCCACTGTCATGTCCGCGCGGAGCAATGGAAAATCTTTGCGCGCGTGATCGACAACCGGAGCATTAAAATCCGGAATGGTGGCAGCGATGTTCATCGCCCTACTCGATGAACGATCCCTTTGTTCTTCAAAATTTCGCTCGCCTCGCTGAAGTAATCGCGAATGTCTGATTGCTTGCGGATCCAAGCGATATAGCGATCGATACCTTCACTGAGATCGACGCTCGGTTTGTAACCGGCCGATCGAGCGAGCGTGGTGTCGCTAATGAGATGGCGCATTTCGCCGGGACGAAATTCATCGTTAATCTCAGGCGCGAAATCGATCTTCAGAACGTCGGAAAGTTGTTCGGCGATCTCGCGAATGGGCGTGCCGCGGCCGCTGCCAATGTTTACTGGCAGTCCGTCGAGCTTGTCTGTTTCCGCGGCAAGCAAATTCGCCCGGGCGATGTCTTCCACAAATGAGAAGTCGCGCGTCTGCTCCCCGTCTTCGTAAAGCGAAGGCGGCAAATTGTTCAGCAAACGCGTGCAAAAAATCGCGATCACACCGGTGTACGGATTAAAGATCGATTGGCGCGGCCCGTATGTACAGGAGTAACGCAGCGCGACCGTGGGAATACCGAGCTGTTTCCCCCATAGGAGAACCAGCCGCTCTTGATCAACTTTCGTCAGGCCGTAAACGGTTTCGCCACCGACCGGCGCATTTTCCGGAGTCGGAACGCTTATTGTAGTCGCGCCGCAGAGTGGGCAGTGCGCCTGCCAATCGCCTTTGCGCAATTGTTCCACCGGGCGCACCGCCGGAAAAACTAATCCATGTTTCGGTCAATCGCCGGCCCCTTCGCTGTAAACAGCCTGCGAGCTCGCAACAACGACCTTCTTAACCGGCAGGGCTTTCTCGCGGATCACTTCAAGCATCTGGGCTGTGCCGAGCGAATTCACATGCACAAATTTTGTGATCTCTGGCATGTAACCGCCGTAGGCAGCCTGGTGAAAAACGATGTCGATCTTGTCGAGCGCGGCGGCAATCGTATCACGGTCACGCAAATCACCCTGAACGAATTCCGCCTTCTTGTTGATCCAAGACGGCTTTCCGCGGCGATGGGTTTGTGGTTCCAGATTATCGAGCGCCCGAACGTCCCAGCCATTATTCACGAGAAGATCCACGATATGTGAGCCGATTAAGCCCGCGCCGCCGGTAACTAATGCGCGTTTTGCCATGCGACTGTGAGGCTAGTCATGTAGCTGTTGCAGGGCAACCGCTTCAGTTGCTTCCAGATTCGGCACGCAAAGCGCGGGTACTACTCCGACCAAACAGATTCCAGACCAGCGCGCGCGGTAAGTTCGCGCAGAAACTGTTGGGTCTGAGGCGCGACGTTATCGCGCGCATTTTTGCCAAGCAGTTCACCACAAAGCCGACGGAGCGACGCGTGATCGTCGACGTCCAATCCGCGAGGCAATTCGTGAACACCGACGCCGATTTGCGTCGCGCGCACTATTGTCTGCTCCAAAACTCGCTCGGTGCTCCAATCGATTCGCTCGAAGACTTCCTGGTGCAGCTGTTTTAATCCAATCAAATAGTAACCACCGTCGTCGCAGGATCCCAGGACGATATGATCCCCCGGCGACGAAAGAAGTTCCACCGCTCTGGTAAAATTCTCAGCAGGAATGGTCGGGCTATCAGAATCAATCAAACAAACGCTGTCGAAGCCGCACTTGAACAAGTCCTCAGCTGCAAAATAGAGGCGTTCACCGAAAGTTTCGCCGCGCTGTGGCAACAAACTGAAATCGGCCGGCAAAATATCGGCATAGTCCGATTCGGCGCCGACCGGGGTGTAAACCGCAACCCCACGTGCGATTGGCCGGGAGTTTGGCCCAGTTAAGCCGCTGCAACAAACAGAAATCGCAGCACCTGTATCGTGCAAGAAACACCTGTTGAGCTGCGCCGCTTCCTCATTTGTAAGCGGCGGGACAAGGCGTGTCTTCACCTTTCCTGCTCGCGGCGCCTTAGTCATCAGCGCCAATGCAGAACAGCCCGCAAAATCTTTGGCCGCCTTATCCGGATCGACAACGTGATGCCGCCTTCTCATTCGTTGCGCGGGGATTGCTATTCCTTCTCGCAAAGAGCGTACTGGTACCGGCCGTCCTGCCAGGTCCGAAACTGTTTCCACGGTTGCGTCGCGAAAAGGTTCGCGAATCCTTCTGCAGAAAATACCGTTGCCTTGTATGGTTCCCGATAACCGTTTCCGGAGGGAATTAATCCCACCAGAAGCCACATTGCCAAAAGTGGAATTGACGCCCACAAGGCGTAGCGAGGCTCAGCAACGAAACAGCGACCTCCTGGCCTCAATACACGATACATCTCAGCGATAACGCCTGCTTGTTCGGGCAAAATAGTGAGTAATCGCGAAGCCAGGACGACATCGAAGGCAGCATCGGAACACGACAGCTTGAGGGCGTTGATTCGTTTAAAGCAACAATTAGTCAACCGAAGCGCTCCGGCTCGTTCGCTGGCCCACTGCACTTGTTTCGCAGAACGATCCACTCCCGTGATTGACATCTCCCTGAACCGCTCTCCCAGTCGGCACGAGTAAAATCCAGGACCGCATCCAAGTTCAATCAGCGTCGTTCCCGGAGCAGGATCTTCATCTGGCCAAAGAGTCGTGATAATGCGCCTTGTGTCATCACGGAAAAGGCGTTCGCGGCAGAACGCATAAACCCATGTAGCATGCTCGAAAAGACTGTCGTGCTTATAAGCTTGGTATTCGTATCTGTTTGGCAGGGCTGTTGTCTTGTCGAGTAGAACCTGTTTCGGCGGCATCTTGTCGTTGTTTCCAGTAGCACAATCGGTTCTCGTTCCGTTTTTCAGTGTCAAAAAGTTTTCCACAACCAGTAATGATTGGGATTAAAAATTCATCTTTCTAATCATCTTCTTCTAAGTGGGAATAAGTCGGGCTATGCACGGTGTGTTGCCTCGTGTTTCGCCACGCGGATGACCTGTTAATAAGGTCAACATGGAACACCCACAGGTTTGGCTTCTTCGAAGAAGGACGGGACTTATTGAAAGTTATTCGAACATATTGGCCTCTTGACCCTAAATGCTTTAACAAGGCTAGATGCGCATTAGGAAGATGTTGTTGTCAAGCGCCGTCCTGTTCGTCGCAGCGTTTTCTTCGGCATGGGGTGCCGACGAACCGTCTCTCTGGCAAATCCAACGGATTCTTGCCCACAAACGGTACGTAGACCTCACGCACGAGTTCGCGCCGGGAATCCCGCGCTGGCCGGGGTTTCCCGATGAGGCGCGCAAGACAATTTACTGGTACCAGAAGCGCCCCGACGCCATGGGAACAGGTTTCTTCTCGGAACTCTACACACATGTCGGCCAATGGGGCACGCACGTCGATCCGCCCGCTCATTTTATAAAGGGGCTTCGAACCGTTGATCAGATCGATCCGAAAGAAATGGTGCTGCCGCTAGTTGTTATCGATGTGCACGAGGAAGCGGCGAAAAATCCAGATTACACACTATCGCTCGAGCGCGTGAAAAAGTGGGAGAAAGATCACGGACCAATTCCCGCCGGTGCATTTGTTGCGATGCGGACCGATTGGTCGAAGCGCTGGCCCGATGCGGCCAAGATGGAAAACAAAGATGTCAACGGCATCGCGCACTATCCCGGATGGAGTTTGCCTGCCTTGAAGTATCTTTACGGAGAACGCAAGATCACGGCGTCTGGTCACGAGACAACAGATACGGATCCGGGGATTGCCGCGAGTAAGGACGATTACTCACTTGAAACGTACATTCTCAGTACAAACCATTATCAGATCGAACTGCTCACCAATCTCGATCACGTCCCGGAAGCCGGCGCGATTGCAATAGTAAGCTTTCCAAAGCCAAAAGGCGGCTCAGGATTTCCCGCGCGGGTGTTCGCGATTGTACCCTGAATATTGACTGCGGCGGCGGAGCGATGCGAGTGCTGCGGTTTGATCATTGAGTACCGGCCAATCGCGCTGTTTGGAGGAATTGGTGCCAGCGAACCAGGCTACATCCATGCGGTTCACGACAGATAGGTCGCCAAAAATGTGCTTTGGCTGAGTTGACCGAAAGTCGCGGCAGGAACGAAGGTAGGCGCCGAGTCTATGCACATTACCGACATCATGCGGGGCGATTCTCCGATGTTTTCGTTCGAGTTCTTTCCGCCGAAAACTATGGAGGCGGCCGAGACTCTCTATCAAACCATTCGCGACCTCGAGTCGTATATGCCGCACTTTGTCAGCGTGACTTACGGTGCTGGCGGCTCAACACGTGATTTGACGCACGATCTTGTAGAGCGCATTCAGCGCACGACAAAGCTCGACCCGATTCCTCACCTTACGTGCGTCTGTCACAACGAAGAGGAGATCGAAGGGATTCTCCTTCGATATGCCAAGTCCGCGATTGGGAACATTCTCGCGCTAGGCGGCGATAGGCCGGTTGGAATTGCCTACGATAAATCGCGGGACTCATTCCAACATGCAGCCGATCTGGTCAAATTCATTCGCCGATTCAATGAATCCGGCACGCATCCGCACCGTCGCGGTTTCGGGATCGGAGTGGCCGGCTTTCCTGAAGGACATCCCGCGACACCCAATCGACTGCGCGAAATGGATTACTTGAAAGCCAAAGTAGACGCCGGCGCCGACTACATCGTCACTCAGCTATTTTTCGATAACCGCGACTTTCTCGATTTTCGCGAACGATGTGTGCTCGCAGACATTCACATACCAATTATCGCCGGCATCATGCCCGTTACTTCCATTGGCGGATTCAAACGCATCGCCGAGCTAGCTGGCGGCGCACGCTTTCCTGCAAAGCTACTGCGCGCTCTGCACCGTTGCCAAGGCGATCCAGAGATGGTCAAGCGGGTCGGCCTTCATTTCGCAATAGAACAATGTCACGATCTTCTGGACAACGATGTCGCAGGTATTCACTTCTATACACTCAACCGTTCCGATGCCACGCGGGTAATCTTTGACAGTCTTGGTATTCCGCGTCGTCGGAATCCAGAGCCCTCGAGTGTCTAGTTAGGCGGTGCGGGCTTTCTAGGCTCGAAAACGAGATGGCGAGATTTGCGCGAAGCCGGTGACGCGAGCAGAATTTCGGGATGTTGAACGTCAGCCGCGCGATTTGCTGGCAAGTTGGAGCACTCGTTATTGCAATTGCACTCGCAATCTTGCTTTCACGCTTCCTTCCGATCGTCAGTTTTATCGAGACATCGCAACAGCGTGTGATGAGCTGGGGTGCATGGGGAGCTGTTTGCTACCCGCTGCTTTTCGCCGCTTGTAACATCCTTCTGCTTCCCGGAGGCATTCTTGCTGTCGGAGGGGGTTTCTTTTTTGGATTGTGGTGGGGATTTCTAATCGTGCTAGTGGGTAACGTTGTTGCTACGGCAGTTTCCTTTGCTCTAAGCCGATGGATCGCCAGACGATGGTTTCAGCAAAAACTTTCACATAACCCAACGCTGCGCGCATTGGGACCTGCGGTAGAGCGCGAGAGCTGGAAAATCATCCTGTTGAGTCAACTGCACCCTCTTTTCCCGACTAGCCTGCTGAATTATTTCTACGGCATAACACGAATTCCGTTTGGCAGCTATATGCTTTGGGCGTCGGTCGGTCGGGCGCCTGGTCTTTTCTTGTACGTTTATGCCGGCACGCTGGGTCAGTTTGCAGTACGCATTATGCGCGGGAAAAGTTATCCTCGCTTGATTGAGTATTGGATATGGGGAGGCGCGTTTGTGACGACAGCATTGCTTCTGCTCGTGCTCGGCCGCATGGCACACGGCGCACTCCGAACCTCTCACAATTCGACAGGACTCAAACAGGAAGCGAATACTGAGCATATACAGATAAGTGGCTGATTAATAACTAATTAAGATAATTATGAGTTTCAAGCTACCGACAGAATACGAAGTAGTGGTCGTCGGCAGCGGTCACGCCGGGATTGAAGCGGCGCTAGCCGCTGCGCGAATCGGCTGCCGGACTTTGATGCTAACTCAAAACTTGGACACGATTGGGCAAATGTCTTGTAATCCGGCGATCGGTGGACTCGCCAAAGGGCATATTGTTCGAGAGATAGACGCCATGGGCGGTGCCATGGGCTTGAATGCCGATGCTACAGGAATTCAGTTCCGAATGCTTAACACGGCGAAGGGGCCGTCCGTCCGGGCACCCCGGGCGCAGTGCGACAAAAAGGCTTATCAGTTTCGCATGAAGGCCATTTTGGAGTCGGCCGACAGGCTTGACCTTAAACAAGGGACCGTCTCGTGCATTTTTGTTGAGAGCGGCAAGGTCGTTGCGGTGGAAACCGATTTGGGTGTAAGAATCGCTACTCGAAGCGTCGTGATCACTTCAGGGACATTTTTGCGAGGGCTCCTACATGTCGGCGAGGCTACCAAGCCTGGAGGACGAATGGCCGATGCCAGTTCGAATCTCAGCGATAATCTTCGGCAGTTGGGCTTCCAAGTCGGGCGGTTCAAGACCGGGACCCCGTGTCGCTTAAACGCGCGCTCGATTGATTTTTCTCGCTGCGCAATCCAACTTGGGGACGAGCCACCGCCGACCTTCTCCTTTTGTGAGGAGGAAATTGGCGACTGTCCGTCCGAAATTTTTACGCTGAACCGCGTTTGCGGAGGAAAGTTCCACGTGGAACAAATGCCCTGCTGGATAACTCATACCACTGAGCGGACCCACCAGATCATTCGGGCGAATCTTGATCGGTCCCCACTTTATGCCGGCCGGATCAAGGGCACCGGACCCCGGTACTGCCCGTCCATTGAGGATAAGATTGTAAGATTCTCGGATAAGGCGTCGCATCAACTCTTTCTTGAGCCTGAGGGTCGCCACACCAGGGAATATTACGTAAACGGCATCTCGACTAGTTTACCGTATGACGTCCAACTTGAATTTTTACGTTCGATCCCCGCTTTGGAGCAAGCTGAGATAATGCGTCCGGGCTACGCCGTGGAATACGATTATTTTCCGCCAACCCAGCTCTTCCCGACCCTCGAGACGAAGCTGGTCGATGGGTTGTATTTTGCCGGCCAAGTTAACGGAACGTCCGGATATGAAGAGGCGGCGGCTCAAGGTTTGATTGCCGGTGCCAACGCTGCACTGAAAATTCAAGGGCGCTCCTCGCTGGTGCTGGAGCGAAGCGAAGCATACATAGGAGTTCTTATTGACGACCTTGTCACCAAAGGTACGGAAGAGCCTTACCGCATGTTTACAAGCCGGGCAGAGGACCGGCTATTTTTGCGACATGACAATGCCGATCAGCGCGTAACGAGCCTTGCATTTCGCTCGGGATTAGTGAATCCAGCACGCTGGGTTCGGCATACGGAAAAGACGCGACTCTTGGATCAAGCCCGTCTGTTAGCCACTCAAACCAAGCTCAATGGTGTCCTTGTCTCTCAATTATTCAAGAGACCCGACTTTAATGCCACAAACCTGCCGTTCGACCTTCTTACCGTCGTACCGATCGCAATCTGGCAATTAATCGAAACCGATTTCAAATGCCAGGGTTATGCGGTACGGCAATCAGACCAGAATCGACAGCTTGAATGCAGGCAGCAGCAGGTGATTCCAAATTGGCTCGATTATGCGGAAATTCCCGGCCTTCGCTCGGAAACGAGACAAAAACTGACGACTGCTCGTCCCAGTTCGCTAGGGCAGGCAGCCCGAATCAGTGGAATCACCCCGACTGATGTTGCAATAATATCTATCTGGCTATCTAAGAACAGCTTACGTATACCACCTGCAGTAGAGGTGGCTAATTCAGAATAAGGTTTCCATGCTCACGTTGGCCGTCGTGTTGATCGGGAGCTATCTGTTGGGATCGATCCCGTTCGGCTATCTCGCAGGTCGAATCGCAAGGATTGACATCCGGAACTGCGGTAGCGGTAACGTCGGCGCGACTAACGTCATACGAACGCTCGGAAAGGGTTACGGCTATCCCGTGTTCGCCTTGGATTTCTTGAAAGGTTTCGGCGCGGTGAAGATATCGATAATGATCGCTACCCGAGCCCAGTCGGAATGGAACGCGCCAGAGACGTTTGGGATCGTCGCGGCGATATCGAGTGTGCTTGGGCATTCTTTTCCCGTGTGGCTGGGCTTCAAGGGCGGGAAAGGTGTGGCCACTTCTGCCGGGGCGCTTTTCGCGTTGGCTCCGATCGCCGCGCTGGTCGGGGTTGCGATTTGGATACTAACCTTTTGGCTTACGCGTTATGTTTCGGTGGCCTCAATTGCAGCTGCCGCCGCTTTACCTCTCATTATTCTGATTACGACCTGGCTAAGTCGAACCACAGAAAAGTTATTATTCTACTCATCAGTTTGTCTCGCGGCGGTTGTCATTTGGCGTCATCGTTCAAATCTGTCGCGGCTCATGCATGGAACGGAGCCGCGCTTTACTCGAAAGTGAAAATCGGCGAAACAGCAATTCTTGGAGCTGGAAGTTGGGGAACCGCTTTGGCGTGGTTGTGGGGCAAGGATGGGCGCCCTGTTTCGCTTTGGGGTCACGACGGCGGTCGCGCAGCACGCATGCGAGAAACGCGGGAGAACAGTGACTATCTTCCGGGGCTCAAGTTACCTGGATCGGTGCGTGTCACGTCCGAGCTCAGTGATTGCACCAGCGCGGATTTGATCGTTTTCGCGACGCCATCGACAGCCTTGCGAAAGGTTGCAACCCAACTGCGGGAAGCAATTGGGAATATTCGCGCAGTGCTACTGAGTTGCGTGAAAGGGATCGAGCACGGCACCGGGATGCGGATGAGTCAGGTCCTAAGCGAACTTTTTCCAGAGCAGAAGATCGCGGTCCTATCGGGGCCGAATCTTGCGGCAGAGGTCGTACAAAACTTTCCGACTGCGACCGTGATTGGTTGCAACGACGCTGAGTGTGCAACGAGTCTGCAAGGCATCTTGGGGAATCCGCGCTTCCGTGTCTACACCAGCCAGGAGGTCACTTCCATCGAACTGGGCGGCGCTTTGAAAAATGTGTTCGCTGTGGCGGCTGGGATCAGCGACGGGCTCGGATTGGGCGACAATTCGAAAGCGGCGTTAGTGACACGATCGTTGGCGGAACTGGTGCGTCTCGGAGTTGCCATGGGAG
>Ga0137413_10000318_pt1 | contig 15125 bp, 18 predicted proteins | sample CZODoug2_1_16fun_FD_108280 | JGI IMG/M metagenome (GOLD analysis project Ga0137413, IMG submission 108280) | Vadose zone soil fungal communities from Angelo Coast Range Reserve, California, USA - CZODoug2_1_16fungal (Illumina Assembly) | ecosystem: Environmental > Terrestrial > Soil > Vadose... | reverse complement strand
TGTTTGGAAACAAAATGGAAACCGATCGCGACCCGGGAAACGAACCGGAGTTTTCAGATCCAGAAAGCCTTGGTGAATGATTTGAATGGTGGCCAGGGGCGGAATCGAACCACCGACACGCGGATTTTCAGTCCAGTATCGGCCGTTCTAGGGGCTTCTAGATCAATCACTTGCAACGCTTGCCAGCCCCGACCCCAGCCTCACCCAGGCACAATCCCGGCACACCCAATCTGAGTTCGTCACATTCCTGGCACACCGCCGGTTCGTTGAAGTTGGAGGAAATTGCAGACCGGACTCGGCCATCGGAAGATACCGAAGCGCGCGACGCCTCGATGACCTGGGGCTGCCGCTCAGCCAACCGGCTTCGGCTCGACCTCTCACAGCGGAACCGCGAGCCGCCGGTAACTGATCGCCTTTTTAGCACACGGGGTCGTCGAACCGCTCTTTGGCGCAGGGCGTGCAGCTCCCACCGGCACGCAGCGCCTCCCAATCGATCTGCATGTCGGGGTCGCCATGTTTGCCGATCTTGTGCTGTCGAATCCAGTATTCGAATCTGGTCAGGTACGGGACACTGGCGTCGCTCTTATGACCCTGAGTTTGATGAATGATCGGCAAGAGAGCCGGCGGTAGCGGAACCGCGTTCCTGCCGAAGTAGTAGAACTCCTTCGCGACCAAAGCATTTGCGCCTCCGAGACCCGTCTCTCTATTACCGGGTCCGTGGATGCCAAAGCGTTGGTAGGGCGGCTTACCGGCCGCGAATTCGTAGATGCGCGGTACGGCCCCGGGGGATCTTCTGCCCTCTCAAGGCTGTAACACCGGTTCGAATCCGGTAGGGAGCGCCATAACAATCAATCATTTAAGTTATCTCTAAGGTCGTCGGACGGAATCTGTGCGGAAATCTGCGGCCAAGATTTCCGTACGGATGCGCCGAGACGCCGCTGCATTGCCATGGATATCAAACCATCTGCCGCGTGTGGCGGTCTATGTAATGGACGCGCTGGCTCCACGAGCGCACGCGGCTTCGACGTCTTCGCACTTGGTCCAACGGACCAACGCGCTCGAGCGCGTATCCACGATTCGCCGCGCTCCTCGCGCCCGTTTCTAGTCAGGCCTGACGCAGCCGGCCTTCACCGCGGCGTCGTACGTATGGGCGATCGTCATCTCCGTCGGCGCGTAGACCTCGCCCCTGATGCGCGGAAGCTCAATGTGGAGGCCAGGTCTTGTAGGAGGAATCTAATTCACACTGTGAGAGGGATCTGAGTCTTGGGACGACTCCGTATCCCCAGGAAAAGAGCGCTTCGTCCGTCATGGATAGCGACCATGGCGAGCCGTCAGCTGCGCTGCACGAATGCTCTACACCAGCCTTTGGCTGGCACTGAGTGGCCCGAGTAAATACTGCAGCCGGCGCTCCTGTCGGATGGATTACCCTGATATTGCGCGCAGACGCCACAATGTTGGCCGGCCTTGAATGTGGGATTCGCGCTCGCGACGACTTTCGATGCGTCCACGGAGAACCCGAGCGCTTGCGCGGTGGGATCGGCCGGATCAAGTGGTGTCAGGCTATCGGCCCTTGCCCCCGTTCCACCCAACGCTGGAATCACTGCGGCAGATGCCAATGCACGCTTTAAGAAGTCACGGCGGACTATGGTGTGAGACATGGCCACTCCCCTGTATCAAATGCGGCTCGTACCCATCAAGAGGATGTGCGGTATCAGCGGCCGCGAGCGCCGCTGACGAGTCGCACATCCCAACCGCTGAGTTACGCCAGGAATCTGACAAGCTCAGAATTGACCTGCTCAGCGTGAGTCCAAAGCACCCCATGCGGCCCTCCCTTGAGCTCTACGAACTTGACGTTCTTGATCAACTTCGCCTGTCTTCTGGATGTGGCGTCTGCAGGCAGGATGCGATCGGCATCGCCGTGCAGAAGGAGTGTCGGGACGGTGTTGCGAGAGATGTCATGGCGGAAGTCCTCTATCCATGAGTCGACGCAAGTCACAGTGCCGGTCGCGGACGCGCCGGCGGCCACGTTCCAGTTCGCCTCAACGACGCGCTCGCTGACGAGCTTGCCTGCCGTGACATCGTAGTTGTAGAAGTTGTGCAGGAAATTCATCAGGAAGGCCGGACGGTCCGCCCTGATGGCCGTTTTGATGCCCTCGAAGACACTACGGTCCACGCCGGCCGGGTTGTCGGCCGTCTTTACGAGATAGGGGCCGAGTGTGCCGATCAGGACCGCCTTGCGGACCCGTTTTGTGCCGTATTTGCCGATATACCGGGTGACCTCGCCCGTGCCCATCGAGAAGCCAACGAGAGAAACGTCCGTGAGTTTGAGCGTGTTGAGCACCGCGTCGAGATCGGCCGCAAACGTGTCGTAGTTGTAGCCAACGGTGGGCTGGCTGGATCGGCCGAAGCCTCTGCGGTCGTAGGTGATTACGCGGTGGCCGGCGGCAAGCAGTGCCGCGGTCTGCTTTTCCCACGACGCGCCATTCAGCGGCCAGCCGTGTATGAGGACCACTGGCGATCCGGACCCATGGTCCTCGTAATAGAGGTCGACATGCGTTGAGTTTTCGTCGCCGACGTGGATATAGCTGCTCATGGACTCTTTCCTTTTGGACTGCATGGGCTGTGACGATTCGCTTAGGGTCCTCGCTTGAGACGCGTGCGGCAGAAGCGCTCCTGCCATCCCCGCCGCAGCGAGCTTGAGACTGTCCCGACGGCTGAGGTGCCCTTCGCAACCGCTAGCGGCAGTCGCCGCGACATCTTTGCCCTTCATGCAGGTCACCCTTGTGATCAATGCGAGTGTGTATCAGCGACCAGGGCGACGCGTCGTGACTTCCTGGACCAGCCACGCATTGCCGTCGGGATCAGCGAAGGCGAAGAACGATCCGTAGCTCGTGCGCTTGGGGTCGGGTCCTGGAAGTCGTGCCTCCGGGGGGAACGGTACGCCGTGCCATATGTCGCTCGCATCGACCCGTCGGCGTGTGACTTCCTGATGCGCCGCTCTAATATCGTTCACAACCAGCGCCCCCACGGCCGTACCAGGCCCGGACGCGGTTACTCCGTTGCCGAAGGTAACCGAGCAACCTGAGCCGGGAGGTGTGAAATGGACGATGCGAACATTCTTCGCCGGAGCCACATCCTCGTCGAGCCTCCAACCTAGCTCTAGATAGAAGTGCTTAGCGCGCTCGACGTCGGACACGGGGATGACGTGCACTTCGAGGTTCATGGGAACCCTCGATACGCTCCAATCAGACTTCTGGTGATTCATACGACTTGCCTGCGAGCTGCCGGGCAAAGACGCTAGTCACTGGCTGCGCCTGCCGAAGGAAACGCCATAGGCCGCAGCGCGTACACTCGGCAGCGGATCGTCGGAGAGCTCGATACCGGGTGTGAGGTTTGTGGGCAGGAACAGCAGCTTCTTTTCCGCTTCCGCGCTGTTGGGTACCACTTTGGTCAGTGTCAGCACGCCGAGATCGACCTGCTTGCGATCATCAGGCCAGGGTTGGCTCGCATCCTTGGTCTGATCGCCGGGCTCAGCCAGTTGCGCCTTTAACTGAAACACCAGCGGCTCTTGGGCAATCCGTTTAGCGAGGTCGTCGAACAGGTAATTAGGCGGCAGCTTGGCTGCCTCTTCAGCCGTGATGTGGACCACCTGTCGTGGCGCTATCACGTAGCGAACCGCCTGCTTTTGGCCGCTCTTGTTGACGAAGATGAAGGCGTCAATGCCGTGGTACTCCTCGTCCGCGAAACTGTCCGGGATGGGGAGTGAACCGATCGCCTTCGGCGCGTTCGGGTGGCTCGCGAAGAACTGCTCCAGTTTCGTGGGCTTTGGAGCACTGGGCGGGCTCGCGACAATGGCCTGCAGCAGATCCCGAAACTCCTCCCCAGTGCCTACGGGGAAGAACTTGAACGAGTTGGTCACCATGTCGGTGTCATGTCCGCCGGGCAGGTGATACCTGATGGCGATGCCACGCGGCATCGCGGGAGAGCCGTCCGGTACGGTCGGCATCCCACTGCCATCAGAGAAACGCGCGATCACCGGAATCGAACTTCCGTTGAACAGCGTCGCACGGCTGAGCCTTGCAGCTTCGGCCGAGGCTTTGAACCGGCCTTCCACCACGATGCCCTTCGCATGAAAGGCCCGAAATCCCGGATGCACACCGTCCACCTTGTTGGCCAAGTCGACAATTTGGGTCGGAACCGATGGGTTGTCCGCCGCGACAGCCGGTACGGTTGCCAGCAGAAGCGATATACACGCTGCGGACTTCGCCAGGCCGCTCGCAAATGAGCGGAGGCCAACCGTTGGCCGCTCTTTGGCAGCCTTCGCCACCCATGCCCTATCTCGACTCATGATGAACTCCTTAAAAAGCGCTGCTGCTATGCGGCTCGGAAAATCCAACCTGGACACGCGGCCCAGTAAACCAACGTCCCGACCCGATGACTGACGTTCATTTCTTCACCGTCGCGGCGCCCGCGTTGCAGGCGACCTCGTCCTGTGAGCTGGTTCCACCCGAGCAGCCGATGGCGCCAATCAGTTTGCCGCCTTCAATGAGGGGAATGCCGCCGCGCGAGCCGATCATGCCGTCGAGTGTTAGCACGGTGTAGTTGCTCTGTTGGATGGCGTTCTCGAATACCTTCGTCTCGCGACGGAACATGACGGCGGCACGGGCTTTGTGCTCTGACACCTGGATGGAGGAAAGTTGTGCGCCGTCCATGCGCTCGAAGGCCACGAGGTTGCCGCCCGAGTCGACCACAGCCACGTTCATCCTCCAGTCGTGCTTGCGCGCCTCGTTCGCCGCGGCCGCGATGGCCGCCAGCGCACGCTCGAGGACGATAGGAGCGCCATAAGGAACATCGAACGGCATCTTCTCGGGCACCGCATCGAGCGGATTTGCGGGCGGTGCCTGCTGCGCCTCGCTCGCGGGTAGTGCGTACAAAGTGCCGAGCACAATAATCAGACAGGCGAATCTTCGGGACATGTGCAGCTCCTCAGGTTTTCTGTCTCTTCGGCGGTCTACGTTCAAGCCAACTTTGCGTCCTGCGTGATCTCGGCCCTAGCACCCTGGCAACCGGACCATTCCGCTCGGCGTCCTGCCCCGCGCCATCACATGACGCCACACGCGGTGGATGCGTACCATTGTTCGAAAGTATTGGACGCTAGTTTCGGGAGCGCGAATTTCGGAGAGCGGTCTCTGCACAAACGTCGGCTGTTTTTTAGATCGCCAACTGCACGTTCAACGGATGCAGCGGATCGGCAAGCACGGCGTCCCAGGCGGGTATCGGTGGTCTTCTCGGGGGCGCATCGGGCGATACCTACTATCAAAGATCAATTCTGCAAAAGATCATTCGCGCGGACAGTCGCTTGAGTTCCAGACAGAACGCAAAACCAGAGGCGCGCCCCGTACGCGGAGCGCCACGGACAGTGGCTAGGAAAGGTGCGGTGGCCTGGGCGAAGGCGCGTTGGCCGAACTCAGTGTGCTGCGAGGAAGTCCCTCACCGCGGCGATCGTCGGCGCGGGCGCCTCCTCCATCAGCCAGTGGCCGACGTTCGGCACGACGACTTCCTGCACGTTCGTCGCCGCATTGCGCATGACGACGGCCACGTTAGCGCCGAAGGCCTTCTCGGCGCCGATGGCGAGCACCGGCATCGCCAGCTTCGTCTCCATCGCCTTGAGGTTGTCGGCCTCGTCCTTCTGGCCGATTGCGAGGAACTGGGCGAACGCCGAGTGGATCGCGCCGGGCTTGGCGTAGAGCGCGGCGTAGTGGCGGCGCGTCGCTTCGTCGATCTTCGACGGGTCGCCCGCGAACTCGTTCCAGAAGCGGTCGAGGTAGATGCGCTCGCGGCCGGCGACCAGGCGCTCGGCGTCCGGGCCGCCGAAGTTGAAGTGCCACAACGCGGGCAGCCGCACGATCTGGTTCCACGGGGGGATGCCGGGTATCGGCGAGTCCATCACTACCAGGCGGCTTGTCTTGTCGGGATAGCGCGCCGCGTAGGCATACGCGACCATCGTGCCGATGTCGTGGGCCACGATGTCGGCGCGGTCGATGCCGAGCTTGTCGAGGACGGCGCGGATGTCACCGGCTTGCGTCCACTTGTCGTAGCCGCCGGCCGGGTGCGAGGACAGGCCCATGCCACGCAGGTCTGGCACGACGACGGTGTGGTCCTTCGCAAGCTCGGCAGCCATCGGCGACCACATGTCGCCGGTGTCGCCGAAGCCGTGGATCAGCACGACCGCGGGCCCGTGGCCGCCGACGCGTACGTGGATCGTCGCATCGGCGGCCACCACCTGCGAGCTGCGGAAGTCGGCCGGGAACGGCATAGGTCCGGCGTGAGCCGACACGGCGCCCAGCGCTAGGCTGGCGGCGAGACCGGCCGCGACTCGGCGGAAGCGGCGGGCGATCGCGGGGCAAACGGTTGCGGACATGCTCGGCTCCTTAGGGTGCGGGACGGGCCTTGTGCTAACGCGGCACGGGCACGAAGCCGCGAATGAATGCCGCGATTTCATTCGCTGCGGTGTCCAGCGCGAAATGCCCGGCCTCCAGAATGTGTACCTGGGCGCTCGGCACGTCGCGGCGATAGGCTTCCGGCTCGGAAGGATCGAACGATGGATCGTACTTGCCCCATAGGACCAGCAGCCGCGGCTGCACCTTGCGCATCCATTGCTGCCAACTCGGGTATGCCGCCACGTTCGTGCGATAGTCATAAAAAAGGTCACTCTGGATGTCCGCCTGTTCAGGGCGGCTCAGGAAGGCAAACTCATCACTCCACAGATCGGGGTCATAGCGTTCGACAGCAGGGTCACTTCCAACATGCCGGGTTCGGGTTGTGGCCAGCGACAGTAGGTTCGCGCGCAGCGCCGACTCGTTGGTGACGCGGTCGGCCCAATAGGCTCTCCGAGTCTTCCAAATCGCCCCAAGGCCTTCGTTGTGTGCCACGGCATTCTGCACGATCAATGCGTCAATGCGTTCAGGATGGGCCAGTGCCATTCGGAACCCAACCGGGCCACCGTAGTCCTGCATGTACAGCGTGTAGTGCACAAGGTGCAACGCTTCAGCAAAAGCACCGATGAGCTCCGCAATGTGGTCAAAGGTGTATGGGAAGAGCTTTGGATCGGGCCAGTCACTGTGACCAAACCCGGGATAGTCCGGTGCAACGAGGTGATAGGAGTCCGAGAGACGAGTAAGCAATGGTTCGTACATGCGCGACGAGGATGGAAGTCCGTGCAACAACAGGATCGTTGGCGCGTCGCTTGGACCAGCTTCCCGATAAAAGATCGAAACACCTTGTATGGATATGGAGCGATAGTTGGTTAGCTGCGGCATGCGCGATCCCTTTATCGAATCAACCCCTAACGTGACGCCTTGGGCGTCGACGCCCGAAAGCTGCGTCGCGTAAGGACACAGGAGGACCAGCACCGCCACCGGCATTGGTAGCCATTTCCGTGACCGTTCGTGCCTCACCGTTTGCTCCCTGCGTTCAACCCCTCAGAGCGCAAATGTCGGACGCATCACCGCGCGCGCCAGAGTGTGGTAGCCCATGTTGAAGCCGACAAAGGCCGGCGACATGTCCTCGGTGACGTCTAACGCGGGAACGTCAAGTGCATGTACAGCGAACACATAGCGATGCGGCCTGTCTCCCTTGGGCGGCGCCGGACCAAGAAACGCCTTGCCCCCAAGATCGTTGCGAATGTGGAACGCGCCTTTGGGTAGATCGCCCCCGTTCCCTGCTCCACGGGCAAGCGCTACCGTATTGAGCGGCAACCCGACCAGCATCCAATGCCAAAAGCCGCTGCCGGTTGCGGCATCGGGGTCATAACACGTGACCACAAAGCTGCGAGTTTCCTTCGGAAAGCCCGACCAGTGCAGCTCCGGTGAGCTGTCCTTGCTGCCTGCTGACCAGGAGTGCGCGAACTTCGGGTCCAGCGGCTCCCCGTCCCGTGCGTCGTTACTCTCGAGTACAAAAGAGGACACTTGGGGCAGGTAGGCATAAGGGTCTGGCGGTAGCGTCGAAGTGTTCATGGGGTGATCTCCTTTTCGGTATCACACCAACCCGGCACGGGCGGCGCCATCCGCCTTTGGTATCGCCGATGCATAGTTATCAGTAGACCATCGCCATACACCATCGTCCGATGGTCCCGCGTGGAGGGCGCTACTGACTAAGCGATGAAGCGGTCGATCGCTGCGCGCACCTAAGCGCTGCGCCCCAGGCGATACCTTCGTACAGTGGTACCGCTCCAGTTCTGTGGCAAGAATCCGGCGGCATACAGCATTTACCTGTGCGCTCCGGAGAATCCAATGCTAGCGAACACGAAGGCAACGCAAATACGGCTTAACCGGGTATCTCCGGCCTGCTGGCGCGTCACATTTGACAACCCACCGCTTAATCTGATGGGTCCGAAATTTGTTCTGCAGTTCCGCGAGATCATCACGGCAATTGAAACGGACGAGCACCTCAAGGTAGTCGTCTTCGACAGTGCCGTTGAGGGGTTCTTCCTCAACCATTCGGACTTCACTGCCAAACTCGAGGATCTCACGGGAATTCCGGCAGGCCCCACCGGGTTGCCCGCATGGCCGGACATCCTGGTGCGCATCACACGTGCTCCGGTCGTATCCATCGCCATGATACGGGGCCGTGCCACCGGAAACGGAAGCGAGATCGCACTGGCCTGTGATATGAGTTTTGCGAGTCGCGAAAAGGCTCTTCTCTCGCAGTGGGAGGTCGGTGTTGGATTGGTAGCCGGCGGCGGCCCGATGACACGGCTGCCGCGTCTCATGGGGCGAGGACGCGCGCTGGAGGTCCTCCTGAGCTCGGAGGACATTGGAGGTGACCTGGCCGAATCATACGGCTATGTGAATCGCTCTTTACCGGATACGGAGCTAGACGGGTTTGTTGATAGGCTCGCGGCTCGGATCGCCTCCTTCGATAAGTGGGCAATCGCAAATACCAAGCGGCTGGTTAACGCCGCAAGTCTGCCGCCTGACGTAGAAGTACAAGCGGGCTGGGATGCGTGCATGGCTTCCATAATTCGACCGGCCGCGCAGGAGAAAATTAAGCGGCTAATGGCACGCGGGTTTCACAAACCGGGCGACGCAGAGACTCGCCTCGGTGACTACCTGGGGCCGCCCGGGTGATGCGAGGCGTCAGAGCTCGTCTAAAGACCCCCGACCTGTTTGCGATTCTAGTGGGGGATTCAGTCGCGCGGCCATATTGACCAGATCCGGTACCGAATCCGCCTTCATCTTCCGCATCACTTGTGCTCGGTGTGCCTTGACCGTGATCTCGCTGATACCGAGGTCGGCACCGATTTGCTTATTCAAAAGGCCACGAACCACCGATGCCATGACCTGCCGTTCGCGAGGGGTAAGCGAGGCATAGGAGCTTCGGATGGATCGCAGCCCCGCCTCTCGACGCAACGCGACGTGGCTGGATTCGATCGCTTGCTGGATTGCGCCCAACAACACCTCATCCCCATACGGCTTGATCAAGAACTCTACAGCTCCCGCCTTCATCGCACGCACCGTCATGGACACATCGGGATGGCCCGTAATAAATATGATCGGCATATCAGTACGAACCGGAGCGATGCGCTTCTGTAGCTCGAGGCCATCGAGGTCGGGAAGCGAGATGTCTAGTACCAGACAGCTTGGGACGAAGACACGTGGGCGAGAAAGAAATTCTTGGGCGGATCCGAATGTCTGCGGCTGCCAGCCTGCCAAGCGAATCAGCGATTCCAGTGATTCGCGTACCGAGATGTCGTCATCAACGACAAATACCATGGGTCTCTCGTGCGACACGTGAGAGGACGGCGAAGGATGGGCGGATGCCGTCGCTGAGTTCATACGCCTCTCGTCAGATCGCTCCGCGCTCTCGGAATGCGGCATCGAGCGCCTCAAACAGGGCTGTGTCGCTGAATGGCTTAGACAGGCACTCCACAGCACCCCTTTCAAGCGAGCGCGGACGGATGGTGTCCTCCGTCTTACCGGTGATGAAGATGATCGGGATCATTTGTCTACGAGCCGTCAACTCCTGTTGTAGATCAGGGCCGGTCATGCCAGGCATGGCTATGTCGAGGATCAGACATCTGGTCTCACCAACACAATCAGAGGCGAGGAACTCTTCCGCCGACGAGAACGTGCGAGCCGAGTAGCCAAACTCTCTCAAGAGGTCAGGTAGGGACTCGCGCACCGACTCGTCATCATCGACGATCGACACGAGCGGACATTCGACTATCACGGTCGCAGATGCCTCACAAAACGTTCACCTGCATTCACCGCGGCGGACGGTCGAGCACTGCCAAAATTACGGGCGTCACCTAGACTGCCCGTCACCTCCATCGGTGTGCAGGGGACGGAAAATGCGAACGTGGCTCCTGGACCATCGTTTGGTGTGGCCCATATACGGCCTTGATGACTCTCGATAATCGAGCGACTCACAGAAAGGCCGATTCCCATGCCGCTGCTTTTCGTGGTGTAGAACGCATCGAATAGCCTGTCCACGCATTCCGGCTGCAAACCCACCCCGGTATCTCGCACGCTCAGTCGCACATGATCGCCCTCGTCCCGTGCGGTCCTGATCACAACCTGCCTCGGACGATCATGGACACTGCGCATTGCATCTGATGCGTTCAGAAATAGGTTTAGCATGACCTGCTGCAACTGAACGCGATCGCCCTGAACTCGTGGCAGTTTCTCGGCAAGCTCTGTCCGGACAACGACGTTATTTCTCTCGAGCTCGCTTAGCGAAAGCGCGACCACCTCCCGCGTTACCTCATTCAGATCCAACGATTCACTCGTGGCACCTTTCTTACAAAAAAGTGCGCGCAACCGCTTAATCACCTCCGACGCTCGTTCGGCATCGCGGATCGTGCGTCTCGCGGTTTCTCGCGCTCCCTCGACGTCCGGAGGATCCACGGCGAGCATCCGCCGACAGGTGCTTGCATTCGTGACGATGCCCGCCAAGGGCTGGCTGACCTCATGCGCTATCGCTGCCGTTAATACTCCAAGGCTCGTAACCCTCGCAGCTTGCGCGAGTTCGGTTCGCAGCTTGGCGAGCGCCTCTTCGGTATGTCGACGATGTGTCACGTCTTGGACCACGCCGATATATTCCAATCGGCTGTCCGAATCGCGAACCCGGTGCGCAACGACTCGTAGGTACCTGACTGAGTGGTCGCGAAGGCGTATCCGATGCTCGAATTCGAGGTCACTCACCCCGCTTCGGGCCCGTTCGATCATTTCCTGGAATGACGGGAGATCCTCGGAATGGAGGCGATCGGCGATGAGCTCGAGTGTCACCGGCCCCTCTGCCGGGTCAAGTTCGAAGAGCTGACAGAGCGCTTTCGACCAACCGATCTCGTCCGTCTCAACGTGCCAGGAGAAGCAGCAGGTTGAACTGAGTTGTTCCGTTCTCTCGAGGAGGTCCGTGCTTCGCCTGAGAGCTTCGTCCTTTTGCATTCGCTCAATGGCGGCACTCGCGACCTGGGTGAACTTCGAGATGAGTGCACAGTGACAGCGCATGACGGCGCGGTCGTTATTGCGCTGATAGACCGCAAAGATTCCGAGTGGCTCCCCGGTTAGCGACAGAATGGGCGAAACCGCGTGCTGCCTGAGGCCTGCCGGAGCGGCCGGCGCCGCCTCAGCGGGCCCCTCCGGCACATCCCCCGCTGGGTCTAATACGATTGTCGGGGTCTTTGCGTAGATTGCGGCTCCAGACGAAGCCTCAATCCACCTGACCTGCCTCCCCTCAAGCTGCTTCACGTAACTGGCAGGCAGGCCAGGTCCGGCGGCATTTCGTACTCTCACGCCGGTTTGGTCAAGAAGAAGTACGCCGCTCAAAAATCCCTTGACGCTGGAGTCGAAGAGCTGACAAAGAGTGGTGAGAACGACGGGCAGTGGGCACCCCTGCCGAATCAGTCCGCCCACTATTGCACCAATCTCGGCGACACCGATCTCCATCCTCGCTGCCCGCTCGTCTTCCGCGCCGCCATTTCTGCGGTGACGTGATGGCGGCAGATCGATATGCCGCTCAGATGAACACACAGTGATATTCGGCGAGTTCATGCGATCGACGATCTAGGTTTAAGCCAGCGTTGCGTCCAGCGTGATCTCGGCTCTAAGCACCCTGGAAACCGGGCAATTCTGCTCGGCGTCGTGCGCCAACCGAGCGAACGTGTCCCGATCCAGATTCGGTACGATCGCGCGCAATGTCAGGGCGGAGAGACTGATACGGAAGCCCTCCTTGTCCTGTTCGAGGGTGATTGCAGCCTCGGTATTGAGCTCCGTAGGGATGTAACCCGCGCGTTGTAATCGAAAGGCCAAGGCCATCGTGAAGCACCCTGCGTGCGCCGCGGCGATCAACTCCTCAGGGTTCGTTCCCTTCTCGCTCTCAAATCGGGTTCTGTATGAATACGGCGTCCTTGCAAGCACGCCAGAGTCGGTCGAAAGGTCGCCATTCCCGTCACGACCGCCGCCGCGCCAGACAGCTCTTGCTTTGCGAAGCATTGAAAACTCTCCTGTACCAAATGCCAGCGCCGAACACCCCCTTCTCGCTTATCCGCTCGGGTTTCCAATCACCCGCCTGGTTTGCCCTATTGTCGGGCTGCATACCGCCGCTGATTAGATGGGAAACTATGGAATGTACTTTCCATAAACGGCAAAGTCCCTGCGCAAGGCGAACCTCGACGACATCCTGATATTCATCAAGGTGGCCAGTTCGAGAGCATCAGTTGGCAGCCCGCTCGTTGGGCATGCCGATTAATCCTTGGCCCAGAGCGGACCCTTCCAACCTGCCAGCGCCTCTAGGAAGACACTCAGTCGCAAGGGCAAAAACTTTCGACTCGAGTAGAGCGCGAAAACGGGAATCGGCAAGGAAGTCCATTTCGGCAGTAGGCGGATGAGCTTGCCATTGGCAATGTCTTCCTCGCAGTACGTTGCAGGTAACAACCCGATTCCATGGCCCCGGTGCACGAACGCGCGGGCAGAGTTGATGTCGCGACTCGCGGCTGCGCCCGACACATGGACCCTAACCTTTCTTCTACCGCTGACCAGGTCCCAGTCGCGCTCGTTGTTCTTGGCATTGAACATTACGCAGTCGTGCGATGTTAGATCGGCCGGCTCGGCGGGAAGGGTTCGGGCTTTTAGGTATTCGGGAGCCGCCACGAGGCAATAAGCGCTCGTGCCGAGCCGCCTCACGACGACGCTGGAGTCCTGCAGCTCTCCGACGCGGATTGCGACGTCGATATTCTCCGCGATCAGATCGAGCAACAGATTCGTAACCACTAGCTCGACTCGAATACGAGCATGGTCTTTCATGAACGCGGACATGAAATCGAAAAAAGGTTCCTGACTCAGAATGACCGGAATCGTGATCCGCAGCAGACCCTCCGGTCTCTTCTGCGCCTGCGTCAGCACCTGCTCGGCTTCTTGCAGGAGATTCAGCGGCTCCTGGCATTGGCTGAAATACTCCCGCCCCTGCGCGGTCAACGTTACCCGCCGCGTGGTGCGCCTCAGAAGGGACACGCCGAGCTCGGATTCCAGTACCGACAACCGCCGGCTCACCGTCGAGATCGGCATTCCCAGTGAGCGTGCTGCGCGCGTGATACTCCCGAACTGGGCCACCTTCACGAATATCAGGATGTTGTCGAGGTCCGCCATCGAAGCACTTTGCCATTTATGGAAGGCAGATTGTAGAGATTACCATCTAATCAATCCTGACCGGAGGGCCGACAATGCGTTTTACCAACGCGACCGACACGGACTAAAGGCGGGAGACTGACTTAGATGGCTACGAAGCAAAAGACCGTCGTTGTGACTGGAGCATCCCAAGGCATTGGCGCGGCGATTGCGACCTTGTTCCTTGAGCGTGGCTACAACGTAGTGGCCAACTCGCGCAATATCAGTCGCCAGTCCGAGCTGCATCGCTCCGAGACTCTTGCCCTTGTGGATGGTGATATTGCTCTCGCCACGACGGCCGAGAAGATCGCGGCAACGGCAGTGAAGCGGTTCGGCTCGCTCGATGCACTGGTGAACAACGCAGGAATCTTTTTCACAAAGCCCTTCACAGACTACACGCCGGAAGACTTTCGGACGCTGTCGTCCACAAATCTCGACGGCTTCATCTACACGACGCAACTGGCCGTCAGGCAGATGCTCGCGCAGAAAACCGGCGGCAGCGTGGTGAGCATCACCGCTACCATCGCCGATCATCCGCTCGCGGTGCTAACTGCATCCCTCCCGATGATCACCAAAGGCGGAATCAACGCCGTCTCACGCAGCCTAGCGATGGAGTACGCTAAGCACGGCATCCGCGTAAACGCCGTGGCACCTGGCGTTGTCGATACGCCCCTGCTCAAGGACGCTCCGAAGGACTTCCTACGCAGCCTGTCGCCTCTTGGGCAGATTTCGGCCGCCCGCGACATCGCCGAGGCTGTTTTCTATCTGACTGAAGCGAGTCAGGTTACGGGCGAGGTGCTGCACGTCGACGGCGGAATGCATCTCGGTCGATGGTGACCATTTTTCCGCAGAGCTCGTCATGTCCCCCAACGCAACGAACACCACCGCTGAGCAACGTCTGCGAGACCTTGGTATCGACCTGTCTCATCCCCCAAGGCCTCTTGGCGCTTACGTTGAGGCGGTACAGACGGGAAGCCTGCTGTTTCTGAGTGGCACGCTGCCACTCGAGGGCGGCACCCCCAAGTTTGTGGGACGTGTCGGAGGCGAGTTGAGTATCGAAGATGGGCGACGTGCGACCCACCTTGCCGCGTTAAACGCTCTCGCGGCGACGAGGGAGCATCTGGGATCGCTCGATCGAGTGACTCAGGTGGTCCGTCTCGCAGTTTCCCTCCTCACGACTCCCGAGTTTCGTCAGCATCCAAAGGTCGCTGATGCAGCGTCAGAGCTCCTGGCTAGTGTATTCGGAGCAGACAGGACGTCGACTCGGCTGGTTTACGGCGCGGCGAGCTTACCGCTGGGGGTGTGCGCGGTCGTGGAACTCATTCTTGAAGTGAGTCTCTGAGGAGCTGGCTTTTGGCTCCGGGCCCACAGCATTCTTAGCAGCATCGCGGCGGTTCGCTTGCGGCCAGCGCGCTGCTCTCGCCCTGCGAATCCTCGGCGATCTCCGGCGCGCCGACGCTG